>OFGZ01000246.1_pt1 | contig 50349 bp, 38 predicted proteins | sample 1521871 | NCBI WGS metagenome assembly OFGZ01 (sample SAMEA3504091, study PRJEB24116) | mouse gut metagenome | biome: mouse gut; feature: mouse-associated habitat; material: faeces | place: Denmark | collected 2011
CGTCTCGCCCCCGTGGTAACTTTCAGGGTGTAAGAATAATACCACGGGGGCGAGACGCCCCCGCCCCATAAACAAATCGCCGCGTAATTTTTTGGTTGTGGTGAACTTTTTTGGGGGAGGGGCGTTTGTTATGTTGGAGATTATTGCTCCGAGAATTAAAGTAAAGCAGATTTGTGACTATGAAAACGAAATGCACCTCTTCCGCGAAAACGGAGACTGTAAAAGACGAGATTGTGGTTGTCAGCGCCGATGTGCGCGAGGCCGGCGAGCTGGCTGTAAAACGTGGCCACGGCCGTGTGGAGAACGCTGAAATCATCGTTGATGCCGTAGATGAAAGCACGGCTAAGGGTGGCGGCGAGCGCACCGGCAGGTAACACGTCGGAGGTGTGAACACAGATAGCGCCGTGAGGGTTTTCCTCACGGCGCTATCTGTATGGGTCGGTTTTTAGCGGAGATTACTGCGGGGAGTGTTTGTTCCGGGATAGGAATTACAACGGGGGCGAGACGACCCCGCTCCATCGGCTATTTCTTTTTGCCGTTTTTGTGGTGGTATTTGAGGAGCTGCATGGTGAAGTCGCGCTCTACCTTGCGGAGCTCGAAAAGCTGTTTTTTGTTAAGGATTTCGGCGAATTGCGCGTAGTATTCCTTTTCGAGGGCGGCTTCTTTCTCTTTTACTTCGAGGAGTGCTTTTGTAGCAGTCTCGTATTCGATGTCGGTGATTGAGCCTTCGGGAGCGTCGTAGATTTTGGTCTCGAGGGTGCGTGCGTCGTCGTTAAGGTCGGTTATGGCGTCGTCCATCTTGTCGTAGAGGTCGAAGAATGAGGCGGCCTGCTCGCGGGAGAGATCGAGTTTCTGGCGAAAGTAGTTGTGCTTGTACTCGCGTATGTCGTCGCGGAACTGCTTGCGGTCGCGGTTCTGGGCGGTGACCGGGAGTGCGATGCAAAGTGCGAGCATTAAGAGGAATATGGAGGAAAAGTGTTTCATCAGGGGCTTTTTTTGACGTGGAAACAATCGGTTCATCAGATAGAGTCGTCGAATATTATGCCGAGGTCGGCCGGGATGCTGTCGAGGGGCATGTCGTCGGACATGTCGGCCGACTGCATGTAGAGGTCTTCCATAAGTTCATACTGGTCGACGGCGGGGTAGATGTAGTCGTGGACAAAAGTGACGTCGTTGAGCGCGGTCATGACGCCGGGATAGTTGTTGATGTCGGTAAGGTCGGGGCCCGGGCCGGAGAGGAGGCCGAACATCTTCATCATGCACCAGATGCCGGCAAACATTGCGGCCATGTAGGCGTAGGGACGTATCCGGTGCCAGAACGTGCGTTTTGGCTCGGGCGCGGCGACGACATCGGGAAGTGCCTCGGACATTTTCGCGACAAAGTTGTCGAAGTAACCCTCGGGTACTGTCATGCCCGAGCGTCGTCCTATCTTGTCAAGTATGTCGTTGGTTTCTTTCATAGAGAGATAACGTTTGTGTTTTGAAGCCATCCGGCATGTCGCGCTGGGAGCCAATGCATTGGCATGATAAGCGCTGCCGGCGGAATTATTGTTTTACCGTTTAGACTCGCGATTGTAAAAAAAGTTTAATCATAGTCGGAAAAATATTGCTCGATTTTTTTTACGGCGAGGTGATAGGAGCTTTTGAGGGCGCCGACCGATGTGCCGAGTATCTCGGCCATCTGTTCGTATTTCATTTCGTCGTAGTAGCGCATGTTGAACACTATGCGCTGCTTCTCGGGGAGGGTGGCAATGGCTTTGCGGAGCTCGAGGGCGAGTGCGTCGCCGTCGACGTTGGTATCGGCTTCGATGGCGTTGATGAGCATCGAGGCTTCGTCGTCGATCGAGACATTGTTGCGCCGGCGTTCGCGGGCAAGGAACGTGAGGCTCTCGTTGACGGCGATTTTGTAGAGCCAGGTGGAGAGGCGTGCGTCGCCGCGGAAATGGTCGAGCGATGTCCATGCCTTGATGAATGTGTCCTGGAGTATGTCGTTGGCGTCGTCGTGGTTCTCGACCATGCGCCTTATCTGCCAGTAGAGCGGCTCGGAATAGGCCGCAATCACCTCGGTGAATGCGCTGCGTGCGGTCGACGGGTCGCGCAGGCGCTCGATGAGCTCGGGGGAGTCTTTGGCTGGTTCTTTTGACATGGTCGGTGAGTTTAGGCGCATTCTACAATGTAGAATATGGCAAATTGTGGACGTTTGAAGCGTAAAGTTAATCAAATTTTTTTTATTACGCAATATTGACTAATTTTGTACTCTAAATTTCTTGCAGGTGAAAAAGTTATTATTACGTATATGCGGCTGTGCGGCGGCGCTGGTTGCGATAACCGGACCGGCACATGCCGCAGCTTCGGCCACCCCGGCTGAGGGTGGCAGCGAATATGCCGACTCGGTGGTAGGACTCAACGAGGTGTCGGTGTCGGTGATAAAATCGACTTCTGACGCCATGTTCCCTTCGTCGGTAACGACGGTCGACATGCAGACGATAGAACGTCTGGACATCGACGGTGTGAAGGGAGTGAGCGAGGTGGCCCCTAATTTCTATATGCCGCAGTACGGTTCGCGGATGACGTCGTCAATCTACGTGCGCGGCCTCGGCACACGTATCGACCAGCCTATCGTGGCGCTGAATATCGACAATGTGCCGCTTCTCAACAAAGACAACTACGACTTCACGTTCACCGACCTTGACCGGATTGAGGTGGTGCGCGGACCGCAGAGCATACTCTACGGGCGCAACTCCATAGGCGGTGTTATCAATATGTCGACGCTGTCGCCGCTCAGATATCAGGGGGTGAGGGCGCTGGCCGAATACGGCTCGGGCAATTCGTGGCGCGCCGCGCTGTCGGCCTACGGCAAGCTGTCGCCTGCGTTGGGTCTGGCCGTCGGGGGGTCGTTCAATTCGACCGACGGCTTTTTCCGCAACCTGTATACCGGAAAAAAGGTGGACACGGAGCGCAACTGGCTCGGACGCGTCAAACTGGCATGGCGTCCGTCGGCGGCGTTGCTGCTCGAAAACAGCGCGTGGGTGTCGTCGACACGGCAGGGGGGATACCCCTACGAGTCGCTGGCGTCGGGAGAGATAAACCATAACGATACATGCTTCTATGACCGCACATCGGTGGTGGACGGACTGACGGTGAGATACTTCGGCGAGAATGTGTCGGTATCGTCAATCACGGCTTTCCAGTATATCAATGACAATATGACGCTCGACCAGGATTTTCTGCCTGAAGATTACTTCACGCTCACACAGAAACGGCATGAGTGGACGTTGACACAGGATTTCATCGTGAAGGGTGCGGCGGGGCAATACAAATACCTCGGAGGCCTTTTCGGTTTCTACAAGCGGGGGAATATGTCGGCGCCGGTGACGTTCAAGGATTACGGTATCAAGACTCTCATCGAGGACAATGCCAACACGCCGGGCTCGCCCATGCAGATAAAATGGGACGAACGCACGATGGTGCTCGCGTCGGACTTCATGACGCCCAACTGGGGTGTGGCGGCGTACCACAAGAGCGAATATGAGTGGGGACGGTGGACGGCGTCGGTAGGGCTGCGTCTGGCGTTCGAACGCAGCTCGATTGACTACCACAGCTATGTCAATACGGAGCTTACGCTCTACCGCCAGCAGGGTCCGATGCTCATACCGATAAAACAGATTCCGGTCAATCTCGATCTGGCCGACCGGTTGCATACCACGTCGCTGCAACTGCTGCCGGAGCTGAAGCTGTCGTACAGTTTCAACCGCTCGACGGCCGTAGGCGTCGTGGTGTCGAAGGGGTACAAGGCCGGCGGATACAACACGCAGATGTTCTCCGACATACTCCAGCAAAGCCTGATGGGAATGATGGGGGGCGAGCAGAAATACGATGTGGACGAAATCATATCATACGACCCCGAGAAGAGCTGGAGCTACGAGCTGAATGCCACGACGTCGCTGTTTGACAACACTCTCGATCTGGATGCGACGCTGTTTTTTATCGATACGCGCGACCAGCAGATGACAATGTTTCCCGAAGGAACTACGACAGGGCGCGTGATGGCCAATGCCGGGCGCACACACTCCAAGGGCGTGGAGATAGCGGCGACATGGCGTCCCGACAGGCATTTTATTGTCAATGCGTCGTACGGGCATGCCGACGCGCGTTTCCGCCGCTTCAACAACGGGCTGGTGGACTGCAAGGGCAACCATGTGCCTTACGCGCCGATGAACACGCTGTTTGCGTCGCTGACTTACGCTACCGACATCAATACGTCGTGGCTCACGGGTATAGAGGTGAACGCCAACTGCCGCGGCGTGGGCCGGATATACTGGGACGAGGAGAACACGGCGAAACAGCCTTTCTACGCTCTCGCAGGTCTGTCGGTCAATCTTCGCACTCCGGTGGCCGATATCGAGCTGTGGGGCGAGAATATCACCAAGACGAAGTATTCGACTTTCTATTTCGAGTCGATAGGAAACAAGTTCGTGCAGCGGGGCAATCCGCGCCGCTTCGGAGTGACGCTGCGCTTCGATTTCGCGATGTGATGCCGGCCGATACAATAATATCCGGTAAACAGCGTTATTTATCTACACCATTATTCAATGTACAAACTTAATTTTATTAAAATTTTTATCGACATGAAAATCATCAAAACCTTTTTATTGACATTTGTTGCTGTTTTCGCCTTGGCTTCGTGCGATTCTGACGATCCGTCGCAGACCGTGCAGTACCGTTACAGCAATAATATAACATACGTGACCGACTATACGACAAACGCTTCGACATCGACCGAAGGCGCGTATTATCTTATGGATTTCGACCTTATCAGCGGGAAAGTCAATATTGAGATAACCAATCTGCGTCTGACGCTCGGCGGCAGCCCTGTAAGCCTTAAAATCGAACAGGCCTCGTTCGGTCAGGACAAGGATACCGGCGCAGCCGTAGTCAATGTGCCCAATGCCACTTCGGTAATAGGCGGTGTGTCGCATAATATCAGCAACTTCCGCCTCTCGCAATCGAATGCTTATTTCTCGGCTGTAGGTCAGGTCGGAACATATTATGCCATATCGTTCGAGCTTGACAACCAATATAAGGTCGTGGCAGTGGCGAAATCCGCATATCTTCCGGGTTCTACCATCATCACCGCCAATGCCGACGGCAGCGTGGTAAACAGCAGCAACCGTCCGTATTACAGCTATGTGCTCGACCGCGACAAGTCGACTGCAACGGTTGCCGTCTATTATCTTGATGACAAGAACAAGATGTATCCTGAACTTGCATTCGAGAACCTCCCCTACACGCTGACCGACCGCGGCATCATAATCAACGTCGAGGATGATGTTACCGCCAAGCAACCTTCGTCGACAGCATCGCCTTTCGTGGCAAAAGCCATAAGCATGGAGTCGCACTTCGATTCGTCGACCCAGATACGCATCATGACCGAGGCCAATCTCATCACGGCAAGCCTGTCGTATCGCGCACAGACAAGCGATAAGAACTGATACCGGTACGAATGCGTCTCAGACGGGAATTTGGATTGCAATCCTTTTTGCCGGAGCCTGTCGGCCAAGACGCTTTGTCTGTAGTATAAGCCGTGGCTGCTATCAGGGTAACAACCCCCGGCCGATAGCAGCCACGGTTTGGTTTATATTGAAATAAGGTGAAAATGTCGCTGCTCAGCGTAAATTTATAGAGCGTTTGAATCCAAACACTCTCTTAGTTGTGAATACGGGCGTGTGTTTAAGGTGGCAACTGTCGAAATGAAGGCGGGTGTGGCGGTCGATTTGATATTGAATCGCCGGGATAGAGCCGTGGTGTCGAGCGTCTCGATGTCAATGTCGTTGTCGAGTTTGAAAACTGCCTCTTTGACAGTCCAGATTTTGATGAATTCGACCTCGGGGTCGGAGGCTTGCAATATTGCGCGGCGTTCCCGCGGGCTGAAACAGTAATCAATAGTCTGGGACATCGCTGCCGCAGTATCAGTGGTGATTGCTTCGACATCGCAGCCTACAGGGCAGTCGGCAACAGCGGCCATTACAGCCCTGTCACAGTGGCTGAGGCTGATATATATGTCATGCCGTCCGGCAATGGCAGGCTTGCCAGTGGTACCGTATTCGATAGTGAAAGTTCCCGGTGGGATTCTTAACGTGTCATGGAGCATTTTGGCAAGCAGCTCGTAGGACATGACCGATTGCAGGCAGTCGATGTCTCGGGCAAACGACATTGCCATGCGGCGTCTCCAGAGGGGAAGCCGCATGAGGCGGTTGTCGAGTGCCGCGAGGTCAGTCGCGGGGTTTATTTCGATTGTTTCAGAAGCCAACAGCATAATCAGTCCATGACCGGGTCGAAGTATCCGAGTCCGGCAATGGCTCGGATAAAGTTCCTGATATATGTAGTGGAAGTCTCGCCCCATCTGAATCCGAGATGGTATAGAATGCAGTTGGTGTAGGTTGATGTAAAACCGGCGAAGGTCGTGGCGCCGTTTTCCGATTCATAGGCTACGAGCGGCTGGAGGAACGTCACACGTTCGGACGCTGTTTCCATGGCTTCAGACAGGCGTTTGCCGAACTCGTCATCATCGACAAAGTCAATTGAGACGCCGAGCACTTCGGCCATCACGTCAATCACGTCGGCAAGAGGGATGTGATGGTTGTTGAGAGGATGGAACACGATGTTGGCCGCCGGTGTCGTGGCAAGGTCGAGGATTGAATGCGCCAGCATGTCGACCGGCGAGAACTCACACTCCGATACAAGGTGGCTGTAAGGCACACAACCGAGAGCGAGATAGGCCCTCAGGCGTCCCATGAACGCGTTGTTCTGGAAATTGGCCTGAAATTCGCCGTCGGAATTGCGCGGCGAGATGTTGCCCACGCGCATGATTTTGGCGTTGAGCCGGCCGGCTTCGACGGCGTCGAGTATAATTCGTTCAGCTTCGTATTTCGATTTGACATATTGGTTGGACAATCCCTGTCCCATGTCAAGAGTCTGCTCAGTAAGAATTTTTGTCGCAGCATCGGCCACGTTGACTTCGCCGGCTACCGAAACGGTCGATACATGTACGAGTGGGCGGTCGTTGGCCGAGCACCATTCGACGATGTTGCGGACGGTGTCGACATTGGCGTGTTCAATCTCATTGCCCGGGGCGAAGTGCTTTACGCTTGCGGCGCAGTTTATTGCGGTGTCAATCTTTGCGGAATCAAGTGCGGCAATCGTCCGGGTGTCGTTTAGGTCGCCTTCGATGATGAATATCCGTTTGTCCAGTAGATGCTCGAAGGTGTCACCGAAGTAGTAGAACATGAGCGTGCGTAGCCTTGACGATGCGCTGAACTCCCTTGCGGAGCGCACTATGCAGTAAATTTGTGCTTCGGTGTGCTCTATCAGATGATGCAGCATGTGGATACCAAGAAATCCTGTAGCTCCCGTCAGGAGCACGTTGCCGATTGTCAGCCGCTCACCTTCGTTAAAGGCTTTGACTGTGTTCCCGGCAAGCAGCTTGGCAAACTCGCCGTTGGCGGAGGAGGCTGCGATATCGGTTTTGGGCGCCGGAGAGTCCCCGCTTTGGCCGAGTGATGCGGCGAGACGTCGGGGAGTCTTGGTGTCAAACAGCGTTTTGTAGTTTATTTTCAGGCCTGCTGAGGAGAGTACGGCCACAACTTTTATGGCGTTGATCGATGTGCCTCCTATTTTGAAGAAATCATCGTTGGCGCCTACACGTTCCAGACCAAGAGCGGCACGGAATGCTTCGGCAATCCGGCTTTCGGCACCTGGGGCGGGTTCTTCATACTCGGCTAATTGCTCAAGCACAGGCGCAGGGAGGTTCTTGCGGTCGAGTTTGCCGTTGGGCGTGACGGGTATCTTCTCCACCGGGTTGAAGCTGTCGGGAACCATGTAGTCGGTGAGATGGCGTTGAAGATGAAGTTTCAGTTCTTCCTGACTTATGTCCGTACCTTCATACCAGATGCACAGATGGTCGATATTGTTGATTTTGCATACGTTGGCTACTGACATCTTTACACCCTTGAAGGAGTTGGCCACGCTTTCAATCTCGCCAAGCTCGATGCGTAGGCCACGCAGCTTGACCTGATGGTCGATACGGCCCAGCACATCGACATCTCCGTCGGGGAGCCAGCGAGCCAGGTCGCCGGTGCGGTAAGCCCTTTCGCCGTTGAACGTTATGAAGCTTTCCGCATTTTTCTCGGGCATGTTGTGGTAGCCTTTGCCAACACTGCGTCCGGCGATGACAAGTTCGCCTATGGCGCCGACGGGCAGTTCGCCGCCCCAGCCGTCGAGGATATATTCCTTGTAGTTGTAGAACGGGGGGCCGACAGTGACCGGCTTGTCGGAGGTAAGAATGGCATGGTTGGATCCGACAGTCGTTTCTGTGGGGCCGTATTCGTTGACAATCAATCCCTTGAATCCGGCGCTGTCGAGCTTGTGAAGCAGCGAATGTGGGATGCCCTCTCCGCCGATGTTGAGGAGGCGGCAATCGGATATCGCCTCACGGAATTCAGGCAGTTCGAGCATGGCGGCAAGGCGGCTCGGGGTGGCGTCGAAGGCTTCGACGCGGTTGCGCCGCATCAGCCCGGATAGCAAAGTAACGTCCTTGCACTCTTCTTCGTTGGCGAGGACAAGGGTGTGGCCTGAGGTAAGGGAAGTGCCGAGGTCGACATGCGATGCGTCGAATGAGATTGTGACAATGAGCATGTTGACGCGGGGCTCATGTTCCTTCATCGGACGGTAGATGAGTTCGCGGTAGCCGTAAAGATAGTTGGCGGCCGCGCCGTGATGTATTACCACTCCTTTCGGCCGCCCGGTGCTACCCGAAGTATAAATCAGATACGCCGGGTCGTCGCTTTGCGTGTCGTCAACGGGGCGCGAAGAGTCGGCCGACTCTGCAAGAATTGCATCTATGCAGGCGGCTTTGCCGGGGAAGGAGTCTACGCGGTCTGCGGTAGTTATGATGAGCCTGGAGTCGGAATCTTCGGTGATGAGTCTGATACGTTCAACGGGATAGTCGGGGTCGCACGGGATATATGCCGCTCCCGATTTCATTACTCCATAGATTGTTGTGATAAGTCGGGAGTCGCGCGGGAGAAGCACGACGATTTTATCGCCGCGGCCCACTCCGTTGGCGCGCAGATAGTTGGCGATGCGGTTGGCTTCGGCATCAAGTCCGGCGAAACTTAGGGTGCGGTCGCAGGCTACAAGGGCAGTGGCGTCGGGGGTGGCGTCGACCTGTTGTTCGAGAGCCCCGTGATATGACTTGAACCCGACTTCGCCGGTGACGCCGTTGCGGATAGAGGCGAGAAGAGCGTCCTGAGCGTCTGAAAGGAGCGTTGCCTCTTTGACCGTGGCGGTAAAAGTATTCTTCGATGCGGCTTCTGCCGTCATTTCGAGCAGTACGCTCATGTCGGCGTTGTTGTAAAGCGAGCCGTCATATTCCAGCTCAAGCCTGTATGTGCCGGGGGCCGGTGTGAATATCAGAAGCGTCAGTGGTACCTTGGCAGTGTCAAGGCTTACAGGAATTTTATCCTTGCCGAGCGGCCCGTCTTCGGCGTCGAGTGATACGCCGCCTTCGTAGACGTACATTATCTCGGGACGCAGCCCGTATTTGTCAACTATTTCGGTGAACGGGAAGAAGTCATATCCGCGCGTAGTGTTGAACTGCTCCTGGAGCGACAGTGACATTGATGCCGGAGCCGTTTCTGCGGCTTGTTTTGCCGACATCTTTGATACTGCGGGAAGTGTCTTGACAAACATGCCGATGTCGTCGACAAGGCGCACGTCGTTGCGCCCGTTGTTGATGGTGGTGATGGCGACTGTATCGTTGCGGGTCAGACGGTGGAGTGTCTGCATGAATACAGAAAGGAAGAAATTGCTTGGTGTGAGCGCATTGTTACGGCAGAAACGGTCTATGCCGGCTCCGTCAATCTCCATTTCTCTGCGAAGTAGAGTGCCCGGTGTGACTGCTTCCGGCCGGGTACTGTGGGGGTAGACTGTGGTCTCGACGCTGTCAAGCAGTCTGTCGAACCATTGCTCGGCCTCCTCGTATTCGGACGACTGCATGACGGCTGCCTCATCGGCTGCCCATTCAAATGCCGAATATTCCTCTTCCTGAAGGCACTCTCCGGCATAGGCCTTTGCAAGCGAGTCGAAGAATACCATGGCCGAAACACCGTCGAAGACGATATGGTGGAAATCCATGAACAGCCAGTCGCCTTGCGGTGTGCGAATGATGGTGAAGCGGTACAGCGGGTCGGCGAAAAGGTCGAACGGTCTCACTAAATCCTGCATCTGTCCGCGAGAGGGCGTGCTGTCGAGTGAGAGTTCGGCTACGAGGACGTTTCCGATGTCCCTGCGCTGCTGCATCACGTCGCCGTTGCGATTGACGAATGTAGCGCTGAGGGCCGGGTGGGCTTTTACTGTAGCGGTGAGCGCGTCGCGGAGGCGGTTGAGGTCGGTGTCGGACTTTAGCTTGATTGCCTGCGGCACATTGTATTGCACGGCATCTCGGTTGCGTTCCCAGTCGATGAGCACGCCACGCTGGTTTTCCGTTATCGGATAGTATTTGCGCTTGTGTATGGTTTTAGCCGCCGGAACATCGGCACCGACTGCCGAAATTGCCTTAACGATACCTCTTACTGTCGGATCGGCCATCGCCTCTTTCGAGGTGATGCGCACGTTCATGCGCTTGGCAATTGTCGCTACAAGGCGCATGGCGAGAAGTGACGTCAGTCCTGTTTTGAGCAGGTTGGTCGTGACGCCGAAGGCATTGTGTCCGAGCAGTTCGGATACAATACCGGTTATCTTGATTTCCTGTGGCGTTTCGGCTTTGACGAAGTCATCTTCTTCAAGTTTTATTTCGGGCAGTGGCAGTGCGCGGCGGTCAATTTTTCCGTTGGGGGTCATGGGCATCTTGTCGAGGCGCATCACAGTGGCCGGTATCATGAATTCGGTGAGGTCTTCCGCCATGAAGCTGCGGAGCTCATCGGGACTTACTTCCATGCCGTCCTTGACAGCATAATAGCCTACGAGCTGGTCGTTTCCGCCGACTGATTTTACTGCGGCGACAAACTGCCGGATTGCTTCGTGGCGTGTGGCTACCGCCTCGATTTCGCCAAGTTCGATACGCAGGCCGCGTAGCTTCACCATGCCGTCCATGCGGCCGAGGAACTGAATGTCGCCGTTTTCGTTCCATCGGGCAAGGTCGCCTGTGCGGTAGGCGCGGGCGCCGTCCGCTTCGATGAATTTTTCGGCAGTGAGTTCCGGCCTGTTGAGGTAGCCGAGGCCGACGCCGGCACCTGTGATGAGCAGCTCCCCGGGCACGCCGCGCGGCACGCGGCGGCCGTGCCTGTCGAGTACACGCACGCCGTAACCCGGTATCGGACGTCCGATTACCGTGCCGTCGGTGGCGCCGCGTGGTATGAAATATGTTGCTATTACCGAGCATTCCGTCGGGCCGTAGAGGTTGGCGAAGACGAACGGAAGCTCACCTGTAGGCGGCAGTTTCTCACCGCCGCATGCGAGCCAGCGGAGCGTCGAGAACTCGTAGAGCGTGAAAAGTTGCCATGCTATCTGTGTGGTGAGGAATGCGCAGGTTATCCTGTTTTTTTCGAAGAAGTCATGCAGCGCGTCAAGGTCATGGCGTATCTCATCGTCGAGAATGTAGAGAGTGGCGCCGGCCATGAGGGTTGGGTAGAGGTCCATCATGTGGGCATCGAAGCCGAAGTTGGCGTATGCCGGGATGCGGTCGGCTTCTCCGTATTTCGCTATTTCAACGTAGTCGTGGCTATAGTTGAGCAGGTTGCCGCGGGTGAGTGTGACGCCTTTCGGTTTGCCTGTGGAACCGGAAGTATACAGCACCACGAATGGTGCGTCGGGAGCCGCTTCCCAATTTTCGGGGGTAGCCGTCGGTTGGTCGCCGTCGGGCGCGGTGTTAAGTAGGCGGGCGTCGAGGATGCGGCCTTTGAAGTCGGGCAGTACTTTGTCGGCCAGACCGTCGACAGTGATGATGGTGTTTATGCCTGCGTCCTCAATCATGAATGAAAGGCGCTCCAGAGGGAATGTAGGGTCGAGAGGCGCGTAGGCGGCCTGTGCTTTCATTGCGGCGACGGGTATAAGCGACATCCACTCGCTGCGGGGTATCATGACACCGACAGTGTCACCGGGCACTATCCCGTTTTCGGCGAGGCGCCGCGACATGCGTGTGGTAATCATGTCGACATCGGCGTATGTAAGCGTCACGTTGCCGGCTACAAGCGCTGCTTTGCCGGGAATCCTGCGGGCTACCGAGGCGATGACGCCCTCTATTGGCATGGAACGGTCGTAGGGGAGTGCCGGAACTGTTTCGAGCCGTTTCAGTTCTTCTTCTTCCTCGCTGCCGACGAGAGCCAGACGGCTTACCGGGAGCGTGGCATTTGCCGGGTCGCAGAGCTGTGTGAGAGCGAGGTCAAAAGTGGCGACAAGACGACTTACCGCAGCTTCGGAATAAAGGTCGCCGCGCCATATCACGTCGACGTCGAGGCTGTTGTCGGTGACATACATCTGTATGGTGAGGGGAACGCCTGTGTCGCCGTTGTCGATGCGTTCGGCTGTCATGCCGTCAATGAGGCCGTCAAAGTCAAGCAGACGCCCCTGATAGCCGAACAGTACGTTCTGCTCGTATCCGAGCATGGCAGAAAAGTCGGCGAATGAGTATAGGTCGTTGGCACGAGTTGCATCGCGTTGGGCTTTCATTTCAGCAATGAGTCCGGCAACGGTCGTGTCGTCGCCAAGTCTGCAACGTACGGGCAGTGTGCGCACGAGCATGCCTACAGTATTCTCAGTGTCGGGGGTGTTGCGTCCGTGATATACTGTTGTGAAGAGGACATCGTCGCGTCCGGTGAATGCACCGAGGGCTATGCCCATCGCGGCATTGGCTGTGGCCGCACCACCTTTGAAAACGTCGGGGGAGGTCAGCAGGCGGAAAATCTTATGGTTGCCGGCTGTGGAGGATTCTGTCCCGGTCTTATCCTCGGCTTTTATTTCCCGGGCATCGGGGAAAAGTGCCGTGCCGTCGGAATCAAAGTCGCCGAAGGTGCGTTTGTAATATTCCTTCTGTTCGTCATATTGAGGCGTTTTGCGGCCTGCAATCTCTTTCTCGACGACATCGAATTGTGTAAAAGTCTCTTTCCCCGGATTGTTGCCTTTCAGAGCTGAGTCAAGGTCATGCAGGAAAATACGCATTGACGAGCCGTCGTAGATTATGTGGTGGATGATGGCTATAAGACAGGTGGAATTCTCGGTACGGATGATGCGGAAGCGGCTCATGTGGTTGCCGGGCACGGCGAGATGCTCTATAAGCATCGGTTTGAGCGCTTCAAACTGTGCCTCCGTCATATTGGCGACGGGTATTTCCGGAATGTAGTTTTCGTCCCATTTCATCAGTGCCTCGCCTTTGTCGTCAGTGTCGATGCTGACATTCAAGGCTGGGTGGGCGGCGATTGTTTTGCGGAGCGCAGCAGCGAGGCTGTCGGAATCCGTGTCTGCCGGGAAACGGAATATATATGCAATATGGTAGGCAAGGTCATCACGATAGGCCGAGCCGAGATAAATGCCGAGCTGTGTCTGGCTGAGTGGGGATTGTTTCATGATTTTGGTTTAGATTGGGGGTGAGTCATTTTACCGAATTGTCCATGATCCAGTTCATGGTCAGGATATTTTGATGGAACATATATTCGTATTTCATCTCATCGCATGATTTTTTTGCGATGAGCAGTCCGATGCCGGAATGCGGGTCCTGCTCAATGGGGTTGAAGGGACGGCCTTCGTCGTGGATTATGGCTGTTATGTTGTTGGCGTGTAAGGAGATACGCAAATCGACAGACGCTTCCTTGCGGTTTATGCTGCCGGCATGCTTGACGATGTTATTGAGTATTTCCTCGCATGACACTCCGACACGGAAGCGGAGCGCTTTGCATATTCCGCAATTTTCAAGCCACATGTCGGCTTCCCGCAACTGATTCCCCGCATCCTCGACGGAGGGGACGATGCTTGTGTCATAGACTTTTGCGGCTGATCCGGAGGGAATGAGGAAGAAGGGAATAAGGCCGGGTTTCGGACGCAAAACCGTCAGTGACACCAGTATGAGCAATACCAGCTGTCCGGCCGCAAATCCCCACCATGCGTTTATTTCCGCTGCGGCAAATATCCAGAAGAATATAATCGGGAGTATGGGCTGCCCTATTGATATTATCATGGCATGACGTGTATTGGCATACACCTGGTAGACCGGAATAAGTAATCCGACGGCGCATTGCAATATAATATTGAAAGCGTAGGCCGGGATAGCGCTGTTGAACATCCCGAGCGTGCTGCGGTCGGTCACGCTGAAAAGCCCGGCTATTATGCCGGGGAAAAAAATCATGATTCCGGCAAAGACGACAAGGCTTATGCCAAGAAAACGGTAGGCTTTGCCGAGTACCATAGCTACGCCTTTGTTGTCGTCGGAGCCGGCAAGGATTGATGCGACAGGCTGGAATGAGTCGATAGAGCCGGTAAGTATAATCATGGAGAGACGCAGCAGGTACATGCATACGGCAAATACGATGACGCCAGACGTGCCCAGATAGTGCATGGCAATAATGTTGCAGACGAAAATTTGTAATGACATCAGCATTGCCGTCAATCCCGATGGAGTCCCCGTCTTTGTTATAGCCAACAGATTGCGGAAATCGTATTTCATAGAGAACCGTAATGCGTTTTTCTTCCTGAAATGCGCGAGAAGTATCACGATTGCCGGTATGTAGCTTATCACGGTGGCAAGTGCGGCTCCCGTCATCGACCATGCGAAGACTTTTATGAACAGATAGTCGAGAATGAGGTTGACCGCTATGCATGTGGTGACAGCGGCAGTGACTCGCCTGGGCTCTCCGTCGAGCGCCACAAACAGCTGGAGCACTATCATCAGCATGTAGACAGCCGCCGACGGGATGGTGATGGCCATGTATGCCCCCGCGTATCCGACAATCGCCCTGTCGGGGCACAGCATATTGATAATCGGGTCGAAAAATACGAGTCCGGCGACCCCGAGGATAAGGCCGAGCATGACTGCCGACGAAACGGAAAGGGAGAATATGCGTGATGCTTTCTCCCGGTCGTGGTTGCCGATGGCTTTGCCTGCTATGAGAGTGCCGCCGACACCGAGGAGCAGACATAATGAAAAATAAAGCTGAAGTACCGGCGAGCTGATGTTGATGGCGCTCATTGCGGCGTCGTTGACAAACCATGTCACCATCATGCCGTCAATGAATGCGCCCATCTGCGAGGCGGCCACTGTCATGACGGAAGCGAACAGGAAGCTGCGGAAAGCGTGTCCTACGAGATATGATTTTCTTTTCATCGGTTCAATTTTTTAGCGCGACAGTCAGGCGCAGGATATTCCGGCCGTCGGAATAACAGTAGTCCGTGCTGTCGCATAGATTACGTATCAGGAATATGCCGAGGCCGCCGATGGGGCGCTCGTCGATGCCGGCGTCGATGTCGGCGTCTTTTTTCTTCGTCGGGTCAAAGGGTTTGCCGCAGTCGGAAATCTGTATGACCAGTTCATCCGGCAGATAACTGTGCCCGATGGCAAGTTCTATTTCTCCGGACACGCCTTCGGGATAGGCATAACTGATGACGTTGACGATGGCTTCTTCAAGGATAAGATTGATTCTGTCGCGCATTGTGTTGTCGAGGTTGAGTTCTGCCGCAAGTCGTTGCGTGATGGCCGGTATCTTTTCGATTTCCGTCATGGAGTTGTGGAAAACGGTGCGCTCCAGTGTTGTCATGTCATGGTTGAGGCGAAGGCTCAGCATGGTGAGGTCGTCGCTTTGGTCGACTCCTCCGGCAAAATTGCCGACCGACTCGCTCAGGCGTTCAATCTTTTCTTTGGGGGTCGTGGCCGGATTGTCCGAAAGGGTGTCGAGCAACCGTTTGTCGCCATAGAGTCCCTTTGATGAATTCTCAGCCTCGGTCAGCCCGTCGGTATATAGGAACAGGGTGCTGTCGGAAGTGAGCTGCAGGCTTTCTTCCTGATATTCATAGCCTGCTATCACGCCTACCGGTATGTTTTCGTTCTCAGCCAGGAAAGACGCTCCGCTCCTGCCGATGATGACCGGGGGATTATGGCCGGCATTGCAGAATTGGAGATTGCCGTTGCGCAAATCAAGCGTGCCTACGAACATGGTTACGAACATGCATTCGGCGTTATCCTTCACTATGGTGTCGTTGATGGTGGATACAATCTCCCCGGGTGAATCACTGTGGCCGGCCGCCATACGGAACAGGGTGCGCGTCACCGCCATAAACAGGGATGCGGGAATTCCTTTACCGGATACGTCGCCGATGGTAAAGAAAAGCCGGGAGTCGCGTATAAAGAAATCATAGAGGTCACCGCCTACCTCTTTGGCCGACCGGAGCCTTGCGAAAAGCTCGAGCCCTTTCCATTCGGGGAACGGCGAGAATGTCCGTGGCACGAGGCCCATCTGAATGCTGCGGGCAATGTGGAGTTCACTCTCTATATGTTCTTTGGCCCTGGTGGTCTCGACCAGACGTTCCATCTGCTCCCGCAGCGAGAACTGCATCTTCGAGAATGCGTTGTTGAGGCGTCCTATCTCGTCAGACGCTTTCATTGCCGGAAGCGTGGTCTCGAGATGGCCCGATGATATGCTGTCGACCGTTGCTGTAAGCCGCGAGAGCGGCCGCATGGAGTATATCACTATGGCACGAATGAGAAAGAGCAATATTAAAAGTCCTGCCACGATTAGGACTACAGCCTTGAATGTGAGTAGGTCGAGGTCGGACATTATGGAGCTGTAAGGCGCTATGCTGCATATAATCCAGTCGGTCAGCCCCATTCTGTGGCACACGAGAAGCATGTCCTTTCCATTCTCGTCGATGCGGAATATGTCGCTTTTGCGGGAATAATTCTTTTCTCCCAGTTCAGAAATCATCTTCCAGCCCTTCTCCTTAGCATACGTTTCGATGTCTTCGGATAGCACCTTGCTCCTGTCGGGGTAGGTGACGAAGGTATGCTCCTTGCTGATGATGAATGCATAGCCCTTGTCAACAGGCTTTAGTCTGGTTATTTCGTGAGTAAGGTCGCCAATGGATATGTCGGCGGTCATTACGGCGATGACCTTTCCTTCCGGGTCGCACAGTGGATAGGAATAGGTGACCATCAGCTTATTGCCGCCTCCTTTGTCGAAATATGGCTCTGACCAGCATGGCTTTCCGGCGCTTACGGCATCGGTATACCATGGCATAGAGGTATAGTTGTAGGCGCTGTCGCCAAGGTGTTTTGACAGCCATTCGCCTTGTCCGTCACGGCTTGCGTATTCCATCATCATGGCGTCGCCTGTCAGCGGCGACGCACCGGGTACCGCAGCTATGCAGCCGCCCATTATAAGGGAATCTGTCTTCACGTAACGCTCGACAAACCGCAATATCCGGTCGGGGTGTTCAAGGACACGCAGCGCTTCGGGCGACGAGAGAGCAATGTTGTTTTCTATTCGCGAGAGGTCATAGTCAATCCTGTCAGCGAAATTCTCTATGCTCATCGAGGAGTAGATTGACACAAGACGCTCCTCACGTTCTCCGCCATAGCGCACAAATATGAAGCCTAAGGACGCAAAGATGACCAATGCCGTAAGCACCAGATACAGGCTCAGCTTATTGGAAAGAGACATGATACGGGGCGCTGCGGTTATTTGATTGTGAACAATTTATGAAAACCGGTAATGGTGAATATGTTTTTGATTTCGTCATTGACGTTTTCGAGGACAAGCGTGCCGCCGTCGTTTTTCACTTTCTTGAGAAGGCTGAGGAAGATGCGAAGGCCGGAACTGCTGATATATCCGAGTCCGCTGCAGTCGATTATATTTTCGTTTCCTGAATTTTTACGTATAGGTTCAAGATCTTTTTCGCATTGGGGCGCGCACAATGTGTCAAGACGTCCATTGAGGCAGGCCCTGAGTTTTCCGTCGGTATTGGAGATTGAAATTTCCATGTGAGATGTTCTTGTTGAATAATGATATTATTGTGATAATGTATTAAATACTATTGCCAATATATGCAAATATACTGCTTTTTCTGCTGATCCCAAAACTATTTGCAGTCATTCCGGCGGTGTCAGCCGGTACAATACAAAAAAAATCTTGCAACCTTGGGTTGCAAGATTTTTTTGTCGGGGTGACAGGATTCGAACCTGCGACCACCTGGTCCCAAACCAGGTGCGCTACCGGACTGCGCTACGCCCCGCCATTGTTGTGCTTTTGCGGTGCAAAGATAATGCTTTTTTTTATATTGTGCAAAAGTGATTGCTGCGTCGGGCGTTATTTTTTATCCGTGGCCGGTTTTTCGGCAGGGGTGAGGAGTGAGGAGTATTCGGCCGGGTTGCCGAAGAGCTGTGCGGCGCGGGCTACGGCGGGGTCGAAGCGTATGCCGTAGGCCACGGCTCCGCGGTTGTAGTAATAGCGGCGGAGGAGTTCGGGCACGAGATATTCGCTGATGCGTTCGCGCTGCGTGTCAAGGTCTTTGGCGAGGTCGTGCTGGAGCGAGGTGCGGAGGGCGGCAATCTGCTGCTCCACGCTGTCGTCGAGATAGCCTTCGCGGCGCGCGGCTTTTTCAAGCTGGTCGAGGATGGTCTCGCACACTTTGTCGTATTCGATTGAGGCGGGGTCGATTGAGTTCTTGAACTCGTCGTATAGCTCGTCGGTCATGACGAATGTCTCGGGAGAGGGAATCGTAGGATGAGCCGCGGCATATTTCGTGGCGAAGTCGAAGTGATGGTTGCCTGCCACGATGTTGTAGGTGAGTCGGCTTATTTCGGGATATTCGATTTTGATGTCGGGGGTGATGCCGCCGCCGTCGCGCACTTGTCGTCCGGCCCGGGTATAGAATATGTTGGTGAGCGAGTCGGGCGTGCGGGCAACCGAGCCGTCGGGGTTGCGGTGGGAGTAGTCGATGGCCTGTATGAGGCGTCCGCTCGGTATGTAGTAGCGTTGCGTGGTCACCTTGACTATACCGTTGTAGGGGAGGGGGAAGGTGGACTGCACGAGACCTTTGCCGTAGGATCGTTCGCCTATGATGACGGCGCGGTCGAGGTCCTGCAATGCCCCGGTTACGATTTCAGATGACGAGGCCGAACCGTCGTCGATGAGTATGGCGAGGGGGGTATTGGGGGCTACGGGTGCGGCGGTGGTACGGTAGGTCTTTTCGTTGGTGACGGAGCGTCCGCGCGTGCGGAGCACTTCGGTGCCTTTGGGCACGAACAGGCTGACGATATTGACGGCGCTCTCGAGGAGTCCGCCACCGTTGCCGCGGAGGTCGAGCACGAGACCTTTGACACGCGGGTCGGCTATGAGTTCGCTGACGGCTTTCTTGACTTCGGGATAGGATTTCTCGTTGAATGTGGAGAGCTGGATGTAGCCTACCGTATCTCGTACGACGCCGTAATATGGCATCGTGGGCACTTCGATTTTGGCTCGGGTGATGTCGATGTTGAGTACGGTGTCGCCGCTGACAAGCGGACGGCGCACGGTGACGTGCAGTTTTGTCCCGGCCTGGCCGCGAAGACGGTCGCGCACCTTGTCGCTTCCGAGGGTGCGCACGGAGTCGCCGTCGATTGTCAGGAACACGTCGCCGGCCTTGAGTCCCGATTTTGCCGAGGGGGTACCTTCCTGCGGCTCGGTGACGTAGGTCTCTTTGGCTTTGTTCTGGCCGATGTAGGCGCCTATTCCGCCGAATTCACCGGTAGAGATGGTCATGAAGTCCTCCTGCATCTCCTCGGGGATATACTCCGTGTAGGGGTCAATCTCGTCGAGCATGGCGTTGATGGCCGTGGTGATGGACTTGTTGGCGTCGATGGAGTCGACGTACATCGAGTTGAGGGTCTTGTAGATGGAGGTGAAGATGTCGAGATTGCGCGACACCTCTTTCTTGTTGGAGGGAGCGGCCGAAATGGCGGTGATGCCTGCTGCGGCGGCTATGGAGAGTAGGATATGCCGGTGTTTCATAATTCGGTAGTTCTGTAGTTTGAAAAGTCAGACAAAATGTCATTCCACTTCGCCGTTGAGCGCTTTGCGGGTGGTGCGGGGTATCATGAAGGATGTGTAGAGCTGTATGGCGGCTCCGGCGAGAGTGAATGCAATCCAGTTGCGCGTGGTGTCCTTCTCGTAGAAGAGGAAGAAGGCGGCCACGCAGAAAAACAGCGCGCTCCATACCTCGATGCGGTATAGGCGCTTCAGACGCAGTATCTTGCCTTTGTAGGTGCTGAACAGCCGGCTTACGAGCAGCACTGCGGCTCCGGCCGAGAAGATGTATTTGAACGTGTCGGACATGTCGACGTATGCCGTATGGCGCGCGTTGAGTATAGGTATGAGCGTGCCGGCGGCTATGAGGAGCAGCCCGATGGCTGTGGCGGCTGTCCATACGGGTGAAGCCTTGGGACCGGTGACATCTTGCGGGTTTATCTTTTTTGCGGATTGCCGTGATTTGTTTTCTTTCATATTCATTCTATAATGAGACACCCTCTTATTCTATAATGTAGACATCTTCGCCGGGCCGCTGCATCCCGTATTTCTCGCGGGCCACGCGCTCCAGTTCCTCCTTGTCGGAAAGGAGCAGGCGGTTAAGCTCGTAGTATTTGTTGAGCGTGTCCTGGTTTTCCTTTTTCTCTTTTTCTAAACGTTTGATTTCTCCGTGAAGTTCACGCAGATGTCCGTAGGAATTGTCGTTGAAGAACAAAACGTAGACATACAGCGCGAGCAGGCCGACGAACAGCAGCGAGATATAACGCCGGCACCAGCCGATAAATGAATTTTTCGGTTTATTCTCTTCCATGGAGCGGTAATTATTGGCGGGGTTGTTACAATCAGTCTCAATAAAATTTAATAGCTATTGAGACTTTACATATTGCAAAAATAGCAAAAATAATTCGCATTCCTTTACGCGTTAACTATTTTTTATGCTGACGGGGAGAAAAAAAGGATGCATAAATTTCTTATTATGCTGTAAAAACATTATGTTTGCGGTGCATAATAAATTTTAGAAATGGAATTCGTTGACAGAAAAGAGGAAACCGCGCGTCTGAAAGATGTAGCCGACAGAGATAAATTTTCACTCGCCGTAGTATATGGCCGCAGACGGCTCGGGAAGTCCACGCTTATCAAAAGGATATTATCAGATAATGATGTGTATTTTCTTGCCGATCGCTCGGAGGGGCAGCATCAGCGTGCGCTTCTGGCAAAAGTTGTGGCACAGGTACTTCCTGATTTCGATAAGTTGACATATCCCGACTGGGAGTCAATGCTCCGCGCGATAAATTATCGCACGGAAAGACGGTTTGTACTTTGTATGGACGAGTTTCCGTATCTTGTGGAACAATCTCCGGAATTGCCGTCGGTGCTTCAGAAACTTATCGACGAAAAGCAGTTGAAGTATAATCTTGTGCTTTGCGGTTCGTCGCAAAATATGATGTATGGCCTGTTTTTAGATGCGACCGCGCCGCTCTATGGCCGTGCGGATGAAATCATGAGGTTGACACCGCTCAGGTTGCCGTATATTCAGGAGGCGTTGGGTGTGGATACCATCGGTGCGATAGAGGAATATGCCGTATGGGGCGGAGTGCCGCGCTATTGGGAGTTAAGGGAAAACCGGAATTCGCTTGACGACGCGATATGGCATAATGTATTTTCGGTGAACGGCGCATTGTACGAGGAGCCGGGAAAACTTTTCATGGACGATGTTAAGGATGTAGTCAAGACGTCGACATTGATGTCGTATATAGGTATCGGTGTGAATCGGCTGTCGGAAATCGCGGCGCGGTGCAACGAGCCTGCCACCAATCTGTCGCGCCCGTTGAGAAAACTTATTGACCTCGGATTTTTGGGTAAGGATGTGCCGTTTGGTGTTGATGAAAAGAATGCAAAAAAGAGTCTGTACAAAATATCTGACCCGTTTATGGCGTTTTATTATCAGTTTGTAGTGCCTAACCGTTCGTTCATTGAGCTTGACCGCCGATTGCCGATAGAGCATGCTTTCCAAACACATTTTTCGGAATATGTAAGTCTGCAATGGGAACGAATGTGCAGGGACGCGGTAAGCGGCAATATAATTGACGGGGTTGTCTACGGCAACGCAAAGCGATGGTGGGGATCGGTATTAAATGAACAAAAGAATCCCGAGCAGGTGGAATTTGACGTCGTGGCTGAGTCTATTGATAAAAAAAATCTGCTTGTAGGTGAATGTAAATGGACAACAGCCGAGAATGGACGGAGACTGACGGAGGAGCTTATGCGAAAAGCCCGTATGCTGCCTTTTGCAAAGAATTATAAAATTGTTCCGGTGCTGTTTCTGAAAAATAAACCTGTCGATGATGCAGGAAACGCATTGCTGCCAAAAGATGTCATAGAGATGTCAAAATAAAACAGATTCGTTATTTGAGTGGTGAGATAATTATTATGCAGCGCAAACATTATGTTTGCGCTGCATAATAATTATCGGAGTGTAGATGGTGATATTGAGAGGTTTTTGAAGAACTTCCAATAGTAGGGACGTACGGTCCGTGCGTCCGGAAAACGAGTATTGATTATCAACGCATTATCAGACCCACAGACCGTGCGTCCCTAATTTGTTAGCCGAAATTTCGTAGTTCTGCAACACCCTCCCACTCATATACTATTACTATTACTACCCAAACGCGCAAAATCTTTGGGCACAAATGGATATTAAAAACAAAAGATTAGATAATAATAGTACAGGCGAGAAATATTTTGTTCTTTTGTTTGTGCGTTTGTGCTCTTGTTCTTTTGTTTTTTATTTTTTTGAACAGGAGCACAAGGGGACAGGAGATTTGGCTGGGTTTGGATGGTAAATTTAACCTATCTATTGTTGTCGGGGTTGGCCGGGGTTGGTATGTCGTCGTTGAAAAATACATGGCGTGGGTAGTGGAGGTGTGACAAAATTTTCGTAATTTTGTGGGATATTTTTCGAGTCGTTATGGAATTTAATTTTGACGTAGATATTATTTATTCACATGTTGCGCAGGTGCTTGTGGGGGTGGGGCTTCTGGCGGCAATCTATTTGATTTTCATATACAGGAGCAAAATCGTAAGCGTGGTGAAGCATCACCGGCTTACATCGCGACTGGCTGCGGGGGGCGTGGAACGCCAGATACCGGCGATGTCGGTGATAGTATATTGCAAGGATAGCGCGAGGGCGCTGGAGAGAATGCTGCCCGACATATTGGGGCAGAATCTCGATGTGCCGTTTGAGGTGATAGTAGCTACCGACGGACGCAGCGAGCATGCCGAGGATGTGGTGACGCTGCTGTCGGTCCAGCATAAGAATCTGCGCATGACGTATGTGCCTGACGAGGCACACGCCCTGTCGCGCAAAAAACTTGCCGTGACGCTCGGCATAAAGGCTGCGAGGTATGATTATGTGGTGCTTACGGATGCCAACGCGCAGATAATGTCGTATGACTGGCTGAAACTTATCGGACGCCATTTCGCGGAGGGGAAGGATGTGGTGATTGGCTCGACTTTCCCGGCAGGAGCGCGTCGGCCCGGCGGAATGAACGGGTTCAATATGCTTGCCGACAAGGTGACATACCTGTCGAGCGCGATAGGCGGACGTGCGTACCGCGGCACGGAATGCAATCTTGCGTTCCGCCGCCAGCTATTCTTCGACAATAACGGTTTCACTGACTCGGTGGGGCTGCACCACGGCATTGACGATATTTTCCTGAGCCATATCGCCGGCGACGGCAATTATGCCGTGGAACTTTCGGGGCAGACGCAGACGGGCATTGATGTGGCGGCTTTCGGGGGTAGTTACAACACCGAGCGGGTGCGCCATGAGTTTACGGGACGTAAGTTGAGCCACTGCGCGCGGAGGCTTATGGGCGCGGGCTCGCTTATGATGTGGGTATGGCTCGGAGTGACGGTGGCTTCGGGCGTCATGCTGATGCCTAACGTGCTTCCGCTTTGCGCGCTGCTGATAGCGGGAATATTGTGGATAGTACTGACGGCGGTGGCGTGGAACCGTGCGGCGAAGGCGTTGCATGTGCCGGTCAAAGGGTGGCTGATGCCGTTATACATGTTCGCGCGTCCCGTCACGACGATATATATGAGACTTAAAGGGTGCCGGCATCGTTCGGCCAATTACACATGGGCCAAACCTGTGTGATAAACATTGTGTATGATGGCGAAACGCAGAAAGAAATCGACATATATGACGCGGCAGGCGTCGCGACGCAGCCGCAGGCAGTCGCTGAACAGGTCGGTGCTGTTGCTGCTGATAGTAGCAGCCCTGTTTGCCGGCGCGCGCTATATGCTGAGTCAGCATAAGCGGGGCGAGGGGCGTCAGCAGTTCGACAATCTCACATACGTCCGGACGGCACCGGGCCTGAAGGAGGAGATTGTCAACTACAAGGGCATGACAGTGTCGTTCAATTCCGACCTGCACATACCGAACTGGGTGGCCTGGGAGCTTACGGCCGATGAGGCGGCCGGTACGGAATCGCGTGCCGACAGGTTTTACAACGACCCCGACATAAAGGGGTGCGCGTGGCCTGAGGATTACAGCGGAAGCGGATATGACCGCGGACACATGGCTCCGGCCGGCGACATGAAGTGGGATAAACGGGCTATGGAGGAGACTTTCTGCATGACCAACATCGCGCCTCAGGACGGGAATCTGAACCGTGGCACGTGGAAGAAAATCGAGGAGAAATGCCGCGGGCGCGTTGTGGCCGATTCGGCGGTAATCATCGTGTGCGGCCCGGTGCTTACCGAGGAGCCGCGCGAATATATAGGGAGTAGCCGCGTGGCGGTACCGCAACGTTTTTTCAAGGTGATACTTTCGCCGTGGGCGGAAACTCCGCAGGCGATAGGGTTTCTTGTGGACAACGGGTCTGTGCCGGGCGGCATGCAGGCTGCGGCCGTGACCGTCGACGAAATTGAGGCTCTGACGGGGCACGATTTCTTCTCGTCGCTTCCCGATTCGATTGAGGACCGTCTGGAGTCAACGATAAATTTCACCCGCTGGAGCCGTCTCAAATAATGCGCGGCAGGAGGGTGCGCACACACGTTACAGTAAAATTATTCTACCCGAAATGACAGAACAGAAGGATACGATATGCGCCATCTCCACTCCGCCCGGAGTGGGGGGAATAGCGGTAATACGCGTCAGCGGCGATGACTCGATAGCTATAACCGACACATTGTGGCGCGGCAAGAGGCTTGCCGACGCGGCGTCGCATAGCGTTCACTATGGGAGTATCGTGGACGCGCAGGGCGATGTCGTGGATGACTGTGTGGCGGCGGTGTTCCGTGCGCCGAAGTCGTTTACGGGTGAGAATGTGGTGGAACTGTCGGTACACGGGTCGGTGTATGTGCAGAAAGCCGTTGTAGGGCTATTGGTCGAGGCGGGTGCGCGGCTGGCCGGACATGGCGAATTCACCCGGCGCGCGTTCGCCGCAGGCAAGATGGACCTTGCGCAGGCCGAGGGCGTGGCCGACCTGATAGCATCACGCAGCCGTGCAGCCCATGATATTGCGATAAAGCAGATGAAGGGTGGATTCTCGCGTCGACTTGCCGCGATGCACGACAATCTGCTCGAACTGGCTTCGCTGCTCGAACTGGAGCTCGATTTTTCGGAGGAGGATGTGGAGTTTGCGTCACGACAGAAACTGCATGCCCAGGCGGTGGAATTGCGCGATGAAATACACCGTCTCGCCGCGTCGTTCGACAGCGGCAATGCCATCAAAGAGGGTATTCCGGTGGCGATAATCGGGCCTACGAACGTGGGAAAATCGTCGTTGCTCAACGCACTTGTGGGCGACGACCGTGCGATTGTGTCCGACATTCACGGCACGACGCGCGACCTTATCGAGGACACCGTCAACATAGGCGATTTCACATTCCGCTTCATCGATACGGCCGGCATACGTGACACCGACGACCGCATCGAGCAGCTTGGCATAGACCGCAGCCGACAGGCGATAGGACGCGCCACGATATTGCTCCATGTGATTGATGCCGCCAACCCGCAGAAAGCTGATTGGCTTGACGGCATCGCTGACAATCAACACCTTGTAGCGGTAATCAACAAAACCGATGTCGCCTCATCGCAGCAGGCGGCTGACATGATACCAGCAGGCACCACGACCGTAGAAGTCTCGGCCAAAACCTCTGCCGGCATCGACACGCTACGCGACACCCTGACCGGCATAGCGCAATCACTCCTGACCGATCCCGGCGACATAATAGTGACCAACGCCCGTCACCGTCAGGCACTCCTAAACGCCCTTCCCCCGATAGAACGCGTAATAATCGGCCTGACCTCCAACCTCTCCGGCGACTTCATAGCCCAGGACCTCCGCGAAGTCCTCCACCATCTCGGCTCTATAACAGGCACAGTAACCACCACCGAAATCCTCACCACAATCTTCTCCCGCTTCTGCATCGGGAAATAGTAGATTTATGGAAGCTGTGAGTCGTGGTGAATGCTCGTAACTGGTTAATTGATTACTGATTGTAAGGCACCAACTGATTAAATTTAAATTTGCATAATGTGGTACGATTGAATTTGACGAATACATAGCCCATGGGAAACCGGGACAGAAGGAGAAGGATGATTCTTGGCAGACTGTTTTCGGTCTTACTCCTATCTATCGACGCATATTTGAGGATTATTTTAGGTTTGCCGTCAACTTAGAAATGTAGAATTTTCTAAAAAGTAATGGGTATACCCGCACAACATTCATGGTGTTTTCGCAATGCACTTGTAAGAGCATCATATAAGTGGATGAATATCTCGCTTACGACTGAATTTGTGGAACGATTCTTTCGCAATTTAATTACCGGCAAAAAGAATGAGTTTCAAGCATTCACAGTCAAGAGCATTATCTCAGGTCTCGTTGAGAAAGGAATAATAATCCGCAGTAACTGTCGTCGCAATGGTTGGTGGGAAATCTTGTCAGAATAATAACGGAAGAATTTGAGATGAAAGCATTGACATATACTGCCCCGGGGCGGTTTGAGTTGATTGATAAACCGAAACCGGTGATTTTGGATCCGAAAGATGCCGTAGTGAGAGTTACTCTTTCGAGCATCTGCTCGTCGGATCTGCATATTCTGCATGGGGCTGTGCCTAAGGCAGAAGTTGGCATCACCGTTGGGCATGAACTGGTAGGTGTTGTTGAGTCGGTAGGTGCGGAAGTCACCAAGGTAAGGTCTGGCGACAGGGTGGCCGTGAATGTCGAGACATTCTGCGGCGAATGTTTCTATTGCAAACGGGGGTGCGTGAACAACTGCACTTCCGGCGGATGGATGTTGGGGTGCCGCATCGACGGCGGTCAGGCGGAATATGTCCGCGTGCCGTATGCCGATAATGGACTGACGCCGATTCCCGATAACGTGAGCGATGAACAGGCGCTGTTTGTCGGCGACATTCTCGCAACAGGCTATTGGGCAGCCAAGATTTCTGAAATTTCTGAGGAAGATACGGTGCTGATTATCGGTGCCGGACCGACAGGGTTGTGCACTTTGGAATGTGTGCAGCTGTATCATCCGCGACAAATAGTGGTATGCGAAGCTGATGAGACTCGTCGTGAATTTGTTCGACAGCATTATCCGGATGTGAATGTAGTCGAGTCGTGGGAATGTGATGAAGTTCTTGATGAACTGACCGAAGGGCGAGGAGCCGACCGCGTGATTGAGGTCGCCGGTGGTGAAGATACGTTTGAACTCTCGTGGCATTGTGCACGACCCAACGCCATCGTCACGATTGTTGCTCTCTATGAAAAGGAACAGATATTGCCGCTGCCGTGGATGTACGGTAAGAACCTGACATTCAAGACCGGCGGCGTCGATGCCTGCGACTGCGACAAAATTATGCAGCTGATTTCCGAAGACAAGATTGACACAACCCATCTGATAACCCACCGTTACCCTCTCAGCCGTATCCAGGACGCTTACGACCTCTTCGCCAACCGCGCCGGCGGCGTCATCAAAACCTCCATCCATCCCGATTAAAGGACATAATCGAAAACTTTATAAACAGAAAGACAGCGGCATCTCGTTTGCTAACAAGACGCCGTTGACAATGTTGATGCTTATTCTGCTTCAAGCTGCTCGCGAAATACCATCCTGGTCTCGCGCTTGAAGTCTACACGGCTGTATCGTTCGCCGGAACACATCTCACAGCTGCAAGGTTGTCCAGTGGTTCGATACACCTGACACCATTTCACCTTCTGGAGTTCTTTCCACGTTTCGGCCTCACGAATTGTCCCCGTAGCGGGATCATCAACGTATGCCGGTGAAAATGCTCTGAAGATAATGCGTAACCGATTACGCCACACGCGTTTTTTCTGAATGCGTCGCCACGCACGAGTTGATGTTCTGTCCATCGTCACGTTCAATTATTGGTTTCTGGAACGTGATGATTACAGACGAATGTACATTGTCTCGCTTCATAAGTATAATATTTTTTATTCTATAAGCAATTTACGTGCCAAAGTCGATATTGTCAGCCATTTATAATTATTTAGTATCAGTAAATCATTCTGACCGCTGCATTGCGGCAGTGAAATGGCAAAGCCAGTAGCATCGATTTTCATTTGATACTAATTTACAGGAATAACCACAGACGTTGTATCAATCTTTAACCCAAATATTATTCCAGTTGTTAAGGGTTGAGACTCCTGTCATGGGATTGTCAAAATGAGTATCCGAGAACCGTGATTTATCCTGTTTCCCTAAGATATGCTCTATACGTATGCAGGCAACAGATTCTCCCAACGATTCTGTATATGTCCGTCGCTCCCACCCATACAGATACCAATGATGGAGTCCATATATTAGGTCAATCATCTGTCTTCTGGTAAGGACATAGAAGTCCGCAGATAAAGATGGCAAATCTTTGACGTGAACGAAAACCCATGCACCTTTAATATTTTTATCCAAATAGTTTAAGTCGGCTGCCTGTTTGCAATTCATGCCTATTGAAATACCATGATTCTTATCTTGAAACGTAGTCTTGACTTGAATTTGGGCAATCACTAATGATTCGGGCCCGTCAGTGCCATTTTGGCAATACAGGTCAATGCCTTTAAAATTGTTGATTGAACTGTTGACATTGACTGTTGGCCAGCCATGAGCGATGAGATGGGCACTTACCAGTTGCTCACCTATTGCGCATTTCATTTGATTTGTCAATTTGATTTCCATGTAGATTATGATTTTTTGATATTAGGTTCTTTTCTCCAATTAAATTCTATGCCAAGGATTTCGTAGGCATGATATTTCCATATCTCTTGGTCGAAATTGGGGGTATATTTGGCCATCACTATGCGGTCTTCCTCTTTGATGCCGTCAGGACGCCACGGCTGAAATCTATAGCAAAGCTCCGCGATTGTCTGCGACTCTTCATTCCAATCCAACTGATAAAACACACTTCCCACGCGTGTCATTGACTTGCACATCTCCGGCGTGATGCAATGGTTATCAAGGACAAAAGCATATTGCGCCTTCGAATTTTCAGAATTTTCTCCAAGCGTTCCGAGGGCCAACGGCCTCTCTGTATATTCGCCATGTAGGTCAAGCACATCACCGGTATAGATTCTATAACCGTTTGAATCGCAATACGGCGTTTCGACTCCGGCGAATATTGCCCGGTGATAATAACCACGCCCCTAACATTCATCGCCGAAATAGCTTTCAACGACATCCTGGTTGTGGTCTTCGGCAAACTCCTTATATCGCGTCCATATATACAGATAATCGCCAAAGAAAAAGAAATCACCGAAGTTAACATAGTTAAACCGCCCTTGGTCAATCACATAGTGGATGCGGATATTAGATATGGGAGTCGATATAATCCGTGCTCCTATCACATACTTGTATTTATTGCAAAGTCGTTTCAGGTCGTCCTCGGTGATTGCGGCTGGAATCTCAACTTTAGGCTTTTCGGGTATAATATCTGTGCGGAAAGCTTCAAGCACTTCCTCTTCGTGCAACATTAAAAGCCATTTTTTAGGCAGACATACATTTGGAGTATCTTTTAGTTCCTTGAACAATGGCGCTATCTCCATATCTCTGAACCCAGCTATTCCGCAACCAATACGCGTTGCGAGGAATCTGTTATTAGGATGATTCTTGACATATTCTACAAAATCATCTACATACGGCTTTATATTCTCGACTCCGCCGTGCATTGTGGGGATGGCGTAGCATTTGCCTGTCGGGCCGACACCTACGCCCCATTCTGCGCCAAAGCGGTCGTACGCCATGCGCGCAGCTCCGTCATGGTGCTGTCCTTTCAGGTTGCTACCAAATACAAACACTTCGCACATTGACAGCTCGGTGATTCTCTCGGGTGTAATTCTTCCTGTCATATTGTTAGCTATCAGCTGGAACTTATCTCTGAACCATGTGACATCTTCGCCATATATCAGCAGTTCTTGAATAAGGTCGTAATTGGGCTGGGTAAAAATACGCCACCCTAACTTTGGGAACATTCTATCTTATTTTGCGAAATCATGAATTCAACCAGATATTTTATGCAATTTTCCAAATGTATAAATACTTTTTCGAATTTAATATTATCATTTCCGAAGTCAGCAAGAGAATCGCCATTACCCCTTTGTGAGTAATGCTCAAACTGCGAGAAATATTTATAATACGCATAAAGACATCTGACACAATCTTCTATATCACAGTTGTAAGTAAGTTTATCTTTCATATTCCGTATATCTGCATCAGAACGTTTACAACCTTCATATATATCTTTAAATTCTCGAGCACGCCACATGTATCGCTCGTTTAATGGCATAATAGTGCCATTATTTTTATTTATCGACAAATCTTCAAGAAAAGTATCTTCTATCGCCATAGTGTATAAATGTTCTGACATAACATTATCGACAGGGAATGTCAATTTATCTCGATATACTTCATATTCATCAAAAAGAGCATTTACATAATTCCGATTTCCCAACGCATTCAAATTTTCGCATACCTCATCATCATTATTCACGATGTATAATGCCAATATTCCATCCATCAGACAATTCCGAATTATCAATCCAATCGGTAATTTTAGAAAAACAGAATCTGGACGCTTGGTCGATTCGACAGACAGAACATGAACTGCCCGCAAATTCCGCAATATTCTGTATGTAATACATGCAACCCCTGCAGTTCTGGGATTATTTCTTGACGCGCCGGCAAATAGTTCTCTCTTATCGGTAATATACTGAAACAGTCTTGCTGAAGATTCTAATATTTTTGACCAGCTGATTCTGTTATGTGTCTTTTCCTCTGACATCTTGTTTATAATTAATCGCATTATAAAGTTTCAATATTTATTCGGCATACGGAGTCATGACGACTAAAAAGTTTTTTGCGTTTTGGCCTTGATATTATAAGTTTTTGAATTGCACCTCAATCTGGTAATGTCATTGAGTTATTATGTGATGGTGGGTGCCTAAATATCAATGCTGTAGAGAATATGCGTGCGTAGGGGAGAATGGGATGGGAGTTTTGGGTGGGCAAATTCTTTGATTTTTTGCATGCCGATTTTTTGCATTACGCGTTCTGACGGGATATTGATTTTTGCGGTGAACGAATATAATCGCTTGATTCCCGACTCTTTGGCCAGTGTCAACACTGCTTTGGCAGCTTCGGTCGCGTATCCGTGATTATGATAATCAGCGGCCAGGCGCCATCCTATCTCAATGCCGGGAGTGAAGTCTGCCTCAAATCCTATTTCATGCAGCCCTACATATCCGATAAACTCTCCGGTAGATTTAATTTCTACCGCATACAATCCCCGGCCGTTACGGTCGAACTCAACTTGTATACGATTGTAAAATGCCGTCGTTTCTGCTTCACTTAATGTTGCCGGGAAATAGCGCATGACACGTTTGTCCATATTCATTGCGATGAATGCCGGCAGGTCCTCCGGTTTCCATGAGCGTAAAATCAGCCGTTCGGTTTCGATATAAGTCATGACTAACTAAAACTATTTGCGGGTATACCCGCAGGTTAAATGGATTTGGATTCACAAAATTAATTCAATCGGCCGACATTGGCAATATGCGGCGAGCGGGCAAATGGTGCGGATGCGGAGTGGAGGATCTTTTGTAATTGACTCAGGGGCTGTTAGCATCGCGGTTTTGCCCGACAATACTATGCCGTTATCAAACTTTTTTATGGGGCGGGTGTTTTTATTATTGAATCGGATGCCGGGGATACTCCTTGGAGTATGTCCCGATCGTACGGCGGCGGTGAGTTTTTTATGGGATATTCCCTAAAGATTTTCATGAGCACTGCGTGACATGCGGTTGCATGACTCCGAGTTATTATCAACTATGATTTCTAACGTTTAATTCCTAAAGTATTATGAACACAGCTCCTCTTCAAGGTATCAAAGTGGTGGATTTGACCGAAGTCCAGTCCGGCCCGTCATGCACACAATTGCTCGCCTGGCTCGGCGCAGAAGTTATTAAGATAGAGCGTCCCGGCAAGGGCGACGCCACGCGTAAGGAACTGCAGTTTGACCCTGATCTGCCAAGCTACTACTTCCTCCAGCTCAACTCCGACAAGAAGTCGATTTCTCTTGACTGCAAGACTCCTGACGGAAAACAGATTCTCACCGACTTAATCAAGGAAGCCGATATATTTGTGGAAAATCTTCACCCCGGAGCTGCCGACAAGCTCGGTTTCAGCTGGGAGGCTGTCCACGCTCTCAATCCCAAATGTATCTACGGTACAATCAAAGGATTCCCCGTAACATCAAAATATAAAGACCTCAAAGCATACGAGCCTGTGGCACAGGTGACAGCTGCTGCCGCATCGACCACCGGCTGGTACACCGGCGAATATAATATCCCTACACAGTCGGGTGCCGCCCTCGGCGACTCCAATACCGGCATGCACCTTACCATCGGTCTGCTTGCCGCCCTGCTGCAGCGCGAAAAGACCGGTGAAGGCTGCTTCGTGTATCAGTCGATGCACAACGCATGTCTTAACCTTTGCCGTATCAAGACGCGCGACCAGCTCACACTTGACCGAATCGGTTATCTTACCCAGTTCCCGCAATATCCCAACGGTAAGTTCAACGGTACCGTGCCCCGTTCGGGCAATACCGAAGGCAGCGGAGTGCTCGGCTGGACTTACAAATGCAAAGGCTGGGAGACCGATGACAATGCATACGTATATGTCATACTCCAGCGTGATGCCAAATCGTTTGAACTCGCATGCAAGGCATTGGGATTTGAAGACTGGCTCACCAATCCCGACTTCAACACTGCCGACGCGCGCGACCGTCATAAAGAGGAAATCTGGGCACGCATACAGCAGTACTGTATCGATAAGGATAAATACGAAGTCACCGACCTGCTGTCGAAAGCCGGAGTTCCCGTAGGTCCCGTTATCTCGACCAAGGAACTCATGTCAGACGAATCGCTTTACGACGGCAACACCCTCGTCAGAATCAACCAGGGTGGCAAAATTGGCGAATTTGTCACCGTCGGCGTGCCTTTCACGATGTCAAACTTCCAGCCTACCTACGGCCCTTGTCCCGACCTGGGCGGCAATACCGCGGAAATCCTCACCTCTCTCGGATATTCTGAGCAGCAGCAGGCCGAGTTTGCCAAGAACGGCACCACCGAACCGCTTCCGAAACCTGCACAACCTGCAAAATAAGCATTTCTGCAACGCGTTTGCACCTGCATATACATCAAGCCTGCCGCCGATTGCCGGCGACAGGCTTTCCAGACAAACGGATACATTTACCGCTGTGACAGCAGGGGAGGACAGACCTTCCGGTGTCACGGTATAAAATATTTTACTTATGTCAACTACAACACCAGGGGCTGCGACGCCCCAGACGGCTCCCCATTATCCGGAACAGGTGACAGGCATGTATATTCTTGCCCGCGCACTCCGTGAGGTCGGTCTCGACACGATGTACGGCCTTGTCGGGATTCCCGTGACGGAAGCCGCATATATCTGCCAGGAACAAGGCATCAAGTTCGTATCTTTCCGTTTTGAGCAGCAGGCCGGCATGGCTGCCGCAACTCATGGCTATCTTACAAAGACACCGGGCGTGCTCCTCACCGTATCCTCATTAGGATTCATGAACGGCCTGACAGCGACGGCAAACGCTACCGTCAACTGCTACCCGATGATACAGATTTCGGGTGCTACCGACCCCACGATGGTCGACATGAAGATGGGCACTTACGAGGAACTCGACCAGCTCAACACTGCCCGTCCGCTTGTCAAGGCCGCTTTCCGCTGCAGCAAGGCCGAGGATATTCCTTCGGCTGTCGCAAGGGCTTACCGTGCAGCAGTCAGCGGACGTCCCGGAGGAGTCTATATCGACATGGCTACTCCCGCTCTCGGCCAGATTATGAACCGCGAGGACGCCGAGAAACTGTTCTATAAGCCTGTCGACGTATATTCGCCCGTAGCTCCTAATCAGGCATCGGTCGACCTTGCCGTCAATACAATCCTCTCAGCCAGACATCCCGCCATACTTCTTGGCAAAGGAGCCGCCTACGCGCAGGTCGATGATAAAATCAAGACTCTTGTCGAGAAATACAATATTCCCTACCTGCCCATGTCGATGGCCAAGGGGCTTATGCCCGACAACGGACCGCTCAGCGCGATTTCATGCCGTTCCACAATTATGGAGCAGGCCGATGTCGTGGTGGTAATAGGCGCGCGTCTTAACTGGATGCTCTCGTTCGGAAAAGGAAAGTGGAATCCCGCTATCAAATTCGTCCAGCTCGATATCGAGCCTCAGGAGATAGATGTCAATGTCCCGATAGCGGTGCCTGTAGTAGGCGACATGAGCCTCTCGCTCGATGCCATTCTGGCCGGACTTGAAGGCAAAACGATGTCAGCCGACCCGGCATGGGTCAGCTCGCTTCAGGCTGAGACAAAGGGCAAAAACGCGAAATTCGCAGCCCGTCTGGCCGAAAATGCCAAGATTATGCCTATGACCCACTGGTCGGCACTGAGCGCTATCAAGCCGATTATCGAGAGCAACCCCGACGTAATACTCATCAACGAAGGGGCCAATACTCTTGACGACACGCGCGATGCCATAGACATGAGTCTGCCCCGTCACCGCGTAGACTGTGCAACATGGGCAATCATGGGCATGGGCATGGGGTCGGCTATCGGCGCTGCCGTAGCCACAGGCAAGAGCGTAGTGGCCATAGAAGGCGACAGCGCGTTCGGCTTCTCCGGCATGGATTTCAGCACCATCGTCCGGTTCAATCTCCCCGTCACTGTCGTCATCTTCAACAACGGCGGTATCTACAACGGCGCGGGTGTCAACATGAGCGGCGGCAGCGATCCTGCTCCTACCACTCTCGACATTCATGCCCGCTACGATAAACTCGCTGAGGCTTTCGGAGCCGACAACTATTATGTCACCACTCCGGATGAACTTTCCGCCGCGCTGACAGCAGCCATTGCGTCGAAGAAGCCATGCCTTATCGACGTCCAGCTCGCCTACAACTCCGGCAAGGAGAGCGGCCATATCGGCTACCTCAATCCGGCTCCCCTGCAGCAGGTGACAGTATGATAAGTAATCATAATCAACGATATTTATTAACAGTGAATTTGTTGTTTTGACGATTTATGGGGACAAACGAAAATGCTGACTTTCCCACGAATTACTGAAATCTGACAAAATCTCACGCTTCTAAATCTATTTATTATGGACCTTTCCCACATAATTTTGTATGCGATTGTCCCTATCATCGTAGTGATGTTAGCCGGATATCTCTCGGGCAAGAAAGGCATTTTCAACGGTCAGGACGCCAAGAAATTCAACAAGGTAGTGCTTGACTACGCATTGCCTGCAGCATTGTTTGTCTCCATCGCACAGGCCAACCGAAAGATGCTGGCCGAGGACCTGAAGCTCTCCATCATATCTCTCGTAGTGCTGATGCTCTGCTTCATGATAGTGTATTTCGTGTTCCGCTACTGCTTCAAGAAGAACACACAGGCCGATGCGGCAGTGTCGGCATTGATCAGCGGTTCGCCGACAATCGGCTTCCTCGGGTTTGCGGTGCTTGAGCCTATATTCGGCACCAACGCATACGTGGCCCTCGTGGTTGCCATCGTAGGTATCGTGGTCAACGCTGTCGGTATTCCGGTAGGTCTGGCGCTACTCAACGCCGGCAACGCGAAAGCCGCCGGTAAGAAGGAAAGCCCCTGGAAGCCGGTGATACACGCGTTGGAGCAGCCTGTGGCCTGGGCGCCTATCCTCGCCGTCATCTGGGTTGTGGTAGGCATCCCGTTCCCCAAATGGCTTGCTCCGTCGTTTGACCTTATCAAGGGCGCCAACGCATCGTTGGCAGTGTTCTCAGCCGGTATAACCCTTTCGGCAGTTGTCATCAAAATCAACTGGCAGGCAATACTCGGTTCTATCCTTAAGCTCGTCATGATGCCGGCCATGATACTTGTAGCCGGTCTTATCTTCAAGATGGAGCCTGAAAACCTCAAGATGCTTGTCGTCGCTGCAGCTCTTCCGCCGGCATTCTCAGGCATCATCATCGCCGACGAATACGACACATACGTCGCAACCGGTACCACTTCTCTTACCCTGTCGGTAATTCTCTTCATGGGATTCTGCCCGTTGTGGCTGTGGATTACCGATGCATGCTGCAAGGCATTCCTGTAAGCGGAACGTTATAATTTGTTTGACACAGCATTCCGGAGGGCGTGAGCGGGTGTTGAGGCACTCCGCCACGCCCTCTTGTATTTATTCAGATGATTGACAGAGAATATGGATAGTCAGAAAAAAAAGATTGTCGACGGTGGCACTGCTGCCGCTTACGTGGCATACGCCATGAGCGAGATGGCTACGGTGTATCCCATCACACCGATAGCCGAAATGGGTACCACAGCCCAGAAATGGGCTCTCGAAGGCATTACGAATTTCGAGGGGATGCCGATGGAAGTGCGCGAAATGGAATCGGAACTCGGAGCCGCGGGTGCCACGCACGGCGCGCTGTCGGGGGGTACGCTCGCCACTACGTTCACCTCATCGCAGGGATTGATGCTGATGATACCCAACATGTTCAAGATTGCAGGCGAACTGCTGCCGGCCGTGTTCCATATAGGGTGCCGCTCGGTTGCCACGCATGCACTGTCAATATTCGGCGACCATTCCGACATCATGGCTACGCGTTCCACAGGCTTCGCTATGCTTATGTCGGCCTCCGTGCAGGAAACCCACGACCTTGCCATTGTGGCGCATCTCGCTGCTGTCGACGGCAGCGTGCCGGTGCTGCATTGCTTCGACGGTTTCCGCACCTCCAATGAGATGTCGACAATCAGCATGCTCCCATACGAACAGATTTTCTCGCTGATTGACCGTGAGAAGATACTGAAATTCCGTCAGCGTGCCATGAACCCCGAGCATGCCGATATACGCGGCACGGCTCAGAATCCCGATGTCTATTTCCAGAATCGCGAGGCCTGCAATCCATATTACGATGCGTTTGCCGGAGTGGTGGAGCGCCAGATGGAGCGGGTGGCTGCGTTTACCGGGCGGCCGATACATCTTTTCGACTACGTCGGTGCGCCCGATGCCGAAAACATAATCGTATCGATGGGCTCGAGTTGCGAAGTCATAGAGGAGACGGTCAGCTATCTAAATGCGCGCGGCTACAATGTCGGTGCGGTCAAGGTACGCCTTTACCGGCCGTTTGCCATCGACCGGTTCCTTTCCGTAATACCTCCGACAGTGAAGAGAATCGCCGTGCTCGACCGGACGAAAGAGCCGGGTGCCGTAGGCGAGCCGTTGTTTGTCGACGTGGCGTGCGCCGTGCAGCGGTCGGGGAGACAGATAAAGGTGATAGGCGGACGTTATGGGTTGAGCAGCAAGGAATTCGACCCTACGATGGTGAAAGCGGTCTACGACCACCTTTCCTCACCCGAGCCGTTCACGGGATTCACTGTCGGAATAAACGACGATGTCACTCATCTGTCGCTCCCGGCAGGCGACCCGATATTCATTTCACCCGCGGGAATGATACAGGCGCAGTTCTACGGCATAGGAGCCGACGGCACGGTCGGCGCTACGAAGCAGGCAGCGTCGATTATCGGCGACTCCGACAGATATTACGCACAGGCTTATTTCCAGTATTCGGCGAAGAAATCGGGCGGATATACCGTGTCGCAGCTGCGTGTGTCGACAGCTCCTGTCAAGAGCGAATACTGCATCGAGAAGGCCGACTATGTGGCCTGCAACAAGGATACCTACGTCAGGAAGTTCGATTTGACCAGCAATCTGAAGGCCGGCGGCATATTGGTGCTTGCTTCGTCATGGGATGTGGATAAGATGACCGAAATATTTCCCGCATCGCTCAAGCGCGACATTGCCCGTCGCGGCATAAAGCTATATAATGTCGATGCCGCGTCAATAGCTCATGCGGTAGGCCTCGGCGAGCGTATTAACACGATAATGGAGACGGTATTTTTCAAACTGATGCCAGTCATACCGTTCGATACCGCCTACGCCGACCTTAAGCAACGCATATCTACTGTCTACCGTCATGAGGGTAATGCTGTCGTCGAAAGCAATCTTGCCGCAATATCGCAGGCTGTCGGGGCTATAACACCTATTGCCGTGCCCGCCGGTTGGGCCGATGCCGTCGACGCACCGGAGGCGACTGCGGACCAATTGCCCGACTTTGTATCAAAAGTGGCTCAGCCTTGTCTGCACAGGAAGGGCAACGAATTGCCCGTGTCGCTGATGTCGCCCGACGGATTCACCCCGACAGGAACGACAGCCTACGAGAAACGCCGCATAGCGCACTATATCCCGCAGTGGGATGTCGACAAATGTGTCGAATGCACCGAGTGCTCCCTCGTATGCGCCCACGCGTCAATCCGCCCCTATCTGCTCGATGCTGCGGAGCGTGCCAAAGCTCCTTCGGCAATAATAACAAAGGAGGGGAAAGGTGCTCCGGTGCTGCATGATTACCAGTTCCGCATACAGGTGTACCCCGAGGATTGCACGGGGTGTGAATCATGTGCCGTAATCTGTCCCGGAAAGGCGCTTACAATGGTGCCGATTGAGCAGGACCTCACGGCCGAGATTGCCAATCTCGACTATCTGCAGAAAAACGTTACCGTCAAGGATAATCTTATTCCGCGTGACACAATCAACGGCTCGCAGTTCCATGAACCGTTGTTGCAGTTCTCGGGAGCATGTGCAGGGTGCGGCGAGACACCTTACGTAAAACTTCTCACGCAGCTTTTCGGCGAGCGTATGATTATCGCCAATGCCACAGGATGCTCCTCAATCTGGGGTGCTGACTTCCCGTCGATGCCTTATGCGGTCAACAGCCGCGGTTTCGGCCCGGCGTGGGGCAATTCGCTTTTCGAGGACAATGCCGAATATGGCTACGGTATTGCGGTCGCTGTAAAATACCGCCGCGAACGTCTGGCAAAAAGCGTGGCTGCCCTCACCACCTCACCCGATATGCCTGACGCCGTCAGAAATGCCGCCGCACAGTGGCTTGCCGCCAAAGATGACCCCGACAAATCGTACACGTTGGGACAGGAGTTGCTCGATGCCATGTCGAAATCTCCGTCATCACCGGTCTTCGACCAAATCATGCCCCATAAGGATCTTCTCGGCAAGAAATCCGTATGGGCTATAGGCGGCGACGGCTGGGCCTACGACATAGGTTTTGCCGGACTCGACCATGTGCTGGCTCAGAACATGAATATAAATATCCTCGTAATGGATACCGAGTGCTATTCCAACACAGGCGGCCAGATGTCGAAGGCTACCCCGCTGGGCGCTATGGCGAAATATGCCGCCGACGGCAAGCGCAACTTTAAAAAGGATCTCGGCCGCATGATGATGGCCTACGGCAACGTGTATGTGGCCTCCGTAAGCCTCGGGTATGACTATCAGCAGACCATCAATGCGCTCATGGAAGCCGAGGCGTGGGACGGTCCGTCAATTGTCATAGCTTACTGTCCCTGTATAGCGCATGGCATACGTGCCGGAATGAGCCATACCATAGTCGAGGAGCGGCTCGCCGTGCAATGCGGCTACTGGCCGTTGTACCGCTTCAATCCGGCGCTTGCCCGAGAAGGCAAGAACCCGTTGACGGTGGACTATACAAAACCCGACGGCAATCTCATCGACTTCATCAACGGTGAAGACCGTTATGCCGACCTTAAGATGACCGACCCTAAGGAGGCTTCCATTCTCCAGCCCGAATTACAGCAGCATTGCGACTATCTCTACGACCTCATGACCTCACTGTCGGCAATTTCGCCCCAATCGGAGAATACCGCGCCGGCGGAACACAATTAAACGGCTTCATTTCCGTTCAGTAATCAGACGGGGGGACGTAATGCGGCAACGTCGCCGCACCACGTTTCCCCCCGCTACTGACCGGTATGAAAACGATAGCACCCGCCTTTGCCATTCTCTCATCGTCACTTTTGATTGCATGCGGTTCGTCCGATGATGAGTTGGTTACGCGACCGGAAAACAATCCCTCACCCCTTGTCTCATCGATATCATCAGAATACGGTGATGAAAAATACTTGTATGATGAAAAGGACCGTTTGACAAGCTGGGAATTCATACCGGTGGAAAATTCATTTTATAATTTTGCCGAATATTCATGTAGATATGAATATCCCGATGACCGGACGATAAAGTCCTGTCTGACTCAAAAACACCACGTTTTCTCAGATACTAAAAGGGTATACGATGCGGTAATGACTCTTGGCGACAATGGGTATGTAAGCTGCGTCGACGGCTTTTTTACTTTATATGAGAATGATGAACTTCAGATGTACAAGAAGTATCGTCATGAATTTGAATATGACGGGTCGGGGGCTCTTGTAAAATTGATTTGGACTGAGTGGTCACCGAAGTGGGGAGGAGACTGGGATTATGAACATCCATGGCGGTGGGAAAACCTTCTTACATGGGAAAACGGCAATCTTATCAGGTATGTGGATTATAACGGCAATAAAAAGCCGAATCTTATAACGGAATATTATTATTCGGGCATCCCCATGACGACAGTCCGTCCTGTAGCCGTGCCCTATATATCACCCATGTACAGCCCGCTTCAGTGCTGCGGACTGTTAGGTGTGCAACCAAAAAACGAAGTTATGGCCTATCGTTTTTGTGACAGAGTCTTCGGGGAAAAACGGCATGTCGAATATTCCTATGAATTTACTGAAACCGCTTTCGGTACGTTAATCACTCGCTACTGGCAGAAAGTCAATGACCTCGATGCGGTAGGGTACAGGGTAAACTGGCAGTAAGCGTGCCGGATGCCAAGGCAGAAATCTCCCGTATCGCTTTATTGAGCGGGTGACGCCGTCTTGTCGAGGACCATGATTTTTATGGGGCAGGCGAGGGCGCATTTGCCGCATTTTATGCAGTCGGGGTGCAGATAGCCCGACTCCTGTCCGCGGCTGTCGTAGGGCGTAAGCTGCATGGGGCATACGCGCGCACAGCTCTTGCACTTCATCTGGCATGTCGAGCTGACAAATATCCGTTTGTACTTCTCCGGCAGTTTTCCTTCGCGGGGTGTCACCCACGACGACAGCGTACCCATAGGGCAGAACGAGCACCATGTGCGCGGCGCGAATATGAATGAAAGCGTTATGCCTACGACGGTGGTGACAAGTATGATGGTCCAGAACACGCGTCCCATTGCATCCCAGTCGCCCCATGCGCGATACATCTGAATGCCGAACATGGTGAATATAAACAATACCATGAAGATACGGAATCCGCGTGTGCGCACAAATGCAGGAATCGGCTTGTGGGGAGAGTACCGTGACAGCAGCCTGTCATAGAAGTTGCCGCGCGGACATGCATTTCCGCACCACCAGCGCCCGCGGCGCACGGCGAATGCCACCGGAGCAATCATGCATATCAATGCGAGGAATCCTATTACGGGGAAAAAGTATCCTGCGATGAGGTAGGCTATCAGTATCAGGTAGAGAGGGTAGCCCTTTACTTCAAAATGACGGTGAAATCTCTTTTGTGCCATATAAAAAAGTCGATTATAGCGTTTATTTTTAATGAAAATCAAATTTTACTGCAAAATTAACGGCTCAATTATAGACGGACAAATGAATTTTCCTATCTTTGCATAGAGATATTCTATAATCATGACATTACAGCAGCTCCGATATGTAATAGCCGTGGACCGTTACCGCAGTTTTTCACAGGCGGCGGAGGCCTGCGAGGTTACTCAGCCGACACTGAGCGGTATGCTTGTGCGGCTGGAGGAGGAACTTGACGTGCGCATATTCGACCGGACCAACAAGCGTGTGACGCCCACGGCTATCGGCGAACGGATAATACGTCAGGCTGAAAAAACCGTTGCCGAGGCCGAACGTATAGCCGAGATTGTGCAGGAGGCTAAAGGCAGTGTAAGCGGACGCCTCGCCATCTGTATAAGTCCCGGTATCGCACCGTATGTCATGCCGTCGTTTATACGCATATATCTCAATGACTATCCGGAGGTTGACCTGGCCATAGAAGAAATGAAAGCCTCGTCGATGGTGGACGCGCTTAGGAAAGGAACTGCCGATTGCGGCATCGCTACAGCAGGTCACGCCGCCGACGGCATCTATGAGATACCGCTCTATACCGAGCGGTTCATGGTATACCTCTCCGAAAACTGTAGCCGCCGCCTTGAGGCATTCAGTCCCGACAATCTTGAGCATGAGAACATGTGGATAATGAAGGAGAGCCAGTGTCTGCGTCAGAGCGCTTTCAGTTTCTGCAAGGAGCGTGCCAAGGGGCATCATATCTATGAGGCCGGCAATATTGAGACACTTATCAGGATTGTTGACGAAAACGGAGGTTATACCATAATACCCGAGATGCATCTGCCGCTCCTTTCCGAACGTCAACGCCTCAATGTGCGCCATATCGACGGCGACCGGCTGTCAATGCGCCGCATATCAATGTATATAAAGACCGATTATATCAGGGGCAAAATGCTCAATACGATAGTCGATACCCTGACAAAGTTTATACCGGCAAATATGTTTGAACCGAATATCCTTAAATACGGCATAAAGCTTTGACTTTTGCCGTGTCGGATTGTAATAAGATATATCACACATGACCCCGAGAGAAAAACGTATATATAAGGTGACGCTGGTCGGTTCGGCTGTCAACGCAATGCTTATCGTGCTTAAGTTTGTCGCAGGCATCGCCGGCCGCAGTTCGGCTATGGTGGCCGACGCCGTGCATTCGCTCAGCGATTTCATCACCGACGCCATAGTGCTTATTTTTGTGAAGATTGCCGGTAAACCGCGTGACATAGGCCACGATTACGGCCATGGCAAATATGAGACGCTGGCTACACTTGTCATAGGCCTTATCCTGGTTGCTGCTGGCATCGGGTTGATGGTAAACGGCATAAAGGAAGTCGTTGACAGTATGGAGGGAGTTCGGCCGCCTCGTCCCGGAGTCGTGGCGCTCATAGTCGCTGTTGCGTCGATAGTGTCAAAGGAATGGCTTTATCGCTATACGGTGAAAGCCGGTAAGGAGACCTGTTCGGCGGCCGTCACGGCCAATGCGTGGCACCACCGCAGCGATGCGATATCGTCGGTCGGCACACTTGTCGGCATAGCCGGTGCTATGTTCCTGGGGGAGGACTGGCGCATACTCGACCCTCTGGCTGCTGTCATAGTCAGTCTCTTCATTATAAAAAGCGGCTATGATATTGTCCGTCCGTCGGTCAGTGAACTGCTCGAGGCATCGCTGCCTGAGGATAAACAGAAAGAGATTGTAGAGCTTGCTGTTTCTGTCCCCGGTATTGAATATGTCCACAATCTGCGCACACGCCGTGTCGGCAACATCGTGGCCATCGACTTCCATGCCAAGATGGACGGCAACATGACCCTCTCCGAAGCCCATGCGCTTGCCACCCGCGCTGAGAACGCCATAAAGCAACGTTTCGGAGCAAATTCAATAGTCAATATCCACATGGAACCGATTCCGCCCGGCGTATCCGCCGCCCGAGAGCGATGCGAAAAACTGAATAAATGAGACTCAATTATGAGATTCCAATGAAAAGCGATATTGATATAAGCGCCCTCCACACTACTCCGTCGGGTCTCGACCGGATAAGACGCAATCTACAGCTTCCCGGTTCAACCGACGTCGTAGCCCTGTGCCGCGGGATAGTGTGCGACAGTACGGCATTGATTGAGCGCAAGGGGAAAAACTGGTATATAACCGCACGTCAAATCAAAATAACAGTCAACGCCGGCAGCCACACCATAATAACCGCAAAGAAATCGGAGTAAAATTGTATTGTGATATTTCTGCACGTGAACGGGTTATGGAAAACGGTTTTGACGGTTGAATTTTTTTTATTACTTTTGTAGGTTAATCGTTGCCATGTGATTATGCTGCACGACAGCAAGCATGGAATATAACAAAATTTGGAAAATACCGGAAAATGCCGGAAGGTGTTGCACAACTGCGGAATTTCGGTGAGCATTGTAGGAACGCACGGTCTGTGCGTCCGGTAGTCAGCTGATGGTCAACGTGCATTTCACGGACGCACAGACCGTGCGTCCCTACTGCTAAAGTGGTTGCGACACGTCAGTGCAGTGAGTAGGTATTTGGAAAAATGAAGCAATTGAAGTAATAATTTCATACGTCAGTATAGATATGAATTTTGCAATAATAGCCGCCGGTGAGGGTTCGCGGCTCCAGCAGGAGGGCGTTGCCACGCCAAAGCCGTTGGTCTCGCTCAACGGACGTCCGATGATAGGGCGCCTTATCGATATATTCGTCAACTGCGGCGCCGAATGCATCTCGGTGATTGTCAACGAGCAGATGACCGAAGTAAGGGAATATCTTGAAAATCTCTCCGTCACTCTGCCTGTCGAACTGCGGCTCGTAGTAAAGTCGACGCCAAGTTCCATGCACAGTTTTTATGAAGTGAGCAGCGTGCTTCCCGAGGGACGTTTCATCCTCACGACCGTCGACACCATATTCCGTGAGAACGATTTCCGCCGATATGTCGAGGCATTCGAGCAGGAAGGGGAGGATGTCGACGGACTTATGGCCGTGACATCGTATATCGATGATGAAAAGCCCCTTTATGTCGATGTCGACTCGCAGATGCGCATCACGGCGTTCAACGACACGCCGTCGGCCCACGCAAAGTATATATCGGGCGGCATATACGGTCTCGACCATACCGCTGTCGGCGTATTGCAGAAATGTATCGACGGCGGAGTGAGCCGCATGCGCAATTTCCAGCGCGCGCTTGTGGCCGACGGTCTCAACCTGCATGCCTACGACATGGGCAAGATAATCGATGTCGACCATCAGTCGGACATCGAGAAAGCCATAGCACTCATCAATGGATAAATAACAGTTACTTAATAACCACCAATCATGGCTGATATAAAAATAGCGGCAATCATGCGCGCGGGAGCCTATTCTCCCAACCATATAGGCAACGATGCCGCGATTCTCAATGCCGTCACCGAGCAGCTGCGCAAACGAGGCTGCGAGGTCAACATCTACTCCGAGGAGCAATTCATCAACGGCAACGTCAAGGAAGATATAATCGTCAACATGTGCCGCGAGCGCCGTTCAATCGACCTGCTCCAGAAACTCGAGGACGAAGGACGTCTCGTCATCAACTCCGGCCACGGTATCGAAAACTGCACCCGCGAACGCATGACCCGCATACTCATGGGGCACAATATCCCTTACCCCGACAGCCTCATGGTCGATACCGACGAGGTCGTGAAGGGCAAGCTCATCAAGGCGGGATTCACACGCTGCTGGATCAAGCGCGGCGATTTCCATGCAATGCACAAGGAGGATGTCTCCTACGTGCGGCATCCCGAGGAGGCTCAGGAAGTGCTGCAGGAATATTTCCTGCGCGGTATCAAGCGTGCGGTCATCAACAAGCATCTTGTGGGCGACCTCATAAAGTTCTACGGCGTGTCAGGCTCGCGTTTCTTCTACTGGTTCTATCCGTTTGACGAGGGGCACAGCAAGTATGGCCACGAAGCCATCAACGGCAAAAGCCAGGGACTTGAATTTGACAAGGACAGGATGCGTGAAATATGCCAGCATGCATCCGATGTGCTTGATGTGAAAATCTATGGCGGCGACTGCATCATCTCTCCCGAAGGCGACATACGCATAATCGACTTCAACGACTGGCCCAGCTTCGCGCCGTGCCGCGACGCCGCAGCTCCCCATATCGCCAAGTATATTCTCTCTGCCATCAAACAGCGCTGAGTATCCGCCCTCCCTCTCCGACAACAGTATAAGCGGCTGACTTCGCCACGCCGCACATCATATAAAGAGAAAACGAAATCAGCAAATGAGTCAACAATCAACGCAATCTCGCAAAAACGCAGCCGGACAGGTGTCGTACCGCGACACCCTCAAGTCGATGGACACCGAAGAACATATCGACCTCTGGTTCTACCGTCCGATAGGCTATATGTGGGCCAAGCTGGCCGCACGACTGGGTGTCACTCCCAATGCCATAACAATAGCTTCGATATTCCTTGGCGTAGGAGCCGGCATAGCGTTCTACTACAACAATATATGGATCAATATACTGGGTATGGTGCTGCTCGTGTGGGCCAACTCGTTCGACAGCGCCGACGGACAGCTCGCCCGTATGACCGGACAATACTCACGCCTGGGCCGAATACTCGACGGACTGGCCGGCGACATCTGGTTTATCACGATATACTTCTCGCTGTGTTTCCGCGAGATAGTCACGTCGCCATTCTTCATCGAGCACCACTGGGTGATATGGACGCTTGCCGTCACCACCGGTATATGCCATGCCAAGCAGGCCTCGATGGCAGACCACTACCGCCAGTTCCACCTCTTCTTTCTCAAAGGCAAGGACGGCAGCGAGCTTGAAAATGTCGACGACCTGCGTGCCCGCCAGAAGGCCACTCCCTGGAAAGGCAATTTCTGGAACAAGGTGACCATGGCGTTCTACATCAACTACACCGTGTCGCAGGAGAAGATGACACCGGCTATGGAGGCTCTCCGCAAGGAGTTGCGCGAGCGTTTCCACGGAGGTGCCATACCGCAGCGGTTCCGTGACGATTTCCGCGCCATGAGCCTTCCGCTGATGAAGTATACCAATATCCTGTCGTTCAACTGGCGCGTGATAGTACTGTTCATATCGCTTTTTGTAAGGATGCCGTGGATATACTTCGTATTCGAGTTCACGGTGCTCAACTCGCTGATGGTCTATATGGTGGTCCGTCATGAGAAAATATGCAAAAAGATGACGCAAAGCCTTAAAGACGGTGATTATGACAAATGATATAAAAGGCATAATATTTGACTACGGCGGCACAATCGACAGCCACGGCGACCATTGGAGCGAAGTAATCTACGACGGCTACCGTGCCTGCGGCCTTGATGTCGACAAAGATGAATTCCGCACGAGCTACGTGTATGCCGAACGTGAGCTTGCCCGCACGCGCCATATCTTTCCCGAGCATACATTTCTCGATGTGATGGAGATAAAGATGCGGCTTGAGCTTGACGACCTCGCTGCCCGCGGCATAATCACCCCCGCGGTGGCAGCCGAAAAGGCGTCGCCGATAGCGCGCTATTGCTACGAGCGGGCGCGCGCGTCGGTCGATGAGGCTCGCCCCGTGCTAGAGAAGCTGTCGGAACGCTATCCGTTGGTGCTTGTATCCAACTTCTACGGCAATGTCGAGAGCGTGATACGCGACATGGGCATACGCCGGTACTTCCGCGGCATTATAGAAAGTGCCGTCGTGGGAGTGCGCAAGCCCGACGCCCGCATATTCATGCTCGGCGTCATCGCCCTCGGGCTGAAGCCTGAGGAAGTGCTCGTGGTAGGCGACAGTATGCGCAAGGATATACTTCCGGCCGAGTCGATAGGCTGTCATACGGCATGGCTCAAAGGAAAAGGATGGACTGCCGATGAGGATGCCATGACTCATCCGTCGCAGATAGCGTCGCTTGTCGACATCCTGGCATTGACCTGTACGGACGCCGTGAAATAGTGCAACATATTCACTACCGGGAATTAACACAAGTGCAATGAAGAAGAAAAAGCTTAAATCCAAATTACTGCAGGGCGGGGGCATATTCATGTTCCTGCGTTCGGTCATTACATCGCAAATCTCGGCCTATACCGATTTCATCGTCAGCTTTATATTCTATGCACTCATCTCGCTCTCCGCTGGTATCTCGGCCATGATCGGCGCCACTGCGGGAGGTATAGTGAACTGCCTGATTAACTATAAGTTCACGTTCCGCATGCGCGAGAGCTCGTATCTCGCGATAGGCATCAAGTTTTTCCTCGTATGGCTCGGAAGCCTCCTGCTCAACACATTCGGTACGCAATACTTCACCAATCTCCTTGACCAGAGTTCGCTCCTCGACTCTCTAAACATGATTGACAACATCCGCTTCACCATCGCCCGAATCGTAACATCAATAATCGTGTCGGTGCTGTGGAATTTCATGCTGCAACGCTATTTCGTATTCCGCTCCACGGCATTCGACAATTTCATCGACCGCTGCCACTACTTCCTCCACGCCACCTTCTCCAAACGCTATTGATGTTAATCCTGATTGAGGGTGTGTCAAAATTCGATATTTCATTCCGTGGAATGAATAATTTTGCGACGACCTCAACTTTTCTACTCGCAAAGTGGTATTTTTGGGGTTCAGGCCGAAATTGCAGTGCATGATAATAGTAACCGTCCGAAAAAAGCCGGCTTGATTTTTATTTTCGGACCGGAAAATATATTACTCTTCAGAAAAGTTGTATGGCAGAAGGCATTTTAATTGCTCCTCCTCCATTTCAGGTCTGATTTTCTCGAGCGTATGTTTAAGCCATCGGAAAGGATTTATGCCGAGGTTTTCGCACGAGCCGATGAAGGTGTAGAAGATAGCGTTGTCCTCGGCGCCCCGGTCGTTCTGGCTGAACAGATAGTTCTTGCGGCCAAGTGCGGAGGGGCGCTGACCCTGTTCGACGGGATTGTTGTCTATAAGGTAATGGCCGTTTTCGGTATACCGCATGACACGGGGCCATAGTGAAAGGGCGTATCTTATGGCGACGGCGAGCGGATCTTTCGGGGTGCATGTCATCAGGGCGGTGCGCATCCATGCGTCAATGCCCTTGAGTACGGGCACGGCGAGCCGCTGGCGCTCGGCACGGATTTTATCCGCCGTGGCGCCGGCCGCCTTGAGGTTCTCCTCAAGGGTATATAGTGTGGCGATGTATCTGACGGCTTCGCCGGCCAGCGGGTTCGATTTCTGTGCGTCGACAAATTTACGGCGTATATGGGCCATGCACGCCAGAACGGTTATTCCGGGCACATCCTCAAATTTGTCGTATACTTTGTAGCCGTCGTTCTGTATGGCCCCCCTGTATCCGCGCAGCTGTGTCCTGGGGATTTCCCCGGCGCGGCTGCCTTTGTGGTAGTAGAACCATGTTCCTTTGGGATGCATGCTGACGTCCCGGAACTGCCAGGCGTATCCCTTGCGGCAGGCCTGGCCATTGCGGTCGGCGATGTTCCACGGGACTTCGTCTATCTGGACATATCCGCCCGAGAGCACCGCTTCGCGCTGGCTTTCATAAAGGGGATAAAGCACGTTGGCGGCGGCATGTATCCAGCCGTTGACAGTCGAAGCCGGCAGCCTGAGCCCCAGTTCGGCGAACATTTTCACCTGACGGTACTCGGGCAGGTGGTGGTTGAACTTGTTGTCTATAAGCGCGGCCAGAAGGTCGGCCCCGACGTGGCCTCCGCCGATGATGCTGTGCGGCCGCGGCGCCTGTATGATTGCGGGCGACGGGGCTCCTTTGTCGCTTTTGCGGCGCAGTACCGGGGTTATGGTCTTTTCCACCCAGAGGCGCTGCGGCTCAAAATGGAGCACTTTGGTCTCGTCGCGCCCGATCACGTCATATTCGTCAAGGTCTATACCTTCGGGGTAGACTGTCTTTTCCTCCACCGGCAGACCGTAAATGTTGTATTTCTCCGGGCGGAAGCCTCGGCCTCCGGACTGGGCCCTGGCTTCCGCCCGCCGTTTCTCCGCTGCCGCATCAACCTCTCTGGACGCCTTTTCCAGCTCCTTTGCCGCGGCAAGTTCCGCCTGTCCGTCAAACTCATCGAACAGCGACGGGCCGTCATACTTTACGGCGCGGTCCTTGAGCGAGCCGCCGAAGGCTCGGCGCTTCAACTGCTCGATGAGACGTGCCTGAGAGATGATCATCTCATGGCATGCCTCTATCGTATC
>OFGZ01000275.1_pt1 | contig 46713 bp, 54 predicted proteins | sample 1521871 | NCBI WGS metagenome assembly OFGZ01 (sample SAMEA3504091, study PRJEB24116) | mouse gut metagenome | biome: mouse gut; feature: mouse-associated habitat; material: faeces | place: Denmark | collected 2011
CGCGGCACAGTGCCGCGGGGCGCGTTTAATTTTTATAATCAGTTGTTTACGCTGTAAAGCAAATCGAAGTAAGTGGGATAGCACCAATAGTCGCTCGAAGTAAGCGTTTCCATCTTGTCTACGCGCTTTCTCATTTCCTCCATTAAGGGAATTACCTTATGCGCCATTGCCTGCGAAGCGGGGCGTACGTCGGCAAGCTTTATGTCCCTCAATTCGCCTTCGAGCCGTGTTGCCAAAGCGCACACCTCGTCGTTGAGCGTTGCAAGCGCGGTGATGGTTTCCTTCTCACCTCTGCAAGGCAACTCCTCGTTTACCGCCTGCTTTGCGGCTACGTTGGAGCAGAGCGTCGCCACGTAGTCGGAAACGGCGGGAATAATGTCCCTGCGCGCCATTTCGAGCATTGTAAGCGCCTCTATGTTGATAATCTTGCAGTAATTTTCAAGCTGAATGTCCGCGCGCGCAATCGCCTCGCCCTTGGTGTATACACCCTGACGCACAAACACGTCTATATTCTTCTGCTCGAAGCAGACGGGAACGGCGTCCGCGGTGTTCTTGTGGTTTAACAGCCCGCGGCGTTCGGCTTCGTGTTCCCAATCGGGACCGTAGCCGTCCTCGTTGAAGATTATGCGGTAATGGGCTTTCAACTCCCTTTCGATAATCTTGTTTGCCGCCTTTTCCTTATCGGAAGCCTTTTCAAGCTCGTCGGCTAACTGCCCGAACGCGTCGGCGACTATGGTGTTTAAAACTATGTTTGCGTCGGAAACGTTAGCCTGCGAACCGACCATACGGAACTCGAATTTATTGCCCGTAAACGCGAACGGCGACGTTCTGTTTCTGTCGGTTGCATCCTTGGGGAAAATGGGGCTTTCGGGCACGCCTATGCTACCCTTTTCCGCCTTTACGGGCACGTAGTTTTCACCCTTTACAATGGCGTTTACAAGCGCGCCGAGCTGGTCGCCCAAATAAACGGATATAATTGCGGGAGGCGCCTCGTTTGCGCCGAGCCTGTGGTCGTTGCCAGCCGAAGCTACGGAAGCGCGCAGTATGCCCTGATAATCGTCCACCGCCTTTATTACCGCCGCTAAAACAAGCTTGAACAGCGTGTTCTCTTCGGGGCAGTCGCCGGGGTTTAATAAATTAAAACCGTCGTCGGTAGACACAGACCAATTGTTGTGCTTGCCGCTGCCGTTTATCCCCTCGAAAGGTTTTTCGTGAAGAAGACAGGCAAGATGATGCCTCTGCGCCACCTTTTTCATAATTTCCATAGTCAGCATATTGGTGTCTACGGCAATGTTGGCTGTGCCGAATACGGGCGCCATTTCGTGCTGGGCGGGCGCAACCTCGTTGTGCTTGGTCTTGGAAAGCACGCCGTAGGACCACAACTCGTTGTCCAAATCGCGCATAAACTCAACTATGCGGGGTTTAAGCACGCCGTAGTAATGGTCTTCAAGTTCCTGCCCGCGGGATACGGGCGCGCCGAAAAGCGTTCTGCCGCACAGGCGCAAGTCCTTTCTCCGCATATACTGCTCTTCGTCCACAAGGAAGTACTCCTGTTCGGGACCGACCGTAGTGTAAACCTTTTTGCACTTTCTGCCGAACAGCGCCAAAATGCGCTTTGCCTGTTTGTCTATGGCGTTCATAGAGCGCAACAAAGGCGATTTTTTATCGAGAGTTTCACCCGTGTAGGATACGAATACGGTGGGTATGTACAGCGTACCCTCCTTTACGAACGCGGGCGAAGTGGGGTCCCACGCGGTGTAACCGCGCGCCATATAGGTAACGCGGGAGCCGCCCGAAGGAAAGCTGGAAGCGTCCGCCTCGCCTACGGTTAAGCTTTTGCCCGTAAGCCGCATAATAACGCCGTCGCCCTCAGGCTCTATAAAGCTGTCGTGCTTTTCCGCCGTTAAACCCGTAAGCGGCTGAAACCAATGCGTGTAGTGGGTTGCGCCCTTGGAAACAGCCCACTTTTTCATTGCCGAAGCAACCGTGCCCGCAATGGAAGTATCCAGCGGTTTGCCCGCGTCTATGGTTGCGCGCAACGCCTTGTACACCTCGCTGGGCAAAGTTTCTTTCTGCACTTTGTCGTTGAATACGTTTTCGCCGAACTTATCGGGTAAAATCATAAAGCCCTCTCTTGCACAACTTAACGCCTGCGCCGCGCGGGCTTTTCAACCGACCCGAGCCGCGCAAAACGCAGTTTTGCCTGCTTAATTATTTGTTTTTTATAATATACTTAAATTATATTTAATTTAACCGCCGTTGTCAACGATTACAACCCACACAACTTTTTATGTTTGGCATAAGCATAAATTATATTTCTTCGCCGTCGTCGAAGCGCGCAGGCTTTATAAGGTGGCTGTTTTTAATGTCGTTGGTCATTTCCGTGGGGTCTTCCGCAATAATTCCACGCTGAACGGCGGCATAGCCGTGCTTCTTTCTTATCGCGTCAACGCACCTTTCCGCCCGCTCGCGCTTGGCGTAGTCGCCCGCCGTTTCGTCGAACGTAAGTTGCGATTTGCCGCAATCGAACCCCGACACGGTAACGCCGAGGGCGCGCACGGCAAAGGGCGGCTTGAATTTTTCTTTAAACAGCTTGAAAGCGTGCTCTGCTATTTCCTCGCAAAGGCAGGTGTGCCGTACCTTTCTTTGCACCTGTTCGCTGTATAAAGAGCTGTCGCGCACCCATAAATGCACGGTGTCGGCAAGTCCTACATCCGCCTCCCGCAGCCGCGCCGCAACGCTTTCCGAAAGAACGAACAGCACCCGCTTTACTCCGTTGTAGTCGGTTAAATCCTTGGGGCAGGTCGTGGAGTTGCCAATCGACTTCAATTCCCTGTCGTCCCCCAATTGGCGCACGGGGGAGGCGTCCTCGCCGCGGGCGTATGTTAAAAGCGTGCTTCCGAACTTGCCCAAAGCCTTAAATATCCTGCCGTCGTCCGCCGCGGCAAGCTTGCCAATCGTGTTATAGCCCATAGCGCACAGCTTGGCTTCGGTTGCGCCGCCCACCATAAGCAAGTCCCTTACGGGCAACCCGAATATTACGTTTTTGTAATTTAAATATGATATGACCGAAGTGCCGTCGGGCTTTTTCAAATCGGAGCCGAGCTTTGCGTAAACCTTGTTGAACGAAACGCCAACGGACACGGTTACGCCCAGCTCGCTTTTTACCTCGTTGCGTATAGTGTCGCCGATAAACCGCAGATATCCGTCGGTGAAATGCCTTTCCTCACCCTCGCCAACGTACTTTTCCCCGCCGTATTCAGGGAAGATTTTAGTAGAGCGCGTAACGTCCAGCCAGCATTCGTCTATGCCGTAGCCCTCTATAAGGTCGGTATAGCGCGCGTAAATCGCCTTTACCTTGCGCGAGTACGCCATATATTCCTTGAAGTGCGGGCGCACGACGATTAAAGCGGGGCACTTGCGCCGCGCCTGCCATACGGTGTCGCCCGTCTTTATGCCCGTCTTTTTCGCCTCCTCGCTCTTGGCGAGCACAATGCCGCGCCTCTCCTCCTCGTTGCCGCAAACGGCTACGGGCTTGCCCGCAAGTTCGGGGTTTAAAATTTTTTCTACCGAAGCGTAAAAATTATTTAAATCAGAGTGCAGTACAATTCGCTCCATACGCTATAATTATACCACAACCTTCGGCTTGTTACAACGCAAGCGCGGCAAAAAATTGTTAGTTTGTCAAGCGTTTTTTAATATTTTTTATTATTTTTTATTACATCGTATTATTATTGACCGCATTTGCAAAGGTCAAGCAAGATGTTTGCCCGCTTGATACGTATATTATAAGCAATTTACGGCGCAAAAGTCAAGTAAACGGCGTGACAAAGCACCGTACCCCGTACGGGGTACGGTTGACCCGCCGCCCGTGCCGCGTCCGCTTATGCGGCGCGTCCTTTTATAAACCTAACTTTGCCGCCGATGTCGCCCGCCTTCAGCATTTCCAAAAGTTCGGCACGTTTTTGTATCGGCGTTTGCCAACGTCTTTTGCCGTATCGGTCACGCAATGACGAGTGCGGGCGGTTGTTGTACCGATTGCACCAATCGCACATTTTGTCTTTTAATTCGTCAAACGTTGTAAATGTCAATGTGCGGTAAAAACCCTCGTTGTCGGAGCGGTGCGACCGTTCGACCTTTCCGTTGTGTCGTGGCGTGTATGCCCGTATAAGTTGATGTTTGATACCGAGTTTGTTTAACAACTTGTCGACGATGTGCACTTTGCCTTCGCCTGTGCCGCGCGGGTTTGTAAACTCGGTGCCGTTGTCGGTTTGTATGATTTGCGGCACATACCCGAAGTACACAATCGCACGCTTGATAAAGTCGACGGTCGAGTAACCGCTATGCTCTTTGTATGGGTACAAAAACCGCTCCCGCGTCGCCTCGTCAATCATTGTATATTGATAACACCACTCGTCGGGGTATTCCCCTTTGTTGCATTGACGCGGCACAAACTTTACATCAAGTTGCATTTTGACACCAAACATCAACGGCGTGTCATACGGCTTTGCGATGTACTTTTCGTGTTGTTCGGTCGGGCGTAACCCGTTTTTTACAACAAACCGATAAAACCCAAAATATGTGCGCGAGTACCCGTACCGCGTCCGTAATTCACCCAACGCCTCCGCATAACTTATGTCGGGGCGTTCGGTCAATAATTCGACGATGTGCGCCCGCTCGTCGTCCGTGTGCGACATCGGGTGCGGCGTGTGCGGGCGGCTTGATTTGTTTTGCAAACTGTCAAGCGTGCCGTCATATTGCCGCCGCCACCGATACAATGATTGTATTGTGCATTTGAATTTGTACGCGACAAGGTCAATGTCTTGTTTGTCGTCAAGCCACGCCGCAAGTGCTTTTTTCTTTTCGCGTGCGCTGTATTTTTTACCCTTCATATTTTGCCTCCGTATTTCCTGTTATAGCAAAAGCGGGCGACCCGAAAGGGCGACCCGCTTTTGTCCTTTACTGCTCTTTGAATTTTGACACCGCCCACCGTATAAAGTCGGCGCGGCTCATACCGCTTTGTTTAATGATTGCGTCAATTTCGGCGATTTCGGCGGGCTTAAATGACGTACCCCATTTTTGCAATTCGCCTTTGTGTGCGTCCCGATACTTTTTATCGGCGGCGCGCTGTGCCGCACTTCTTGCCATATCTTATACCCCCTTAAAACAAATTGCTTTCGGCAATATACTTTTTTAATGCGTCGAACGTCGGGCAATCTGCTTTCGGCACGTTATAAGACGCGGTCACGCGCCCCGCACTTGTCGATACCGTCCACGACGCTTTATTCTCTTTTGCCGTGTAAATCTTGCCATTTTTTTCGATTTTCATATAATACCTCCGATTTTTAGATTGTCGCGGGTTGACAACCCGCCGCCCGATGTGTTACAATAGGTCTTACGAAGGGACGGTTGCGCCCGTCCCCTCTGCCTATCGACGATTTTATTTATCGTCTTTGGTGGTCGCCTTGCAAGGCTTTTGCTTTTTAAGCGTTACAACAACTTTTACACTCTCGACCGTGTCGTTGTTTTCAATCGCTTTTGCAATTTCTTGCAAGGCTTTTTTGATGTCGTCCATGTTCTCACCTCCTTTATCTTTTGTAATTATATTATATCACTACCCCGTGATATTGTCAACTATTTATCACGCATTTTTTAATAAATTTTAATATTTTTTATTACATTTTGCCCGCCTTCGTGCGCCACGTTATTGACAAGCGACGGCGGTTTTTTGTATAATAAAACCACTATAAACAAGGGAGTGTAAGTATATGAAGTGGTTTTATAATTTGCGTCGCCTGTATCGCAATATTATTGCGGGCGCGTTATGGGGCGCGTTACTGTTAGTTGCGGGTATCGCGGGCGGTATTTACGGCGACAATGTCGACAATATGCACCCCGCCGTCGCGGTTGCCGTCGTTGCCCTGCTCGTCGGTGCAATCGTTTTCACCGTTTTTGCGTCTATTGCAACAAATAAAGAAAAACAAGCAAATAATCAAAAAACTAACCCCCCCCCCCCCGAAAAATCAAGTTATCAACAATTTGCCGCGCGAAAGCAAGCCCGACGTTGTAATTGATACGCACGGCGTAAGCGCAAGTTTTGATAATGCCGAGATACACACAAAGGCGGTCGGAGTAACTTTTGACGATTGTCAAGACAATATCGCCGCAAGCGACATCGGCGACAAACTCATTATAAAACACGCCCCCGTTGACAAATACATTGAGTCAACCGACATTATAAACGCCCGCACAAATAAACGTATCGGGCGCATTAAAAAAGAGTTAGCGTTTGAATTGCTTGACCAATTCGGCAAGGGGTTTTCGCTTGACGGCGAGATAACCGACATCACGGGCGGTACGCCCGACGCGCCGACATACGGTTGCAACATCATTATATATAAATTTTAATAACGACATAAGAAAACCGCCGCCCGTTCGGGCGGCGGTTTTGTGTTGTTAAGTTTTTGTTTTGATGTCGTGCAAGAGTGCCTCGACCTGCGTTTTACACCAAGCGTCAACATCGCCACCGCAATTCTTTTGTATGTACGATATAACCTTGTCGGACATCTGCGCCTTCGCCGTATTGACCGCGTTTGTGAGTGCCACTTGCTGTGCCTCTTTCGTCCAACGGTCGGTACGCTTGATGTTGTCAACAAAAGTTTGTTGCGTTGCCTTTGTCGCCGCCTCGATTGCATTTAGTGCCGCCGTGAGTAATTCTTTTGCTTTTGCGTTTTTAACCTTTGACGATACAAGGGTTTTTAACTTCAGCAAAAGCCAAGATATAAGCCCGCTTGCGAGCGCACACACCGCACCGATTGCAACCTTGATAATAAGCGTCTGCCAATCCATTTTTGCCACCTCCTTTTAAGATTGATTGATATTGCGTTCCAAGCCGTCAATGCGGTGATGTGCCGATTTGACGCTTGACTCTAACGCCGCGATTTGTCGGGGTAATTCGGCAAGGTTTGCGTCGGCGACCGTTTGCTCGATACGCGATAGTCGCACGTTTTGCCCGTCGAGTTTGTCCGTTATAACGCGTGTGCTTTGCAAAAGCGTTTCGTTTTGCAATTTGATTGTATCAAGGCTCGCGTCGGCGCGGGCTGTTCTTGCGCCCTCGTCGCGTTGTTTCTGCTTGCGGGTTGCAATAAACGTAAAAAGCGTTGTAAGCCCAACAAGCCCCGATACGATAGACACCGCAAGCGCGATAATTTCCGTCGTCGTCATTATGTGTTGTACCTCCCGTAAAAAATTTTATCAAATAGTGCGTTGAGTCGCACAATGATACGATGTGCGTTGCAATGTTTCAAGTGCCCTTTGAACGATACAAACGATGTTTTGATGTCTGCAAACGCCATTTTGCCCGCGTCAAGTTTACGTTTGAAAACCCGCAACTTTCGGCGCATTTTCACGATACCGCGCGGGCGTGGTTTGATTATCACCTTGCCCGTTTCGGTTAAGACAAACCGCCGTTGCAAAAATGTTATACCGCGTGATATTTTTATAATCTGCGTCTTTTTAGCGTTTAGTTTGATACCGAGTTCACCGCAAATTTGTTTTATGTCCGACAAACACTTTTGCAAGTATTCTTTGCTTTCGTGTAACAAATAGCCGTCGTCCATATACCGCGCGTAACCCTTGATACGCAACACTTCTTTGATGTAATGGTCGAGTCTGTTCGGGTACCGCAAGGCGCACGCCTGCGATATTTGCGACCCCAACCCAAGCCCGATGTCGCCGAAGTCGTCGACAAGTTGTTTTACAAGCCCCGCAAGGCGGGTGTCGGTGTATTCACTGTCGATTATGTCTTTTAATGGTTTGTGCTCGATGTTGTCAAAATACTTTGAAAAATCAAACACAAGCGCGTACCCGTTTTTGCCGTATTTTCGATAATGACGTTGCAAGTGGCACACAAGGCGGTTGACGGCAAAATGTATGCCCTTGCCCGCCATGCACGCGCTGTTGTCGTAAATGAACGACCGCGACAATATCGGTATAAGCGAATAATCACACAAGCACCGTTGCACGACGCGCTCGCTTATGTGTACGCTTTTGATGTTTCTTTCTTTGCCGCGCTCAACACGTATAAACGTGTAAAAGCCGCGACTTTTGAATTTGCCTTCTTTCAGTTGACGGAGCGTGTCGTTTACGTTCGCAATCGCGTTTACCCTGTATCGTTGCGTGCTTGCTTTCCAACCGACACCCAAACAACACTTTTTGTAACTGTGATATAAATTGTCGAACGTAAACACCGCGTCGAAGTTGTCTGCCGCCGCCATGCTTTGCGCCTTCTTTTGTAAACGCTTTTGCTTGCGGCGTTGATACCGCGCCTCGTGTCGTTCCGTACTGTTCATAAATCAAAATTAAACCCCGTACAATCAAAATATAGTTGCGGGTTGCGATTGCAAGTGATACCAACCATTAAACCGATATACCGCAATAATCGGCAATGCAAGTAGCGTCCGATTGACCACATCGGGGTTTTAGTTTGTCCCTTGCGGGAAAGGTTGCACGCCCCTTTTGCAAAGACATTGATTTCACCCGTTTTTGCGGGGTACTTTGTCGAGTCATACATAGTCGCAAAAGCCGAAGGACACGCCGTACGAATAACCCGCGTTGTTGTTGTTGACGTTACCGTCGTTGTTGACGTACCGAAAGTTGTTCGTGTTCGTCACGTTCGGCGAACGGAGCCACCAATTGCACGAGTCGCCGCACACACGGAATTTGCGGCGCACAACCTATTTATCAAGACAAGTTGCCGTATCGCTTTTTGTCCCTTTCCTTCAGCGACGCAAGCAACTTTGCCTCCGTAGTGATAAGTGTTGCCCACTGCTCCCAAACGGTGCTTTTTATGGGCTTGTTTGCGTCGGTCGTTTTCACAAACTCGTGTGCGATGTCGATTTGCGATAATAGACATTGCAAAGTGCAATTTGCTTTTGTTACATATTCACGGCGCAACCGTGCGTCGTCCGCTGTCGTAACGTAAATACTATTTGCCGCCTTCGCATTGTTGTAAACCGCCGACGCAAGCGCGACAATGTCTTTTGTAATTAAAAACATATATCGTTTGGGGAATTTTGCACACGTTTTGATTGTGTAAATTTCCAACTCGCGGGCGGTGTCCAAAAATTGCACCGTGCTTTCGCCGCGTTGTGATTTCAAAACCGACATTGCCGCTTATTCCTCCGACACGCCGCCGTTGTTGTCGATATGTTCGGCGGGCTGTTCGGGCATTTCGATTGTTGCCCATATATCAGCGTCGGCGACGGCAAGGTTTGTAAAATCGGCGGTCGGACTTGCGCCTTCGCCAAGATAGTGCGACTCCGATGTGTCGGGGTTTATCATATACCAACCGACGGGCGCGGTATTATGCTTGTACACATAGTGCCGCTCGTCCGTTTCGATATGGAGTTCGTTGTTTTCCGTAAAAACGCGCCCGTTGTCGGCGGTTGCAATTACATTGTTGCCCGCGATAGGTGCGGGCGTGGTCGCAAAATACTTTGTCATATTGATACTCCTTAATATTTATTTGCGGGTTTACGCGCCCCATACAAGGGGCGCGATTGCCCGATTTGTGATTAAACGCAAAAGCCGAAGGACACGCCGCACGAATAACCCGCGCCGTTGCCGCCGACGTAACCGTCGTTGCTGACGTACCGAAAGGTGTACGTGCTCGCCACGCTCGGCGAACGGAGCCACCAATGGCACGAGTCGCCGTCACCGTTCGATAAACCTTTAACGTAATTCGGGTTTCCGTAATAGTCGCCCTCGTAAGCATTGTTGCGCATAAAGTACGGGTATTGTTTGCCTTCGTTTGCGTATGTTGCGGCGGTTGTGCCGTCGACCTCAACTTCGGAAAGTAAAAACAATTTGTCGTTTGTTGTTGTGATTGTTGTCGATTTGTTGCCCGCCGATGTTTGCTTTTTAACTTCGATAATGACGTTTTGCAAGCCGCTCGGCAACTGCGACAAAAGCGTTGCCATAACACTTGTGCGCATTTTGCTTGACTCCCAACCGCCAACATTTGTGTCGCTTGCGTTCATTTGATAGCGTGTCGCAAGGCAATTTTTCAAACCGAAGGTAATTCCTGCGGGCACGTCCTCGTCGTTGTCTGCGTCGTAATAATAGTCGTGCCAAAAATCAAGTATTACAAGCGTTATTTTTTCGCCTGTCGAAAGCGTGATTGTTTTTTCATCGCCGATATTAAACAACATCGGTGCCCGACCCGCACGTGCGATTTGAGATATTTCCGACCATGACATCGAGTCGAGGTCGTATTTTTTCTTTCTAAACGACGGCAAAGACGACCAAGCCGTTTTACCGTCGCCGATTTTAACAACGTCATTTGTTGTGTCGTAGCCAAACTCGCCCGCCGCAAGTACGGGGTTTTTGCTTGCCCATTGCGACGCGGTGCCCTGCCTTTGTTTCATTTTCCAATTTACGGTTTTTGTTGCCATGATAACCTCCTTATACGCCGCCGCCGTTGATTGTCACGGTGTCGGAGCCGCGCACAAGGTCGGCTCCGTCCGAAAGGTCGGTGGACGCGTGCGGCACACTGTTTGCGTCTGCCTTGCCCGCAAGCGCGGTTGCAACACCGCCCGATGTAACGGGGTTTGTACTGCCCACCGTCGGGGTGGTATCAACCGTCAATGCGTTTTGTTTTGCGTTCCACGCCGCCTTTTCCACGTCCGTTACGGTGCGGTGCGTCGCGTCCTGCGCCGCGTCCGCAAGATTACCCGACTTGCCGATTGCGGCGATGTCGGCGGTCTTTGCGTACGGTACAAGGTCGCTTATTTTTGCATAGTTTGCAAGCGTCGCCGAAAGTATTGTGTTGACATCGTCGGCGGTCAAAAAGTTTGCGATTGCGCCCGTGACATAGTCCTTCGTTGCGTAATTCGACAAGTCAATCGTTTGCGTTCCGAGTGCCTCCCAAGTGTTGTTGACGTAGATGTACTCGGTAAATAAGTTGCCCGTTTCGGTCGTTGATGTTTTCAGCAAGTATACGGTCGTTGCGCTTATGTCGCTTGTCGGCAAAGAATTTACGACCGCGATTGCAAACTTCGGTATCGCCGATATTACCGCGTTAAGGTCGGCGAGTTTGTTGTCGATTGCCGCCGCCGTGTAATAGTTTACAAGGTCGGTCACGGCACGTGTAATAAACTGTGACACGTCGGGTATTTCGTCTTTACCTGCTTTACCTGCAAGCGCGGCGGCGATACCGCCCGATTTTACGGGGTTTACACTGTCCGTTGTCGGCGCGTCGTCAAAGGTTAAAGCGTCTTGTTTTGCGTTCCACGCCGCCTTTTCCGCGTCCGTTACGGTGCGGTGTGTCGCGTCGTCGATAAGGTCGGCGAGTTCGCGAGCACCCGACACATACGGCAAGTCAACCCAAGCCGTTACGCCGTCGCCGATTTTAATTTCAAAGGTGCCGTCGGGCTTGTACTCGGCGCAAAGTTCGCGCATTTCGGGTACGGGGTTTGCGTTTTCCCATTCGGCGGTTGTGCCGCCGCGTACAATGAGTTTCGCAAAAAGTGTTTTGTTTTCGTTCATTATGGATTACCTCCGTTTATTATTTCGATGTTAAGTCCTGTTGTTTCGTTTTCGAGTTTTTCAACGCGAGCCGTTAAATCTTGTATAACGGCGGGGTGTTGTTGCGCGATTGCGACATCGGCGGGTATAGTACGCGAAAGTGTGATTGTGATTGCCTCCGTCTGCCATACCGTGATGTCGGTATCAGTGCCGCCGCCCTCGAATTGTATTTGTAAATCAAACGCGGCGTATATCGTCGTTTTGCGACGCAATCGGTATATCAACCGTATTTCGTCGTCGGTGACGATTTTTTCAACGCGCGTGTCTTTGTCGTAATACGCCGCCTTTACGTTTTGCAATTTGATATATGGTGTGTATTCCGCAAGGTCAAGCCCCGACGCGGTCTTGCGCTTTATTACAAATTCGAGTTTGTCCGCAAGGTTGTTGCCTTGTATGCCGACGGCATAATATTTGATAGGGCTTGCCGTATCATAAAAATTGATAATCATTAAACGCCGCCTCCTTCGATAATGATTTCGTCGGTCGTTTCGACCACGTTTGCGACATCGTATATCGCGAGCACTTCACCGTTGCGTTTAACGGTGGAGCCTTGTCCTGCAACAATCGCCTTTTCAAGTTCGGCGATTTCGGCGGTCATTTCGGCGTGTTGCTCCGCAACTGTCGCCACTGCGCCGTCGGCTTTACTGTTTGCCGCGCTTGCCGTATTGTTCGCCGCATTTGCGGTTGCAACTGCGTTGTCGGCTTTATTATTCGCGGCTTGCGCCGTCGTGTTTGCCGCGTCCGACGTTTTAACCGCATTTGCCGCATTTGTCATGGCGGTTTGCGCCGTCGCAAGAGCATTGTCGACAATAGTTTTAATTTTTGCATAGTCCTCCACCGCCCCGATAAGTTTTTGTAAGTTCGTAATTTGCGTGCCCGATATAGCAAAAGAATATATCGGCAACTCATACACTTTGTTGACGTTGTCCGCGTTCGCCGCGTAAACATCGTCTTGTTGTAATTGAATTGCGTCAAGCGTACGGTTTACATAAACAACAAAAGTACAGTTTTCGGAGTCCGACGGGTGGTACGTTTCAATGCGGGCGCACACATACCCGACAAAGCCGTCAAAAATTTGCAGCGAAAGCGTTTCGGGAGCCGTGACTTCGTTCATACGCCCTTGAATAACAAACGCGCCCGTGCCGATTTGAATTTGTTGACCGACAACGGTTGCCGCAAGTTCGGAGCCGTACCCCTTGTAATAACCGTTTGCTTTGTTTTGGTCGATAAAGCGTGATTTTACTTCGAGCGCATAAAGATTTGCGGCAAAGTTGAAAACGCCTTGATATGTTACGGGTTTAATTGCCATTTGCTTTTTGTACCTCCTTAACCCTTGATAATTTCCGTGAGTAGTATTTTCTTAAAACCCAACTTGATTTTTGTCGATTGCCCGCTTGCGTCCAATTTTGTAATTTTTTCGCTTATAGGCAATGTCTTGTACAATCTGCCGTCATAATACAAGTCAACCTTCGTATAAAGCGGGTACACGGCAAAGTCGAGCGGGTCAATCGTAATGTTGTTGTCAATTATGATGTTATCGACATACCGCGAGTTTGCAAGTTCGTATACGGCGTTAAATTGCGCGTCGGCGAGATACTCGCTTTCAAACCACTTTTGTTTGACGGGGTAAAGTCGCCCGCCGATGTTGCCGTCTGCGTCCGCTTGCACGATGTTGTTGTCTTTGTCGCGGTAATAGTAGCGCGTCGCAATGGTTGTCGGGCGGGGTTGATATTTCGGCAACATTTTGGGTGTGCCGTCGTCATTACATACGGGGTTGCCACTTGCGTCCGTTTCTTGCACGTCACTGTAAATGATATTGCCGTCCGTGTCCGTTTGCGGTGTTTCGACGTTATATTTGATTGTTGCAACGGCTTTGTTTGTCGCCGCCGATGTAGTTGTCAACTCGTATATAAAATCGCTTAAATTGACCGCGACCCGTTCGGCGCATTTTGTAAATTTGAAAACGATTTTACGGGCGACGACATCAAACTTTGTTTCGATGTTGTATTCGTAGTATTTCAAATAGCATTTCAAAAACGAGTATGCGTTTTTGATTTGGTATGTACCTTGCAACGAGCCGTACGTTTCGGTTGTGTCGGTGTTGTCGTCGGGTATGATTACTTCGACGGCAATTTTTTTGACCGCCGCGTCCGCACCGTCAAACACTGCCGCCGCCACCCTGCGGAATATTGCCGACAATCTGCCGTCAAAACTGCCTTCGGGCGTAAAGTCGAGCAATATTTCGGTATCAAAAAGTGATTTGAAGTCAAGTCCTTTGACCGAGCGTTTGTTGTATTCGGGTGTGACAGTATCGGCAAAACACGCATAAACGTAATTGCCCGCGTCGTCGTTTACGATTGCGATTTTTGCGTCGTTTATGTCGACATCGCAAACGCCTTCAGCGGTGAAGGTGTCGTTGTCGTAAACGCGTTGCGTCAAGTCATACGTCGCGTTGTCAACGTTCGTGATGTGTTCGACGTTTTCGTTGTAAATAGCGATATACATTGCCGCCGCCCTCCTTAATCAAACAAATACCGCTTGACCGCAAGCGATATTGCGCCCGCGTCGGTATCTTCCATATTTGACCCGATGTAATACTCGCCCTGCGGCAAGTATAAAAACGATTGCTTTGTTTTGTCGGTAAGCCCGTACCCGTTCGTTGATACGCCGTCGGTCGTTACCGTGATTTTTTTGGTTGTCGGCTCGATAATAATTGTTGTACCGTCCGCATTGTTTGTTGCGAGCGCAATTTCGGCGACGCGGTGCCCGTCAAGCGTTTCAATGTAAATGTCGATGTCGTTTTCGATGTCGCCCGTGATTGTGATTGTAATGGGCGCGTCAACGAAAAACGGGTTGCTTATGCGTTGTTTTTTCTTGAATACGTGCCCCGCAAAGCCGAACGGAAAACCGAGCGGGAATTTTGTTTGCCCTGCGTCGGTGTTTTTCAACGCGAAAGACTCCTCGACTTTTTCATACCAATACGTTTGACGTTCAAACACGAAAGGCTCGACAAAAACGCCTTCGTCGGTGATTTCTGTTTTACTGTTCGATTTCAAAATGACATCGCAATATTTGTCGGTCACGCCGTCGTCGTACTCGAATAAAAACAACGATGTGCCACACGCCGCCAAAAAATTCAACAACGATTTGTAATTCAAATAACCGTCGGAGCCGTCGGCATTAAAGTATATTTGCAACTCGATATTTTCAAACGACGGCGTAACGTTGACAAGGTGCTTGCCTTTGTCGCTGTCCTTATAGGAAAGCGCAAAAGCGTTGCCAAGCCCTTTCGGCTCTGCGGCAAGCGCATTTTTGCCGTTTAAGTCAAACGTTTTCGAGCCGTCGTATGTGTGTAAGTAAAATTTACGCATTACATCGCCTCCGCAAGTTTAACGTTTATTTGCCGCACCATTTCGTCGACATCGACTTCGGCGGCATAGTTTTGTATAACGACTTGCACGTGTTGCGTCGTATTGTTCGTTGAATAATCGTTGTTGTAAATGTCGCCGCCCGTACTGCCCGCGCCGATTTGGTCGTATGCGCCGCCGCCCGATGTCGCGGGCGGTGTATCGTCAATTATTGCGTTTACGTCGTCGATGTCGTCAATGTCGCTCGTGTCGATACGCAACTTAACTTCGGCGATACGGTCGATATGTACGCCCAACCAACCAAGAGCACCGTTTACGCCGTCAATCAACCCGTTGATAATACCGATTACAAAGTTGACCGCGTCCTCGATTACGCCGAGCACAAGGTTTATGACCTTAATTACGCCGCCAAAAATCTTGTTTACGATATTGCCGAAAACTTGAAAAAGCGGCGCAAGCCAACCAAGCAATGTGCCAAGCACCTGCAACGGCACTTGTAATGCTTGTAAGCAAATACGCATGGGTATAAGCGCAATATCAATAAACGGTTGCAACAAGCCAAAAATCATTGACAACATATCAAAAAACGGTTGCAACGCTGTGACGACCATATTTATGATTTGCCCAAGTATGCCGCCGATAATGTCTAATATCGGGGTAAGCAAGCCCATAATTTGATTGAGTAACGACATCACAACATCAAGCACGGGTTGTAACGCCGACCCAAGCACGCCGACAAGATTGTTTATACTTTCGCGGAAAGCCTCGCATTGCGTATAAAGTATGACAAGCACCATTGCAATCGCCGCAATGATAAGTATTATAGGGTGCGCGGCAAGCCCCGAAAGAGCCGCCGATAACTGCGGTATTGCTTTTATGATACTGCCGACCGCCGATACAAGTTTGCCAACGCCGATTGTAAGCGGCGCAATCGCGGCAACAACAACCATTGCCGCCATTGCAAATTTTTGTTGCCCGACGGTAAGTTGTGAAAACCACTCCGCGAGCGATTGCAATTTCGGTATCAATTTGTTTTGTAACGCGTCGACGATAGATTGCACAAGCGGCATTACCGCCGCGCCGAGTTGTTGCGTAACTTTTTTTAACGACTCCTTCAGCAAATAAATTTTGTCGTCAAGTACCGCAAGCGCGGCGACCTGTTCGTTTGTAAGCGGCGACATCTGCGCAAACTCCGACTTAAATTGATTGATTGCGTCGGTGCCCGCGTTTAGATACGGGAGCATTTGGTTTGCGATTTTGTCGCCAAAAATTTCGTTTGCATACGCGGCTTGCAATGTCTTATTTTCCATACCCGCGAGCGCGTCAATCAAACCGTCAAACATTTCCTCTTGCGAGCCGAAGTTGTCTAAACTTAACCCCAAGCCCTGTATTGCTTTTGTTGCGTTGTTTACGGTACCCGACGATAAATCAAGAAGTGCGGCGCGTCCCTTGATAAGTGCTTTATTAAACACTTCCCAATCAACGCCCGCTTGCGCCGTAACGTATTGCCACTCTTGTATTTTTTCAGCCGATACACCAAGCCGCAACGCCAAGTCGTCAATTTCTGCGCCTGCCGCCGCCGCTTTTACGCCGAGTGTTACGGTACCCGCCGCCGTTGCCGCCGCAAGCGCGGAAAATGGCGCGAGAGCCTGCCCCGCGCTTTGAATTTGCCCGCCGACTTTTTGCACGCTGTCGCCGATTGCATTAAACTTGATTTGATTGATTTTTTCAAGTTGCTTTTGCAACTGTTGTGCGCTTAATTCGGCTTGCGCAAGTTCTTTGCTCAATCTTTCGTATTCGGCGGTATTGACGTTGCCTTCTTTTTCAAGGTAAGCAAGGCGTTGACGCAAAGTATCAACGTTTGCCGCCGTTTTGTCGATTGCCTCTTGCGCGACTTTTTGCGCACGCGCAAAGGTCGCGGAGTCGAATTTCAACTCCAACGACTTTTGCAATGCGTTTAATTCGCTTTGTGTTTCCTTTGCCGACTTGCGGCAAGCGTCCATACCTTTTTTGAAGTTTACGGCGTTTGCGGTTATATCAACCGTTAAGCCGCGTATTTTTTCAGCCATTGCCGCCTCCTTTCAAAAATTTTACCGCGTCCGCTTGCGATATATCGCGCACATTGACGTTGCGGTCGGCTTGCGCACGCTTTGACTTCTGCTTTAATTGCATTTTTATATTTGTAATATCAAGCGAAAGCAAAAGCACATAAAGGTCGGTAAAATGCGTACGGGCGATAAATACATCGGGTATTTTATGCTCGACACACTTTGCCATTAAAGTGATAAATCGCGGCACAATCAAGTCGTTTTTGCGGTTGTTTCGCACGTTCGGGTTTAACTTGTCATACAACCGCAAAAGTGCTTGACTGTGCGCCATTAGTTTTTTGAGTCTGTCGTTGCGCTGTCGAGTATGATTTCAAACACGACTTTGATTTTTTCGACAAGTTGCGCAAGTCGCTTGCCGTCAACCGTATTGAATAATTGACAAAACGATTTGAAGTCGGCGATGTCGTCGCCTTCCAAAAAGCAATACAAGGCTTTTAAGTGCGACAAAACGTGTACCGTGTCAATTTTGCCTTCGTCGCGCATACGCTCGATGTACGCAAAAAGCGTTTCGTTTTTTGCGTTGTGCGGGAAGTTCGCCTCCCAACGTTGTTCGGCAAAAAGCGATGTGTCGATTGTGACGACGATTTCTTTGTCGACGGTGACAAGTTTTTTGGTCTTTTCGTCGAGCGACGTTTCAAAGGTCGGTAAAGTTGTTTTAATCATACCGTTACCACCTTACGCCTGCGAGTCGGGCATTTCGGGCAACACGACTTCGTCACCAAACGTATCGTACCCCTCGTCGTCGGGCGTTACCGTCATTTGCCATACGATAACGACGTTGCCCTTTTCGTCTTTCCACTCGGCACCGTTTGCGCCTTTCAAGGGCACGCCTTCGATTTCAAGCGGCGTATCGAAAGTCGACTCGTTGATGTCGTCGGTGTTTTGGTCGAACGACTCCGACGGGCGGGACGACGTAACGCCGTAAAGCCAAGTTTTTGCAACGGGTCTGCCGCCGTCCTCGTCAACGCCGCAAGTTTCAAAATAAATGCAATGCGTTACGGTCTGTTGTTGCTTAATATCGGCAAGCCCGTTTTTAAGACGCTTTTTGCGCCCCATTGCGATTTCGTATTCGTCGTTGACGTTATTTGTCGACATCGTGCCCGTTTTGCCTTTGTCGTTTACGATAGCGCAAAGACGGCGACCGTCGCCGAAAATCTTTTTGACGGACGAGTCGGACTCCAACGCCATTTTTGTTGCGGTGCCGTACGGCAACGGTTTTGCCCACCCGTGCGGCGCGGTTGCGTCGGGGGTTGCATACTTGATGTTTTGCACATTAAAACGCACAAGCGTTTTTTTGTTTTCTTTCATGGGTTTAATTACCTCCGTTATTCAAAGTATTTTTGATTGCCGCGAATATCTGCGGCTCGGTTGCGTCAAAGCATTTGCGTATAAACCCGTAATGCTTTGTGTTTTCGCCGTATTCCAACACTTGCGATAAAGGCACATCGGCGCGAGCCTCGCCCTTGCCGCCGCCTTTTTTCTTTCGGTGCACCACACCCTTCGCGGTCTTTGTGTTGCCGACGTATCGGTGGTTTGGGTATTCCTTTTTGATTTTCCAACTATGCGCCATTTCGCCTGTATCACGCGGTGTTGCTTGTTCAAGGGCTTTGACGAGCACTTCTGCACCTGCTTGTATTGCCTTTTGCCGCACGTCAAACATCTGCTCCGAGTAGTCGTCCAAGATGTCGCCGATAGCCGCGTCAAGGTCGGTTAAGTTTACTTTTTCAGCCACTGTCCGTTACCCCGATATACAAAAACTCGACACCGACCCCGCGATACCCGTTGTCGGTTTCGGGTAAATCGTGCTCACCGTTCGCAAGTCTAAAACGCGGGTCGGCTTTGAAGGCTTTTTTAATTGCCTTTATGCGCCGCTCCGCGTCCTTGTATCTTGCGTCGGTTTTGTCGTAAGTGTAATAATAATTGACATCGACATATTGCCGCGTAAGTTGCGCGTTGCCGTCGCCGTACGCACCGTCGCGGCTTGATACAAGGCGATAAACGACATACTCGTCATTGTTGACGGGCACCGTCGAGCCTTTGATTGTATCGACCTTGACGCGCCGTATGTGGTGCGATAGCACACCGTCGGGCAATAGCAATTCGTCAAGTTTTTTTTGCATAATGTCGGTGATTGTCATTGATTACCTCGCGACATACTGCTTGACGTTAAATTCAAGCATTTTGTTTGCGTTCAAATAGTTATCAGCCGCCGACGCAAGCACAAACACGCTTGCCGCGTCCGTCCTGCCGTAAAGATAAATGCGCACATCGCCGTTTACCAACGCGTCGTATATGCGACGCACAAACGGCATACGCACACGCGCGGGACGTATAACATTGTCGGCTTGTTGTTGTATTGCGACCGCACCGTACGAGCCAAGCCATTCGCAATAAAAGCAATCGGTCATTATCGGCGTGCCGTCGGTATTTGTGCCGACGCGCACTTTGATTGTTTCCCATGTTGTCGACGCGCCGCCGCCCGCCGTGTACGATGTCGATTGCTCGGCAAACTTAATCAACGTACGGGCGCATTTGACTTGTTGCTTTGCCACGTTCGTCACCTCCGCAACTGCGATATAAGCGCAACAACCATACCGTCTTTTTTTATGATTGCGTCGTTGTCGCCTTTGTCGCGATAGTCTGCCCATATCGCCTTAACCGAGTACGCGCGACGAGATGTCAACTTGTCGTCGGGCACCCCACTTTCGCGCATAAATTCGGTTGCCTCGTCGATGTAGCCTTGCACTATTGATTGTTTTTGCGGGTCGCTGTCGTAGTAACCCAAAGAATATAAGATTTGGTCAACTTCCGTCATACCGTCCCTCCTTAATCGTTCGCCGATTATGCGTTGCCGTACTTCAGCAACCCGCAATCAATCGTTGTGTTTTAGCCTGCCGACGCGGGCGTGGTCGCTTTCTTGCCGTAATAGAATTTGCTCGGAGCCGCTTTGCCTGCCACCATAAGATGTGCCGTATATTCGATAATGCGGGTCTTGCCGTGTACTTCTGCGTACACTTCGGTGGGTTTAACAAAGTTAAGCAAATAGTTTTTCGGGTTGCCGATTACAAAGTCGCCGTCGTGCAAACTTTCGTCGACTTCGACGGGCACGGTTGCAATCGACGATATGCCCGCGTTGTTGTAAAGCGGGAAAATGTAACGACCGTCTTTGTCTTTTTCAAACGCCATGTCAAGCGACATCGAGCGCGAGATGTAAATTTTTGCGCCGATACGTGCGCGACGGGAAAGCGAAAGCAAACCCGTCTTAATTGCCGCCGCCTCGTTGCCCGCACTGTACGCGGTGCCCTGCGTTGCGCCGACCGTAACGCCCGCAATGCGCTCGTCGGCACCCGTACCGTAAAGCACTTCGTCGGCGAGCAATAAGTTCATTTCGTTTGCAAGGTCTTTCAACAAATACTCGGCAAATTCCTCGTCGGTAAGTGCCAAAAGTTCCATTGTGACCTCAATCGTAAGCGGGTAATTGCCTTGTGCAAGCGTAAGTTTGCCCCACTTGATAGAGCGGTCGTCTGCCTTGACGGTTTCCTTTTTGCCCTTTGTTGCGCCGTTGCTGTCCTCGACAACATAAGGGAATATCAACGCGCCCTTGATGTGCGAAGGCGCGACATCGCGGTAAAACGCGGAGTCGACGGTATCAAGTTCGAGCAAGTCGTAAAGCACGTTTTGCGGAATAAACACGCCGCCGTTGTTTACGCCGTCAACCGCCGCCGACGGTTGCGTGTAGGTTTCGCTCGTTGTGGTAATGGCGATACCGATTGCGCGTTTTTCGTTTTCGTTAAGTGTCGCGGGCAATTTATCAAGTGCCGCGCGTACCTGTTTGCCGAAAGCCGAGCGAGCATAGCGCAACGCGGTTGCTTTGTCCATATCGGGCGTTGCAACGCCGTTGTGGGCGTTTGCGCCGTTTGCCGCGATAATCTGCTTGCCGCGTTCCTCTGCGCCGTTGTCGGCGGGTTTAGGGGTCTTTTCGCGTGCGGCGCGAAGTTCTGCGTCGTGGTCGTCCTGTGCTTTGCGTGCCGCGTCCACGTCTAACTGTTCAACGGCATAGTCGATTTTTGCCACTCTTGCCTTGATTTCGGCAAAACGCTTTTCGTCTGCGCCGTCAATTTCTGCGATAAGTGCGGCGCGTTCTTCCAAAAGTTCCTGTTTGGTTTTCATAGGTTTTTCAAACCCTCCTTAAATAAAAATTTTTCTTTTGCAAGCCGTAAAGCCGCTTGCTCGCCTGCCGCCCTTTTTTCGTTGTCCAACGCCGCCGCCGTGCGTGCTTGTTCAAGTACGCTTTTTGCGTTGTCCAACGCGGCGGAGCGGGCGTATATCGAAGTTTGCGGGTATGCGCCGTCATTGACCGCCGATACCTCGAAAACTTTTGATATTTTTGTTATGCGACGGTGTGGCAAGTCGGTATCAAGCCCCGACCATTCGTCGCCGTCTATTTTGACCCCGAAGGCAAACGACATATCGCCGATGTCCTCGCGGTCGACCGCCGAGCATAATTCGCGGGCGGTGCTATTGTTTTGCACGTCAAGTCGTGCGTTTATGTGTAAACCCTGCGCCGTGACTTCCGCGTCCATAGTTGAACGTTTGCCGCGACGGTGACGCGCAAGCGGTATCATACCGTCGTTATGATTGACCATAAACTTGATGTCGGTTAAGTCTGCACCGTCAAGCGCGTGCGGGTCTATTTCCTCCGTAAAAAAGTTGCCAATTTGCGTGCGCACACCAAACACAATCGGGTACCCTTCCACCACGCCTTCCAACGGTTTAATATTGACGGGCGTTGCGTCGGGTGCCGCACGATATACAATGCCGTTTTTGCCGCTTTCGGGCGGCGTTTGTCCGTTATTCAACATCGGTGTCACCTTCCTTTTTGTCGGGCGCGTCCGCGTCCGTATCGTCGTTGTTTGTTGCGTCGGGTGCCGCACTTGCTTTGCCTGCACCCTTTATTGCCTGCATTTGATATTTGTCGGCAAGCGTTGCATTGATGTAGTTTAACGACACGCGCGTGGGTTGCCCGTCGGGTTCGTACCCAAGCAACTCGCGGCGTTCGTCACGGGACAAAAGCGCGTCGTCTTTTGTTAGTTCGGCGATTTGTTGCCGACGTTCAAACGACAACGATTGCACCAACTTGTCGTAATACTTTATCGTGTGCCCGTACGCAAGTTGTCGCGGCGTAAATAACGTGACCTTCATTGACTCCGCAATCGACATCAACAAACCCTCGACCGCCGTTTGATAAAAAGCGGTGTACTCGCTGTCGGTGTATTTACCCAAGAATATCGGCAAAGACACGCCGAACGGCGACAATATTTCGTCACGCAAAAATGATAAGATATTCGTCGGTATGTCCGTTGCGTTGATGTTTATGGGCGTGAAGTCGCTCTCGTAGTCTGTCGCAACGATACCGTATTTACTGTCAAATAGGTGTTGCTCAAACTCGTCACGCGATAGCGTTTTTTTGTCGACATCGGCAACGGTTTTCATTGACAAGATACCTTTTAGCGACAAACTCGCCTCCAATGATTTCGGTATCGACTCTTTGATTACGTGCAATGTCTGCAAGTTTCCGAGCAAGTCTTTATATTCACCGCCGCCGCTTGCGCCCCCGCCGAAGTATGCGTTTGCGCCATAATCGTAACGTATGTGTATGATGTCGGCATACGGGCAATCGAGCGTCAATTCGCCGTTTGCGCTTTGTAGTTCGATACGCATTTCGTCGCCCGCATAGTATAATTTGACCGTTGCGTTTTCAATCGGGTAAAAGCCGCGCGTTTCGCGACGCACCGAGTTTGTGCCCGCAATCGGTACCTCGTTGTATGCCCAATAGATAAAGCAATTTTTGTTGACGATTGTTAAATACGCAATCTTGTATAAAAACCCTTTCAGCGCACAAAGTGGGTTGACACGGGCGGCAAGCACGGCGTTGATGTCGTCGTCGGTAACTTCAATGCGGTGCGGGTTTTGTCTTTCGATAACCGACTTAATGTTGCACTTTGACACTTCCTCGCACACGCGATGTATTGCGGTTTTGACCATGTCCGATTTGTGAATATCGACACCGAAAGACGAAAAAAGCACTTGATTGTTTACAAACCGTCTTGCATACGTGTTTGCCTTATTCCAACCGAGCAAATTTTCGATTGCCTGTTTTAACGCCACGCTTTAACCTCCTTGCAAAATAAAAAGTGGGTCGAGATACTACCAACACGCAATTTGCGTGCGATTGATAGCATATCGACCCACTTGTTTTTGAGAATTTGACCCAAAAATGGGGTACTCGCCGACATCTGCCGACGGATACGTTTATTAAATTGCCTTCATTATACGCATTTTTGCGGGTGAAGTCAATAGTTTGGTACGGGCTTTTGGTAAAATTATACCGTTATTTGCCTTCTTTTTTGATAGTGAACGTGTACTCCTGCTTACATATCGGGCAATAGTATGTAACGTTTGTAACCCCGTTGCGCGCGTCATAACGTCCCAAAAGACGATTGTGGACGGGGCAACGTATTTCGCGTTGATATTCTGTTGCGGGTTTTGTTTTTCTTGTTTCGTCGTTCATACTCAACCTCCGATTTTTGCCATAAATTCCGACTTGCACTCACGCAATGCGGCGTACGCAATAACCTTTGACATTGTGCCGTCAATTTTATTGCCGATGTACCCGCCGATTTTTTCGGGCATTACAAAACCTTTTTTGTCGACGCGTATTGCGGTATTTTGAAAACACCATGTACACATTTCGTTTGCGTTGTAATTGACGTGCCGCGCTTGCAAGTCCGTTTCAACGTTACGCGTCGGCACGTTCAAACTTTCGCACGTCATTTTGATTTTTGTCATTACATCTTGCCCGAAGTTGTGTGCCGTGATTTTCGCAAATTCCTTCGCGTGCCATTCGTCATACCCGACGCGGAGCGGGCGTATGTGATACGCGTCGTAAATTTCGCGTATATAGTTTGCGACAACATCGTCGTCAATTACATTGCCTTTGACTATACGCACAAGCCCCGCCGCCGCCCACCGTTTGTAGTCGCGTTTTTCGGGGTTTGTCGGCGAGTCTGTCGCGTTGTTGTCCCCCGCTTTTGCCTCCGTCACAAAATACATCGTGTGCAAATATTTTGTGGGGTCGTTCGGTCGCATAAACAAGAAAGTGCACGCGGCAAGGTCGTTTGTTTCTGCAAGGTCGACTCCGCAAATACACCAATTTTTCGCAAAGTCCGCAAGTTCAAAAGCACCGTTACAAGCGACGATGTCGGCAAGACGCAACCACGCCGCCGCCGATAACTGCTTGATGTTAAAGTCTTTTGCCAAGATGTACGCACGCTCGGCACCGCTTTTACTTGCGATGTCGACTTTGTCGCGCAAGTACGACCATTTTTTTGCAATGCCGACAAGCGGGTTTGACTTTTGCCACGAGCGTTCGTTATTCCAAACTTCTGCCTCACTGTCCTGCGTGTAAAGCCATATCAACCAACGGGGTACCGACTCCTCGCCACGTAAAACCTTGCGGGCGTGTTCAAGCCGACGGTCAAGGTACCCGTCACGCACTGTACCTTCGGTTGTGATTTCAAAATACAACGGCTCGTCTTGCGTCGACAATGATGTTTTCAAAGGTAAAACAAGCGTATCGTCTTGCATTTCGTGCACTTCGTCGACGATAACGGTTTTTAAGTTTCGACCTTCGAGCGCACGTTGCCGCGCCGACATTTTTTTGATTGACGCTTTGTTTTGCGCCGAAAATTTGCCCGTCTTTTTACGCTGTTTTGGGTTGCCAAAAAATATGCCTTTTATGTTCTTGCGGGTAACTTTCGATACCGCGCGCGACTCCTCGCGAAAGGCGTTGATACAATCGAATATCAACCCCGCCTCCTCGTAGTCGTTCGACGCGCACATTACTTTTTGACCGACTTCACCGCAAAACCATTCGGCAAGCACAAGCGCGGCAATAAACGGCGTTTTGCCGTTTTTGCGCCCCATAAGCAACAACACATCTTGAAAGCGACGCACCCACCGCCCGCCGTCCGACGTTTCGGGGTCGTACATATAAAAGCCAAAAATCGCCTCTGCGATTGCTTTTTGACAAAGCGCAAGTATAAACGGTTTGCCCGCAAAAGGTGCCTCAAAGTGCTTGATTTCGTGTTCGATAAAGTCTATGCGTTTGTGCGCCTCGTCAAGCGTAAAACGGTACACGTCGCCGTTACGCAAGATGTCTTGCATAAGCATTTCAAGCGTCGTTTGCAATTCGTGCCCGACCAAGATGTCGCCACGCCGACACGCCTTGTAATACTCGATAAAATAACTATGCCGCCCGTCGACACCGTCGCTTAATGCCTCCCAACCCGTCAACGGTATAATATCGGGGTTTATCGGGAGCCAATCGACCGCCGCCGCGTCCGCGTTATTCGTATTTGTCAAGGTCTGTGTCGTCGTCATTGTTCAAGGCTCCGAGCATATCTTTGTTGAGTTTTTGCATAGCGGCGACATACTGCGCCATGTACTTGACGCGCATTTTGCCCGCCGCCGTTTCCTTTTGTATCGTCGGGTTGCGTTTATCGAATATCAAAAGCGGCAATGTTTTTATGGTTTCAAGGTCGGCGAATAACTCGGCGACCTTGCGTATCAGTTCGTCATTGACTTTTATTTTGATTTCGTCCGCGCCTGCCTGCGTGTAAAGGTCGATAAGTCGCTTATATTCCGCGTCCGCAATGCTTGTTTTGTCGTTCGGTTTTGCGGTACTTTTTGCCATAATTGCCGCCTCCTGTTTTGATTTTCCAAACTTTTCGTGAAAAAAGTCAAATTTTCGGTGTGTATTGAAAATACCTGCGCTGGGGAGTCTTTCCGCGTTTCAAAAAATTTTGAGAAGGCGGGGGGTGTATTTTGTTACGCTCTATAACGCGCAAAATAATTTTCGACCCAACCAATCGCCGCGTCACGGGCGGCGGGCGGCAACCCTGCTTGATGTATGCGCTTGACGCACTCGTCCTTCGGTGTCCCGATGTGCACAAGTTCCGCGCCGTATTCTTTAACGAGGCGGTCGCGGTCGAACGTGTCGGGGTATGTACCTATGATGTACGCGTCTTGCCACTTGCGTCGCATTGTTGCCGTGCGTATGTGGTCAAGCAACATATCGCGAATATTAAACGCAATACCCTTTGTCGCGTCGGGTTTGTCGTGCGGCTCGCAAACGCATATTGCGCGGTGTATCGCGTCAAGGTCAACCACAATATCATTGCGGGTTGCAACTGTGTTTACGTACGTTTTTTTGCCTGCATACGGCGCACCGTGCACAACATAAACGCGCTTTACTCCGACCACCTGCCCAAAGCGGTTATGTGTTGCATTGTGGCACTCGTGACAAAGCACCTCAATATTTGCGGGGTTTAACGCAATTTGCGGGTCGTCGACATTGTCGAGTGTCAATTCGATTTTGTGGTGCGGGCGCAATTCGCCGATGTCGAATACGCCGCCGCAACGAGCGCATACACCGCCACTTGCGACTTTGCAAGATTGCGCCAAGTCGAGATATTCTTTACGACAATAAAAAGCGTGTATCGGGTCAAGTGCCATGTTAAATACTCCCTTCGCTGTCGGGCGGTATCACGCCGCGCTCGGCAAGTTCCAATGCCTTTTTGCGCAATTCGATTGCCTGCGGGTCGCGGGCAAATTCGCCACAAAAACGATTGATAAGCAAAAATTGTATCATATTGCCGTCGGCGCGGGCGGTACGTTTATTGACCGTCGTTTTGGTGCTTGTAATGTTGCCGTCTGCGTCGCGATACGTGACCGTGCTTGTTTCCTCGTATTCATACCCCATTGCAACTTCGCATGCCCTGTTGACAAGGTCGGCTTTGAATTGTTGCCGAGCCTTAAATAGTGTTTCGTTTAGTTCGGGGTATTTTTTCTTGTAGTGCGCCCACTGCGTTTTGCCCACGTTGTAGTATTCGCAAAGTTGCCCTTCGGTTAGTCCGCAACGCGTATATCGGGCAATATCTGCCAAATAAGGTTCCACCTTATTTGCGTATTGACTTTTATTGCCGTTTTTTTCGGTTTTTTGGGGCGTTTCGGGTATTTCTGCACCGCCGCCCGTTTCGCCGCTTTTGGGGTCAATTTTGGGCGTATTTTTGGGTAATTTTTTGACCGTTTTTTTGGTCGTTGTTTTTTTTGACCGTTTCGGGGTTTGTTTCGGCATTATTTGCCCTCCTTTTTGACATCAAGTATCAGTTTGCAAAAAACAAAAATCGGTGCCGCCGCAAGTGCGATTAAAAGCGGCACGCAACAACCAAGCCACGACACGGCACACGCGCCGCAAGCCTTGCAAACAAGCAATATTGCCGACAATGGCAAACAAAGCACTATGACAACAAGCAACACGATGTAAAGCAAACTTATTATCACTTTTGACATTTTTCACCTCCGCGAAGTTTAATACTTAAAATCACATAACCTTCAGCAAGTCCAAAACCGCAATCTTTCAAAATATGCGTGATTGTCGCACTAATTTTGCGCCCTGTGTACTCGGTGCCCGTCCATTCACGCAATATCAACATATCGCCGACGGCAAAGTCGCGGTCGTCTTTCCGCAATTCCGCTTTTTTGCGTCCGCTTGCGACACCGTCAAAGTGCGGTTGTACGATTTTTAAGTCAATTATTTTTCGCATTTTCAAGCCCTCCCAAAATAAACAATTTTTCAACGCGCTTTTGTTTGTCGCGGTTGTTCAAGTGTGTGGTTGTTTCTTTTTGCCATATACAAGCGACATCGGGCGGTGCGACGTATTCGCTTACAATCACAATGTGCCCCGCCGCCGCTTGCTTTCTGCACCACTCCCAAAATTCGTTTGTATCAAACTTGCCGCCGTAACCGATACCTTCAGCATACGGCGGGTCGCAATATATCAACACACGCTCGCGGCTCGGAAAGCGTAAAAGCCGATAATCGCAACAACCGACCAAGATGTGTCGCAAGTTCGGGAGTTGACGTTCAAAGTTTGCTTTGCTTTCGGCGAAGTAGTCGCGCGTGCCGCCGTCTTTCGTATTTGCCGTCGCCCCGTAACAACCGCCGTACACGCGGGCATTATAGGACGCAAAAAGCAAGATTGCCGCGCGGTACCACGCTTGATATTTGCACGGGTTGTCGCGTACGTCGTAATATTCCTCGCGCGACGGCGTATGTAACAAGTCAAGTAATGCGGGGTTGTCGCGTACCGTTTCGACAAGTTCGCATACAAGCGGGTCAATGTCGTTGCCGAGCCTGTATTCGCATTTGATTTTGTCAATGATATTAAAACCGCCGACGAACGGCTCGACATACTGCTTGATGTTGTATTCGTCGATGTACCCTTGAATTATCGGCACAATGTCGTTTGCGATTTTTGCTTTACTCCCGATGTATTTCACGTTTCGTTGCCTCCTTTTGTTGTGACCGCGCCATTTTGACATACACATACGCGCCCGACACATACACGCTTTGTTTTGCCGTAAATGACGTAAGATTGTAACCTTTGTACATTTGCTCGAATACCGACCGACGGTTTAATTTTTCATTGACGAGTCGGTTTACCTTGTTTCGCGTAAACTTGCAATCGGCAATGGTGATTTGCGGTTTTTGCAAGTTCTTTGACGCGACGTATCGTTTTGACCCGCGCGGGTCTTTCGATATGTATCTTGCCATACCCTCATACCCGCTCTCGTCTGCCTGCAATCGTCGGGTTTGTGTTCGCGCACCGTTTCGCCACAACTTTTCCGCGACATCGCGGTCGGGAAAGTTTGTAACAAAGTGGTGATGTACGCGCTTTTTGCCTTTTTCGGGGTCGTCCTCAAATTCCGTGACATAAACGTACTTCAAAGGCGGGTACCCGTGCCGTTCGGCGTAATATTTTAATCGGCGCATATACTTTTGCATTTCTTTTTGCGCCGCCTCCACCGTCAACGGCAACTTTGTGGGCGAATATGTAACCGTGCCCCAAATATCGTTGTCGGTAAAGTTTGCGTTGATAAGGCGTATCAAGTTTTTTGTCGCGTTCTTTGCGTTCAATGACTTTTGCGCCTTGCGGCTTTCTTTTGTCTTTCGTGCCCGCCCTGTTGCCCTGTATGTATTCCACACGGGGTAAATTTCACACTCCAAGACATTGCCGCTTTTGATTGTCTTTGTACGATAATGTGTGATGTGCGGGTCGTTTAATATCTGCAACCGCTCGTCGTTTGTGTCCGTATATGCGTAAATGTCGTCAAGGTCATAACGTACGGGGTCGAGAGTGTATTTTGCCATGATTGCCTCCTTGATGTTTAAGTCAAGGACAATGACGCGGGGGTCTTGCCCCCGCACCCCCGCAAGGCTCTGGAATATGACACATGGGGTGCGCTGTACATCACGCCGTCGTGCCCTATTCCTGTTAAAAACGGGTGCCGCGTTTTACTCTTTCCGTTGTGTGTTACTTCCCGTCGCTTTCCTTGCAAGGTTAGCACACTCGCCAAGCGGACGAGTCAAACGTTGCTTACGCAAAATTTGCTTGCGCAAATTCACGGCGTTTGACTCTGCTTGTCGGTGTGCATAACCGTATGCAAGGCGACGGAATATAACACACAACATCAATCGGGCAAGTTCTTTGTTTCGTCGTTAAGATAATACTTCATTACAAGCCCGTAAAAGCACTCGTTTGACCTTGCAAAAGTGTTGACAATCAAACCACAAAATGCTATAATATATACATGGTTTGGTTGATGTCATTTTGCGTCAACATCGGGCTTTCGCAATGTGCCAATATCAGCGCGAAAGCCCTTTTATTTGTCCTTATTGTGCGGTTATGTATTTACCGTGCCATGTGCCGTCGTCGGTGTGTCCGCACCGTCGGCGGCTTTTTTGTTGATTTCTGCAAGCCTTGTATCAAGTGCGCCAACCGCTTGACGCACAAAGTCGCTTTTGCTTAAATAACCCAACTTGCGCAACGCGGCGGGCGCAAACACGCGCTCGGCGACATCGCGGGGTATTTCAACCGTCAAATTGTAAATGTCGATATTTTGCCGACGCTTGCGGGTTTTTGCCGTATGTACATTTGTGGCTGGCGTAATTGCCGCCGATGTCGGCATAAACGCAACTTCGCGCGGGTCGTAAATGTCCGACGGTGCACAAACGAGCGTATCGCAAATAACTTTGAATTGTTGCGGGGTCGGCAAACACACGTCGTTTACAATCTTACTTAAAAGCGGTTTATCAACCCGCGCGTCGACGTGATGTACTGCGTCGAGCACTTCTTTTTGTTGTATGCCTTTTGTTTGCATTACCTTTTTATATTGTGACATTGTGCGCCTCCTGCCCGCCCAAAACGGGCGGGCGATTTCTTGATTTTAGATTAAAGGCAAAAGCCGAAGGACACGCCGCACGAATAACCCGCGTAGCTGTAGCTGACGTTACCGCCGCTGCCGACGCACCGAAAGTTTCTCGCGTTCGCCACGCTCGGCGAACGGAGCCACCAATTGCACGAGTCGCGACGCTTTTTAATTCGGTTTGCCGCGTCCGCAAAGTACGGGTATTGCGAGCCTTCACCGCTTGCGCTGTATTCGACATCGTCGCCGACAATTTCAGCCTCCGAAAACAAAAACAATTTATCGGCGGTCATTTCGACATCGTCGGAGCCGCCGCCCTTGCCTGTAAATTTCGCAACGGTGCGTAATGCGGTGCGGAGTTCGGCGGGCAAAAGTTTTTCAATGCGCGACATATAAACGGTGCGCATTTTGCTATTTTTCCAACCGCCTTTGTTCGTGTCGTCCTCGTTCATTTCAAACCAACCGTCAAGCACACCTTCGATTGCAAAAGTGATACCCGCCGCCGCGTCCGACTTGTCGTTATAAATAACATCGTGGTCAAAACCGATAATAACGGCGGTCAACTTTTCGCCCGTTATGAGTTCGAGTTCTTTTTTGTCGCCGATACGGAAGTTTGCCGCCGCCTTGCCCTGCGCGGCGATTTCGGCGATTTCCTCCCATGTGTAGTCGGCAAGGTTGTTGCGTTTGACCCCGTACTTGTCCGCAATGTCGTTTAACGCATTGCGCACGGTATAATACACATCGCCGCAAAAATGCTCGGCAATGGTATTGTCGATGTCGTTTATGACCGCACTTGCAACGTCGGTTGTGATTTGTTGTTTTTCCTTGTTTGTCATTTCGATTGACTCCTTTATAATGATTTGTTGCGGCAATATTGTTTTGTCGTCGATGTACACATCGGCAAATATCTTGCGCGTGCCGCCGCCGTACTGTTCGACGTTCTGCTTGACATTTTCGTTTATGTAGTCGAACGTTAAGCCCTGTTGTTTGCACCATGTGACCGCGTCCGTAAGGTTTTGACCCGTTCGGCACGTCCACAAAATAATTATGTTGCCCGCCGCCCGCAACATCGGCGCAAGGTTTTTGCGGACAAACGCCGCTTTGTTTTTGCTTTCCTGTTCGTCGCGTGCCGCGTCCGTGTTGATGTAGTAGCCGTAAACGCAACGGGAGCCGTCGCGGGTGCAATCGTATGTATCGTGCAATACGCCGTCAATAACGGCGACAAAGTGCCCCGAAAGGTTGCACACAATGCGACCCTTCGGCAATTCGTTTTCGCGTAAATGCACGGTGCAACCTTGCCCGATGTGCATTGTTGCAACCCATGTAAAGCCGTAATGTTCGAGTATCTTTTGCGCCGTTTCTTTGCGGCAACCCGTGCGGGCGTTTGACCGTTTCGGGTTGCGCTTTGTGATACGCTCGCTTTTTGCGTATTTGTTTATAAGGTCGTAAACCTCTTTGTACGGGCGTTGCGCCGCGATTGCTATTGCGCGACACACACAATCGCGTGTATCGCCTATGTAACCCGCCGCCGCACGTCCACCGTCGTCATATACAAACTTCATTGCGCCGACCCCCTGTTGTCAAAAAAGGCGGTAATGTTGTAGTCGCCCCAAGACGAGTGAACGGTTTGCACCGAGCCGTCGGTATATTTGACCTTGCCTTTGATTTTGACTTCAAACCCCGTGTGGTCGGGGTATTGTTCGATTTTAACTTCAATATCAAGACAATTTTTTGTGCCGCCGCCAAAAACCATATTTGCTTTTGATAGGTTGATACCTTCGTTTTGCATACGCCCCGCAACCGTTTGTGCCTTTTCGGGTGCGGCGGGAGTAATGCCGTTTGTGTACGCGTCGCCGTAAAGCGTCCACATCGCTTTTTCGTGTTCGGTAAGCGGCAAACCAAGCGTACATTTTGCCGCAATTTTTTTTAATGTTTCAATGGTTTGGTTGTTCATTTTGTGCCTCCTGTTTATTCGCTTTCTTTTGCGACATATTCGTTGACCGCCACCCGTACAACATCGCTAAACTTCAAGTCTTTGCGGGCGGCAATCTTGACCAACTGCTCTTGCGTGGGCTTGCCGATTTTTACGCAAATAGTGACGCGTTCTTGTTTGGTTTCCTTGCTTTCGGTTGCCATGTCACACCTCCTAAAAATAAAAAATAGACTTGTCGCGTTGACAAGTCTATATGGAGTTTTTGATTAAAAATAAAATAGGCTTGTCAATTAACAAACCTATTGTAGAATATCAAGCGCGGCAAAAAATAATTTGGGAAAGTTTATTCCAAATTATTGTAATTTTTCCGACAAAGGCTTATAATTAAGCAGATAAAACCACGGAGGAAAACTATGCTTAACAAAAAAATTGCAGAACTTATAAACGAGCAGGTGAACAAAGAGTTGTATTCGGGATACCTCTACCTTGACTTTGCAAACTATTACGAGGCGGAGGGCTTAGACGGCTTTGCGCATTGGTATCAAATTCAGGCGCAGGAAGAGCGCGACCACGCTATGATGATGAGAAGATACCTTATAGACAACGGCTTCCGCGTAACTTTCGGCGCGATTGCCCAGCCCGACAAGGTATTTAAAACGCATAACGACCCGCTTAAATTCGGCTTAGAGCACGAGCAGTACGTAACCTCGCTTATAAACGAAATTTACTCGCAGGCGTTTGCCATTAAAGATTTTAAAACTATGCAGTTTTTAGATTGGTTTATAAAGGAACAGGGCGAGGAAGAAAAGAACGCCGAAGATATGCTTAGAAAGTACGAGCTGTACGGACACGACGCAAAGGGGCTGTATGCGTTAAATCAGGAACTTGCCGCAAGGGTTTATACTCCCTCCGCTACGGGACCCGCAATGTAAATTTAATATTTTGTTTAATTGTTTGCCCGCCGCTTGCACAAGCGGCGGGCATTTTATTTTAAGGAAATTATTATTTTTCACAAATTTCAAACAAATAGTCCGCCTTAACGCCGAAAAACTTTGTTATTTGCTTAATCACGTCTAATTTAGGCTCTGCATTGCCGAGTTCCCAATCGGAAATAGACCAAATGGTGGTATTAAAAATTTCGGCAAGCTGTTTTTGCGTTAAATTTCTTTCCAACCGCAATATTCTAAGTCTTTTTCCAAAACAATTATTTTCCATAACTTAACTCCTTGATTTTAATAAATATCTGTGCTAAGGAGGAAGGCAAGAAATATTGAATGAATTTATTGAAAGAACAGAAATAAAAGAAATTTCACAAGAATATTGGCAAGAAGCAAAAAAAACGCTTGACCGTGAAAATTTTACAGCCAAGCATTTATTAAATTTATAAAGCCGTATTGTCTAAGTTATATCAACCGCTCGATTAAGTTATCAAGCGTTTCAAAGTACTCTTTAAAAGTTTTAGAACACACTTCCGCGTCCTTTATAACTATGCCGTCGGTGCGCAGTCCGCAAACTGAAAAAGCCATTGCCACGCGGTGGTCGCCAAACGTTTCTATTTCCGCGCCGTGCGGGACGCAAGGATATATTTTAACGCCGTCCGCCCTCTCCTCGCAGGACACGCCCATAGCGGTAAGATTGCGCTTTATCGCCGCTATTCTGTCGCACTCCTGCCCGCGAATATGCGCAACGCCGCAAATTTCGGTTGGCTCTTTAAGGTACGGCGCAACCGCCGCAAGAGTTAAAGCTTGGTCGGAAAACGCCGACATATCCACTTTGCCGCCCTCGAAATTTTTTAAAAGATTTATAAATTTGATATCGCCCTGCATCGTGTGCGGCATTACGCCCGCAACGCTTATATCCGCGCCAAGCAATTTATTTACCGCATAAAAGTAACACGCCGCGGAAACGTCGGGCTCTATATCGTACCTTTTAGCCTTATACCCGCCGCTTACGGTATAAACACCCCCCTCCTCAGCAACGTTTACGCCGAACGACCACATCATATCCAGCGTCATTTTAACATAGTCGAGCCCGTGCGCGCCCACCGTGCGCACGCGTAAAGGTTTGCCCGCCAGTACGCCAGCCATTAAGAGGGCGGACAGAAATTGGCTGGACTTGGTTATATCCACCTTTGCGCAGTCGGCGCACTCAGCCGTGCCGCGAACAATAAATGGGAAGCAGTTTTCTTCGCCGAAAAACGTAAACTTTGCGCCCAAACTTTTAAGCGCGGCAATAAGCGCGCCCTGCGGTCTTTTTTGCATCTGTTCGGACGAAGTCATTTTAAATTCGCCGCCGCTCAACGCGCAAATCGCCGTTAAAAACCTTGCCGCAGTACCCGCGCTGCCAACGTAAATTTCGCCGCCCGATACGGGCAACTTGCCGCCGCACCCCTTAATTTTTACTGTTGAGCCGTCCGTTTCCGCGCTTATTCCCAAGCTTTTTACGGCTGTTAAAAAGGTTGCGCAGTCGTCCGAAAGCTGAGCGTTATACAAAACGCTTTCGCCCTCCGCCAAAGCCGCCAACAACAGGGCGCGCGCCGTTATGCTTTTAGAGCCGGGCACCCTTACCGCAACGCTTCTATTTTTAATTTTTCCGTAAATGTTTTTTACCTGATAATCCATAACCGTTTACTTTGGCATTTCCCCGTTTGTATGTAAAAGCCGCCCGCACAAATCCGCAACCGCGCGCTTTATTTTCTTCTTCGCAAAATGTCGCCCGCGGATAAATTATGGGGGCAGTTTATCGTATAAATTTCCTGCACGCGCTTGCAGTCGTCAACCTCTTCACCCGCGGAATTTAACGCCCTCTCAACCGTAAAAGATTTGCCGAAATTTTGCGTAGGCGAAAGCACTTCCAAAGTATCGCCCACCTTAAAACGACCGCGCATTTCAACCTGCGCCTTGCCCTCGCCGCCGCCTAAAACGTTGGCTATATAGTCGCAATCGCCCTTAGCCTGACTGTCGGAATAGTTTACCGTTTGGTGATTTTCGCCCAGCATATAGGCGGTTGTGTAGTCGCGGTGCGCCGCCGTAGTAAGCTCGCGCGCGACGGTTTCGTCAAAGCCGCCGTCTAAACACCTGCGGTACGCGTTTATAACCGTGGCGAGGTAATACTCGCTCTTCATACGCCCCTCTATTTTAAACGAGCAAACGCCCGCTTCCGCCATTTTGTCGAGATACGCGGACATATTCAAATCTTTACTGTTAAAGATATACGTGCCGCGCCCGTCCTCTTCAACCGCAAGTTCCCCGCTGTCCGCGCCCAAATCGCGCTTTTTTACGGCGTAGTTCCACCTGCACGCCTGCACGCATTCGCCGCGGTTGGAAGGTCTTGAAGCGAGATAGTCGGATAAAAGACATCTGCCCGAATAGGATATGCACATAGCGCCGTGCACAAACGCTTCAAGCTCCATATCGGGAACAAAGTCGTGAATTTCTTTAATCTCGTTTAAAGACAGCTCGCGCGCCAAGATTGCGCGGCTTGCGCCCTGCTCCTTCCAGAATTTTACCGCGTATTTATTGGTTAAATTGGCTTGCGTGGATATATGTACCGCCAAGTCGGGGGCGGCTTTTTTTGCCGCATAAAACACGCCGCCGTCGGAAATTATAGCCGCGTCCACACCTATTCGATACAGATATTTAAAGTAATCGGAAAGCGCGCCAAAATCGGCGTTGCGCGCAAAGATATTTGCCGTAACGTATACTTTTTTGCCGAGTTTGTGCGCAAATTCAACCGCGCTTTTAAGTTCGTCGGCGTCGAAATTGTCGGCAAACGAGCGCAGAGAAAACGCCTTTCCGCCTACGTAAGCCGCGTCCGCGCCGAAATAGAACGCCGTTTTCAGTTTGGCATAATTGCCCGCGGGGGCTAAAAGTTCAACCTTCATTCGTCAATTCCTCTTTACGCTCATTGCAAGTCCGTTGCCAATATCCAGAACGGAAGTAGCCAATTGCCCGTCGGAAGTTACCGCTTCAAGATACTCGCGGATATGCTCCACAAGCATTCTTCGCTTTTTGGGCGTTTCCGCCTCGCCGTTCACCCAGCCGTACATAAGCACGTCGTCGGCAAGCAATACGCCGTTTTTCTTTAAAATTCGCTTTAATTCGGGCAAAAGTTTTATGTATTGCACCTTGGCGCAATCTAAAAATATAAAGTCGTACGCCTCGGTTGCCAGCCCCTTACATATGTCCGCCGCATCACCTGAAAGTAACGTGCGCCTGCCCTCATATGCGCTTAAATTGGTTTGCGCCGCGCAAAAAAACGCTTGGTCCCGCTCTATTGCCGTAAGGTGCGCGCGGCTACACGTGTTTAAAAGCGCAAGCGAGGTTATCCCCTCCGCACAGCCCACTTCTAAGATATTTTCGGCGTTTTTAGCGAGGGCGAGGGCAAGGATAAAGTTTAGCGTTTCCTCCGAAGCGGTGGGCACTTCGCGCTCGTGTGCAGAAATGCGCAGTTGCTCAACTTCGGCGGATACCCGCAATTTGTTAAGCCCCGCCGTCCTGCTCTTTCTCTCGGGCGCGCTCGTATCGTTGTGCGCGTAATTGAATTTTGTTTCTTCCATATAGTTTAAATATCCGCCGCAGAAAATCGGCGATACTTCCATTGCTTTAAAAATTTTTAAGGCGCAATTTTACCTGAATAAAGTTTTAAATAATAATGCCAAAACGCACGTATGAATTTATTTAGCCAATTAAGCGGCTTTATAACCGCAACAACTGACGCAAAGCCAATTACCGTCAAACAATTTCGTCTTTTAAAGCTCTACCACCACGGGCACTACCATTGGCGACTGCTTGGTCTTTTTGGAAAGATAGTTGCGCAGAGCGCGCTTTATAACGCGTTTAAGCTCGTCCACCGTTCCCACGGACAAATCGTACCCCGAAATAGCGCGGTTTATTACCTCGCGCATTTCGCGGTTGTAATCGTGGTGGAAATCGAACACAAACCCGCGGGAATTTATGGCGGGTTCGCCTATTACCTCCCCTCCCGATACGGCTACCGACACAATGAACAGCCCCTCGGCGGCAAGCTGGCGCCTGTCCTGCATAACCACCGAAGCTTTTTCGTCCTCTATCCCCTCGCCGTCAATCAGGCGCGAGCCGGAAGGCACGTCGGCAAGCCTCTTTATATATTTGGAAGTTACTTCCAGACAGTTGCCTATGTCCGCAATGAATACGTCGCGCTCGTCCATACCCAAGCTTTGGGCAAGTTGCGAGTGCTTTTTAAGATGACGGTATTCTCCGTGCACGGGAACGAAAAATTTGGGCTTTAACAGCGTGTGCATCATTTTATGCTCTTCCTGACAGGCGTGCCCCGAAACGTGAATTTTTTCAAGACTTTCGTAGACGACGTCCGCGCCCAGATGGTAAAGCTTGTTTATAACGCTGTAAATGCCGCGCTCGTTCCCGGGAATGGGCGAAGCGGAAATTATGATAGTATCGTTTGCGCCCACTGTTATGGCGGGGTTTTCGCCGTTGGACATACGAGTTAAAGCGCTCATAGGCTCGCCCTGACTGCCCGTGCATACAATGACAAGCTCGTCGTCGCGCAGGTTTTTAGTCTTGGTTATATCTACAAGCACGCCTTCGGGCAGCGACATTTCGCCAATCTTTTCCGCCGCCTCCACCACGTTTAGCATACTTCTGCCGTTTAGGGCAACCTTGCGCTTATACCTTGCCGCAAGGTCTATAATCTGTTGCAGACGGTGCACGTTGGAGGCAAAGGTTGCAATAATCAGCCTGCGGGCGGAGTTTTCGGCAAAAAGCCTGTCCAACGTTTCCGCCACTACCGCCTCGCTCATAGTATATCCCTGCCGCTCGATATTCGTGCTCTCGCCCATATACAACAGCACGCCCCTGCCGCCGATATCGGCAATCGATTTAAGGTCGATAGGCTCGCCCGCGACGGGCGTTAAATCTATCTTAAAGTCGCCGCTGTGGAAAATTACGCCCTGCGGGGTGTGTATGCAGAGGGCTACCGCCCCGGCAATCGAGTGGTTTACGTTGATAAACTCCACCTTAAAACAGCCCGCCTGATAGCTTTCGCCGGGGGAAACGACCTTTTCCTTTACGTTATTTAAGCGGTGTTCCCTTAGTTTGTTGTCCACAAGCGCAAGCGTGAGCTTGGTTGCCACAACGGGCACGTCCGCCTCCTTTAAAAGGTACGGAACGCCGCCTATATGGTCCTCGTGCCCGTGCGTTAAAAACAGCGCGCGAAGCTTCTTTTTATTCTCTACAAGATAGGTGATGTCGGGCGCGACAAGGTCGATGCCCGGCGTTTCTTCGGTGGGGAAAATTATGCCCGCGTCGATAATAATGATATCGTCGCCGCACTCCAACGCCGTCATATTCTTGCCAATTTCGCCCACGCCGCCCAAAAATATTATTTTTACTGCGTTTTTGGAGGACTTGCGCTGATTGCCCCTGTCGGACTTTGCCCTGCGCTCGTTGCGGAAGGGCTCCTGAGCGGACTTCTTGCCTTTGCTCTCGTTGAGGAAGGGCTCCTGCACGGACTTCTTGCCCTTGCTCTCGTTGCGCTTTAACTGCGCCGCAGGTCTTTCAACGGCGGTGTTTTCGGGCGAGCCGCTGCGGCGCGCGGCGCCTTTCTTTCCGCCTTGCCTTGCTTCCCTTTCGCCCTTTACCGCTTCGTCCTTACGGCGGCGGGGCTTAAAACTCTTTGCACCCTCGCCTTCCGCGCGCGGCTTGGCGCGCTTCTCTCGCGGTTTCCTGTCCGCGCGTTCGTTTTTCTTTTCTCTTTCCATCGTTACATTTCCTTAAATTATTGCCGCCGACCGCGCGGCACGCATAATACAAACAAAAGGGGGGTTCTAAATTAACCCCCTTTTTATCTTACGTAAAACAATTCGGTCGTTTACTTGTTCTTGCTTACGTCCTTTACAAGACCGTCGTCAATAAGCTCTTCCATAGTCTCGTAAGGATACATAGCGGCGTAGTCGCGCTCGGCAATATTATGCTTTTCGCCGTTGCGCCTTGCCAGCATTTCGTCTATCAGCCTTATAGCCTTTTTAACGCCCAGCGGGCTCTTAATTTTAACCATCATAGGCGTGCCGTGCATCGACTTGTTGTCGGACACGTCAACCTGATGGTATACGGATACGGCAAACTCGTTGGGGTCGAGCGCGAGATACAGGCACAGCGTCTTACCGCGGATTTTAAACCTTGCAATGGTTTCCCTGCCCTTGTTGAAACGTTCGCTTCCCCAGGCAACATTGGAGTTTACCTTTTTATAGGAGAGCAAAGCCGTTTTAACTCTGCCGTAATACTGTTTCTGTTCGTCCGTTCCCTGAATGATTCTTGCAATGAACGAGCGGTTGTACTTCATCATATTGGCAAAGTCAACGCCGCCCGATATGCCGTCGGGCATTATTTCGCCTTCGGAAAGATTTTCGTCGATGTCGGCGACCATATCGTCGTCCTCGTCAACCTCGTCAACCTCTTCTTCCTCCTCGACTTCTTCGGTTTCAACCTCTTCGGTAGCCGCTTGAACGGGTTCTTCTTCAACGGTTTCTTCGGGTTCTTCTTCAACCTCTTCTTCCGCTTGCTCTTCGGCAAGCTCCTCGCCCACCAAATCGCTTACGGTTACAAGCTCTTCCTCGGGCTGGGCTTCCTCAACGTACGTGGTGTTTTCCGCCGCGCCCGCCGCAACGACAACTCCGCTTAAAAGCATAGCCTTTATTTCGGCTATATCGCTATCGATTTTATCGAATCTCTTGCCGTACTCTTCCTTGATGTCGGAAATGTCGCCCTCGATTTTGGAGTATCTCTCAATGCTGTCCTTTGCAATCTCTTCGGTGATATTGTCGGTTATGCGCGTAAGTCCGTCGTCGTCTATAACTATGTCGTAGTCGGAATTTTCCTGACTTTCAACAAGCCTTTCGCTTACAGAATAAGCAATACCGTCGCTGTCGATTACGGGAGTTGCGGGAAGCGCGGGAATTATGCCCGCAACAACCTTGTCGGCAATATCCGCGCTGTCTATTTCGGGCATATAGTTGGAGAGTATCGCCGCGGCTTTATCCGCAAGCACGTCCTCGTTTATGTCCGCGTTTACCGAAAGCTTATCGGATATAGCGCGGGCAAGCTCGTCCGCGTCGATATCCTCGGCGGAAGCGGTAGCCATAAACGCGGGGTTGAGTTTTTCCGCAACCGCCGCGGCAAGCACGTCGTAGTCGAGCTTGCTTTCAACGGCTTTGGCAAGCGAGTCGCAACCGTCGTCGTCAACGGTGATTTCAAACTGTTCGGGAGAAATGCTTCCCACGCGCTTGGCGACGCAGTCGGCAATTTCGTCGGAATCTATTGCGTCGGAAAGGTTTTTGACAACCGCCGCGGCAATAAGCTCGTCGGAAAGCGAGAAGTTCAGGCGGGAAGCGATGTCCTCCGCAAGAGCCTGCTCGTCGAGATTGGATTCGTACGTTGCGGGGAGCGCTTCGGCTGTTTCCTCTCTCTCTTTTAATCTTTCGGCAACGGCTTCCGCCAGCCTCTCCTCGTTTACAGCTTCGGAAGGCTCGTATGCGGGAATGGCGATTTTATCGGCAACCTTGCGCGAAAGTTCTTCCACGTCGAGGTCTACCGAATCAGCCTGCACAGCCGTCTGGGGAACGATAATTTGCTCGGCGACGCGCGCCGCTATATAGTCGGGAGATACCGCCTCCTGCACGGATACGGCTTCGGCAACCTTTGAAGCGAGCAGGTCGTAATCGATTTCCGCCTGCACCGAAAGGGGCTCGCCGACGGGTTCCGCAGTGGCGTACGCCGTTTCGGACGCCGCGGACGAAGCGAACGCGGGAATTTTTTCCAATACTTTATTTGCAATTTCGTCGTAGTCGACTTCCTCGGCAATCGCCTGAGGAATATAAATTCTCTTTGCCACGGAGTATCCGAGGTCGTCGTAGTCTACCGTAAGTGGAGGCATTTTCTCGGTAACTTTCTGCGCAAGCACGTCGTAGTCCACCTCTTCGGCAATAGCCTGCGGAACGTAAAGGCGCTTTGCCACGGCGTATCCCAGCGCGTCGTAATCGAGAGGCGCGGAGCCGAGCTTGTCCGCAAGCGTTTCCGCGTCGACAGCCGCCACGCCCGATTCGGGTATGATAATTTTTGCGGCAACGCGGGAAGCGAGGTCGTCGACGTCGATATCCGCGCGGGCGGTTACGGGCTCGCCGAGCGCGCCCCTTGCCGCAACCTGTTCGGGAAGTTTGGAAAGCGTTCTCGAAAGCGCGGTGAACAGACCTTCAATCTGCGCCGACACGTAGGAAATTTCCTTTTTAAGCGTTGCGTTCTCCTCGGTAAGTTTACGGATAACCGCGGCGCTTGCAACGTCGCCGCCGCCCTTTACAATGCGCGCTTCGAGGGACGCAACCTGCCTTGTAAGCTGTTCCACCCTCGTTAAAACTATATCCGCCTTGGTAAATCCCTTGCCGTTTTTGTTATCACTCATAACACACCTCGTTCTTTTTCACTTCCGTACCCCGAAAAAACGGTTACGCGAACCTGAAAACGCGTAAATTTTACCGCCGTATCCCGTTATTCGCGGGATATATGCGCACCAATTTACCGCCGTCAAATACATATCCGCTATTTAGTTTACACCAATTTTGCGCAATTGTAAATATAATTAAGGGTTTTTTTTGTCTTTTTAAAGAAATTTTTTACTTTTTGTTTCCGCGCGCGCCCGCGCAAATCGTTTCCGTTTTATCATTTTTTATTCAAAATTTTAATTTATTATGCAAAATGCTTGTATATTTTTGCGTTTAGGTGTATAATAATTCTAATTTATACAGTTTTATGCATAAACGCCCGCTAAAAAGCGTATATATGCAAAAACGCGGCGGCGGGCATAAGTTTTATAGACGGAAATTTTTTTGCGAGGTTTAAAATATGAGAGTTTACAATTTTGCGGCGGGTCCCTCCACCCTGCCTTTGGAAGTGCTGGAAAGAGCCAAAGCCGAATTTTTGGACTTTGCGGGCACGGGTATGTCGGTAACCGAAATATCCCACCGCGACAAGGCTTACGAACAGGTGGTTAAGGGTGCGGAAGCGCTTGTAAGGGAACTTTTAGGCGTGCCCGACGACTATGCGGTAATCTTCGTTCAGGGCGGGGCGAGCACGCAGTTTGCGGCGGTACCCCTCAACCTTATGCACAGCGGCTCCGCCGACTACATAGTTACGGGCAACTTTGCCAAAAAGGCTTGGCAGGAGGGGCAAATTTACGGCGCGGCGCACAAAATAGGCGACAGTTCGGACAAAAAATACGCATATATCCCCGATTTAAACGCGCTTAACTATACCGAGGGCGCCGACTACGTGCACATAACTTCCAACAACACAATCTTCGGCTCGCGGTACGCCGAATTTCCCAAGTGCGCGGCTCCGCTCGTCGCCGATATGTCGTCCGAAATATTTTCGCGCCGCATAAACGTTGCCGACTTCGGCGTAATATATGCGGGCGCGCAGAAAAATCTTGCCCCCGCGGGCGTTACCATTGTAATTGCAAAGCGTTCGCTTATAGGCGAGCCGCTTAAAATATGCCCGACTATGCTTAAATGGAAGGTACAGGACGAAAACGGCTCGCTGTACAACACTCCCCCCGCCTTCTCCATTTATATGGCGTGGCTGGTGCTTGAAAACCTTAAAGCCAAGGGCGGCGTAAAGACTATGGAAGAAGTCAATAATTACAAAGCACAGCTTTTGTACGACTTTATCGACAACTCCAAACTGTACAAAAACAACGTGGAGCGCCCCTACCGCTCGGTTATGAACGTGCCGTTCGTAACGGGCAGCGAGGAGCTTGACGCAAAGTTTATCGCCGAGGCGAAAAAGGCGGGGCTTGTGTCGCTGAAAGGGCACAGAATAGTCGGCGGTATGCGCGCTTCCATTTACAACGCGATGCCCGTAGACGGCGTAAAGGCGCTGATTGAATTTATGAAGAAATTCGAGAGCGAAAACGCCTGACCAAGCACATTAAAAGGACGGTTTAAGGAGAATAAAATGGCAGATATATTGAAGTTAAACGCAATTTCGCCCCTTGCGGACGGAATTTTTGCAAACTATAATTACAGCGACAAAATTGAAGAGCCGGACGGAATTATGGTGCGTTCGGCGCAGATGGCCGACTACCCCGTAGGCAAAAAACTGCTTGCCGTGGCGAGGGCGGGCGCGGGCACGAACAACATTCCCGTAGCCGCGTACACGAAAAAGGGAATAGTCGTATTCAATACCCCCGGCGCAAACGCCAACGCCGTTAAAGAGCTGGTTATTTGCGAGCTGTTTTTGGGCGGGCGCAAGATATGCGAAGCCATAGACTGGGTAAAAACGCTTAAAGGCAAGGGCGCGGAAGTTGGCAAGCTTGTCGAAAAGGGCAAAGGCGACTTTGTAGGCGGAGAAATCACGGGCAAAACGCTGGGAGTAATAGGTTTGGGCGCGATAGGTATTGCCGTGGCAAACGCGGCTTACGCTTTGGGTATGAACGTCGTGGGGTGCGACCCTTACCTTTCCACTGCAAACGCGCTTTTGCTGAATCCCGCCGTTAAGGTTGCGCCCGCGCTCGACGACGTTTACAAAGCCTGCGACTATATTTCGGTGCACGTGCCCCTCACCCCCGACACAAAGGGTATGTTCAACGGCAAAACGATTGCCGCGTTAAAGGACGGCGCAGTGCTTATAAACAACTCCCGCGGGGAGCTTGCCGATACGCAGGCGGTAATTTCCGCGCTGGAAAGCGGCAAGCTTTCGAGGTATATAACCGACTTTCCCGCAGACGAGCTTATTGGCGTTAAAAACGCCATATGCGTACCCCATTTGGGCGCAAGCACGCCCGAAGCGGAGGACAACTGCGCGGTTATGGCGGCTAAACAGCTTACCGATTATATAGAGAACGGCAATGTTACCAACAGCGTAAACTACCCTGCGGTAAGCGCCCCGCGCGAGGGCGCCGCAAGAATTTGCATTCACCACAAAAACGTTGCAAATATGATTGCGCAATTAACCGCCGCGGTATCCTCCTTCGGCTTGAACATAGAGAATATGACCGACAAATCGAAGGGCGATTACGCCTACTGCCTTATAGACGTAAACGGCGCGCCCGCCGCCGAGCTTAAAGAAAAGCTTGCCGCCATAGACGGCGTAGTGCGCGTGAGGGTGATAATTTAAAGGCGCGTGCAACCGCTTAAACGGAATAAAAATTTTAAACTCCGCTCATAATGATAACAACGTTATTAGCGGAGGTTATTTTTATGTCCAAACCCAAGAAAAAAATAAGAAAGCTGACTGACGAACAGTACAACGAATACATTGCAACCTTAAAAAACAACGCCGCGCTGTACTCGGCGGACGGCAGTATGTTCGTGCCGCCCGAAATAGACAAATCCAAACAGGATAAACAAGGCGAGTAAGCGGGTTTAAATATAAAAAACTGCGGAGGCTATTTAAAGCCTCCGCTTTCTTATTTTAAAGAAGTATACAAATGACTCCGCCCTTGCCCTCGTTTACTATGCGGGTGATTGTTCGCCGCATCTTGGCGCGGGTATCGTCCTGCATAGCGTTTACCTTGCCTTCCAGCCCCTCCTTTACCATACACCTAAGCGATTTGCCGAACAGCGCGGTGTTCCAGGTGCCCTGCGGGTCGGTTTCGAAACCGCTCATAATGCCGTTTACCATATCCTCGCTCTGGGAAGCAAGCCCCATAATCGGGCTGACTTCGCCGCTTACGTCCACTTTAACAACGTGGTAGCTGGGCGCGGTAGCCTTTAATTTAATTCCGAGGTTTGCGCCCTGCTTTACGACCTTGGGCTTATCGAGGCTCAAATCGTTGTCGTCGGGGCAAACTATGCCGTAGCCCGTAAGTTTGGCGCGCTCGAACGCGTCCTTTACCTTGTCGTAATTTCTCTTGGCTTCGGAAGCCGCCGCAACGTACTGCATCAGCGCGCCCTCGCCGCAAATGCTTTCACCGGATATTTCCGAAAGCATATCGAATAGAACGCCGTCCTGCAACCCCACCTCAACGGTGGCTTTGCCCGTGGCAAGGCAAAGGTTTACCGCCACGTCGCCCTTCCAGAATTTGCTGTTTGCAAAAGCTTCGTCAAACAGCGAGCATTCGCGCATAACCTCCACCTTGGCGCAGGCGTCGCGCACCCTTACAAGCAACTCGGATATTGCCGAGCTGTCGGCGGGCATAACGCGAATCCAATCGGGAATTTTTACGTCGACGCTGGTTACGGGGAATTCGAACAGCACCGCGCGGAGCAGAGCCGAAAGTTCGTCTACCGAAGCCGTTTGACAATTGACGGCGACTACGGGGGCGGAATACTTTAATTCGAGCTCCTCCTTCAACTGCTTAGCCGAAGCGCCCGCGGGGTCGGCGCAGTTTAAAACTATTACGAAGGGCTTGCCTATGCGTTTAAGCTCGTCGACGGTGCGCTCTTCCGCCGATACGTATCCCTCGCGCGGGATACCCGCAACCGAACCGTCGCAGGTTACGCACAACCCAATCGTAGAGTGGTCGCGTATTACCTTTTGCGTGCCCAAAGCCGCCGCCTCCGTAAAGGGAATGGGCGTATCGCTCCACATAGTGTTCACAAGGCGGGGAGAGCCGTCCTCTTCGAAACCGTTGGCGCCCTCCACCGCAAAGCCCACGCAGTCAATCAGCCTAACGCGCGCTTCCGCATTGTCAACGGTAACTTTTACCGCCTTGGCGGGTATAAACTTTGGTTCGGTAGTCATAACCGTCCTGCCCGCCGCCGATTGCGGAAGCTCGTCAACCATCTCTTGCAGCCTGTCGCCGTCCGCGTGGGGCAGTACCAGCTCGGTCATAAACCGTTTTATCAACGTCGATTTGCCCGTACGCACGGGACCTACCACGCCGATATAGATTTCGCCGCCGCTCCTCGCCGCCATATCCTTATAAATATCGCTGTCAAACATTTTTTTGCCTCCGCTTGTTTAAAACTATTTCTTTACATATATTCTTCCTGCAGTAGCAGATATGATGGGACTTACTTCTATGAGCACAAGCATTTTATCACAGAGGATTGTAAAGGTGATATTGACTTTGGCGAGGGCAAGAAGAATATCTTTGCACTTGACGGTACGGCTGTGATCCGTCAGAAGGACAAGGAAGTGCAATTGGCGGCGAATTCTTTCGGCGAAGGACGCGGGGTGTATATCAGCGGCCTGCCTTACAGTTTCGAGAATAACAGGCTGCTGTACAGAGCGATCCTGTGGGCTTCCGGTTCAGAGAAGGAGCTGTGCCGGTGGTTCAGCAGCAATTATAACGTAGAAGTGCATGCATATATTAAGAACGGCAAATACTGTGTGGTCAATAACACCTATGAGCCGCAGGAAACAACGGTGTACAAGGGAGACGGGACAAGCTTCGACCT
>OFGZ01000276.1_pt1 | contig 46666 bp, 32 predicted proteins | sample 1521871 | NCBI WGS metagenome assembly OFGZ01 (sample SAMEA3504091, study PRJEB24116) | mouse gut metagenome | biome: mouse gut; feature: mouse-associated habitat; material: faeces | place: Denmark | collected 2011
CTTATAGAAATGTTCAGTTTAGATACCTGTTGCCGAAAAAGCAGCCTCAGCCTGTTTTCAACGGCTTTAATGCAGCAGCATATATAAGGCAATCGGGCCTCAGCTTATAAACTGAGGCCCGATTGCCTGTAGAAGCGTTGCTTTGGAATTCAGAGGCTGTGAGTGTTTCCTTTATTTATAAAATCAGAAGGTTGTGAACCATAGAATTTCTTGAATGTGGTCGCAAAATATGAGGGTGTGGAATAACCCACCATAGAGCTTACTTCAGACACATTGTAATTGCCTGATTTCAGCAGATCAAGGGCCTTGTTCATTCTGATTCTCCTGATAAACTCGTTGGTTGACTCTCCGGTGAGAGCTTTCATCTTCATGTGAAGACTTGAGCGGCTCATACACATGCTTCTTGCGAATTCATCTGTCGTAAACTGAGAATCGTCAAGATGCTTTTCCATTATTTCCATTGCGTCCTTTAGAAATTTTTCATCAAGTGGATTGCCTGCTACTTTCTCTGGCTCTATGGCCGATGAATTTGAATAGTTCCGTATCGCCATATCTCTGGTTCGGAACTGATTGCGGATTTTTGCCATGAGAAGTTGCATGGAGAATGGCTTGGGTAGATAATCATCGGCTCCGACTTTCATGCCGTCAAGTTGGTCGGCTACATCGCCTTTCGCAGACAGCATTATAACCGGTATATGCGATGTACGGATATTTCGTTTGATTGCCCTGCACAGCTGTATGCCGTCGATATCAGGCATCATCACATCCGTGATTACCAGATCGATATTTTCAGAGGCGAGAATATTCAACCCCTCGGCTCCGTCGTAGGCTTGTAAGACTCTATAGTCCTTGTTGAGTGAATCTGTAAGATATCGAACAATTTCAGTATTGTCATCTACAACCATTATTGTCCGCTCTTTATCTTTCTGGCTCACATCTTCCTGATTGTCAATGGTCTCATAAGAATCAGGAATCAGCATTGAGTCGTTGATGGTTTTGTCAACGGGCTCATTGTCAAGCATGCGGTTTTCTATGATTTCGTCTTTTGAATATGCTTTCTCTGATACCGGCAATGAAATCAAGAATGACGTACCTTGTCCCGGCTGACTTTTGACTGAAATCGTGCCGTGATGTTTATCGCATAAATTCTTTACAAGAGACAAGCCGATGCCGCTTCCGCCCTTGGTGTCGTTCACTTGATAGAAACGATCGAATATTACATCAAGCTTGTCTGCCGGTATGCCACATCCTGTATCTCTGACTTCGATATGAAGATAATCTCCGTCCCTTGATATGGATACATTTATTGAGCCTCCGGCGGCAGTATATTTGAATGCGTTGGAAATCAGATTATTCACCATCAGATCGAGGTATTTTGAATCGCAAAGCAGCGGGGAGTCTCCGATGGTCGAGTCGAGTTTGTATGTGATATTCTTTCTTACTGCTTCTCTTTCATAAATATCAAATACCCTCTTGATGATGGAATAAACGTCTGTAGGGGATACGCTAAGCTTGAACATGCCCATTTCGGCTTTGCGATAATCCAACGTGAGATTTACAATATTGAGCATTCGCTGTGCGTTGTTGCGTACAGTCTTTAGCTTGGCTAATGTTGTAGGGTCATTTATTTTGTCTATTAATTCGGTGATTGGTAGCAAGATAAGAGTCAGGGGTGTCCGAAGCTCGTGAGACATGTTTATAAAGAATCTCACCTTCATATCATCTATTTCATGTAGCCTCTGCTTATCTTTACGCTCAAACTCCAATTGCTGCCGGATTGATTTTTTATGCCACTTGTAGCGTATCGCCAAGTATACTCCTAATATTACAAATCCAATAAACAGCAATGCGGCCCACCAAGTGTTATACCATTTCGGACGGACGGTTATGCTTAGCATTGTCGGCTCACTCCATACTCCGTCGTTATTGGCGGCCTTTACCATAAATGTATATTTGCCAGCAGGTAAATTATGGTAGGTGACTGATCTTATATCATCGGTGAAATACCAATCTTCATCCTGTCCGTCAAGATTGTAGGCAAACGTATTGTGCTCTCCGGCAATATAATTGCATACCGAAAACTCAACGGTAAACATCGACTGGTCCGCGCCGAATGTTATCGATTCGGTCTGATCGATTGATTTTTTCAAAATACCGCTGCCGTCGCCCGGCGAAATATAGGTGTTGAATAGTTTCAGGCCGGTAAAGAGAGGTTTGGGTGAGAAGGGGTTCAATTGTAATTCGGTTGGATTGAAATAGGTGATACCGTTTACTCCTCCGAAATATATTGAGCCGTTCGAAGCAAGACAGCTTGACCCGACATTGAATTGATTGCTTGGCAGACCATCTTTTGTGGAGTAATTGCGAAAAGTCATCGTTTTGGGGTCTAATGTTGAAAGACCTCCGTTGGTGCTTATCCAGATTTCTCCATTTCCGGTTATCAGGATACCGTATACTATATTGTTGGCCAAGCCGTCCTCGGTTGTGAAATGTCTTAGATTCCCGTTATTTTCATCATAGCGGTAAAGACCATTGCGGGTACCTATCCATATCGTGTTGTCTTCAGAATTCTGATAAATGACAGATGTGTTGATATTACTGATTGATTGGAGTTTGTCGGTAATATTTGACTTGCGTAGCCTGCTGCCGTCAGGAACGTAGGCATTGAAACCTTCATCGCCATACAGCCATAACCGCCCTTTGTTATCTTTAAATAGATTTGTCACTGAATTGGGGTGTATGGCGATTCCTTTGGTGTCGGAATCGATATGCTGAAATGTATTGGCTTCGGGGTCATATAGCACAAGTCCGTTGAGAGTCCCTAACCATAGCTTGTTTCCGTCGGCCTCTGTAATGGCAAATACATTTTGCGGCGAAGATTTTATTTCATTCACCGAGCCTTTTGTCAGATTTACAATGCACATACGTCCGGTATGGACTCCGATATAGGCATGTTTATCGCTTATATATATTGCCTTTACATCATTTGAGGTCAGTCCGTTGGCAATGGTGTATTGCTTGAAATCGCCATTGTGTGGATTGTATATGTTCACGCCGCCATTGTTTGTGCCGATATACAGTTTCCCATCCTTACCTTCTTCAATACATGAAACTACATTATCGTTTAGCGATGGCCCTGAATAGTCATGTTGCAAGGTCCTAAACTGATTTTCAAGAGGATGGAAATAATTCAATCCTCCAAAAAAAGTTCCCGCCCAGATACCGTCCTGAGAGTCGATGTATATGCTCCTTACTGAAGATTGTGATAATCCCTTGGAAGACTCCTGTGTTGAGGTATAGTTTGTAAATGTATTGGTCTCAGGGTCTAAGATACTCAGACCCTGAAATGTTCCTGCCCAGATTCGTCCGGTCTTGTCGCGTTTAAGGGAGCGCACGAAGTTGCTGCCAAGACCGGACGAATCATCTGTAGTATACCGCTGAAGTCTTTTTGAGCTTAGGTTGTAGATATATAGCCCGGCACCCTCTGTTCCTATCCAAGCTTCATCTTTATCCACCATAATGGCATTGATACGGGTCTTTATAGGGAGTCGGAATACATGTAGGCTGTTGTCCTCCAGTGATTTGCTTACAAGAGATCCTTCTTCAGAGCCTGCTATCAGAAGATTGCCTTTGCTTGCAAGGGCCGTACCGCGGAAACCTGCCGGCACTTCAAGATTGATAAATTCTTCAGTATTTTTGTCAAAAAGAGACAATTGATTGTTTCCGGTTGTTGCGAGCGTGTCTCGATTGATAGGTATGACAGCTTCTATTGAATACCCTTCGGCAGGACCGACTGAAAAATGCTTGAAAGAATCGTCAGTGCGGTCATATAATGACAATTCATTTTCAGAAGCCGCCCAGACATTCCCTTCAAAATCTGTAATTACTTGGCGCACAATGTCAGAGGAGATACTTCCGGGGATGGAGTCATTATGCCGGTAAACCTTGAAGGTATATCCATCATATCGGTTAAGTCCGTCGTAGGTGGCAAACCACATATAGCCTAAACTGTCCTGAGTTATGCTCGGTACTGTGGTGTGTGAAAGCCCTTCGTTGAGGCCAAGATGTCTGAATGAAATATGGCCGCCCAACGTTTCGTTGGCGAAGGTGGTCAAACACGCCGTGATGAATAATATGATGGAATATGGAAGTCTCATTGTTAGAAATTAATTTCATTTGCAAAGATACGTAAAATTGTCGTTAATAGGAAGAAAAATACACATCTTTAAAGCATAAAGATGTGTATTTTAAGCTGATGTGAAAGGGCTTTCGAGTGTCTCACGACAATCTTTGTTGCCTTTCGGTTCCTGCTGTGGAATATAGCTGCTTCAGTTCATTAAAACAATCTTTCTACTTTCAATTGTATAGTATATGGTTCTCCGATTAATATCGGGATATTGATTGGGCGGATCTGTTGCCGACATTCTCCATCATCGCTTCTGTTGCTGTTTTAGATACGCGGGGAGGGTGGGGCAAAGTGGGTTGATTTTCATTTCCATGAATGTGATTAAGGTTGTTTTTCCTCCGCAAAGATATAATAATAGATTTTGCTAACATATTAAAGTGTAATGATTTGCACAAATTTAAAAGCAATTTCAACATAAATAAAAGTGTATGGCGAATCATTGCACATTTGTGAATGACGACGATGGGGATTAGGTGTAACTTTGCCATCGGAAAATAAAATATTTTATCATGAAAAAGTTTTTAATTCTTGTCAGTACGGTTTGTGCGTTGTGGGGAAGTGTGAGTGCCGCACGCCCCAACATCGTATATATAATGACTGACCAGCAGAGTGCCAATGCTATGAGTTGTGCAGGTAATAAAGATGTGCGCACTCCTAATATGGACCGACTTGCTGCCCGTGGCGTCAGATTCGATAATGTATATTGCGCACTGCCGCTGAGTGGGCCTTCAAGAGCCTCAATGTTTACAGGTTATATGCCTGCTGAAATTGGAATGGCTGAAAATGAAACTCCTCTGCCGGATTCTTTACGCATGCGCACTCTTGGCAACATCATGCAAGAAGCCGGATACGACAATGGATATTCAGGAAAATGGCACGTGAATACCAATTCGTTACCTGCTGATACCGCATTTGGATTCAAGAATCTTCATGGCCATAACGACATCGGGCTTGCCGAGGCTGCTGTGGAATTCATAAAGGCTGATCATGGCGACAAACCATTCTTTTTGGTTGCGTCATTTGATAATCCTCATAATATCTGTGAATACGCCCGAGGGCAGAAAACACCATTTGCAACCGTGAATGAGGTAGATATTGAATCTTGCCCCAACCTTCCCGCCAACTTTAATGTCGGGGCATACGACGCAGATGTTCTGCAGTGGGAGAAAAGCCGCAGCTATCGCCTTTATCCGACTATAGACTATACCCCTGATGATTGGCGTAGATACAGGCACGCCTATTTCAGCCTGATTGAAAGCGTCGACGCTGAAATCGGTAAGATTGTCGATGAGCTTGACCGTCAGAATCTGTGGGATAATACAGTTGTGATTTTCACTTCCGACCATGGCGATGGACAAGGGGCGCACAGGTGGAATCAGAAGACCGTACTATATGAGGAGGTTGCCAATGTGCCTATGATTGTTTGTCTCCCAAAGGGAAAAAATGCGGGTGCTACCGTGCCCCAACTCGTGAATAACGGTATAGATCTGATACCGAGTGTGCTGGATTGGGCTGAGGCTCCTGTTCCGGCTCATTGCAAAGGTGTAAGCTACCGCAAAGTCGCTGAAAAGGCTGACTCTGCATACAAGCACCAAGACTATGTTGTCACCGAGACCATATTTGCGCAGACCGGTGGTACCAGAGGCTGGGCGGTGCGTACTCCTCGCTACAAATATGTGCTCTACGAAGCCGGTAAAAACCGGGAAATGCTCTATGATATGGAAACTGATAGAGGTGAGATGATGAATCTTGCAATCGAGAAGCGATATTCCGACGAACTCCAACGTCACCGTGAAATCCTTAAGGATTGGATGATCGAACATTATCGCAACGAACAGTATCCGTCAACTCGTTTTATCCCGGTGACTAATCTTGATAAGTGATCAGGAGTGTTATGAAACAGGATATCTATATTTAATGTCAATTATCTGTAGACTCATTCTTGTTCATCTTCCGGCTATTTATTAATTTTGCAGTATAAATCAGTAGCTTAGACCTCTTTAGTATGCAATCGTTATGATTCGCAAAACCCTTGGGATTCAATCAGTATCGTCAATTATGAACAATATTGAAGATAAAATAAACATAATTGCAATTGATTTGTACGTTGTTGCAAGATGAAACTACCATATTGAATGGATTATTTTTACAGATACTCTAATTTTGCAACCGAACTAAAACCGAACTATCACCATGACAAAATTTAAACTCGCGTCATTCTTCTTTTTGGGATTGCTGCTGTCTTCTCCGGCAATCGCAAAAGATAACGCTAATATCAGACTGACAGACGTCACATTGATGCATGAATCGCGCGCTACTGAGTATCCTCTTGACGGTGCTGTTGTAGATGACCGTTTCGTGTCGTTCCAGTGGCCGTTGCCAGAATATGCCCGTACCACAGGAGCACCGCTTGACGGCTTCGAGCATACGGTAAAAAAGGTGGATAAATCAAAACTGCATTATCGCATACGCTTTGGCAAAGACAAGACGCTTGCCAAGGATGCCGTTACCATAGACACGAAATGGCCAATGTATAATCCGGAGCAAACTCTCACTCCCGGTGTCTGGTATTGGCAGTATGCCTATGTCGATGAGCAGGGTAAAGAAGAGTGGAGTAAGATCTTCAGTGTGACTGTAGGTGATAATCCTGACAAATTCGCTCCGCCTTCATACAAGAAATTTATATCTAAACTTCCCGCATACCATCCGCGTATCCTTGTGGATAAGAATAATTGGGATAATTTTATCGCCCAAAGTAAGTCAAAGCCTGAATACACGTGGTATATCGAGGCCGCCGACAAGGCGCTTGCCACTCCGATGAAAAAGATAGAGGCTATTCCCACAGAACACCTTAAGAATCTGCAGAACGACATGCAGAAAAATTCTTATCTGACAAGGGAGAGCCGTCGTATCATAGACGCTGAAGAACAAAATAGTGAAGCTCTGATCAGAGCCTATCTCTTGACCAAAGACAAGAAATATGCCGACAATGCTTTGTCGCGTATTCTGACAATGTGCAGTTGGGATAAGAATAAGAATGTCAAAGGTGATTTCAACGACGCCACTCTCCTGTCATTGGCTTCTCTTGCGTATGATTCGTTTTATGACCTGCTTTCCAAGGAGCAGAAATCAGAGCTTCTTGATGTGGTAAGACGTAAGGGTGCCGATATGTATAAGCGCTTTAATAATAACCTTGAAAACCATATCGCAGAGAATCATATCTGGCAGATGACTTTGCGAATCACAACAATGGCGGCATTGGCTACCTATAACGAACTTGAAGAATCGGAGCTGTGGGCAGACTACTGTTATAATGTCTGGCTTGCAAGATTCCCCGGTTTGAATGCCGACGGCGGATGGCATAACGGTGACTCGTATTTTACAGTCAATACAAAAACCTTGATTGAGGTACCCTATCTTTATAGCCGTATTTCAGGTTACGATTTCTTCAGCGACCCTTGGTATGACAATAATATAATGTATACCATGTACCAGCAGCCTCCTTTCTCGAAGTCTGCAGGAAACGGAAGCAGTCACCAGAATGTAGTGCGGCCTAATTCGATACGTATCGGATATCTCGACGCTTTGGCGAGATTGCGCGGTAATACATACGCTGCAGATTTCGTACGCCGTACGCTTGCCGCTAATCCTGATTATCTTAAAAAATCACTTCTGGCAAAGCCCGGAGACTTGTGCTGGTTCCGCCTTCAGTGTGAAAAAGAATTGCCTGAAGGTCCCGGATTGGTTGACTTGGCTCCCGGATACGTATTCCCGCAGACAGGACTGGCCTCATTCCTTACCAATTGGGATAGAGTAGGAGCTAATGCAATGTGGAGTTTCCGCTCGAGTCCTTATGGCTCAACATCTCATGCCCTTGCAAACCAGAATGCGTTCAACACCTTTTTCGGTGGTAAACCTCTGTTCTACAGCAGCGGACATCATATTGAGTTTACCGACAAACACTCGATGATCTGTCATCGCGGCACCTTTGGCCATAATACTATCCTTGCTAATGGAATGGGACAGAAAATTGGTACGGAAGGTTATGGATGGATTCCACGTTATTATGCAAGTGACAAGATCGGTTACGTTTTAGGCGACGCGTCCAATGCTTACGGCAAGGTGATTTCGCCCCTTTGGCTAATGCGTGGAGAGCAATCTGATGTCGAATATACTCCTGAAAACGGTTGGGATGAAAATCATGTGGAGACTTTCCGCAGGCATATAGTAAATCTCGGCAACACAGGGTGTATCTTTATCTACGATGAACTGGTTGCTGATGAGCCGATAACATGGACCTACATGCTCCATACTGTGGCCGAGCCGATGAATCTTGATAATGCCGATAATCGCTTCGTCCATGTTCAGGCAACAAATAAAGGTGGTGCTTCTGACGCTTTCATATTCTCAAGCGGAAAACTTGACACAGACACTACTTCTCAGTTTAAAGTTCCGGCTGTGAATTGGTTAAGAGCCGATGCCAACGGTAATTTCGCTCCATATCCAAATCACTGGCATTTCAACGCTACCTCAGCACCTTCGAAAGTATATCGTTTTGCCACGATAATAAATACCCACCCCTTGAAGCGTCCTGCGCCAAACCCTGAGATATTGTCTGACGGTCGTATAAAGTATGCCGGATACATTATCAAGGTTAATACCTCTGCTGAAGGCAATCCTTTATTCTTTATCCGAAATATGAAAGAGGACATAAACATTTCCTATAAGGGGCAAGCTACAATAATTAATGAAAATGGATACCAGACAATACTTGAAGATCAAGTGCCGGAGCTTGAAATTTAAACTTCTTATCGCTGCGTTGGTCTTCAGTGGATTCTGCGCAAATGCACAGATTCCGCGGATCAGAACTTCAGCTCCAAAAGAGAAGACTGCCATTAAGATTTCCGACACAGCAAAATCTCAGGAGAAAACCGAGGTGAAGAAAGTCGATAAAAGCACTCCGAAAGCAGCTGTAAAAGCTTCTTCATCTTCCACATCGTCTTCTTCTGTATCTTCTGCCGGAGGCGATAGCAGATACTTTGCCTTAAAGACGAATCTTGCTTATGATGTTTTTGCCGTCTTGAACATTGCCGGCGAAATCAGTATCTCAAACCATTTCTCTGCACAATTACCCGTAATGTGGAGTCTCTGGGACTGGAAGGATTCGTTTGGACTGCGCACAGTAGCTCTTAGGCCCGGTGTCAGATATTATCTGAAGGAAGTCGGCAGCGGACATGCTTTTGGTGTCAGTGCTGACGTGGCTTGGTTCAATTTCAGATATGATGAACATCGATATCAGGCTACAGGCCGACCATTGTTAGGTGTCAATATCGACTATAGCTATTCCTTGCGCTTGGATGATAAGTGGCGTTTGGAGTTTGAGATAGGTGTGGGATATGTGAATACTTCATATAATACCTATTATAACATCGACAATGGTGCATTGATCAACCGTCGCGAGCGTAATTATTTCGGACCAACAAATCTTGGTATATCACTTGTATATCTCATAGGGAAATGAAAAATCATATTTTTATAACACTGTTATATGTATTGGGCATAGTCCTGTTCAGTTCCTGTGAGTTGTATCAGGAACCGGAAGGGAATGGAGTGGACCCGACTGACGTCACTGTCGATGTTGAGTTATCGGTAAACTTGACATTGCCTGAAGCCGATGACTTGCGTCGGTCGCGGGCTGCTTCGGATGAATATATGCACCGATTCGTTATCGAAGCGGTGACATCTGATTATAAAATTCATGACCGGAGAATCGTATACGAGGCTGTAGGCTCTGCCACACGTTTGAACATCCCGATTTCAATGCGGCTCCATGCGCGCGAGTACAATATCATTGTATGGAGCGATTATGTCGGCGCAAATGATTTAGAATCAAATATTTTCTACGATCCTGAATCTCTGACGCCGGTATACCCTGTATCTCCATTCAAGGCAAATAATGAGTATAAAGACGCTTTCTGCGGACGTGTCAAAATCGATTTGAGACCATATTCAGATGAGTGGCAGGCAAAGATAGTGTCTGAGATTGAATTATCTCGTCCTGTAGGGCGTTATGAACTTATTTCCACTGATATAAAGGCTTTTAAAAATAAAGTTGAAAACGGAATTATTGGTGGAAAATCATTCACTGCCCGTATCAGATATGCAGGATATGTCGCTACAGGCTTCAATGTACTTGAGCAAACGCCTAAAAACATGCTTAATTTTCTATCATATAAGACGGCTCTCAATTTCAAGGCCTCTGATATGGAAGAAATGTGTATCGGATTTGACTATATTATGTGCCGTAATTTAGACTTTTCCTTACCGCTCGATCTCGAGGTAATGGATGAAAATGGAGTTGTTGTGTCTACAACAGCATTGTCAATTCCTGTGATGGCCGGTTATAATACAACCGTCAGAGGACGTTTTCTTACTAATACAAGTGATGGCGGCGCTATCATTGATGGTGATTACGACGGCTCTATTGATATCGATTTAGGAGAATTATAATTGAAGAATATATTAATATACCATAAATAATTATCATGAACAAATTCATTTCATCAGTATTCCTGCTTGCAGGAGTATGGGGTGCTACCGGTTGCAGCTCCGACGCTGTCACCAATGCCCCGGAGTCGGCTCATGCCGATATCACAGTGGCTGTGCAAACTGCCGGTACATCAGGCTCGCGAGCTTCGCTGGCCGAAATAGACGGTTATGAACTCAAGTGCATTATGCAGCTTCTTGACGCTGACGGCAACATGGTCGGCCAGCAGAAGACAATGAGTGCCGCAGGCGGAAGCACAGCTTTCGTCATCACCGGTGCCGAGCAGGATGCCGGCGCAAGCTCTGCTCTTTTCTGGGCCGAATACCAACCCTCTGCCGCAGGAGCCGCAAAAGTGTATAATACAGAAGACCTCACCGATATCACATTCGCGCAGACCGAATTTGGTCTTGTAGAAGATGTCTGCGACGCCTTTGCCGGACGCCTCGACCGATTTGTCAATAACGCGTCGGTAACCCTTGTCCGTCCCTTTGCCTGCGTAAGCTTCATGCCCGAGAACCCTGAAAAGGCAGAAGGATGTACCTCTCTCGAAGTCAGCTACGAAGCTCCTTCAGGATATAATATACTTACAGGCAATGTTGAGTCTACCCAGACTGTAACGCTTTCAAACAGTTCTTTTGATCCTGCCTCTGCTCCATGGTTCAAAACTTACATCTTCGGAGCACAGAACAGCTCAATGCTTGAGAGCGAGATTTCGGTAAAGGCTGAAGGCTCGAAAACATTTGACCTCACCATCGCTGCCGGCAAGATTCCTACAGACGCAAACTATCTTGTCAATGTAACCGGAACTCTTACCGACGCCGCCACTCAAGATGTAAATGTGTCGGTCAACATTGATGGCAATTGGACAAATGATCCCAATAAACCTGTTGAAATGACCGTTGGCAGCTATGTCAACTCAAACGGTGAAGCTACTGCCAATGTTGCCGACGCTGTTGCCGTGGTTTTCTATATGGGTGCGCTCGACGGCGATAACATCAATGAATATCCCGCTCAGTTTGCCGGAAAGACAATCAAAGCCTATGCCGTTGCTCTCAACAATGTCGCAAGCGCCCGTCAATCATTCGGCGAAACACTTATCACCGGTCTTGAAAAAACAACTGCCAACAATGGCTTGGAACCCACCGCCTCTTTAATATCCAAACTTCAAGGTACTCAATTTGAGCAATCTTATACTGCATGGGTAGGCTTAAATTCACTTTCGGGTAATACATCAGGCTGGTACATCCCTTCCCTTAACCAGTTGGAAGTATGGCTCCACATGCTCTACGAAAATAATAAAGGAGAGGCAGCTACAGGCAGTGAGGCTTTCAAAGCTCTGTTCTCTACCGCGAATATCTTTGACCGCGATCCTATCGCAACTGTAAATTACGCTTCATCTTCAATCAATGATCAAGGCAATATCTCAGGTGTGAGAATGAATGCTGCCGAGGTGCCGAATTGTCAGGCTGCCGGCATTAGTGTCACCACTCAGACAAAACAGACTGCCCTGTGCCGTCCGATGTTCACAATATTTGAATAATCAGTTAAACCTTTATAACCGGGGCTGAGAGCCTTTCGGCCCCGGTTATATATAACATAATATACCATGAAATATCTTTTTGCAACAATATTGGGTGCTGCAATCTGCCTGTCATGTTCTGATGATATAGAATTGCCGTCAACTGTTGATGATCCGGTGGAAGCTCCGGCTGTCGGGGCACAAGATGAATATCGTCAGAAAATAAGGACAGTGCCTTACCCTCGGTCTTGCAATGAGATATTGATAAATCCTGCCCCTCTGATTGTGCCCGAATCTATGACTTCGGGGCGCGATATTGAGATTGAACTCTCACGCGATTCTGAATTTTCAGATGAGTCAACTCTCAGAAGCGGTAGATTGCAATGGTGTATGTTTAATCCGCATGCCGAACTTGAAGCCGGCATTTGGTTCTGGCGATTCCGGACTATCGCAGATGATGGTACAACCGGAAATTGGAGTGAGGTATATGATTTTCAGGTAAAAGATCAGACTCCGGTATTCGTGACTCCGGGTTTTGACACTTTTCTTGACAATGCGCCACGTATATTCCCACGACTTTATTGTTTTACAACACCTTTTGTAGAGGATGTCCGTGCGAATATTGAATCACATGTTGAGTATCGCCAGCTGTGCAACCGTGCAGACAAAGCGCTCCTGCGTGATTATTCAGCTACCGCCGACATGTATTCTCAAGCTCAGACATTGGCCGAAGAGATTTCTTGGCTGTATCAGGCTTACTATCTTACACAGCGCAGAGAGTACGCTGAAAAAATGCTCTCTTTTATAGATTGTTTCAAAAACAATCCGCCATCACAAACTCAGCTTTACTCCGATAATTTCACTACATCGTCATTAACCTATGCTTTGGCGGCATGTTATGATTTATTATATGCGCAAGTTGACGTTGATAAAAAGTCATTTATTGAGCAGTGGTTGGCTGATGTTTTGGTAAAGTTTTTCAATACATCGCGAAAGGTAGAGGAAAACCATATTTTTGACAATCATTTTTGGCAGCAGAACATGCGCCGTATGCTGCAGGCCGCTTTGACGATTTATGATTCTCCTGAGCAAGGGGAGCGCGTGTTGCCTTTGCTGGAGTATCTTTATGAATTATGGACTGCACGTGCGCCGGCTGGTGGCTTCAACAGAGATGGCCTGTGGCACAACGGTGTTGGGTATTTCAATGCCAATGTCATGACCCTGTGCTATATGCCTGTGCTATTTTCTTATATTACCGGTTTTGACTTCATTCAACATCCTTGGTATCTCAATGCCGGGCGGGCGTTAAGCTATACCACACCTCCGGCAGCCTCAAACATTGGATTCGGAGACGCCAGTGAAACCCGGCAGACTCCAAACCATCAGATGGCGGCGTTTGCAGATTTTCTCGCCTACTACACTGATGATTCTTATGCCGCATGGTATGCCGCACAATGTGGTAATCTTGTAAACAATGATTGGGAAATGCGCCTCATGCGTATATGCAGGGCTAAAAAATCTCAAAGTAATGATATGCTTGTCGCTCCGGCTATGCTCTCTTGGTATAAAGACTGTGGTGAAGTGGCAATGCACTCTTCTCTCTTTGATAAGGATAAAGATGTGGCGGTGGGTTTCCGTTCAAGTACTTTTGGATCAGGAAGTCATACTACTGCTAGCCAGAATGCTTTCAATCTTTCTTTTAGGGGTAAAGATGTGTTCAGAAGTTCGGGATATTACCAGAATTTCAGCGACGCTCACAACCTTATGTCATATCGTCATACCCGAGCGCATAATACTGTATTGATAAACGGTATAGGACAACCTTATTCAACCAAAGGATATGGGCGGATATTGCGGGCTGCATGTGGCGACAACATAGCCTATGCCTTGGGCGACGCTTCAAATGCTTACTGCGGTATCAGCGATGATCCGATGTGGATTGAAGCTTTCAAGAAAGCCGGCATTGAGCAGTCTGTCGAAAATGGTTTCGGGAAAACATCTCTTTCAAGATATTATCGTCATATTGCCATGTTATCTGATGGTACGGTGGTGATTTATGACGAACTTGAGGCCTTGGAAAGCTCGCGTTGGGATTGGTTACTGCATAGCAAACAGCCATTTGAGATAACCGAGGCTGCAGGCAATTCAAGAATTTTGGAAACTGTAAATGAAGCCGAAGGAATAAAAAGTCGTGTTATATTGTTGTGCGGAGATGTTATGTCGGTATCGCAAACTTCTCAATGGACTGTACCTCCGGCAATAACCGGCGACGCATACCCGGAGCAATGGCATTTGAAGGCTACGGTCGACGGGGCAATGACAACACGCTATCTTGCGATAATTCAATCAACATCTCTTGATGAAGAGTATCAGGCCGTAAACATCGGCGAATCCGGTGTGGAAGTAGACAATTGGCGGATTTCTGCGACTCTCGACAGCAATCCCCCGTCATTGTCGATATCAAATGCCAAGATTGGGGCCGGACTGTTCTATGGATCCGATCATATAAACTTTAATGACTCCTTCTATCCACGACATTACCGCGGATCATCAATTCTTATTGATGATCACGAGGGACATCCTGTGAATGAAGAGTTGATAGATATCTCTCCGGTCTCTACCCGCATGAATTGAAAATTCTTTTTAAAAACCACATTATCAAATCAATGAAATTGTTTAACATTTATCACAGTACAGCAGCTGCCTTGACAATGATGGTATCTGTTGCCTTGACTCCGGCAGTGATGGCTGAAATCGTTACCGGTACTGTACTTGATGACTCCGGAGAACCGGCCATCGGAGCTTCTGTAAAGTTGGCGAATAATCCTAAGATTGCTACTGTTACAGACATTGATGGTTTATACTCTATCGATGTGCCCGACAATGCCGACAAATTGGAATTCAGCTATGTTGGAATGGAAACTAAGATTGTATCAATTGACGGTCGCTCCAAAATTGATGTGATTATGGTGCCTAAATCTACTTCGCTCAATGAAGTTGTGGTTATCGGCTATGCTGCGACAACTCGAAAAGAATTGACAGGTTCGGTATCTTCTGTAAAAGGTGATGTTATTACCGTTACCCCCGGTGGTGACGCAACAAAGGCTCTGGAAGGCCGTCTTGCCGGTGTGCAGATTATCAGCACTGACGGTCAACCCGGCGCAACGCCTTCGATACGTGTGCGAGGCGGTATGTCGATTACGCAGGATAACAGTCCTTTGTATGTAATCGACGGATTCCCCAACGAGGACGGTATGGCTAATCTCAATCCGGCGGATATCGAATCTATCGACGTGCTCAAAGATGCGTCGGCAACTGCAATCTATGGTGCCCGTGGTGCTAACGGCGTTGTGCTTATTACCACTAAATCAGGTGCCAATAATGAAGGTAAAGCTAATCTCACATTTGACGCTTATGTAGGTTTCAGACGCTTGTCGAAATTTCTTGGGGTGATGGATGCTGAGGAATTTGTATTGGCCGATTATGAGCGCACATTAGGTTGGTCTTCCACTCCCGAAGAGACTATGCTCGGCTGGCAGAACAGATATGGTGGTTTCCTTGATATCGCTGAGAATTACGCTCACCGCCCCGGCATAAATTGGCTTGACGAGACTATGGGCGCCACTACTTTTACGCAAAATTATCGCGCTGCTGTAAGTGGTGGTACTGATAAAATTAACTATTATATTTCTTACGGTTATCTGGAGGACGATGGTGCTATGGTATATTCCGGTAGTAGTAAGCATAGTATCGCCGGAAATATCCGTGGACAGATCAACTCGCGCCTGTCTGTGACCGGTCGCGTCACCTACGATTCTCAAAAAATCTTCGGCGCCGGTATTGCCGGTAACGGAACCAATGATGCCGGCAGTAACACAAATGCACGTTTTAATAAGCTTGCGCAGATTCTCCAATATCGACCCACTATAGGCATACATGGAGATGACAGCGAACTTCTCAATACAAACGACAACTTGTATACTGATACTGACGGAAATGTGATGGTCAACCCGCTTCTCGGAGCTTCAGATGAGAAAGATGACCGCGAAGTTCGTACTTTACAAGCCAATGCCGGTATCACTTTCAAACTCGGTCGCGGTTGGACTTTCCGAAACAACACCGGCACACGTTATCAAAATTATCGTCGTGAACTGTTCTACGGCCCTAATTCGATAATGGGAAGCCGCAATGGTATCTATGGCTCTATCCGTCAAAATGAGGTTGGAAGTTTCTCTACCTCGAATGTCCTTACTTACGACAAGCGCATTAAAAAAACTCATCATGTAATGGTACAGCTGGGTCAGGAATATGTGAGTCGTTGGACAAGGGCGCTGGAGTCGGGTGTCAGCAATATGACAACCGATGATTTTGGCATGGACAACACTGCTGTAGGAACTCCTTCGATAGTGAACTCATCATTCAATGACAGCGACAAACTCCTCTCGTTCTTTACGCGTGTCAATTACGACTACAAAGCCAAATATCTTTTTACAGCCTCGCTCCGTGCTGATGGTTCTTCAAAATTCGGTAAAGATCACAAGTGGGGATATTTCCCTGCCGTGTCGGCTGCATGGCGTATGGCTGAAGAAGATTTTATTCGCAATCTTAATATATTCTCTGATTTAAAACTCCGCGCCGGCTATGGCTTGGCAGGCAATAACCGTATCGGCAGCTATAATTCACTTGCTCTGATGAACTCTGTTCTTACAGCCTCTGGCAGTTCGTTGGTCAATGGTGTTGCGGTAACGCAAATCCCCAACCCCGATTTGAAATGGGAATCAAATAAGACATTCAATCTTGGTCTGGATATAGGTTTCCTTAACCAGCGGATTACAATCACTCCTGAGTTCTATATAAATGAAAGTAATGATTTGTTGCTCAATGCCCCTCTTCCTGAATCATCGGGCTACACTTCAATGATTGTAAATGCCGGATCTACAAGAAATGTAGGTTTTGACTTGACTGTCACCTCTCATAATCTCAATGTCGCCGAGTTCGACTGGACAACCACTCTCACCCTTAGCCATAATAAAAATACGGTTAAATCGCTTGTTGGTGGCGACCGCCAGATGTATGAGGCTAAATTCGGCTATTCTCAAAATACTCATCTCCTTGAAGTTGGGTCTCCTGTCGGACAATTCTTTGGCTTGATTACCGAGGGTCTTTATCAGGTTGAGGACTTTGATTATAATCCTGCTACTAAAACGTATCTTCTCAAAGAAGGCATACCTTATCAGGGCTCACGCGAGTCAGTAAAACCCGGTATGTGGAAATTTAAGGATATTGACCACAGCGGCACAATCACAGAAGACGATAAGACCGTTATCGGTAATGCCACTCCTAAACTGTTTGGCGGCTTGAACAATTCATTTGTATGGAAAGGATTCGATTTGAGCGTCTTCCTCACTTTCAGCGTGGGTGCCGATGTTTTAAATGCAACCAAATTGATTACCACCAAAGTGGGGTCTCAGAATTATAACGCACTTGCAATTGCCGATCAGCACAACCGTTGGATGACAATTAATTCGAAAGGTGACATAGTCTACGATCCTGCTGAATTGGCTGCCCTTAACAGTGGTAAAACCGTAGCTGCATATTACGATATGGAGCAAGGTGACAACTACATCCATTCATGGGCTGTAGAAGATGCTTCTTACCTGAAATTGGCTAATATAACATTTGGCTATACATTCCCCGAAAGATGGTTGTCAAAATTAGGTGTCAAGAAGTGCCGTCTGTATTTTACCGGCAATAATTTGGTCACCTTGACTTCTTATACCGGTTTTGATCCGGAGGTGTCTACGATGAGTAGCCCGCTCACACCCGGTGTAGACTTCGGTGCATATCCGTTGAGCCGTACATTTATTTTTGGAACTAATATAGTATTCTGACAAATGAACAAAGTAATATATCTGCTTATCATAGCAATTTCTGTATTGTCAGTGTCTTGTACTGATGAATTGACAGAGAAACCCAACGGAAGCTATGATGCCAACACCTTTTTCGATTCGGCCGAACATGCCGACATGGCTGTGCTTGGCATATACAGCTCCATCAGCAATTATAACCATTATGGATGGTATGAGATGGCTCCGCCCGCGTCGGACGACATGTATTTCTCCGCCCGAACAAACAACGACAACCAAGTGCATGATATAGTCCACTATACGGCAACGTCTACCAATTCTTGGGTGCAAACGCTCTGGCAAATGAAATACCAAGGAATAGACAGGGCGAATACGGCGATTGAAGGTATTGAGGCCATGCCGCAATATGCTTCTGATCCCACTCTCCGCTCTCTTTGTGGAGAAGCTCATTTCCTTCGTGCGTTCCTTGCGTTCGATCTGGTGAAATTCTGGGGTGATGTGCCGTTTTCGGAGAAAAGTACAGAAACTTATGATCAAGCTTTTAAAGCTCGTGTGAGCCGCGAAGACATCTATGATGTGATTATTAAAGATCTTGATATCGCGTCTGCGCTCCCTTGGGCTTCTGATGGTAATATCGAACGCCCGACAGCAGGGGCTGCCTACGCATTGAAAATGAGGGTGCTTATGCAGCGTGCCGGATACTCACTGCAACTTGATGGATCTATTACCCGGCCTGATGATAACACAAGAAAAAAATATATTAGGAACTTCAATTTTAATAGTTGTAATTAGTTTCCAGAGAGTTATCCACATTTCACTCATCGATTTTTCTTTTGTGTTTTCAAGTTATCCACATTAATTTGATAGGAGTAATTAGTAATGATAGGAAATATGAAAAAATTTATTATTTATTTTTTAATTTTAGCTTTTGTTGTGCCGTTTGGTTTCATTCTTATAGACAAAGCTTTAGGTGGAAATACAGTATGCCTAATTTTAGGATTTATTTTTTCTGTTTTAGGTGCGATAAGTTATGCGATAATAAGTACTTTATCCGAAATAAAAACAAAAAAATCTATAGATAAGTTTGAAAATTTTTCTTTAAATATGTTTTTGTCTAAAGAATACAATACTGAAGATATTAAAGTTATTAGAAAAGGCAGAGTACGCATTATAGAACAACAAAACATCATGTATTGTTCAGCGATTAATTGTGATTTAGTAACGCTTTCTGGAGAATTTGCAGAACAAATAAAACCATTTATACTATATAGGCAAGAATTATATGCAATTCTTTTATTTGATGGCTTAAAATCAAAGTTTTTAACAAAAGAACAAAATATGAAAGATATAAAAGGAAAAGAAAATGACTGAATTAATTAAGGTTGTAGTAAGTAGAGTTGAAGACCCACAAGCAAGGCGTTTATCGCCAACGATAGAAGTTATTGAAAATAGTACAGATGGAATACATACGGTAATATCTGGGTTATATTCTGCTATACCTTTTCCAGGAATGAGAAATGTATTTTTATTTTATGATGATATAGGGAAAATTAAAAAATTAGCACCAAATATATTTATTCCATTTGACTTTATAGCAGGTGATTTATTAGTTGCTGGTGCTGATGGTGAAGACTTAATTGATTTAACAGAAGAACAAGTTAAGGAAATTGTAGCTTATATTAACTATCATAGAGTGATGTAGCTATTCTTGTGTTTTCCTGTGGCACTTAAATTTAATATTTTTCAAGGAGTTTTTATGAAATTAAGTCAAAATGAAGAAAATTTAATATTAAAAATTAGAGGAATAGTAAAGTTAGATAACATTGAACTTCAAGAGGAAGATGTTATTGAAATAGAAAAGTTGCTTAATGAAAGACATATTCCTATTGCCATGTATGAAAAATCAGATGTGGATAATATGATTGATATGTTTGGAAGTATTCAAGAAGATGTAATCAAAGATAAAGAATGCGAACGCATATTAGTAAAATTTGAGGATTAGTATGATAAACAATAGAAACAGTAGTGAAGAAAAAATACAGGCAATAGTTGATTATTTGCTTGAGAGTATTGAAAAAAATCCTCAAGCGTGGGAACAAGGATGGTACACCGTTGGTGGAATTCCTTTTAATGCAAAAACACAAAAAGAATACAAAGGATTTAATGCGTTGTATTTGTCTATATTGCAAAGTTTTAAAGGATATAATGACCCTCGTTGGTTAACTTTTAATCAAGTTAAAGAACTTGGTGGATATGTGAAAAGTGGAGCAAAATCAAGTCCAATATTCTTTTATTGTCCATACGATAATAAAGAGAAAAAAGAGTTTGATGAGAAAAGTCTGGAGAATTTACCTGCTGAAGAACGCAAAGAATATATCGATAAAAATGTAAGCTACATAAAAAAATTCTATCAAGTATTTAATGCTGAACAGTGCACTGGTTTGCCAGAGTATGTTAAGTCTAAAATGACTGAAGAAGACCACGCAAAACAAAATGAAAAAATAGAAGAAATTATAGCAAATAGTGCAGCACCAATAAATTACGATGGGGGCAACAATGCTTACTATAATTCAAGCAAAGATAGTATCCATATTCCTAAAATTAAAGATTTTAAGACTATGCAAGATTATTACGCTACAGCTTTACACGAAATTGCACACAGCACAGGACATAGCTCAAGATTAGACAGAGATTTATCTGGTGGCTTTGGTAGTGAAAAATATGCAGTAGAAGAACTTAGAGCTGAACTTGCAAGTGTTTTTATGCAAATGGAATTTGGCTTTACGCTTGAGGGTAAGCACATACAAAATCATAGTGCATATTTGTCAAGTTGGTTAAAGGCAATTAAAGAAGATAAAAATATATTTTTTGCTGCAGTAAAGGATGCTGAAAAAATAACTAACTATGTAGCTGAGAATTATGTCAACAAAGAACAAGTCGGACAAGCTGAACAAGTTGTATTAAATGCAAATAATTCATTTGCACAACAAGTAGATGATGTTTTAAATGGCAAAGACACAACAAGTACACACCTAAAAATAATGGAGACGCCTTTTTTATTAAGACAAATAGGCATGCCAAATTTACCAATTTTAACTAAAGCTATAACAATTAAAAAAGCAAATGCTAAGCTAGGAACATATCCAGGATATCATTGTCATGATTTGGATAGAGAAATAATTAAAAAATGGCCAGAGTTACTTGCAGACCCTGTTATGATAATGGATAGTCTTACTCGTGATGATAGTGTGGTTGTTTTGACAGCTACTACTGATAAAGAAAATCGCCCAGTAATTGGAGCGATAAAGTTTAATGATACAGGTCAATTAAATGGACAATTTGTTAATGCTAACATATTATCAAGTTCATATGGTAGAAAAAATTTTGAAGAATTTATCAAACGAAATATTGATGAAAATACTATTCTTTATTGGAATAATGAAAAAAGTCAAGCCCTGTCAGTGAACCTTGGGGTACAATTCCCCAACATTATGACAAAGCTTGCTTCTAATACTATTATACGCAAAGCAAAGGCATATGTCAATAGTTCAGAAGAAAATAATTTTGAAAACACAAAAAAGGATGAAAAACAAGTCGAACAAGCCCAGCAAGTCGAACAAGTTAAAAATATAGTTAATCCGTATTATAAAAATTATCTTGAAGTACAGAATACAAATCCAAATGCTATATATTTTAAGCGTTTAGGTGACTTTTACGAGGTCTTAGGCGACAATGCTAAGATTGCAGCAGAAGCATTAGATTTAACTTTAACTGGTCGTGATTTAGGTCTTGGTGAGCGTGTTCCGATGTGTGGAGTGCCTTATCATGCTATTGACAAGTATATAGAAAAAATGATTGAAAATTTTGATGTCATGATAGATAGAGAAAATGGAGTGGAGTTTTTGAGTAGCAAAAACAAACTTGTCGAACAAGTCGGACAAGCCAAGCAAGTTGATAACAAATATTATTATATTTGGTCAACAACATCTACTGAAAAAAACAATCCATCATATCATGTTGATTTTTACTATCAAGGAATAGATGGAAGTGTATCACGAAATCATAAATTTTATGGAGATATAGAACTTGATAAGATAAAAGAAGAAATAGCACAGAAAGATGGTAATTATCAAGAAATTGATAACGAAGGAGCTAGTCATTTTGATGATATTATTTATAAACAAGAGTATGAAAAAATAAAAGAAGAAAGAGCAGCAAATTTGCTGAAAGCACAAGCTGAACGCAAAGAGGTTGCAATGTCGGATTTTTATGAAATGGTTCAAGAACTACAACAAGACTACCAATATAATGGTTTAGGCGAAGAGGAATATGAATATAGAAAAGCAATACTAGATACTTACATTGTTATTGAAGATGATAAATATTTAGAGCAAGCCGAACAAGTCGAACAAGCCGAGAAAATACAACAAAATAAAGATAAAATCAACTTAAAAACACAAGAAAAAATAGAGCAAGTTCAACAAGTCGGACAAGTCGAGCAAGTCGGACAATGGAGAAAAATTGCAATTAAACAAAGTCAGATACAAGAAGAAAGAGGCAAAGCTACAAAAATTGCACTGCCAGAAGGCGAGTATTCTTCCTTTTGTGTTTTCTGCCCGACAAAATTGCTTAGTGAGGATAAAAAGACTGGTGAAGTAAAGTTGTCAGTGAACACAACAAATAAATATAACCTTATGAAGGGAAGTTTGCAAGTTGAGTTGACTGGCGAGGAACTGTGCCTCGCATTAGAAGGCAAAGAAATAGGCAAGAAGGCACAGCGGCGACTTAGCGATGAGAACGCACAAACATTGTCTAATATAAGTAATAATATCCCAGAGGACATGCGTAATTTACCGAACTGGTGCGTTTATACGACTAAATGGAACGAGCAGAAAGGCAAAAAAGATAAAACTATATATTCGCCATCGTTAGGAATTACGGCAGATGGAAAAATGCAGTGGGCATCAATTGATAAGCCAGAAACATGGTCCACATTTGATGAGGCAATGCAGTTTGCAAAAGAAAACAATTGTGCTGGTTTAGTTTTTGCTTTGAATGGCAGTGGAATTAGTTGTATTGATTTGGATAAATCAATTGTTAAGAATGGCAAGATAAATGATAAACCGACTAATTTGCCAGAGGGAACAATGAGCAGTATTGCTGAAAAATTAACTACTGAAATGCAGAATACATACATAGAAAAAAGTACATCTGGAAATGGCTTGCACATTTTTGTCAAAGATGACATTTTGGAAGGCGAGAAGTATAAAAATCGTGTGGAACTGCCAGAGGGCGAAATTGAAGTTTATGATAATAAGCGTTTTATTTCAATGACTGGAGATATTAGCTCGAAAACAATAAGTTTGGGAAAAAGTCCTATTGCTACAACTAAATGGCTACAACAACAATTAGGAACTAAGATTGTTGCAAATCTTAATAATTTTAAACCGCAAAAGAAATACCAGAATAATTCAATAGACCGCTCTGATAGTGCAGTTATTGAACGCATTCGTAAATCTAGGAAGGGAAAAGAGTTTGATGAGTTGTATCGGGGTGGCAATGTAACTGGTGATAATAGCCGTAATGATATGAAGATGTGCAATATTTTAGCATTTTTTACGGATTGTGATGCGGACCAAATTGAACGCATATTTAAGCAATCTGGATTGTATAGACCAGAGAAAAATGATGCGTACCTTAAGCGAACTATTGACAAGGCAATTGGAACACTTGCGTTAAGACCTACAGGAAACTTTGGAAGCAAGGCAAGCGGTAAGAAAAATAATAATGCAAAGTAACAACATTTTTGTGGCGATATAAAATCGCCACGGAAAACACTAATATGTAATAGCCTTAATTTTTGGCGATATAAAATCGCCAAATGAAAACACTATTAAGAAATAGCCTTAGTTAATTTTGCAAAAACTTGATTTTAGCTAAAACCAATTTTTTTGGTGCAAAATTAACTAAGCAGGATAAGTCGGTGCGACAAAAATGGATTTTTTTACAACTAATACTATGTATTAAAGTTGTCGCACCTTGAGGGATTTTATGCGACAGATGTCGCACTAAAATCTGAACAAAATGGAAACCATTTTTTAGGAGAATTTTATGGCAAAAACAGATAAAGTAAAAAATTCATTTTGGGTGCGTATTTACGATGATGAACTTTTGAAATCGATATTTGAATTGTTTGGAACAGGAAGATATTCATCAATGAATGAACTCATGACAAAGGCATTGGAAATTGGTATTAATCAACTATATAGTGTGTATGGCAAGAAAAAAGCATTAGATGTGAAAGTTGGAAATGATATAAATGATGTAACGCTTGATTTGAAAGAAATTATAAAAAACACAAGAATAATGACTAAAAAAATTGATGAAGTTTTTGTTATGTTAAACATAATCGAAATATTAGATACAACTACATTTAATGCGTTTCGTAGTATCGTTGCTGGTGAAAAAGTTACACCAGAACAGCTAGATAGCGGATACTATTCTATGTTACCAGACAATATAGCTGAAGTAAAAAACGAATTAATACAAGAAGCCAATAAAAGAGATAAAAAAGGAGTATAAAATATGTCAAAAGCATTGTTTAATATTGCATATACATTGCCAGATGCACCTAAATATATGAAAGGCGATAAAAGAGCTGAATATATTGCCCAAAGGCAATTTTACAATCTAACATCAAAATGGAACTTTTTAAAATACATACTTCGCCATGAAAAAAGCAAAAAAAACAAAAGTGCTGAAGAATATTTTACAATAAATGGTACGAACAGTGGATTATTTGATTTAAATGGCAAAATGTCTGAAAAACAAATTGAAAAAATGAAAGAAGAATTGAAAAATACAAAGAGTATTATATGGCATGGGTTTATAACTTTTGACCAGGAAACAACATTGGGACTAGATACACAAGAAAAAGCTATACATTTTATGCAACAAACATTTAAAAGTTTTTTGAAAGATGCACATTTTGATTTAGACAATGTTGGGATATATTGTTCTTTGCATACAAATAAAGCACATCATAATCATATACATTTTGCTTTTTACGAAAAACAGCCAAAGCGTAGAGATAAAGAAGGCAATTTGTGTTTTACAAAAAAGGGAACTATCAATAGCAATGTGTTAGATAACTACTTAGTTTCAGCAAATATGCACTTGTCTGAAAATAGAGAAGATTACTACACTGCTAGGGATAGAGCTATGGCAAAATTGCGTGAGATTACAAAGCAACCTATAAGAAAGCAAGAGGCAAATTTGGCTATTGATGAGTTGAGAAAACAATTGCCGGTAAAAGGTCGTTTGCAATACAATTCAGAGAATATGGCTGCTTTAAGGCCACAAATTGATAGAGTAGCAGCGTTATTGATTGCATCTAATCCAGAGGCATTGTTGTTAGATAAAGAAATGAGAAAGCAGTTGGATAAAGCAAAGCAAGAGGTTATAGATTTGGTTGCTGATAACAAATTGGCATATTTAAACAATAAGAGACTAACTAAAAAGGATATCAAATCTTTGATAGGTGATAATGCTACAAAATTGCCTATTCAATATGTCAATTTAGATAATGTAAAATACTTTGAAAAATTGCAAAATGATTATAAAGCAAGAGTTGGTAATGTAGTATTAGGATTGTGTAAAAGGTTGAATAATAAAGAGTATTTTAACGGTTGGCAAAAAGATAGAGCAAAAAAAATAGCTGCTCAAAACAAGCAAAAGCGTAAGGATAGATTTATAGAACACGCTATAAAGATTTTGACTGCAGTTGAACAACAAGAAAATTCAAACTTTATAAAGTCAGTACAAGAAACAATCAGAGAGCAAGAAATTGAAAAGGCATTAGGACAAAATATACAAACCAATGTGCAGTAAAAAAGGAGAAATATTATGGCATTGCTAGGAAAAAAGACTGTTGCTCGTAAACGAAAAAACCGTAAAATTGACATTATTGAAGAGCATAACAATTTAGTTTTATATTTAAATATAAAAGAAATAGAAAAAGAACGAATTAAACCTATAAATATCGTTAAAAGGGCTATATTGCCGCAAATAAAGTAAGGAGTGATTATGAAAAAAAATCACAAAAAAGAAAAAATATATCTTTATGATAAAAAGGTCGGAATGACAATTTGGAGAGCATTGCCTGGCTGGAGTTTAGCCATAGCAATATTTGTGTCTTTTGCTCTTGTGCCAGACAAAGTTAGTGAACAAATAAAAACGAGTTTTATTATGGTTAACATAATTTATTTGGTAGTTGACACCATCGTAAGAGTTTGGCATTATCTTGAGCGAAGGAAAAATGAATGTGTTGAGGTTGAACTCGAAGGGAATAGATATGTAAGCAAAATTGAAAAAATTACTTTCTGGACCATTAGAATTGGTTCACCAATATATTTGATTATTATGTCAATCGCAGTAATTTTAGCTAATATTTAAATAATAAAAACATGTGAATTAAGCATTAAAGGAGTAAAAATGGCATTTATATTTGAAGAAATAAAAGTTGGAATAGAAAATTTGCAAGATAAGGTTTTTAGAGAAACAAATATCATAGTTGTAAATAAAGATGATATTTTGGAAAAATTAGACATTTATAACTATGATGTAGCAGAAGTTGAAGCAGTCTATCTTGTAGACTGGAGCAACATAAAAGAAGAAACTAAATGTATTAAGGATTCGCTCAAAGTAAAATTAATGTATTGTAAAATTGATGTTACTTTTAAGTTTGAAATTGTTTTCAAAAATAAAGAAAAAAAGTGTATAGAAATAACTAAGTCTACGGATTTTAATTATTGGGAAGAAAAATAAGAAAGGTTTGTTATGAAAAAAAAACAAAAACAAAAAATATTAATAGGAATAGGTGTTGTTAGTAGTGGTAGCGTGATAGTGCTAATTTCTATTGCAGGGCTTATTGCATCAATAACTAAAAAACCATTTATTGCTGCGTTCCAAAATCCACTGCTATATGTCTTAGTACTAATTTTGATTTTAGGAATTATATTGTTTGTTATTTTTGATATTCGAGTACGAGGTTCAAAAAGGGTACTGAAAGTTAATGTTGACTTAGAGAACTCGCATTGGATGGAACCAGAAGAAATCAAAAAGAATAATGGATTTATGGTAACTAAGTTTAGCGAGCTTAACAAAGTCGATGATGGTGTGCCACTTGTAGCAGAACTAAAAAAAAATGATATACAGATAGTTTTGAAAAAACCAATACATGTATTAGTAATTGGTGCAACAGGAACAGGTAAGTCTGCTGCTTTTGTCAGTCCTAGTTTGGAAATTTTAATGCGAACTAAAAGCAAACCATCAATAGTTGTCACTGACCCTAAAGGAGAATTGTATCAAACGCATGCGGAGTCTTTTAAAAAACAAGGTTATAAAGTCAATGTTATAAACTTATCAGATGTATACCACTCTACTAAATGGAATCCGTTTAATGACATCATTAAGAAAACTGAAGAAATGAAGTATAGCAACGTTGTTCAAAAAAATGGCAAATATTATGTGTCTGGAGTTGAATATTTGACTAATGCGGAAGCTACAAAAGTGTGCAAAGAACGTGCTGTGCAGCTTAAAGATGAAATCTATGTTGATATTCAAGACTTAGTGTACACAATGTGTCCTGTTGAAAACAAGCAAGACTCAACATGGCAAAAAGGTGCAAGGGATTTGATATTTGCGTTGGTCCTTGCATTTTGGGAAGATTTTAGAGATGGTTATATGCCAAAAGAAAAGTTTAATCTTTATAACTTGTATCGAAATGTATCTGAATACGCAAAAGGTGAATGTGAGGACTTAATTGCATACTTTGCTGCACGTGATGAAACAAGTAGAACAAAAGGACTGAGCAATACAGTGCTAGTTTCGACTGATAGAACATTAAGTTCGTATTTAGGCGATGTCAACCAATATATGAACTGGCTTGCTGATGGTGGAATTGCAGCATTAACAAGTGGCAATGAAATTGAGTTTTCTAATTTTGATGAAGAACCAAATGTACTGTTTTTGATTGTTCCAGACCAAAAAGAAAATAGATACACATTGGTGACATTATTTATGATACAGATGTATAAAGCATTGGTTGAAAAAGCAACTCGTAATGAGCAATTAAAAAAGACAAGCAAACAAGAGTTATTAAGAAACGTTTACTTTTTTATGGATGAGTTCGGTAATTTACCAAGAATACATAATATGGATAAAATTGTTACGGTTGGCAGGTCCAGACATATTTATGTTGTTCCTATAATCCAAGATTTTAACCAACTTGAGAATAAATATGGTAAAGAAGTATCTGCAATAATTAGGAGCAACTGCAATATTCAAGTATTTATTGGCTCTAATGATGAAAACACAAGGAGAATAATATCTGAAAATTGCGGAAAGAAAAAAGTAAAACAAGTAAGCTATAACGAAAATAAAGATATGTCAGTATCTACTTCTGCACAAAGTGTACCATTAATATATCCGACCGAGCTTGAAAAATTAAATGACCCAGATAATGGTATATTGGGGAATATGATTGTTACAACATTAGGAAATTATCCTATTAAAAGCAAAATGACTCCATTGTTTAAAGCCCCACAACAATATCAATTGAAAAAGTCAGAGTTTGTGCAAAATGACTTTAATGCGTTTGATGAAAAAAGAAATTTTTATGACATAAGGAAAATTACTACTTTTTTAGCCAATGATAAAAAAATTGCAGAAGAACAACATGTTGAGCTAGATGAGAATGATGCTTCAGAACAAACAGAGCAAGTTAAACAAGTAGAACAAGTTCAGCAAGTCGGACAAGCTGAACAAGTTGCAAACGAAAAGGTTTTAAATAAAATTAAGACCTTGAAAGATAAAATATCTAACGAACAATTTGATAATTTAGTTAAAGATAATATTGATTTTGAGCGAAAAATAGTGATTTTGGAAGAGTTGATTGAGTTATATAGTAATAATTCGTTATTGGTAGCAGAATTAGTATTCATTAAAAAATTTATTCAATACAATTGCTTGCAAATGAGAAAAGCGGTAAAGGAGTGAGTATGGCAAAATTGAACAAAGTTAAGTCAAAATTTTTAATTGTATTAATGCTTGTATTTTTTATTCTATTTGCTTTAGTTATGTGTTTTGTGTTATGTGACGATGTGTATGCTGAAGAAATATATATTGGTTATAAAGAGTGGGATAAAGATTATTGGAAAAGTAATTTTAGTTGGAAAAATATGCTGAGACCTAAATATACTAGGGTAACGATTTATCGCATTGGTGAAAAAAGATATAGGGCTACAGGGAACATTTATATGGCCTATGCAAATGCTGGTGTTGGTTGGTGGGAATTTTCAGTTTTAGTTGATGGCCAAGAAATAATACACGAAGGTAAAGTTAATAGTGCAGACAGAGACTGGGAATTTTCTGTGGAATTTAATCATTCAGATGTAACTGACTTTTCTGTTAAAACAAAAGTTTTATCTAACTGGTCTGACACAACAGTTGTACATACATCAAACGAAACTACTATGGCTGCTTATGATAAAGCTGCACCAACAATAAAATTATCGGGTGTACAAGATGGTGAAATTACGAATAAAGATGTGACTATTGAAGCATCTGATGTTGGGAAGTCGGGACTAAAAGAAATTTTGGTAAATAAAAATAGTTCTGGATATACATCATATTCAAATAACAAAGTTACTTTGAGTGAAGATGGTTTTTACAATATCTATGCAAAAGATAATGTAGGTAACGAAAGCAGTAAGTATTCATTTACTTTGGATAAATCAAAGCCAGTTGTGAAAAGCTATAAATCGTACACTAATGAGGCGTTTGATTTTGAAGTAACTGATATGCTTGATGTTACAATCGAATATAAGTTGAATAACGGAACAATCCGTAAGGTGAAACAAAAGAAAGTACATATAGATTTAAGTATTGAAAATTATGGCTGTTGGCAATTCAAAGCAACAGATGCAGCAGGGAACACTACAAATTGGGAAACAATAAATCTTTATAAACGAACAGACTTTCAAAATTTGGAACAAATTAAAAATAGCTATAACTTGCCAACCTGGTATGTGGTTAAATTGCCAGCAAAAGTTTATTTTGATTGCGCAGGTAACTATAGCTTTGCAAAATATGAGTATGCTTTAGATTTTGCAATAAAAAAAGAGTGGGAATATAGGGTAGTAAATATCGGAAATGGTAAATGGTCCTATGTCAACGTTGGTAATGAAAGTGTTTCTCAAATTTATGATAACAAAACAATATTAGACAATGCAATTTTGAAATATGCAAAAAGCTATATTTCAGATAGAAAAATTTTTGATGGCGGTAGCAGTAACTATGACAACCCAACAGATGAAAACGGAATTTCAAGACCTGATGCGCTAATATCACAAAATGTTGAGCTGCCAGAGCATTTGTCTAAATACATTGGTTTGCCTAGATTTTTTATTAAACACGACTTTACTTTTGCAAAACCACATGAGGGGGTTGCTGGCAATAAAAGTTATGTAAAAATCAAATGGATTTCAGATGGCATAATGGCCCAAAATGGTAAAGAAATCAACGTGCCATACAATGCAGAACTAAGAAATGTGCTAGAGAGTGAAATGGCTTGGAAACAAGGATATTATTTGGTAACAGAGTATGATGAATGTGGGAATAGCGAACAGTATATTGTTTGTCTTGATGCTGGAAATCCTACAGTTAGTGCGGAGATATTGTTAGGCAATGGAACAACACAAACAATAACATATGATATAGATTATGTTCAAAGTCATCAAGATGTAATGTTATACTTATCTTTTGATATGCAGAGTTTTTACGATGCTATTGATGAGTTTATTTTTGTTTATATCGAGGGAAGAAAACTATCTCAAAGATATATTGTTGGTGATGAACTGCCAGTTCTGTGTTATGAAAACGGTTATTGGGGCAACTATACTGTTACGATTTATGATAGAAGTCTAAACATATTGCAATTTACAATTAGAATTGCTGGTGAACCGCCAAAAATCAATCATACATCTACAACAAATGAAACAAAATTTGTTTTGAGTATTGTAAATAATGACACAGGCAATGGCTTGACCAATGTTGAATTGTTTAGGGTTACGTATGATGGTGAGTATATAAAACTATTGCAAGATGATTTAGACAATTTGGTGTCGCCAGATGTGTATTCATACACTTTGAAAAACGGTGGCAAATATGTGTTACGTTTTACAGATATATTTGGTAGAACAGTGGAAACTGAACCTGTCTTTTATATGAAAGGACTGCCAAGCGGAACGCTTAAGGGCGTAAAAGAAAATGCAACTACAAATAAAGATGTAACATTTGAATATGAAAAAGATTGTGGCATTAATTTATATGTTTTTGAAAATGGAAATTGGGTAAATGCAGATGAGTTGATGATATTAACTGAAAAAGAATATTTCAACATGATAAGCATTGCAGCAAGTGTTGAAAATAGTAAAATTTACAAGATTTTCCTATATAAATTAGATGACATGAATTTGTTTGTTGAATATCGGTTTGAAATAGACTGTGTGCCACCAATCATATCGTTAAAGTCAGTGGATGGAAATATTTTAGAGCAAGGTATTACGACAAATAAAAGTTTCTTTGTGTTTTGGAATGAAAACAATATTAAGGTTTATTATTATAGAGTGAATGACCCTTTAGGCTCAATGGGTGAAACGCAATACACAAAAGAAAGTGTTATCACCTTGTATGGTGAATATATATTTACTGCGTATGATGCTGTTGGCAACGTATCTAAAAAATCAATTACCCTAGATAATATTGTAGATTATGAAATCGAAGGTAATTATCAAAGATTAGATGATGGCAGCTTAATATCTAAAAACAGACTAAAGTTGACAGTTAAAGAACGTATTAAACAATTTGAATGCTTTAGCAGTAATGGTATTAATATTGCAAATGGAATGTATATCGATGTGGATGGTACCTACATATTTAGCATTGTCGATATGTTTGACAATGAGATTGAAGTAATTATTATTATTGATAATTTGCCACCAATGCCAATAATTACAACAATAAATGGTGATGTGCTAGAGCAAAACACAAAGACAAATCAATCTTTCAAAGTAGAATGTAATGAGGCGAATATTGAAATTTTAGTTACTGATAACAATGGAGTTTATATTAAATACACTGGTGATTATATTGAGAAAGTAGGAATTTATAGTTTTAAGCTGATTGATAGAATGAATAATGCAATGGTGTTTAATATTGTTATTGATAAAAGTGTAGATTTTGTTGTAAGCGGCAATTATCTTGAGATTGAAGATAAAGTGTATTTATCAAAAAGCACATTGGTTCTAAGTGTGAATGAAGAAATTAAACATTATGAAATAGCTTCTAGTAAAGGAAATACTTTCGTTTTAGGCGATAAAATCACTATCGAAGATGTGTATATTGTTACTATTGAGGATTTAGCTAGCAATATAACGATTATAACGCTTGAGATAGACAAAACACCACCAGAGGCTCAAATAAATGCTGAAAATGGTGATGTATTGCAAAAGAACACAATAACAAATAAAAGTTTCCTAGTATTTTGCAATGAAGAATTATCCAAAATAAAATATTGCCGAGATAACAAAAATTTTGCAGCTTATACAGGCGAGTTATTGCAAGATGGTGGAAAGTATTATTTTGAAATATCAGACAGAATAGGCAATACAACAAACTTTTGGATAGTAATAGATGGCTTGGTTGAGTATGAAATTAAAGGCAAATATAATGTTTTTGACGGTGTTATTTATAGTCGGTATGGAGTAATAATTGAGGCAAAAGAAAATATAACTTTTGTGTTGTTAAAGTCAGAGAATGGTAGTATATGCGATTTAGGCGAGAAAATAGATAAAGAAGATATTTATACTATATTACTTAAAGATGATAATGGAAATGAAACCACGCTTGAGATAGTTATTGACTACCAAAAGCCAGTTGTTGAACTTGATGGCGTGAACAATGAAAATGTGTCAAATAGCAGTGTTACTGTCACAATCCAAGATTGCGAAACAGCCAAGTATCGCAAAAATTCCACAAAGGATTGGATAGATTTTGTAAGTGGAATGCAATTCGAGGACCACGATTATTACATAATTATAGCTTTAGATAGAGCTGGTAATGAAATACAAGTTGAATTTATAATCGATAAGGAAGTGGAGGTCGAGCCGTCTATTGATTTATCCGCCGAAAATCGGTATATAACAACAAATACATCCTTTAAGATGAATGAAAATATGTCATCTATACTGCTAACAAAAGATGGCACTGAAATTGGTTATAATGGCGGTGTAATAAAAGATGTAGGAACATATCAATTAAAATTAACGGATATAGTTGGTAATATGAAAATTTTTAATTTTGTGATTTTGCCAGCTGCTGCAAAAGAGTATAAATTAAATATTCCACTAGGTTATAAAGTTATAGTGACTTTGGATGGTACAGTTTATGATGCTGTTATAGAGGGACAAGCTGTTTTGACCAAAGATGGCTTATATAATATGAAATTTGTAAGTTCCGATAGCGAGTTTGATATTGAGGTAAGAGTTGATACAGTTCCACCAACAGTCAATATTGAAAAACACAAAGACAAAATTATAATAAATAATCCAAGCAAAGATAAGACTACTATTGAATTGTATAAAAATGGTAGCAAAATAGATTATACTTTAGGCTCTGAAATTAAAGCGGTAGGTGACTACCAATTGAGAATAGTTGATGAGCTAGGAAATGTAAATGAATATGAGTTTTCATTAAACTATATTAATAGTTTTGGTATAGTTGTTATAGTTTTAGGTATTGCCTTAGCAATTGGAATAGCTGTAATAATTATATTCTCAAGATTAAAACAAAAGGTTAAGTAATTATCGTTTTGTGTTAATAAAAATAAATTTAAGGAAGGTAAAAAAAGTATGAATGACCAAGTTTTTAAAAGTTTTAGCGATGTGCTAACAAAAATGTTTGACAGTATGTTTACACCATTGATTACAATTGCGGTTTCACTGTGTGCGATATGGGGTGTTTATTTGGGCTTTAAATATTGGAGAGCTGCTGGCGATGAAAACAAGTTAAAGCAAGCAAAATCAGCACTTGTATCGTTTGTAATTGGTATTATAGTTATATTTGCAGTAGCACTTGCAGCACCACTACTAATTAGTAGTTTGGTAGAATTTATGTCACAATATAATTAATGAGTAGAGGTACATAATTTATGGATATTATGTTTAGCAAATTATTTGCAAAATTATTATTTTGGCTGTATGAAATGCTAGATACGATATTTGAAATGTTTCAAGTCTTAAGCGGAGTTCAAGGGATTGAAGGCACAAATGGTGAATCAGCACGTTCTTTGATAGAAATATTTTTGCAAAGTTCTGCAGTTACAAAAGCATTTTTTATACTCGTGTTGTTAAGCATATTTGTTGCAGCGGTATCGATTTGTGTTGCAGTGGTAAAAAATATTGTGAATTTGAAGGGTGGCGAACGTAAATCGCATGCTACAGTTGTAGGACAAGGGTTTGGGGCAATAGTTATTACTTTTGTGATGGCATTAATGATGTTCTTAGGCATAGGTGCATCTAATGTGTTATTAAAAGAGGTATCAAAAGCAACAAGTCCTTCAGAGGGGATTACAATTGCTACAACATTATTTGATATTAGTGTTGGAAAAATTTATAAAATAGATTATGCGAATGGAACACCTAGACCTAGCATATTAAAAGATGCTAACGGTTACCCGATTTTGGATGAAAATGGTAATACCATAATGACAGAATTAAGAGACTCTTATGGTAATATTGTTTATGATTATCCGCCACTTTTAGATGAAGCTGGTAACCAAATATATGAAACTGGTTGGACAGATAAGGATAATGGACGAAAATTGTTGAATGATAAAGTTAAACAACAAGGATGGAGCAGTTTGGATGTTGATGAAATTTTTGGTGTAAGACAAAAAGATTTATTTGTCTTTGAAAATAAAAGTTATGGATATTCAGATGGCAAAGAGCCAATGGTAGAATTACAATCGTTTAATATGTTTGTTGCATATTTAGTTGTGTGTATTATGTTAGTTGCTATAATTTGGTCGATGTTATCATTAGTAAAACGAATTTATGACTTAGTCTTGCTGTTCATAGCTCTGCCGCTTGTATCTGCAACGATACCACTCGATGATGGAGCAAGGTTCAAACAATGGCGAGATAGTGTAATATCTAAAGTCGTATTGGCTTATGGTGTTGTGTTTTCAATAAATGTGTTCTTGCTTATTACACCGCTTTTAAATGATATTAACTTTGCTAGTCTTGGCTGGTCAGCATTTTTGGAAAATCTATTCAAAGCATTTATGCTTATTGGCGGTGCTTTGTCAATAAACGGCGGACAGTTGTTATTTGCTAGGTTGTTGGGTACAAGTGCAGAGGAATCAAGAGAAATGGCTCACTCTGCTAGAGCATTGATGATGGGCATGGCCACAGCTGGTGGACTTGCAAAAGGTGCAAAGAATGTTGTGTTCGGTGGTACCAACAAATATGGTAAAAGGCGAGAAGGTATTATTCCGTGGGGTTCTAGGCAAGGATATAAAATTGGTAGTAAAGTTGGCGGCGAAAAATTTGAAAACAGCAGAACTGGTAAAGTTATGGGGTGGCTTGGAAAAGTTAACCGACCTAATCAAACAATGAATGCTTTGTCTGGGAATAATGCAGCAAAAGAAGGCAACAATGCAGTAGCAAATAATGTAGACAATAATGATAGCAATGATAGTAATACAGCATACACACCTCAAGATAGCAACAATGTTGCAACACAAAGTTCAAAACCACATGAAGGGTTAATTAAGGATATTATTCCAAAAAACAATGAAAGTAATAGTGATAGTGGTGCTTTCAAAAAAGGAGATTGACTATGAGATTAATTCCCAAAAAGACAAAAGTATCATCAACTGTTTGGTTGAATTTTACATTGGTTGATTTGATTTTGGCATTTTGTTTAGGCATAATAGCTTTTTTAATTGTAATGTCAAATTTAACAACTAAGTGGGCCATTTTTATTGCTTTTATAAGTATATCCATTATGTTGTTTTTTCCAGATGAGGGCGAAAGAGGATATAATGAATTGATTTACATTTTGCAATATTTAGCATCAATAAAAAAGTTTGAAAAAGGTGGTAAAAAGAAAAATGATATTGCAAATTTAATACCTTTTACAAAAATTGATGAGTATGGTGTTGTAGAATATGGCGATTACTTTGGAGCAGTGATAGAAATTGGTTCAACAGAATTTGCACTATTGGATTTATACGAGCAAAACACAAGAATATCAGCGTTTGCAAGTCTTCTAAACAATTTGGGCGAAAATTCATTTGCACAATTAGTAAAAATAGATAGACCTATAAATTATGATGAGGCAGCAGCTATTCTATTCGCTAAGCTCGAAAAAGAGATTGAGCGTGAAAAACCAGATGAAGCACAAATCAATATATTAAAATCTCGTTTGGCTCAAATAGATAATATTAATAATCTTGAAAAGCAATATAGACCTTATTATTATTTTGTTGTTTATGACAAAACAAAAGAGGAACTATTTAAAAAGGTGGATATTGCAAGAATTGGTTTTGATAAAGCAAAGTTGTCTACAAAAATGCTAAATCAAAAAGAAGTTGCTGTATTTTTTAAATATTGCTATACAAGGAACTTTGATGAAAGGGATGTAGATAATGTAGAAAATAGTGATTATGCAAATTTTGTTAAGCCAGATAAAATACAATTCAAGTCAACAAGTTGCACACATGACAATACATATTCTTTCACGGTAGCAATATCTGATTATCCACTTTTAGTTGGCAATGCATGGGGGGCTGATATATTTAATATTGACAACACAAAAGTAGTTTTAAATATTAAGCCAGTGTCAAAGGACAAAGCAGTCAAAAGAATAGATAAGGCAGTAGTTGAATTAGAAACTCGTAACAATAGAGGTAAATTGAGTGAGGCAATATCTCAAGAAACGCACGTGCAAACAATTGCACAATTGGCCCAAACAATTCAAAATGAAAATGAATTGTTGTTTGACTGCACATTGACCATTACAGCATTTAATAACACAAAAGAAAGTAATAGTGCGTTTAGAAAAGAATTACGAAGAAAATTGATGTCTGGTGGCTTTAGAGTTAATTTTTTGCGTGGCAGACAATTTCAAGGATTTGCCTCGGCAACGATTTCTCAAAAAACAAGCTTAAAAAGTCTGGAACGTGGCATTAATTCAGAAAGTTTAGCAGCAGTGTTTCCATTTGTGTTTACATCGATTATAGAGCCTCAAGGATATACATTAGGCTATGAATATTATCCGCTTATAATTGATTTATGGAAAAGAAATAGCAAATATATAAACAGTAATTTGATGGTTTTAGGTAAGTCTGGTAGTGGCAAGTCCTTTTTTACAAAAACATTGCTTTCAATGGTTTATTCAGATAATTCCAGGATTTATATTTTGGACCCAGAAAATGAGTACGCAACGCTTTGTAAAAATGTGAATGGCAAGTTTATTGATGTAGGTAATGCAATCGAGGGAAGAATAAATCCATTACATATTTATCAAATACTAACAGATGATGGATTACCAGCACCACCAGAGATAGTTTTTTCTGCACACTTGCAATTTTTAGAAAGCTTTTTCAAAATTGTTTTGTCTGGTATAACATCGGATGCACTCGAAGAGCTGAACAACATCATTACGAAAGTTTACAAAGCAAAGGGTATTGATGAAAATACTGATTGTAGCAATCTAAAAGCTGAAGATTATCCAACTTTTGATGATTTGTATCAAACAGTTATTACAGAATTTGAAAAAGAGAATTTGCCAAGCCGAAAGGCGAATTTAGAGCGTATCAAAACTTATGTTGCAAAATTTGCGACTGGTGGAAGATATTCCGTACTTTGGAATGGCCCGTCCACATTAACATCTGAAGAGAAACTTGTGGTGTTCAATTTTCAATCTTTACTAGGCTCTCAAAACAATGTTGTGTCTAACGCCCAAATGCTTGTTATTATGCGTTTTTTAGACCAGCAAATAATCAATATTCGTGAACTTAATCGTGATGGCAAAAATAATATTCACCCTTTTGTTGCGATTGATGAGGGATATAACTTTATTGACCAAGACAACCCAGTGGCACTCGACTTTGTATATTTGTGGTATAAAAGAATTAGAAAGTATAATGGTGCAATAATGTTTTTAACACAAAATTTGAGCGATATATTGGGTAATCCTACTATTGTACAAAAAACTACTGCAATTATAAACAACACGCAATATTCATTTATTTTTGCATTAGCTCCTGCGGATTTGCAAATATTAATCGATTTGTATAAATCTGCAGGCAATATAAATGAAACGGAGCAAAATCAAATAGCAAATGCCGGGAACGGCGAATGTTTTCTCATTTCATCGGCGAATGAGAGAACGAACTTTAGAGTTGTTGCATCAGACTTAGTGTATACACTTTTTGAAAAACCTAATGCAAACGAACTCATTAAATCGGGAAACTTGTGTTCCCCACAACATAATTAAAAATTAATTCAAAGGAGAATAAAAAATATGATAAAAGCAACAATTATTGGTAATTTAGTAAGCAATCCAGAGTTAAAGGAAATCAAAGACAAAAAAGTGTGTATAATCACCATTGCATCAAACAGATATGGAAAAGACACACCAGATGTATTGCGTGTGGAAATTTGGGGTAAGACTGCGGAGAATTGTAATACATACTTAAAAAAAGGGTCAAGTGTTGCAGCATCCGGAGATTTGTCAATTGATTTGTACAAGAAAAATGAAGATACACATGTGTCTGTTAAACTAGTAAATGCTGAAGTAGAGTTTATGGATAGAAAAACAACACAAAAAGGTGGTGAAGAAGAATGAAAACCATAGTTGTATTCAATCAAAAGGGCGGTGTCGGTAAAACATCAACCGTTATTAATATGATGTCAGAACTATCCTTAAGGCATAAAAAAGTTTTAGCAATCGATTTAGATGCACAATGCAATTTAACATCATTTTGTGGCTTTAAGTATAGTAAGTATAGTGTAGTTGATTGGTTGTTATCAGATAAGTTAAAATTAGATTTTGTAGTTTGTAATACAAAATATGGTGATTTAATACCTGCAGATGAAAGATTGCACATGGAAATGTTGAAGTTTGCCTCAATGCCTGCATTTGTTATTAGAATTAAAAATTTGCTTGTCAATTTAAAAGAGTATGACTATGTTGTTATCGATTGTCCACCAACTGTCAATCAATTAACAGCTGCAGCTTTAGTTGCTGCTGACTATGTGCTTATTCCAACTGAAACAGAATTTTTCAGTGCAGCTGGTATTGAAATGATAGCACAAACAATTGAACAAATTAAACCACTAAATCCTGCACTGAAAGTTTTGGGAGTTTTGATTGTTAAATATCAAGCAAATAGAACATTGACACGTGCTATTGAACAAAAGTTAAATGCAACGATTAAAAAGTATTTAGATTGCGATTTGTTAAAGACTAAAATACGATTTACAGTAGATGTTCCTGCAGCTCAAGCAAGCGGATTGTCAGTTAAAGATTACAAAACGAAATCAAATTCTGCAGTAGATTATGCAGAATTTGTGGAGGAAATATGGCAAATAATCAAGTAAAAAATTATTCATTAATAGACGGGCTTTTTAGTAATCCTCATCAAAAACAAGTTGGACAAGTCGAGCAAGTCCAAAAGAGAACATTTAAAATTTCCAATGAATATTGGGATGACTTTTTGATTTTGGTTGCAGCTCAAAAAACAACACAAGCAGAATTAATAAACACTTTAATAAAAAAAGCAGTGCAAGAAAATAGCGAAAAGATTGCTAATTATAAAAAAATTATTAGTAAATGTTAGAAAATCTAATGACTTGTCGGACTTGTCCGACAAGTCGGTAGATTATTCTTGACTTTGCATAAATATCTTGATATAATTAAAATACAAAAAATATGAGGTAAATTTATGAAAAAGAAATTTATAATTTTAATTAGTATTCTTGTGTTATCAATTATTTGTGCGACAACTTTAGTTGCATGTGGCAACAAATATGAGAAGGACCCAATTATCGGTAATTATTTAACGGAAGATGGTAAATATTTTGTGCAAATAGTGCATTGTAAACCAGAAGATGAAGGTTGTGACTGTGAGGATATTAATCATTTTAAGTTGACAAATACTTACTATACATCTGATGGTAGTGGAATATATACAAAAACATTGTTTTTGAAATATAATAAAGATACAAAAGAATATGATTTTTTGTCGCATAAAAATACTGAAACGTTTTGGATTGCTGGAGTAATGTGTGAACAATATGATGGCAAAATCGTTATCAATAATGATGGCATAATGTTGAGTTCAGATACTAAATTTAATTCTGATATCACGGAATATATTAATGTGAAATTACATCCAACAACAATGAATACGATTGATGAATGGAAAGCAAGCATACAAAAATAAAATCAAACAGCGTATAAGGAATTGTCTTATACGCTGTTTTAGTAATAGAGGTAAATTAATGGAATTAAAATTTCAAATAGAAAATTTAGTAAAGGAAGTTGTGGAAAATGTGCTTTGTAGTATTTTTACAAACTTAAAAAACTACGATTTTTCACAAATCATTTCAAAAACACAAGAACAAACAAATAAATTGGGAGTAAATCTTGTTAAACTGGCTTGTAAAGAAATTGAAAGGGGTTTTGATGAACAAAGAGACAAACATAGGGTTGTCGTAAAAAATAAAGGCAAAACTCGCAGTATTTTGAGTGAACTGGGAGAAATAAAATTGCAACGCACATTGTACTTTGATAAAAATTTGTCAAAGTGCTTTTTTGCAGTCGATGAATTACTACATTTAGAAAAATATAGCAGAATTGATAAAAACTTGCAATCTAAATTGGTAAATGCAGCTACATTGACTAGCTTTGGAAAGGCAAGTGAATTAATAGACAGAAAGGTTACACGGCAAACAGTACATAATTTAGTGAAAAAAGTCAATGTTAAAGAGTTAGAAGTTCCGCCATCGCAAAAAACAAAGCAAATTGAAGATTTATATATTGAAGCTGATGAGGACCATATTCATCTAAATAATTCAAAAAGTGCAGAGGTTAAATTGATATATGTTCATGAAGGAACTCGCAAAGTTTGCTCTGGTAGAACAGAGTTAATAAACCCAAAATACTTTGTAACTACAAGCGATGATGTAGATAAGTTTTGGTCTGATGTTGCATATTATATTCAAACTAACTATGCAACAAGAAATACAACTATTCATCTATCTGGCGATGGTGCTGCCTGGATTAAATATGGAATAGGGGTATTCCCAGGGTGCAGATATCATTTAGATAAATTTCATATACATAAAAGTATTACGAATGCATGCTATGGTAATAAGAAGTGGCAGGCAAAAATTATAAGCGCATTAAAAGAAAAAGATTTTAGTAAAGCAGCATTTTTGTATAAAGAACATTACAAAACCCACGAGAAAAAATCTGAAAGAAAGAATATAGTCAATAGTTGGCTATATTTGCAAAACAATTTAAAATCAATTGATTTGTCAAAGCAATATTCTTGTGCAGCAGAAGGACATGTATCTCATGTGCTATCTGCTCGAATGTCATCACGGCCAATGGGGTGGAGCCTGCATGGTGCAGAGCGGATTGCGAAACTGCGAGCATACCATTTTAATGGTGGCGATTTTAGTAAAATATTTGATAAAAGTGCAGATTTTTCAATGGATGAATGTTTTTCTACTAATTACAACTATATGCAAACAATGTCTAGTAGTTACTATAAGCCTGCAAAAGTCGTTGGTATTGATGGCTTATCTGATAGAATAGCTAAAATATTAAGGTCCACTACAGCATTAAAATCTCATTTTTAACACAAAAGAAAAAAAATCAAAAAAATATGCTGAAAACTCTTGACACTATCGTATGACAAAAAATATCTTTACAATTTAATAAAAATGTTATATACTAATTGTGCAGGGGTACTCTTTTTGAGTTGAGAGGGCAAATGCCCAACCCTTTGAACCTGTTGGTTAACACCATCGTAGGGAGCAAAATAATAGTTATTTTGACCTCCGTATAGGAGGTTGTTTTTTTAGGAGAGTGTTTATGCGTACGGCTTTGACAATAGCGGGCTCCGATTGTAGTGGCGGGGCAGGTGTTCAAGCAGATTTAAAAACCATGTCTGCCCACGGGGTGTTTGGCATGAGTGTTATTGTTGCGGTAGTTGCGGAAAATACCGCACGGGTTATATCAATTCAGGATATCGAGCCTAATATTATCTGCGACCAAATGGAGGCTGTTTTTGAGGATATTAGTGTAGATAGTGTAAAAATTGGCATGCTGTCCTGTCCTCAAACTATTAATGCTGTTTACGATAAACTTGTGCAATATAGACCTAAAAACATTGTAGTAGACCCTGTAATGTATGCCAAAAATGGTGCACCGCTTATGCCTGAATGCAGTATCGAAGTGCTTTTACAAACCATTGTGCCGCTTGCAACCATTATTACTCCTAATATTCCAGAGGCGGAGTGTATTGCGGGTATGAAAATAAAGAGAAGACAGGATATGATGCAAGCGTGCAAAAAAATACACGCTTTAGGAGTACAAAATGTGCTTATAAAAGGCGGACACTATGACGGCGAAGCAATGGATATTTTGTTTGACGGAAAAGAGTTTTATACTTTTGTTACTGAGCGTATAAACACCAAAAATACTCATGGTACAGGTTGCACATTATCCAGCAGTATTGCAAGTAACCTAGCTTTGGGACATAATGTTTATGACAGTGTACGCTTGGCTAAAGATTATGTAACGGGGGCTATAAAACACTCGTTGGAACTTGGTAAGGGTAATGGCCCTACCAATCATTTTTGGAAATTTTTTGAATAAACCTATCAAAAATCGGCATTAATTTGGCTTTTGGATGCCAAAAGCGATATATAACTGCAATATTAAAAATAAAAATTACTTTATAACCAAAAAAGTTAAAAATTATTTTATCGGAGTATGTATGAAAGAATATTATACACAAATGCAAGCGGCTAAAAAGGGGATTATAACACCCGAGATGAAAGTCGTTGCGGAAAAAGAAAGATTATCCCAACAGTTTATTATGCAAAAAGTGGCTTGTGGGGAAATTGCAATACCTTGCAATATTAATCACAAAAGTTTATCTCCCGAGGGCATAGGCAGTGGACTTAGGACCAAAGTAAATGTCAACCTTGGTGTTTCGGGGGACTTTTACGATTATGACTTGGAAATGCAAAAAGTAGATATAGCTTTAAAGTATGGAGCGGAGGGCATTATGGATTTGTCCAACTGCGGCAAGACAAATGTATTTCGTGAAAAACTTATTCAAAAGTCTACCGCAATGATTGGTACGGTGCCTATGTATGATGCTATCGGGTATTTGGAAAAAGATTTGCTTGACATTACCGCACAAGATTTTTTGGAAGTTGTAAGAGCTCATGCGCAGCAAGGTGTAGACTTTGTTACAATCCATGCAGGTATTAACCGCAGAGTAGTGGAAGGTTTTATGCGTGAGGGCAGACGTATGAATATCGTATCTAGGGGTGGCTCGCTTTTGTTTGCATGGATGCAAATGACAGGTAGGGAAAATCCTTTTTTCGAATATTACGATGACGTACTAGATATTTTGAGGGAATACGATGTGACAATAAGCTTGGGCGATGCTATGAGACCGGGGTGTATTGATGATAGTACTGATAGCGGTCAAATAGGAGAGCTTATCGAACTTGGCTATCTTACAAAAAGAGCATGGGATAAAGATGTACAGGTAATGATAGAGGGACCGGGGCACATGGCATTAAATGAAATTGCAAGTAATATGCAAATGGAAAAAAAATTGTGCCACAATGCACCTTTTTATGTATTGGGACCGCTTGTTACCGATATTGCACCCGGTTATGACCACATAACCTCTGCCATTGGCGGGGCTATAGCAGCAACCAATGGCGCAGATTTTTTGTGTTATGTAACACCTGCAGAGCACTTGAGGTTGCCCAACGCGGACGATGTTCGAGAGGGATTGATTGCAACTAAAATCGCAGCACATGCAGCGGATATTGCAAAGGGCATATCTTATGCCCGCGAGGTTGACAACAAAATGTCGGATGCCCGTCACAAAGTTGATTATGAGGAAATGTTTAAATATGCAATCGACCCGGATAAGGCGAGGGCATATTACGAAAGTGTGCCGCCTAAAAACAGACATACTTGTTCAATGTGTGGCAAAATGTGTGCGATACGAACAACAAATATGATTTTGGACGGACAAAAAGTAAAACTAAAAGAGGAAAATAAATGAATTTGCCAAATAATATAAAGTACGCTGTTTTTGATTTGGACGGCACTATGTTTGACTCTATGTGGTTATGGAAGCAAATCGATTATGATTATCTTTCAAAACGCGGTGTACAAGTGCCAGACGATTATATGAAGTGTATAAACCACATGAGCATTATGGATACGGCATTGTATTCCATTAAAAGATTTAATTTGAAGGATAGCCCGCAAGAGCTTATTTCCGAATGGCTTGATATGGCTAAGCAAGCCTATTGCAATAAAATTATGTTAAAACCGTATGTGCAAGAGTTTTTGGAAAAGCTAAAGTCGCAAAATATAGGAATGTCGGTCGCAACCTCTTTAAGCAAGGAATTGGCTTTGCCCGCATTGCAACGAAATGGTATTTTGCAATATTTTGACATAGTTGTAAATAGCGAGCAAGTAAAAAGAGGGAAAGGCTTTCCCGATATTTACTTAAAGGCAATAAGTCATACTCAAGTTGAGCCACGCGATTGTGTGGTTTTTGAGGATATTTTGCAAGGTGTTAACGGAGCGAAAAAAGGCGGATTTTATGTGGTAGGTGTGTTTGACGAGGAGTCAAAAGGCGACCACAATCAAATAAAAAGCGTGGCAGATAAGTTTGTTAATGATTTTAGTGAATTGCTAGATTAATATTAAAAAATATCAAAATAAAAGGATTGTTTTTATATTGACAGTTCTTTTTGCATATAAATATAAGTTTTTAGCAAATTTTGTAGAAAAATAATAAAATTTAGTATTAAAACGCTTGCAAATTTTGCTTAAAAAGTTTAATATTGCGGTGGGAGGTGGAATATGCAAGTTTTAATCACTACGGCTATAGCCGTCGCAACAATGCTTGCCTACGCTGTTCCGGGATACCTGACAGTCAGATGCAAACTAATTCGTGCGGAAAGTATATCCGCCTTTTCAGTTTTGTTAATGTATGTTTGTCAACCTATGCTAACTATTACCTCGTTTTTAAATGCGACTTATACATTGGATTTCTTTTGGAAGATGATTGTCGCTTTTGTGCTTGCGGGTGTTTTGCAGCTAGGTGTTATTTTGATTGCACATTTTTGTTTGAAAAAGCATTACGATAAAGATATAAAATACCGCGTCGCAACAGTCGCTACCGCTTTTGGTAACTGTGGGTTTATGGGTGTTCCTCTATTACAAGCCATTATGCCGGAGGCTGTTAGGAATAATGCAGTGGTACTATCCGTTATGTTTTTATTTGGACTTAATTTGATAGGTTGGACATTCGCATCATATTTAATAAGCGGGGATAAAAAGTTTATAAGTGTAAAAAAGGCATTTATCAATCCCGCAATGCTAGGGCTTGTTATAGGATTGCCGTTGTTTATTTGCAATGTAACTTTGCCTAAAGAAATTTTTACTTGCGTGGAATTACTAGGAAAGATGACAACGCCTTTATGTATGATAATTTTAGGTATGAGACTTGCTACAATAACATTAAAGGAAATGTTTTGTTCGCCTTTCCAATACGCTATTGTAGGAGTAAAGCAAATTGTAATGCCAATGCTTGGTTTGCTTTTAATTTGGTTTATCCCAATAGATTTTTACATTAGACAATCGCTATTTATATTGGCGGCAACACCTGTTGCGAGCATAACATTGAATTTTGCCGAAATGCTTGGCAAGGGTCAAAAGACAGCTGCAAATTTAGTTTTACTAGGTACAATATTAAGCGTTGTCACTCTTCCGTTAATGGCATTGATAATGAATGTAGTACCCGATATTTATGCTTTAGCTTAATCAATAAACAGGTTGAAAAATTTAATTTGCAGGCTTTATATATTGTTGCAATTAAATTTAAAATCAGCAAAAGTCTTAAAAACAAGACAAAATTTGTCTGAGATTTTTATAAAATAAATTTTAGAATAATAAAAACTACACCCCAAAACAAATTGTTTTGGGGTGTTACTTTTTGTGTAAAGTTTAAAGTAGATAAAAAGTGGTGTTCACTGCAATAATCCTATCAAAAATCGGGACTATTGGGGATAAAAAATTGCCATTAATGTAAAGTTTGGGTACATGGAATAAGTATATCTATGTACATATTATATGTA
>OFGZ01000295.1_pt1 | contig 44909 bp, 45 predicted proteins | sample 1521871 | NCBI WGS metagenome assembly OFGZ01 (sample SAMEA3504091, study PRJEB24116) | mouse gut metagenome | biome: mouse gut; feature: mouse-associated habitat; material: faeces | place: Denmark | collected 2011
GTTGATTTATCCAAATCACTTGCGGCTCACTTATAATACCACACCCTCACAGAAGCGCAACCCCTTTTCTGCACTTTTTTGCATTTTATTTCCGGATTCTGTTAATTAGTGCAAACACTACGGTTTTCCTGTCTCACGAAGAAAAGACCGGCACATTCTTCTGTACCGGCCTGTACTGCATACCTGAACTGTATTGAAGCAGTGTCTATTTTTGTTCCTCTGCGGAGTCTGTATCAGTCTTGTCGTCCGCCTTTGCGTCACTGTCTGTCGCTTCCTGAGACTGTTCCACCTGCACTTCCGGTTTCACTTCCTCAACCAATACTGTTTCCACAGGTTCGTCCACCACGACTTCAGCCTCCTTCACACCCTCCGCAAAGTCTGCTGTCTTCGCGGCAGCTTCCTCCACAGTACCGGCCCCCACTTTTTCTGACGGCAGTTCCGGTGTCCGGTGCACAACCTGGGACCAGGTCAGTCTGTTGGCCCTGGATGCAATCATCCAGGCTGTCAGCAGTGCAAATCCGGCCAGCTCGAGGATGAACACAAAGATTCCGTATCCATTGGATTCATGACGCCGGTCATTCGAAGGCATCCAGCCTCCCGGCTTTTCCAGCGTACCCAATCCAGTCCCATCAGATTCCATCATCAGCGACACCACAGAGGCGGCTTTTGCACCACTGTCTTTGGACTGACTGTCAGCAGCATCAGACTTTCCGCTGTCTGCCTTCTCGTTCCCTGCATTCCTGTCAGATCCTGTGTCATTTCCGGCACCGGATCCTGCATTGTCTGTTGCCCCCGATGTGCTGTCTTCGCCGTTCCGGATCCGGGTATCGTTCCGATATCCGGATCCGCCCTGTTCACCACAGAAATCATCATCGAAGAAATCATCATCAAAACGGTCATCATCGAAGAAGTCATCCTCGTCATCAAAGGAATACCGCCGGCTGTCACCGGACTCCCGGTTCCTGTCTTCATCAAAGAAGAACCCTTCGTCGTCATCAAATCCCCCAAACGACCAGTCACGTTCCTCAAACCGCCCGACTCTCCGGTCCTCGCCGAACACATCCATGCCCGTCGCCACGGCAGATCCCGCCAGAAGCACAAGACCTGTACCGCATACTATATTTTTCCAAACTCGTTTCATTTTCCATTCCTCCTCATGGGTTCAAGAATATGCGCCAAGGCTTAAACGAACCTGAAAGAAACGAAAATTTCAGCAATACCGGTTGATGAGCCAGAGAATCACGACGAGAATCCCCAGAATGCCGAATGTGACTACATACACCCGGCCCGGGATCCAGTCCGGCAGATAGCCCGCAAGGCGGTAGACCAGGCTGTCCATGGTGGACTGAACTGTTTCACTGGTCCTGTCTACAGCTTTCTGTTCTTTTTTCTCGTCTTTCCTCACATTCTTCTCGGCTTTTTTGTCCTGCTTCGAGGTACCGGAGCCGGTGGTGGCGGTTCCGGTGGACGCCCCTTCTGTTACAGCCTGTTCGGATTCCTCCGTGGTAATCACCGATGCGTCCCAGAGTTTCTGTCCGCTGTCGCTGAGGACGGAATCAGCGGATTTCAGTACGATTTCTGCTGCGTGTCTGGAGAAAGGATCGACCCCTTCCGCAAAGAGAGTAAGTCCCATGATGACCGCCAGCACAATCAGCGCGCCGATGATCCGCATGGCCCATTTACGATCTCCCATTCCCTGTATCCCCTCGTTTCACTAGTCCCCTTGTCTGAAAAAGCCGGGGATCCCGGCTTTCTGCATTATCGTCGGCTGTGTCTGCCGTGGCCGCACAGCAATGCGGTGAGCAGGGCAACCGCCGCTGCGATGGAAACACCGCAGATGATTTCCTTTTTGTGGGCTGCAGCCTGGGAGCGCAGTTCCTCGAATTCATCTTCCGCCATGACCCTGGCCGCTTCCATGTCCCGGAGCATCACTGCTTTTTTCTCCTCGTATTCCTTCTCCAGCTGTTCCCTGCGCCGGTCGAATTCCTTCTCCATTTCTTCCAGCCGGGTATCCAGCTCTGCCTTCGCTTTCTTCAGATCTTCCTCTGCCTTGCGTACTTCATCCGTTGCCGGAGCTGCTGTGCTGACAGCAGCAGGTTTCTTTTCCTGTTCAGACATACCTGCGCCTCCTTGTCACTGCATTTATTATAGTGTGCCCGACGGGGTTTGGGTTCCCTGACTGCCCGGCAATTTGGCGGACTGAAGCAGGCCAAACAAGAGAATGTGTGCTGATGGCTGTGATACAGTCAGGACATGAACAAAGAACACAACTCTGCCCCTGATACAAGGTTTACGCTGCAGGACCTCGCGATGCGGGCCATGAAAGAACACCCTGATCAGTATCGGCTGGCGCCGATCATTCTGGCAGCCGTGGACGGCAAACTCATGGAACTGGGAAAGTCAGTCCAGGCTGACACCAGCATCCGCTTCATCACCACAGAGGACCCCACAGGCCGGATGGCACTGGTGAGGACGACGATTTTCTCCATGCTGAAGGCCTTTTTTGCACAGGCTGGCCGCAGCAATGTGCGAACCATCACCGTGGACTTCCAGATCCAGGACGCGCTGTTTGTCCGGCCCGCCGGACACTTTCAACTGGATGAACAGCTGCTGGAGGGTGTGGCCCGCAGAATGCAGGAATACGCACAGAACCGCTACCCCATCCACCGCCGACGGGTCCTGACACAGGAGGCCATCCAGGAATTCTCCCGATACCGGATGGATTCCAAGGCCCGTTTGTTCCGCTACCGACTGTCCGGGACTGTGCACATCTACTCCCTGGGCAATTTCGTGGACTATTTCTACGGTCATATGGCGCCAGATGCCGGGTATGTGAAAAACTTCCGGCTGATTCCCTGGGATGACGGATTCTTCCTGCAGATTCCCCGTACACAGGATGAAGCTGTATTCGATCCGGCTGCACATGAAAAGGAGTACGCCACCCTGCGGGAGTCCCATATCTGGGCGCAGAAACTGGACTGCGAGGACGTGGCGGATCTCAACGGCTGGATCTGCAAGGGCCAGGCATCGACACTGATCGGCATCCAGGAAGCCCTGCAGGAAAAGAAAATCGGCCAGATCGCCGAATCCATTGCCTCGGATGGACACCGGCGGATCGTCATGATTGCCGGACCGAGTTCCTCTTCCAAGACCACATTCGCAAAACGGCTTTGTGTCCAGCTCCAGGCACTGGGGCTGAACCCGGTGCAGCTTTCCGTGGATGACTGGTTCAAAAACCGGGAAGACTCCCCGCGGCTGCCGGATGGAAGCTATGATTTCGAGTCCCTCGAGGCAGTGGACCTGGACCAGCTCAACCGGGACCTGGAGGACCTGCTGGCCGGGCAGCCGGTGATGATGCCTGTCTACAACTTCCTTCTGGGGAAACGGGAATACCATGGGCGGATCCTGCGCATGAACGAAGGGGATGTGCTGGTGATCGAAGGCATTCACGCCCTTAACCCCCGCATGGCGGCGGCCATTTTGCCGGAGAAGCAGTTCCGTATTTATATCAGTGCCCTCACCCAGCTGGCAATCGACCAGCACAACCCCATCCCCCCGGAAGACGGACGTCTGCTGAGGCGCATCGTGCGGGATGCCCGTACCCGCGGCTACAGCGCAGAACAGACTATGGAGATGTGGCCGGCTGTCCGGACGGGAGAAGAAGTCAACATCCTGCCGTTCCAGGAAAACGCCGATGTCTTCTTCAACAGTGCCTGTGTCTATGAACTGGCGGTGCTGAAGCAGTATGCCGAGCCGCTGCTGTTTGATATCCAGCCTTCGTCCCTGCATTACGAAGAAGCCAGGCGGCTGCTGAAATTCCTGGACTATTTCCTGGGCATTTCTTCCGAGGATATACCAAAAAACTCCCTGCTGCGGGAGTTCATCGGCTGAAAGAGTGCAACCTGCAGGTCCGGTCCTGGTGACCGGATCTGTATTTCGCTGTTCCGGCCCTACAGCCAGAGACACAGGCCGGTGACAAAAGCCGCCACCAGGCAGGCAATGGCCAGATACTGGCAGATCTGTGCGGCCATGAGAATGGCTCTTTGCTGCTTCAGGCTGCGCTGTGCCAGGGATGCGGCTTCGTCCATCATGTCCATAAACTCGTCAAAATGTCCCTCGGGTGCCGGTGCCACATCCAGGCGGCTGCGCAGGGCTGTGCAGTCGGGAAATCCGGTGATCCGCGGCCACAGCCGGGTAACGGATGCAGTGACCATGGAGGCCAGGAACAGTCCCGTCACAATGGAAGCCGCCAGCAGGGTGAACAGCCAGGGAAGATGCAGAGGCAGACTGAGTCTGAGAAGACACAGCGATGCAATCAGGAGCAGGACACTCACAAGCTGGATTTCGAAGGACAGCCGGTGCATATCGGTTTCCCGCCCCAGTTCCTCTTTGTATTTTCGTTCCATCAGCTTCTCTGCATAGTCGTATTTCTGTTTCACGGTCTGCTCCTTTCCGGATGCCGTCTGACCAGGCATCCTTCACTGCCTCTGACAGTACCAGACAGGGACTGCAAAGAAAAACAGGAGACATTCTGTTTCCACCTTTTCCGCCTTCGGATCCGCGGCATTCTGCAACACTCTTTGTTTCAGGGCGGCTATACTGAAAAGGAATGGATGCACACCGGCATCCGCAAGGGAGAACACCATGATTGAATACAGATTCGAACCGGAACTGCACCGCAGTGCAGCATATGACGGCTCCAGCTGCATTGGAGAATGCGACTATGTGGACAGAAACGGCGCCTGGGCGATCACGCACACGGAAGTCGATCCCGCCTGGGGCGGACAAGGCATTGCCAGACAGCTCGTGCTGATGGTGGCACAGGAGGCCGAAAATCAGGATATCCCTGTGATCCCCGTCTGCTCCTATGCTGTTCATGTGCTTGGCTGATGGTCATCGGCTGGTCGGTGGGGCGCTAAAGCTTACCGGAGTCAATTTCGTTTCACGAAACATTTGATTTGTCAATAGGATTTCAAAAAAATCTGGGCGTTTAAGATGACGAATCAACCTCGGATTCGTATCATGGAATCAGAAAGCAAGATGTTCAGCTTTCATCCTTCCTCCTATTGAGCATATCTGAGATCAGGCGCGACGGCGCCTTTTCTCATGATTTGCGTAACAAAATTCCCGTCAGTTGTTGAGACTGACGGGCTTTTTGCTAAAGCTGCCCGAATATCAGCCGGAAACAGCCGGTTTTTCTGTTTCTGGAAAAACTGTACCCAGTTTTGTACCCAGAACGTCTGCAGGCACTGCCGTAATCAGGAGTTTCTGTACAGACTGTTGCTGGTTCAGCTGGCTCAGACTGTCGAATGTGCCCGGCTTCTCGCCAGAGAGCGCCGGATCAGCGGGCAGGCAACGACCGCGATCGCCACACCGGCTGCAGACTGCAGGATGTTTTCCGGAATACCGGCTGCAGCCACCATCATGTTCCCCTTCAGATACCATTTGGCCAGGAAGTATCCCGTCACCATGATCGCAGCCCCCAGCAGATACGCCGGGATCCGGACCTTCTCGCCATACCGGCGGATCAGGCAGCTGACGACCACGGCTTCGAGCCCCTTGATCAGCAGCGTCGGAAGGAAATAATAGGCATAGCCACCGGCCACATCTGCCAGGGCGGATCCGAGGCCACCGGCCAGGAAACTGAGACCGGGACTCAGGAAGGAAGCGAAGAGCAGGACAAAGCCGTCGCCAAGATTGAAATATCCATCGAGGGCATTGGGGACTTTGATATACATCGTGGCCACGAACACCAGGGCCATGCCCAGGGCAGTCAGGACCATGTCCTGAATCGTTATGTTATGTTTCATACAGGATACCTCCATGTCAGCGATGATACCCCTCTTCTGTCATCGAAAAAACAGACAGATTTTGTATATTTTCAGGGGACAGTTTATGCTGATGGCATGAAACACTCCAAAAAGTACCTGCAGCTGTATGACACGCTGTATCACGACATTCAAAGCGGTGCCCTGCAGCCGGGGCAGCGGCTGCCGTCCATCCGGGAACTCGTGCGCCGCAGCGGTTTGTCACAGACCACTGTCGAGCATACTCTTGCGCTTCTGCAGGATGAAGGACTCGTCCGCAGTGTCCCGCAGTCCGGCTCTTTTGTGAGCGACATCGCCCCGCGCCTGTCTTCCCTGCAGCCTGAATCCGAATCCCGGCCTCCTGCACCGGAACCCCGCTGGAATCTGCAGACCAATGCCATCCACCCGGAGCTGTTTGACATGAAGCTCTGGAAACGCTGTCTGCGGGAAACGCTGGAGGACAGCGACGGACTTGCCAGTTACGGGGACAGCCGCGGCGAACAGCGGCTCCGCCTTGCGCTTTCGGAGTATCTCTACCGTCTTCGAAGACTGCGCACGAATCCCGATTCGATCCTGGTGGGACCGAGTTACCAGACCCTGCTGTTCATCCTCACCACCCTTGTCGGTCCGCGGCAGACCGTGGCCATGGAACACCATGCACCTGTTCTCGCACGACAGGCCTTTGAACAGGCGGGGTGGACCATCATGGAACTGGAAAGCGATGAATACGGACCGCTGCCGGAGGAACTGAAAAAACCCTTTGACTGTCTGTACCTGACCACAGCCTGCACCGGCACGAAAAAAAAGGCCCTGCGCGCCAGGCAGGACCTGTATCGGAATCTGTTCGTGATCGAAGACGACTACAACGGCGAACTCACCTATGTCTCGGGTGCCCGCAACGCCCTGTCCAGCAGGCTGCCGCAGTCTGTCTACATCGGATCGTTTTCCCGGGTGCTTCTTCCCTCCATCCGGCTGTCGTGCATGGTTCTGCCGCCTTCATTGATGAAGCGCTTCGATCCCGGACTGTATGCACCCATGGCTTCCCGGATCGAGCAGCTGGCCCTGGCCCGTTACATATCTTCCGGGGGACTGGAACGGCATGTTCGCCGCCTCAACCGGCAGTACCGGGACCGCTGCCAGACGGTGCTGTCCATCCTGGATGGATATCCCGTGCTGCTGGATGAAGCCTATCTCTGTGTGGAGATAGCCGGCTGGACCCTCCCGCCGGAATTCGGGTGCACCCGCACTGCCTCAGGAATCCGGCTGTCCTTTGCGTCTGTGGCCCTGGGCAGACTGGAACCGGCGTTTCTCGCTGTGCGGGATTCCCTTGAGCCACTGGATGGTACAGGCCGGCTGTCGTCCGGCGTCGAGTTCCAGACAGGCGAAACTGGGGGGCATGCAGTTGGCTGAATGCCGGATATTGCCCGGATCCACCACCAGCACCCCTTCCAGTTCCAGACACCAGGCCACATAACCGCCTGTCCGCAGGAGCACATCACAGTGCAGGGCTGCAGCCTGGCGGGCCATGTCCATCAGCCCTGGTCGCGCCGGAGCGACCAGGATTCGGTGTCCCTCCAGATTCAGGATGCTGCCGGGGGCAGCCATGCACCATTCGGGCTGCAGCGGCTGCCAGGGACCGGACTGCAGATACAGGGTCCCTCCGGCAGTATCCTGTCCCAGTTCTTTCATGCAGCCAGGTTCCTGCAGATCTCCGGCTGCGGCAATGATTTTCATGCCTTCAGTGTACACACTCAATTGTCTTATGTCCCAGAATACAATCACAGGCAAAAAACCAGAGCTTTGACCGGCATGATATAATGCGCAGGTACACAAATATCACCAGGGAAGGAGTCATGTCATGTCATTCACCATTCACCAGGAGCTGCCCTCTCCGGATGTCCTCAAGGAGCTCTATCCTCTCTCACCCGCACTGGCGGCACAGAAAGCTGTGCGGGATCAGGAACTGCGGGATATCTTCGAGGGCCGCAGCGACAAATTCATCCTCATTGTCGGCCCCTGCTCGGCAGACAGCGAAGACAGCGTGACAGAGTATGTCCGCCGCCTGAAGGACGTGAACGAAAAAGTCCAGGACAAGCTGTTCATCATCCCCCGGGTTTACACCAACAAGCCGCGGACCACCGGCGAAGGCTACAAAGGCATGCTGCATCAGCCGGATCCCAACAGCAAACCCGACCTGCTTTCCGGCATCGTCTCGATCCGCAGGATGCACCTGCGCATCCTGGAAGAGACCGGTCTGTCCGCCGCGGATGAAATGCTGTATCCCAGCAACCGGGACTACTTTGACGATGTCCTGGCCTATGAAGCCGTGGGTGCGCGGTCGGTGGAGAACCAGCAGCATCGTCTGGTGGCATCCGGAGCGGACATTCCCGTCGGGATGAAAAACCCCACTTCCGGGGATCTGTCTGTGATGATCAATTCCGTCATCGCCGCCCAGGCCCCCCAGAGCTTCATTCACCGGATGTTCCACGTCTCCACACCGGGCAATCCGCTGACTCATACCATTCTTCGCGGGGGTGTGGACAAGCTGGGGAATGCCATTCCCAACTACCACTACGAAGACCTGAAGCGCCTGCAGCGGGAATATAAAAAGACCAGTCTGGCCAATCCGGCGGTGATCGTGGACTGCAATCACTACAATTCCGGAAAACAATACAGGGAACAGATCCGGATCGCCAAGGAAGTCATGCACTCCCGCAAATATGACCCGGAGATCCGGAAACTGGTGAAGGGCCTCATGATCGAGTCCTATCTCAAGGAAGGCCGACAGGACATCTGCGAGAACTACGAACCGGGGCTGTCCATCACCGACCCCTGCCTGGGATGGGAAGATACCGAACAGCTGATTTACGACATTTACGAGTCTCTCTGACAGATGCCGGTGGCAGGCTGACCAGCCCGATGGTGTCTGGCAGGCGGCTCTCCCGGCTTTGCCGGCGATATCAAATGCCCGAAACTGGATTCAGTCCCGGGCATTTTTTCATTGTATTTACTTGTAATCCCTGTCCGGTTCCGGTCTCTGTCCGTGACCGCTCCGGTCCACCGGCGGAACAGATCCAAAGCCGCTTATACGAAATACGTGAAGTTCACGCTCGCAGCACGGTTGTCCAGCAGGTCTGCGGGAGCCGACAGTTCATTGGACAATACACACTGCATACCCGCTGCCTCCTCTGCATCCAGATCGCGCAGATTGTTCAGCAGCAGCCAGGTGCTCTTCATTTCCCTTTCGAATTCCCTGGGCAGCAGATCGGAAAATGCACCCATGATCTTTCGCTTGAATCCCTTGGGAGCATCCGGGTCATACGCCAGGTCTGTGTCAATGATGTCGCCAATGATGTATTCGTATTCACCGTAATCGCCTTCATAAGCCAGGATGGCCTGGTTGAATCGGTCGGCGAGGCGGGGATCCGCTTCTGCATCTGTGCAGAATGCCACCCGTCCCAGGGGATCCTTTGCCGCACTCGTTCTGTACATTTCTGCGATCTCCTTTGCGGTCTTGCCTCCTGCATCTACCAGACGGATAAAGATCCCGATTTCGTTGTTATCTAACATACTGCACCTTCCTTTAAATCTGTACCACTGCATGATAGCACAGGTTGTGAAAAGATTCACCTGTCCGCGTCTTATTTTCTGCCCTCTCCTGCCGATGGCCGCTCAGCCCTCAGGCAGGGACCTGCCTGATCCCTGCATCCTGCTACAGGCAGCAACCACAGTAAATCCGGGAACATTGGCACGAAAGCCCGTTCTCCAATCCCGGACTGAGGTGTAAAATGAAAGAGAAAGAAAGCCCGACGGCTCTTTTTTTTGGCCCGGGAAGAAAGGAGCGAAGGATTTGAACGAAAACAAAATGGGTGTCCAGCCGGTGAACCGGCTGCTGGTTTCCATGTCTGTGCCCATGATGGTCTCCATGCTGGTGCAGGCGCTGTACAACGTGGTGGACTCGATCTTCGTGGCGAGTCTCAGTGAGGACGCCCTGACGGCGGTGTCCCTGGCGTTTCCCTGGCAGAACCTGATGATTGCCGTGGGGGTGGGAACAGGCGTGGGTGTGAATGCCTGGCTCTCCCGGTGTCTGGGGGAAAAAGACCAGAGATCGGCGAATGCGACCGCCGAAAACGGCATTTTCCTGGCGATGACCAGCTACCTGGTGTTTGCGGTAACGGGTATGCTGATTTCCCGGCCATTTTTCACCCTGCAGACTTCTTCCGCTGTCATTGCAGAAGAAGGATTCCAGTATATGTGGATCGTGTCGGTATTCGGCATCGGTCTGTTTCTGCAGACAATGAATGAAAAGATCCTCGCCTCCACCGGCCGGACGAATCTCACGATGGTCAGCCAGCTGGCAGGAGCCGCCATCAACATTGTGCTGGATCCCATCATGATCTTCGGGCTGTTCGGCTTCCCGGCACTGGGTGTGGCGGGCGCCGCCATTGCCACAGTCACGGGGCAGATCATCGGCGGTCTCCTGGGGGTGTGGTTCAACAGCCGCCTCAACCGGGAGATCCAGATCCGGTTTCGGGGTTTCCGGCCCGACCGGGCAATCATCGGGCACATTTACAGCGTGGGTCTGCCGTCCATCATCCTGCAGTCCATCGGCAGCATCATGACCTTCTCCATGAACCAGATCCTGATATCATTCTCCACCACCGCGGCGGCGGTCCTCGGGGTTTATTTCAAGCTCCAGAGCTTTGTCTTCATGCCCATTTTCGGGCTGAACAACGGCATGGTGCCGATCGTGGCCTACAACTACGGGGCGGCGAAGCCGGTGCGGATCATGAAGACCCTGAAGCTGGCCATCGCCTATGCCCTGTCGATCATGGGTGTCGGACTGCTGCTGTTTCAGCTGCTGCCGGGCACGTTCCTGGATCTGTTCCAGGCCAGCGACAATATGAAATCCATTGGCATTCCGGCGCTGCGCATCATCTCCCTGTGCTTTGTGCCCGCGGGATTCGGGATCATCTGCGGTTCCTTTTTCCAGGCCATGGGCCATGGCATGATTGCCATGTGGGTGTCTATTGTGCGGCAGCTCGGGGCACTGATTCCCCTGGCGTGGCTGCTGTCGAGAACCGGCCAGCTGAACCTGGTATGGCTGGCGTTCCCGCTGGCGGAAATCGTGGCAGTCCTGATCACGACCTTCGGTCTGCGGCGGGTCATCCGCACCCAGATCCGGCCTCTGTACGGAAAACAGCCTCAGGATCCCGGAACAGCCTGAATCTTTCATTCAATCCCCCGTTCTGCCGGGTATCCAGGTTCTTCCGGGAACCGGTCAGCCACTGCAGGACGGGGATTTCTGTATCCGGATATTGCGGGATTACAACGGTGCGGATCAAGCGCCAACCTTCTGCGAATACGTCGGATACTGCCGGTCAAAACGGGGTGGTCATAGTCACAGACCCGTGCATAAAGACCGAACTCTGTCAGGCTGCCTTCCGTCTTTTGGGCAGTGGTGGTTCATACCGCCTCATGCAGCGGACGATATGGCATAAAATGATAAAAAGAGAAACAAAAAAAGGAGGACCTGTATGTCCCTTGAAGTATATGAACAGGCACGGAAAATCGGACTGCGCTGTGTAAAAACCCGCGCGGCGCAGGGCCTGGATCCCTACCTGCCGGCACTGGAGGACGATAAGCTGAAAATCCTGAAGACCCAGGAGCTGCCGGTCACGGCCATTCCCCTGGACTGCGTCACCGGCACACGCACACGCGGCCGGACCAATTCCTTTGCGGCGGATTTCATGCCCCTGCTCGAGCCTGCGAGTGAGTTCGCCGGAAAATGGACGCGTCTGTATGAAGCACAGCTGGAGGAAGGCATCCGGGAGCCGATCCTGTGCGTCGAATACCTCGGACATTTCTATGTCCAGGAAGGAAACAAGCGGGTCTCGGTCCTGAAATACCTGAAGGCGCCTGAGATCATGGCCAAAGTCACCAGGCTGATTCCGGAAAACGACCATTCGCCGGAAATGGAAACCTACTTCGAGTCCCTGGAAGCGCAGAAAAAAACCGGGGCATCCTATCTGCACTTCGTCACCCCCGGCAGCTGGAAGCGGCTGGACTTTGTTCTGGGCGCAGATGACGGGCCCTGGAGTGAAAAAATGCGGGAGGATGTGCGGTCTGCCTGGAACCGCTTCTCGCAGATTTTCCTGAAACTCGGCGGAAGCCAGCTGCAGATTCCCGCCGGCGATGCCTTCCTGCTGTTTCTGGAGATCTACGGCCTGAAGGACTTTGACGACATTGGCAACGGTGAGCTCGAGCGGCAGATCCGCAAAGTCTGGGCGGATTTCTCCGTCTGGCCGGAAAAACCGAGGGCGGTGGTGGAAACCGACACAGAGGAAGACCGCAAGTCCCTGCTCTCCCGGCTCTACGGGGAACCCCGGGCCGCATTCATTTACCGGCGGGATCCGGAAACCAGTGCCTGGACCAGACACCACGAACAGGGCCGGGCCTACCTGAACCGGGAAATGCCGGAGGTGGACACCAGGGCGTGGTTCGAGGTGAACACACCGGAGCAGGAAATGGCGGCGATGGAGGAAGCCGTGAAGAAAGGCTATGACGTCATTTTCACCACCAGTCCGGAAATGCTGCGCTCCAGCATCCGCTTTGGCGCGGCCCATCCGGAGATCAAGATGTTCAACTGCAGCCTCAACACGCTGACCGGCCACATCCGGACGTATTTCGGGCGCCGGTATGAATCTCAGTTCCTGTCGGGGCTCATTGCGGGCATCCTGACGGTTTCGGGGCACATCGGCTACCTCGCGGATTATCCCATTTACGGAAACATTGCCAGCCTGAACGCCTTTGCCCTGGGTGCGCTGATGACCAACCCCGAAGCGCGGGTCTACCTCGACTGGTCCACCACCAAGGAAAGTGCAGGGCACATTCCGCGGGATACGGACCTGGTCTTCATTGCGGGCATCGATTTTGACCCCAATGTGATCACGAGCCGGGAATTCGGGCTCTACGACCTGCGGGAGGGAAAATTCGTGAAGGTCACCTACGATCTCGAGTACTGGGGACAGTTCTACACCAAGATGATGCAGCGGATCCGCAACCGCCGGTGGTATGAGGAACACGGCGAGGCCGGGCAGTCTGTCAATTACTGGTGGGGGGTCTCCAATGGCATGATTGACCTGGAGATGACAAAAGTGGTTCCAGAACAGACCCGGCGCCTGATCGGCATTGTCCGGGAAAACCTGCGGCACGGGCTGCATCCCTTCCGGGATGAACTCCGGGACCAGGAGGGGCAGATCCGGTGCCGCCAGGGAGAAACACTGAGTCCGGAGCAGCTCATGGACATGGACTGGCTGCTGTCGAACATCATCGGCTCCATTCCGGGGCTGGATGACTTCACGGACGAAGCCACAGGCGTGATTCGCACCCATGGCATTTCCCGGGTAAAGGAGTCCACATGAAGAAGCTCAGGGTCCTGGTGCTCTCGGATGAAATCGACCGGGCCCTGTACGATCACTTTGATCGCTCGATGCTGCAGGACATTGACATGATCATTTCCTGCGGCGATCTCCCAGCCCGGTACCTGACGTTTCTCGCCACAATGTTCAACGGACCGGTCCTGTATGTCTGCGGGAACCATGACGAGAAATACGTCACGAACCCTCCCGAGGGGTGCATCTGCATCGAAGACGAGATCTACGAATACCAGGGGATCCGGTTCCTGGGCCTGGGGGGCAGCCGCCGGTACAAAAAGGGGCCGTTTCAGTACACCGAAGCCCAGATGGAGAAGCGGATCCACAAACTGTGGTATCCGCTGTGGCGGAAAAAAGGATTCGATGTGCTGGTCACACATTCTCCTGCCAAAGACCACGGAGACGGCAAAGGTGCCCATGAAGGGTTCCCTTGTTTCAACCGCCTGATTGAAAAGTACCGTCCCTCCTGGTTCTTCTATGGACACATGCACCTGAGCTATGACGCCAACACCCCCCGGGTGTCCAGGCTCGGTGATACGTCCACCGTAAATGCCTTCGGCAAGTATGTTGTGGAAGTCGAGGTGCCGGAAAACGGAAATACACACCGGTCTGCCGATGGTGACGGAGGCAGTCAGCTGGAGCAGTAACCGGACCGGGACAGACAGGATCATAGAGAACGGATCATACGGATGCAGTGAAGAGCTGCATCCTTTTTTGTGTATGTTCTTCATTTGAAAGCCCTTGCAGTCCAATTTCTGCTCGTTATACTCAAAGGTGATAGTTGGAAAGTCTGAAAATTATGAATGAAGAAAAAAAACAGACATGATAAAGCAAAATCCTTTGGCAGGTCCTTGTGGAAGGGACTGAAAAAGCTCCCGACCGCCGTGAACATCTGTCTGCTGATTGCAGTCCTTGCTGTCGTGGTTTACTGCGGCTACAGAGTCAACCGGTTTGTGGTGGGCAGGCCGCCGGAAACCGCAATGGAAGTCAAGTCTTCTCTCCAGTCACTGGAAAACGCCAGCTCCCTGCGGGTCATGAACACGCCGTACTCCGCAGTGGCCACTGTGTACCAGGACAAAGAAAAGAAAAAGCCCCTGTATCATGTCTGGTACAACGGAATCATCAAAATGAATACAGATTTCAGCGAAATCCAGGTGGAAGGAAACGAGGAAAGCAGGGAACTGGTCGTGACGATGCGGCCAGTCCAGCTGGAATATGAACTGCTGGATGGATTCGAATATCTTCCTGAAGCACCGAATAACGAGAAAGGTTTCGTGGAAGCCAGAAAAGCTGCAGAAGCCGACCTGAAAAAACGGGTGCTCAAGGATGTCAACCTCAACGAGACAGCCAATGAAAACGCCAGGACAATTCTGAAAGAATTCACGGAATCCATTACAGGCGGCGAATATCAGGTCACGGTGGTCACAGAAGCACCGGCAACGGCCTCGTCTGCAGAAACAAAAACGGGCGATAAATCCGATACAGAAAAACCGGAACAGGAGGCACCATCTGATGAAAAAAAGTAAAACCGTTCTTCTGGCGGTTCTCATCTTCTCGGGCTGCGCCCGGGTGCAGCCTGACCTGGAACCGGCAGCTGTCTGCTCCGCCGGAAGTCTGACCGTAATGAAAATGGGCTTTCATACGGTCGCGGATTGCGACAAAAGCCGCGGGGACGGCCTGTCATCCCTCTTCAAGAAAGCCCGGAAGTACTGGCAGGAATATGACGGGACCGTGGAGGTCAGCTACTCCCTGAAGGAAAGCGGCGTGTCCAGAACCGGCGAAACATTCAACATCACCGTTCCTGACCCTGAAATTACTGTTCACATCGATACAAAGAACGCCAAAGACCCCTATGTCACCGAAGATGCCTGGCTGGTCAAAAATCCCATCACCCCCGAGGAACAGGAGCAGATGTTCAAAGATGCGAAATTGGAGATGCTGGATTCCATTCAAAATGACCAGGACCTGATAAAGCGCGCAAAGCAGCGCTACAAAGAGCTCCTGTCTTCCTATATTGCGAGCATCGGCAGGCAGCATGACCGGGAGTACAAAGTTGTATTTGTGGAATAGAGCAGGCACAAAAGCTTCATGCATATCATAAAAACGGGAACCCGTGCATTGTCCGATGCAGAGGGGTTCCCGATTTTTTTATGGTTCTATTACCGGCTGCTGTATATCTGCCATCATCGGCAGCCGGAGGCATCGACCTCTTCCTGTCTCAGAAGTGCAGCCCGGACAGATCCGGCCACTGGATGTCGGTCAGCTGCAGATCATTCAGCCACTGCTGCAGGTCAAATCCCTTCTGCGAGGATGGGACGCCCTCTCCCGCGGGTCCGTACAGGGCATTCAGGACCCCATACAGTTCCGGGCTCTTCTGCTGGAGCAGGGCCGGATCCATGATGTACAGGGAACCGGCTTCGGCGAAGAACTCGCTGATATCCGTCGCACCATAGGCGGAAATCAGGGCAGGCTGCGATTCATAGATCCGACGCACAGTTTCCGTATACTCGCTGTCTGCGTTTTTCTGCGTAATGTCATGCTCGAAGTCGAAGCAGTGGGTCAGCTCATGGGCTGTAGTGGAAGGCTCCAGGCTCTCGAGGCGCAGAAACACTTCCTCATCATGGTTGCTCTCCAGCAGCCCGGTTCCGTTGTCGGTATAGGAATAGGTGGAGAATCCCGCAACCAGTCCCCCCGCCTGGATGTTGTGTTCCGCCATGGCACGGGTGAAGGCTGCATCGTCCAGGATCCGGATCACGTTGGTCTGCTGCAGCAGCCAGTCCGGCAGGCAGTAGACGTTTTCTTCCAGGATCTGCGCCGCCTCTTCCTGCGACACCGCTGCCTGGATCCCCACTTCCGGAAGTCCGTCACGCTGATCCGTGTAAGTGTATCCGTCAAGACTCACCTGCTGTTTCTGGACCGCTTCCTTCGCCTGGTCGAAGATCTGCCGGAACTGCTCGATGGAATGATCCGGCAGCATGTATTCATAGACGTAATATCCCGTCAGGCACAAAGCCGCAATGAGCAGACAGGCCCGGATAAAGCGCAGGAAGAACCCCAGCTTCGAATGCCACAGCCCCGAGCGGAGAAAGTGGACGACGGCCCATAGCCCTCCGAAATACAGCCGCATATTCCGATCCAGCAGCAGGTCGCCGGGGTATCCGAAGTATTCCAGGATCCAGGGCAGTCCCCAGTAAATCAGGCTGAAGACCAGTGCCGTGCCGAGGATGGTGCCGAATGTGATGTGAAAAACAGCGTGTCGCTTCATGTGGCTCATTATGCCATTGCGCGTTCCACGTGTCCAATGCACAAAAGAAAAGGCGGCTTCTGTTCTGGAAACCGCCTGGAGAAATTCAGTTCTCTTTGCCGTTGTTCTCTTTGTTTTCCTGCGCCGGTTTCTCTTCTGCCTTGTCCAGGAGTGTTTTCCGGCTGTTGCGCAGGATCATCAGTGCCGCCATGACCAGCGAAACAAAGAATGCTTCTCTGCCGCCCATCAGGCCGGTGCAGACCGAAAAAGTCAGGGAAATGACAGCCGCCGCCCACTTCAGGCCCATCTTGCATAGAACACAGATGCCGCCTGTCAGCAGGGACAGGATTCCCCAGACAGGGGCATACAGCACATAGGTGACAGCCAGGACCGCCACACCCTTTCCGCCCTGGAAGTTGCGCCAGAAGGGATAACAATGGCCGATGGCTGCACCCAGTCCCGCATACAGGGTGAGAATGTCCCCGGCGGCAGGAAAGAGCCAGCGGCAGATCACAATGGCCAGAACGGTTTTCATGCCGTCGCCCAGGAGCACCAGGGCTGCAGCCTTTGTCCCCAGGACGCGGCCTGTGTTGGCCATGCCCGGATTCCCCGATCCTTCTTCGTAGATGTTTTTCCCGGCTGCCCGCGCCACGATGGGGCTGAACAGAATGCAGCCAAAGACATAGCCAATGAAAAGAGACAGCAGTCGTGCTTCCATACAGGACCTCCCGGACCGGGCTGCCTGCAGTTCCGGTCAGATTTCATTCTATGGAGATGATACGCCGCAAAGAGCCAGAAAGTCGTCTGGAAGCCTTGCAGCGAGATCCAGCCGGTCACCGGTGACAGGATGGCGGAGGGTGACGGCAGCGCAGTGCAGCATGGCTCTTCCTTCTGTGGCTGACGCTCCGCATTCACAGGAGGAACCATACAAAGGATCCTGGAGCAGCGGATGACCAGCTGATGCCATATGGGCCCGGATCTGATGCATGCGCCCATGCTCGATTTTCACGGAGACCAGTGTACCGCCGGGGATGGATCTGACCGGTGTTACATAGGTCAAGGCGCTTTTCCCATCCAGAGACGGAACCATTGTCCGGTCCTGCAGTTTGAGCGGAGTGCAGATGACCTGCTCCTGCACCTGTCCATGACACAGGGCCAGATACCGTTTTTTCGTTTTCGTCAGGGACGGCACCCAGGAGGCCTTGCCGAACACCAGGATCCCGGAAGTGTCTTTATCCAGGCGTCCCTTGAGATACAAGGGATGACCCAGCGCAGCTTCCAGAACGCTCTGCATGGAATCCTGTTCATGCCCGGGGCTGGGATGAACCACCAGCCCGGCGGGTTTGTCCACCACCAGCAGCAGGGCATCTTCAAAGAGAATCCGGTACGGAACCGGATGCCGGTGGCTGCTTTCATGCAGCCAGAGAGACACGTCGTCTCCGGGTTTTACCGGGGTGACGGATCTGGCAGGAATCCCATTGACCAGAAGGCCTGCAGGCAGAAACTTCAGCCGGGAGATCTGGCGCCGTGATAAACCCGGTTGTCTGGCCAAAAGCTGTTCCACGGTCCCGTTCCTGTCTGCTGTGATATGAAGCCGTTCAGCCATGAATGCCTCCTTTCTGTGCCGTTCCCGAATCCGCGGCTGCCGCAGAATCCGGCGGAGTATGAAAAAAAGGAGACCGGAGTCTCCTGATTTTACAAATGGTCGGGACGACAGGATTTGAACCTGCGACCCCTTGCACCCCATGCAAGTGCACTACCAAGCTGTGCTACGTCCCGATATCTGCCTGTTAGTTATACCACCCAAACGGGTCTGTGTCAAACATTCAGGCAGAATTTGAGCTGCATCCGGAAGGATCACTTCCGGTCAGCCGCACGGCAGGTCAGACGGCCACTCCACCATCTGATCCGTATCCTGCCACAAATCCGACGGCAGCGGAACAGGTTCTTCCCTGTTCAATGCTTCCGAAAAAAGTGCCTCCAGCGCAGCCCGATCCAGCCAGTCCTCTCCGGCTGCTGCGGTGATCTCCACCGACCGCTCCGGTGTACTCCGGGAAACCGCATGGGAATAGTCACACCGGATCAGTGCCCCTTCGGGGGATGCCATGACGGTCTGCACAAACTGACTGAAATACAGATTGCGCAGTTTGGCAAACTGCCGGTTCCCGGATATTGTCTCCAGAAGTGCCTGTTCGTTCACCGGCTGCCACACCCGGCGCAGCGCATTGTTCTTAGTCTGGCATTCGATGGAAAACAGATCCGGATACCTGGCCAGAATGCCAAATCCATTCAGGCTCAGTTCTTCCAGGATGATTCTGGCCGGAACTTCTTGTTGCCCATATCCCCTGGAGGTTCCTTCAAAGAGATCCGTGATGAACCATCCCTCAGCATTCTGCTGCAGACTCAGATGCATCTGTCCGCCATCTGCATACTGAATGATGCGGACTGTGACAGGAATCTCCTGGCTGGACCAGATGCAGCTCCCGCTGCTCAAGACCGGGCCATACCGTTTTCTTCCGGATGGTGAATCCGTCCGGAAAAGCTTCGGCTGTTTTCAGAGACACCGTTTCCAGCATTTGTACTGTATTGAGAGCTGCCGGATCGGTCAGACTGGAGGCTGTCAGCCTGTTTGTCTGATGGCAGGCGGCAAAACCGAAAATCCCGCCAGCCTGCAGCCAGTCTCACTGGACGCCATCAGTCCCAGAATTTTTCTTTCCGGTCGATTTTCTCCGTCAGCATCCGTTCGAGGTCCCTGTAATGGAACGATGCCATCTCCTCCGGAATCGCCGCAAAATTATGCGCGATATTCCGGGCCGTCTCCAGCCCGATGGTGTCCAGCATCCGGAACGGACCATAGGGAGCGCCGGCACCTTTCACCCATGCTTTGTCAATGTCTTTCACATCTCCGGTACCCGTCACCAGCAGGTCCATGGCGGAAAACAGGAACGGAACCAGCATGGAATTCAGCAGATACCCGCTGCGCTCCTTGCGCACAGCCACCGGATCCATGGAAATGGATCGGGCAAATGTCATCACTTCATCGAATACCTCCGGATCGGTCTTCGGCTGCGCCATGACTTCCGTCAGGTTGTTGCGCCAGATGTGGTTCGCAAAATGCAGCGCCAGATACCGTTCCGGACATCCGGTCATGTCCGCAAACATGGACGGCAGCAGGGTGCTGGAATTCGTGACCAGAATCTGGTCCTTCGTCAGCAGCGGTGCCATGGCCGCATACATCTCAGCCTTGGCCTTCGGGTCCTCGGACATGGATTCAATGACAATATCCGCGCCCGCCAGTGCTTTTTCCAGATTCAGCTCCAGATGAACAGATTCCAGGGCTCTTCGCGCCTTTTCCTTTGCCTTCTTTGTCGTGATGTCCGGTTCCTGCAGTCCGGCCGGCAGACGGGCGGGATCTCCATCGGCACGCTCGATATCTGCCATGATTTCCTCAAAGGCTTTCTTCAGCTTCGGCTTTGCGCGGTCAATGCTGGCAGGGGAACGAAGCCAGATCCAGGTATCGAGGCCGTGATATGCACAGACCAGGGCAATCTGGGATCCCAGCACACCGCCGCCGATCACAGTCACTTTGTTCATAGTAGAGTCCTCCTGTTATGGTTCAGAACTACCGTAAGGGTTTTCATGGCAATTGGGAACTGACAGAACCGGGAAACTGTCGAAAGCATTTGCTGACAGAAAAACCGGTGATCACTTCCACCACCACATCCACACATTCGCCCTCCGGCAGCGGGTTTCCGCCCGGCCAGCAGCGGACCAGGAAGCTGGCTGCCCGGTTGTGAAAGAACTCGCCTGCGCGACCTATTCCCTGTTTTGTCTCTTTGCGGTAAGTGCAGCCGGCCACTGAGGCATTTTGGTCTATAATGACTAGTGGAGGATTGTTATGACAAAAGCGATTATCTTCGATATGGACGGTGTCCTGGTGGATACAGAATCCTGGTTCCAGACACAGTTCAGGGACATGCTGCTCGACTGCGGTGTGGATGTATCGAAAGAGGAGATCCGGGTGCTGACTGGCTGTTCCATGGAACAGGAAGATGAATTCATCCAGGAAAAACTCGGCGTGGATGCCTATACCGCGGCGAGAATGAAAGACAAATGGATGGCAGCTCACCCCGTAAACTACGCCGATCAGGCAAGGCCCGGTCTGAAGAAGACTCTGCAGATCCTGCGGGATGCGGGATACAAAGTGGCCATTGCCAGTTCCTCGCCCATGCGGTTCATTGAACAGATGATCCGTGAATGCGGCCTGGAGAATATGTTTGACGTCGTGGTCTCCGGTCATGACCTGCCGAAGACCAAACCCGACCCGGCGATCTACCGCCTGGCTCTCGAAAAACTCGGAGTCCCTGCAGCAGATGCCGCAGCTGTGGAAGACAGCTTCTATGGGGTACAGGCCGCTAAGGGTGCGGGACTGTATGTCTTCGGTTTCCGTGATCCGTTCTCCAACCTTTCACTGGTGGAAGCGGATACAACAGTGGATGAGCTGCTCCAGGTTCCGGCTTTGCTGAAGGTGATGCCGGAGGGTTGCGGTTCATGTTAGAATTTGGTTCATAAACGGAAGGATACAAATAAAAAGATGACACCTGAAAGAGAACATCAGCTGAAGCTTGACGCCATCAGGGTGCGGGAAGGAATCCTGACCAGTACCCATGGTGCAAAGTCCGGTCATCCCGGAGGCAGTCTCTCGGCTGCCGATCTGTTCACATATCTCTATGATGAAGTGCTTGATGCCGATCCGGCCGATCCGCTGAAGGAAAACAGGGACCGGTTTGTGCTGTCCAAGGGCCACGTGACCCCCGGCTACTATTCGGCACTGGCTCTGAAGGGCTTCTTTCCTTTTGAAGACCTGAAAACATTCCGTCACAGCGGAAGCTATCTCCAGGGCCACCCGAACATGAACTCCGTCCCGGGCGTGGATATGTCCACCGGATCCCTGGGACAGGGCTGTTCCGTCGCCTGCGGCATGGCCAAGGGCGCCAAGATGCTCGGAAAGGATTTTGCGGTCTACACCCTCATGGGCGACGGCGAGATCGAGGAAGGCCAGATCTGGGAAGCCGCGATGTTTGCCGGCCACTACAAGCTGGACAACCTGTGCATGATCGTGGACATCAACGGCCTGCAGATCGACGGCCGCTGCAGCGAGGTCATGAACGCGCAGCCCATTGACAAAAAATTCGAGGCCTTCGGCGCGGATGTCACCGTCATTGACGGCCATGACTTCCACCAGCTGGAGCAGGCATTTGGGCGGTTCAACGAAAACAGGGGCCACGGCCGTCCGACGGTGATCCTCATGAACACCCTCAAGGGCAAGGGCGTGTCCTATATGGAAGACGCCTGCGGCTGGCACGGCAAGGGCCCGAACGCAGACGAATATGCCCTGGGCATGGCGGAACTGGCGGCAGCCAGGGAGGCCCTGGAAGCGGAAGGAGTGCAGGCATGAGTGATGTAAAGAAAATCGCGACCCGGGAAGGCTACGGCAAGGCCCTGGTGGAACTCGGTGCCCTGCACCCGGAGATCGTGGTCCTGGATGCCGACCTGGCCAGTGCCACAAAGACCTCCATGTTCCGGGATGCCTACCCCGACCGCTTCATTGAATGCGGCATCGCCGAAGCCAACATGATGGACGTTGCCGCCGGCCTCTCCACCCTGGGATTTGTGCCCTTCGCCAGCTCCTTTGCGATGTTTGCCGCAGGCCGTGCCTATGACATGGTCCGCAACTCCATCGGCTATCCGGGACTGAACGTGAAGGTCTGTGCCTCCCATGGCGGGATCTCCGTCGGCGAAGACGGTGCCAGTCACCAGATGAACGAGGACTTTGCGCTGATGCGCGTGATTCCCGGCATGACTGTGATGTGTCCTTCCGATTTCGTGGAAGCACAGAAAATGGTCAAGGCTGCCTACGAGCTGAACGGACCGGTCTACATCCGGTTCGGACGGGCTGCCACCCCGATCATTCACGATGAAGACTTCGATTTCCGGATCGGCCAGGCGGAAATGCTGCAGGACGGCACGGACGTGACGCTGATTGCCACCGGCATCGTGGTGCCCGAAGCCATGGAAGCCGCAAAGTCCCTGGCAGAAGAAGGCATTTCGGCACGTGTCCTGAACATGGCCACGATCAAGCCCCTGGACGAAGAGGCCGTGATCAAAGCCGCACAGGAAACCGGCCACATCGTCACGGTGGAAGAACACTCCATCATTGGCGGTCTGGGTGAAGCCGTGGCTTCCGTGCTGGCGGAAGAGGCACCGGCCAGACTGCACCGCATCGGTGTGCGGGATGTATTCGGCCACTCGGGTCCGGCAGCGGTGCTGCTGCATGAATTCGGGCTGGATGCCGAAGGCATTGCGAAGGAAACCCGCAGGTTCCTGGAAAAACAGAAATAATCAAAAAACCATACGGAAGTCCATCCTGAAACCGGGTACGGACTTCCGTTTTTCTTTTGCCGTCTTTCATCCCGGACAAACAGGAGAAAAACCGGCTGCCGGGCTCTTGAAAGCCCTGAACAGCCGGTCTGTCCTCTGCTGAATGGATGATGGCTACCAGGTCCTGGAATTCAGTTCCCGGAACTGTGCCACCGTGGGAGAGTGCGTGTTGAGGCCGCCATCCACGGTCAGGATCTGCCCTGTCATATAATAGCTCTCGTCGCTTCCCAGGTACACACACAGGTGCCCGATGTCCTCCGGACGGCCGTATCTGGTCACGCAGATGTTGCTCAGATAGATCTTCTTCAGGGCATCCGGGATCCGGGGTTCGTTCTGCGGTGTGACAATCAGACCCGGGCGCACGCAGTTGCAGCGGATGTTGTTCTTTCCATACTGCAGTGCGATGTCCTTTGTCAGCATATCCACGCCGGCTTTGGATGCGGCATAGGCCGTTCCCTGCAGGTCACCGCCGCAGGCCGCCATGGATCCGATGTTGACAATGGATCCGCCATGTTCCTTCATGAACGGCAGGGCGCACTTGACGGCCCAGAACGTGCCGCGCAGGTTGCTGTCAAACACCTCATCCCACTGCTCCAGCGTGACTTCCTCCACCTGGCCGTCCTTCGGGCTGGCGTTGGCGGCGTTGTTGACCAGGATATCGATCCGGCCGTAGTCCCGGGCGGTGTCTTTCATCAGCGCTTCGATGGACTTTGTATCCATGAGGTCCATGAAGTGATACGCTGCCTGTCCACCGGCATCCCGGATCTCCTGGACCACGGCTTCGCCCCTTTCCTGGCGGCGTCCGCAGATGATCACCTTTGCGCCTTCGGCAGCGTACAGCTTCGCAATGGCAATGCCGATGCCGCTGGTGGATCCCGTGACAATGGCCACTTTGTCTTTGAGTCGTTCCATATTCACAATTCTCCTTGTTTTCTGTCCACTGTACTGTATCACAATCCTGAAAGCGGTATCATATTGACTTTTTCTGATTTTCTGGCAGACAAATGTGCAAAGAAAAACCGCAGTCCTGAAATCCAGGTCCTGCGGTCTGCTTCATCCGGTTTACTTGATGCCGTGAATGATCTGTTCGTTTTCCTTGATCTTCTCTTCGTGACGCTCTGCATCGTTTTCCTTGCGGGCCATCACGCGCTCGTCATGCTTGATTTCTTCCTTGTGAATATCCTTCATGAACTTCGTCTTATCCTTGTCGATCTGTGCTTCGTGATCGGCAATGTCGCCGCGCTTGGCGTCGATCTTGTTTTCATCGTGACGCAGTTCCTTTTCGAGGATATTGTTCTCCATTTTTCTGAATTCGTCTGCCATGGTCAGATACCTCCTTGATGGTTTCAGTATAGTAAATGACCCCGGCAAACTCGACTGGGATGCTCCTGTTCCACCCGTCGCTTCCCGTCCTGCTTCCGGCGGTTTGTGCCGTCACTTTGTGCCGGATTCCGCACCGGATCCACAGCATCGGCATGAATTGCGGGACAAGAGCTGCGCTTACAGTCTCCGCCTGCAGCGTCACTTTTTTCTGCAGCAGAGTGTGGTGCTAAAATGAGGATGTATGCCAGTTGGCAAGGAGGCTTTATATGGATGACAAATTCGCTCCGTTGAATCCCGCCGTGTTCCGGGACACGATTCCCCTGTTCAGGGAAAAAACTGAAGCGTTTCATGCCGGAGAACTGTCCAAAAAGGACTACAAGGGTTTCTCCGGCAAATATGGCAGCTATGCCCAGCGTGACGGCCAGCACCACATGCTGCGGCTGCGGACCACGGCCGGCCGTCTGACGAAAGACAAGCTGAATTTCCTGATCCGCACCCTGGATGAACAGAAGGTGCCCCTGGTGCACTTCACCACCTGCCAGGCCGTGCAGCTGCATGACCTGGTGCCGGAACAGGTATATTCCATCATGGACAACGCCCTGGATGTGGACATTGTCTGCTATGGCGGCGGTGGAGACTATCCCCGCAACGTCATGTGTTCTCCCCTCGCCGGAGTGGACCCCCGGGAAGCCTTTGATGTGCTGCCCTGGGCCGAAGCCACGGCGCAGTTCCTCATGCACTTCATTGACGGACCGAAGATGCCCCGCAAACTCAAGGTCGCATTCTCCGGGAGCAATGCCAACGAACCCCACGCGACTTTCCGCGACCTGGGATTTGTGGCCCGTGAAGACGGGACCTTCGACGTCTATGCCGCCGGCGGGCTTGGCAATGTCCCCCGCCTCGGCGTGAAAGTGGCCGAACATGTAAATCCCCGTGACATTCCCTATTATGTCGTGGCCATGATCAATACCTTCCGCAAATACGGCAACTACGAAAACCGCTCCAAGGCGCGCACCCGGTTCATGGTTCAGACCCTGGGCAGCGAGGAAGCCTTCGCCAAAGCCTTTGCGGAAGAACTCGCAGCCATTCAGGACCAGGATCTGCGGTTCCCGGACGTGGCCGATGACGCCTCCCACAAAACCGGCGACGGATCGGTTCCCCGCGACTCCTGGCAGGTGTTCCCCCAGAAACAGGAGGGTCTGTATGCCGTGCAGTGGCACGCCGTGGGCGGCAAGCCCGATCTTAAGGTCCTGCACAAAGTCAATGACGCCATTCAGGAAATCCCCGCAGCCGAACTGCGTCTTGCACCGGACCAGGGCGCCTGGATCATCAACCTGACCGGCAGCGAAGCCGACCGGATCATGGACATCATTGCGGACGATGCGGCACAGAATGCCTTTGATGCCTCCGAGGCGTGCATCGGTGCATCCATCTGCCAGGTGGGTCTCCGGGATTCCCAGCAGATGCTGCGGGACATCCGCGAGGCTGTCAAGGATGCCGGTGTGGATCCCTGGCTGCCCCAGCTGCACATCTCCGGCTGTCCGTCTTCCTGCGCTTCTCACCAGGCGGGTGTGATCGGCCTGCGCGGCGGCATCAAGATGGTGGACAAAAAACCGGTGCCGGCTTTCCTGCTGTATGTCAACGGCTCGGATCTGCTGGACAACGAACGGCTCGGCACGGAGCTTGGGGCTGTGGCCATCAGCGACATCCCCACCTTCTTTGTGATGCTGGGTCAGACGGTGAAGGATACCGGACTGACCTGGGATCAGTGGGTGTCGCCGGAAAAACTGACGGAATTTGCCGCTGACTGGGTGAAGTAAGCTCTCTGCCTGGATAAAGACAGAAGCACGCGGCAGAAGCCGGAAGACAATATGCAAAACAAAGGGAAGACCCCGGACATGAGGTCTTCCCTTTTTTCCTGCAGATGGCTGGGCGATGGCTTCCTGCTCTGAATGCCCCGGCTTCATCATCCAGGACTGTCTGTCTTTACAGATGCCTTCAGGCTTCCGCTTTGCCCGCGGCTTTTTTCAGTGCGATAAACAGACAGAACAGGCCGATTCCCAGCAGCATGTGGCCGATTCCGGCGATACCGGAGATGGCGGCAGATGCCCCGGCGGAAAGCAAGGTCCCATTGACCTGGAATATGCCCCTGACAGCAAACAGGACCACCGTCACGACAAGACCGGCGTTGTAGAGGATATAGAACCAGTGGAAAGTCTTTTCAGACGGCAAAGCAGGAAGCACCCGGACAAACAGCGCCAGGATCAGAAATATTCCCATGCCCAGTGCCAGCAGATGCGGGTGCATGGCGCGCAGGGTGGTAAGTCCTTCAAAACCCATGAACTTTGTGAATTCACGGTAAAATACCCCGGCAACCAGTCCCAGGATCATGTAGACAAAGGCAGTATTGATCATTTTCTTCATGATGTCTCTCCTTTCACCGGGACCAATGGCTGACCCGGCAGGCAACCATCACAATAGACCTTATGCGGTCAGGACACAAAGAAGAGGCATTTCGGGAGTCCGAATGCATGTCGGCGCGCCTTCAGCGAGGCTTTGATATAATTGTAACCATGAAACGCAAGACAATTCTTTCCACAGTTCTCGCAGCCGGACTGGCCCTGACCGGCTGCAGCCGGGTTTCGCAGGAGGCTGACAAGGCCGCAAAAGAGGCGGAAAATGCCGTCACAGAACCGGCAGAATCCATTTCCTTCACGGATGACGCCGGTCGGACCATCACTCTGGACAAACAGCCGGACCGCGTGGCGGCGCTCATTGGCAGTTTTGCGGATATCTGGTGCACGGCCGGCGGTTCCGAGACCCTGGTGGCAGCGGCGGGCGACGCCTGGACATCATTTGACCTGGATCTGCCGGACTCCGTACAGGACCTGGGGGCGGTGAAATCCCCCAATACCGAGGTCCTGCTGGCGACTGAACCGGATTTCGTGCTGGCGAGCCTGAAAACCGAAGCCGACAAGGAGCTTGAGCCGGTGCTGGAGAACCAGGGGATCCCCGTGGCGTATTTCGAGGTCTCGGACTTCGATGACTACCTGCGGATGCTGGACATCTGCACGCAGCTGACGGGGGATGACGAAGCCTACCAGACCTGTGGACTGGACCAGCAGGCGCAGATCGACGCCGACATCCGACTGGCCGAAACGAAACCGGCCCGCACGGTGCTGTACCTCCGGGCCAGTTCCAAATCCGTAAAAGCCAAGGGGTCGAAGGGGACCGTCCTGGGAGAAATGCTGGCATCGCTGCATACCGTCAATGTGGCGGACAGTCAGGAGTCCCTGCTGGAGAATCTCTCCATGGAAGGCATCATGGCGGCGGACCCCGAGGAGATCTTCATCGTGTACCAGGGAAAATCCGGGGATGACACCGCAGCCCGGGCACAGATGGAGAGCTGGCTCTCGGATCCCGCATGGCAGTCCCTGAAGGCTGTGCAGGAAAACCGCGTGCATGTCATGGACCCGTCCTTGTACAACCTGAAGCCCAACGCCCGGTGGGCACAGGCCTATGATGAACTGACAGACCTGCTGTATGGAGACACCGGGGCAAAGGACTGAGCGCAGACTGTGGTGGCAGTCCGGACTGCTCGTCATGCTCATCATCCTGGCCCTGGCCATCGGCTCCACATCGCAGCTGACCCTGCCTGTGTTCCTGCACGTCCGGCTCCCCCGCATGTTGGGATGCCTGCTCGCCGGCAGCGGTCTGGCAGTCGCAGGCATGATCCTGCAGACTGTGCTGGCCAACCCACTGGCAAGCCCCAACATCCTGGGCATTCAGTCCGGAGCCGGTCTCATGACGGTGTTTTCTGCCGCGCTGTTCCCCGCCGCATTCGGCCTGCGCATGCCGGCTTCCTTCCTCGGGGCCTTTCTGGCCTCGCTCTTTGTCATGCTGCTGGCGAAAAAAGTCCGGGCAAGCCGCAGCACGATTGTTCTGGCAGGTCTGGCGGTCTCGCAGATCTTCTCCGCATTCATTGACCTGATCCTGACACTGGCACCGGATGCCCTCACCGGGTATACGGATTTTCGCATCGGATCTCTCGCCGGCGCCACTCTGAACCGCCTTCTGTTCCCTGCCCTGTGTATCGTCGGCGCCATTGTCTTCACGCTGCTCTGCGCCCGGCAGCTGGAGCTCATGCAGCTCGGACAGCACGATGCCCAGTGCGCCGGACTGGATGTGAACCGCTGGATGCTGGGGTTCCTTGCCCTGGCCTCCCTGCTGGCCGGATCGGTGATTTCCTTTACCGGCATGATCGGGTTTGTTGGTCTGATCGTTCCCCATATGGTCCGCCGTCTGTCCCCCGGCCCGCTGATGAAACAGCTGGTGTCCTGCCTGCTGCTGGGACCGGCGTTTCTCCTTCTGGCGGACCTTCTGGCAAGAACTGTGGCGGCTCCCTACGAGATTCCTGCCGGGATCCTGCTGACCCTCGCAGGCGGCCCTTACTTCCTGTGGCTGCTCTTGAAGGGAAAAGGACATGGACATGATTGAGCTGCACCACGTGACAGCAGGCTATGGTGACAAACCGGTGCTCCATGACATCACCGCCGCCTTCCAGTCGGGGGAACTCACGGTGATCATTGGCCCCAACGGCTCCGGCAAGTCCACCCTCGCCGCCTTGTGCATGGGACTGGTGAGGCCGATGGAGGGAAAGGTGCGGTGGAATGGCCGGGACCTGCAGTCGATTCCCGTGAAAGAGCGCGCTGTCACTGCCGGACTGCTGTCCCAGGAACACCCGGTTCCATCCCTGAGTGTACGGCGTCTGGTCATGCATGGGCGGTTTTCGCAGGTTCCCTGGCCGCGAACCTATGCCGATGATGACAAAGTCCTGGCCGACCGGGCTCTGGAGCGGGCGGGGATCATGGATCTGGCAGACTGCTCCGTTGCCGAACTGTCCGGCGGACAGCGGCAGAAAGCCTATCTGGCGATGCTGCTCAACCAGGACCCGGAGATGATGTTCTTCGATGAACCTTCGACGTTTCTGGACCTGCCCAGCCAGAAGCAGCTGGAGCGGACCATGCGGTCCCTTGCCAGGGAAGGCTATGGAGTCATTGCCGTGGTGCATGACCTGAATACGGCGCTGAAGCTGGCGGACCGGATCCTGGTGATGGAAAAAGGGCAGATCCGGTTTGACGGCACACCGGAGCAGCTGCTGGCATCGGCCATTCCGCAGGAGGTCTTCGGTGCGCGGATCGTGCCTGTGATGGTGGAAGGCAGCACGGAATACATCGTGAAGGAAGCGTCCGGCCATTCCGGCCATTCAGACAGGCCGCAGGGCGGTCTGTCTGAAACGCCGGACGTTCTTTGAGAAAACCGCTGAACGCAGGTCAGATGTGAGGATGCACCGGAGTTTCGCTGAGGCAGTGGACTGAAACTGATAGACCGCAAAGAAACATGCAAATGTCGCAAGAAGCCATCGGGATCCGGAGACCACCGGAGGCAGCAGATACAGGGGAACTGTCTGGAAGAACCCATATATTTAACCATACGTTTGACTATTCACGAAAAACGTGGCGGGCTGCTACATAATTCCATGGAAAAACGTGGCAGTCTGCCACGTTTTTCCGATTTTGGCAATCTTCAGGCCGCTGAAGCATCACAGAACTTCAGACAGTCCTGACAGCAAGTCTCCTCTTCTTCCCTTTTCCCGGCCGTCTCTTTGGCCATGCCAGAACCCGAATCTCACTGTCCTTCTTCCATCAGTCGGCGCACGCGCTCGTCCTTCACCGTCACGCCGTCCTGTTTCAGCTGCTCAATCACCGGTGCAAACTGCGGCAGATACCGCTCATGGGCCACAAGAAGCTCATTCATGACCTGCCTGGCGGTCTCTCCCGCCGTAATCAGCGGATTCAGCGTGAAGGCCTCCAGCAGCGCTCCGACATTTCCGGTCACCGCGGCTTCTTCCACACACTGCTCCATGGCTTTCATCACCTGCAGCAGGCCGCGCTCTCCTGCCGGCAATGCCCCGAAGGGGATGACCTTCGGTCCGTCTTTGCCCACCAGGGTGGATACCTCCACCGCCACATCCTCCGGGAGGTCGGGAATGGCACCATTGTTTCGGGTGGTCAGCACAATGTGGGTGTTCTTGTCCGCATACAGGGAGGCAATGGTTTCACAGGCTGCATCGGAATAATGCGCTCCTCCGCGCCTGGCCAGCTGCTCCGGCTTGTGGTCCAGGTTCGGGTCTTTGTACAGTTCAAACAGCTCGTCCTCAGTCTGCTTCACCTGCTCCGCCCGGGTGCCTGCCTGCGATTGGGCTTCTTCCAGCATGTGCTCCAGCATTTCCTGCTGGCGGTAGTAATACCGGTGATAGCCGCAGGGGATCATGTCCATGAGATCCAGCTGTTCGCGGTAAAACGGCACATCGAAGATGTTGGCCGGGGTGCCGGGTGTCCTGCCCAGGCGGTCAAAGGCCTCGATCAGGTCCCGGGTCACTTCTCTGCCCGTCTCATCCCAGACGCGATGCCAGTGGAAGTGGTTCAGGCCCGCAAAGCGGTACGTGAGATCCTCCGGGGTTTTGCCAATGGCTTCCGGTTCGCTCATCATCGCAATGACCGGGACATTGCACAGACCCGCCACTTTGTCCCAGTGGCCGTATTTCATGACGGCTTCCGTCACCATGCCGCTGGGGTTGGTGAAGTTCACCAGCCATGCATCGGGACACAGTTCCTTCATATCCTCCACGATGTCCAGGATCACCGGAATCGTGCGCAGTGCCTTGAAGATCCCGCCGGCTCCATTGGTCTCCTGACCGGCCATGCCATAGGAAAGGGGGATCCGCTCGTCCTTGATCCGGGCCGCAAGCAGTCCCACCCGGAACTGCGTGGTGACAAAATCCGCGTCCTTCAGCGCTTCACGTCTGTCAAGAGTCAGATGCACCTGCACATCATGACCCGAGGCGTTCCACATCCGCCTGGCCATTTCTCCCACGATCTCCAGCTTCTCTTTTCCTTCCTCGATGTCCACCAGCCAGATTTCCCGGACAGGCACCTGATCATACCGGTTGATGAGTCCTTCCATGAGCTCCGGGGTATAGGAGCTGCCGCCGCCAATGGTCACGATTTTCACGCCGTCTGTCTGTTTCACAGTCATCCCTGCCTTTCTCTCTGTTCCTGGCCCCATTGTGTCAGAAACGCAAAAAAGTATCAGCAATCCAGAGTATGCTGACACTTTTTGCCGATGATTTCAGCAGTTTATGAAACGTTCTGCGACTTTTTCGGTCCCGACGGCAAACAAAGCTCAATAAGTGCCTTTGTAATCGGAAACCCCCGACTTAATCAGCTGCCCGCCCCGTGCCATTCTGTCACCCTGCCCGGTTCCCTGCAGGCGGTTCAGCAGCGAACCATACAGAATGTCCAGCAGAAAGTGGACCTCCATGTCGCTGGCAAACTGCGCCATACGCCCCAGGCGGGATTCCCTGCCGCACAGTCTGAGCCGGGCATGGATGCGGTCGTCGAACCGGTCGTCATCGCTCCCGGTAATGAGGATCAGCTTCGCTCCCTGCCTCGCCGCTTTGTCGATCAGCTCCGCCAGGGGGTGGTAGGTGCCGGAATAGGAAATGAACACCACCGCATCCCGGCTCCTGGCATTGCAGCAGAGGAAATCCTGGGTCTGGACGGACGTCGCTGCCTGGATCCGTTTGCCGATGGAAAGCAGCTTGTCGCTGAAATTGGCCGCCATGGACAGGTTGTGATACGCCGTCACCACGTAGGTGCAGTCTGCCTTTTCCAGGATACGCAGCGCTGCCTCCAGCTGGTCATGGTCCAGAACCTCCAGCATTTCCTGCAGGGTATCCTGGTAAAGCCGCGCAAGGCGGGCCGCGATCTGTCCGCTGTCATCCTCCGGCGAAAACGGCAGATTCACGTCCACCGAATGACCGGGATCCTGACACAGCCGCAGCCACTGCCCGAGTTCCACCTTCAGTTCCTTCCAGCCGGAAAGACCGAGGGCATGCATCAGCCGGATCACCGTGGAGCGGGACACATGCACTGCAGCGGCGAAGTCCTGCAGTTTCATCTCCATGACCGCTTCCCCATGGTCCAGGATATACCCGGCAATCTGTGCTTCAGCCGGTGTCAGTACGGCCGCCCGGATCCTCGTCTTCAGGTTCATGTCCGTTCCTTTCCGTCGTACCAGCCGGTTTCGCCAGACCAGTGACTGCCCAGTGACCCGGCAAGCCATATCCTGCCAGCCGGCACAGCCATCATCGGCATCATTGGCACCTTATTCATCCAGCAGAATGTCCTGGGCCTTGATCTTTTTCCAGCCCGTAAAGCCAAGTCCGCGCACTTCCTGCACATTGGAGACCACCATGAACGCCCCGGGATCCAGGTCGGAGACACGCTGGCGCAGTGCGGGAAGTTCCTTGCGTTCGAATACCGACAGGATCACATCCGTTTCCCGCCCCGCATGGGCGGTTTTTCCATGCAGCAGCGTGGCGCCTTTGTCCAGGTCCTGTTCCAGCAGCTGCCGCACTTCTTCTGATTTCGCTGTCACGATCAGCACCTGCACCGCGGATGTGCCGATGGTCAGGATCTGATTCATGACCAGGTACGTGCAGGCAATGAGGATCAGGCCATGGAGGAGCGCTGTCAGCGGAGAAAAGGAAGACTGAATGGCCAGGAAGGCAATGTCGGCGAGCCACATCGTCACGGTGAGGTTCCAGCCGAGTTTCCGGTGGAGAATGATGGGCGGAATATCCAGGCCCCCGGAACTGGCACCGGACTGAATGATCAGCCCCAGACCCGCTCCCATGAGACAGCCGCCGGCAACCGCAGCCACCAGGGGATCGGCGGTCACCTGGGAAGTGGTGAGAAATCCCGTCAGCTGCACAAACAGCGGATAGCCAATGGTGGAAATCAGGGTGGTCAGCGCAAACTTCATCCCCAGAAACAGCAGGCCGAGAAAGAAGCAGCTCCAGCTGACAATGGTGGTGGCAAGAGAGAAGCTGATGGCGGGCAGGTAGTGGGAAATGATCAGCGCCAGACCGGTGCTGTCGCCGGCGGTCATGCTGAAGGACCGGATGAAGACATTGACGGCCACTGCCAGCAGCAGGTTGCCGGCCAGGGTCCGGAGCATGTTGATGGCCTGCTTCATAATCAGGTTGCGGTTCATGTGTCTTTCCTTCCTTTCTCTTTCCCTTCTGTCTTTTCCTCTTTCTGTTTCCGGCTTTTCTGCCGATGCGCTTCCTGCTCCTTTCCGGACCAGGAAGCCGTGCCGGGGCTTATCTGGCAGATCCAGGCTCCGGAACAGCTGATTCTGCCTGGCTCAGACCGATGATCGTTTCCGCGAGCCCCGCTGCACTGATTTCATCTGCCAGCAGGACAGACGCTTCCGGGTGATCCTGATGCACCTGGGAAGCCGTGATATCGGAGATGCACAGCACCGGACAGGGAACCGGTTCCTTCCAGGCCCTGACGGCGCTGCGGGAAGCGAAAGCCATCAGATCCGGTCCGGGGAGCCGCTTCAGGTCCCGGCTGCTGTAGCGGATTTCGTAAAGATCCTTCCGCATCACCCGGAAGTCCGTTTCCAGGGCCGTCTCCATCTCATGGTCGGCTTCGCGCGCCCGCAGCAGCAGGATCCGGCTGCCGGGTTCTGCTGCTCTTTTCAGCTCCCGGACCAGTTCCGGCGTTTCGGCAGTTTCCGGCACCAGGTCCGGGTAGAGTCCCGCTTCTTCCAGCACCTCGGCTGTGGCTTTGCCCACCACCGCGATCTTCGGCAGTTTCCGCAGATCCAGTTTCTGTTTCTTCAGGTCCTCCAGGAAAAATCCGGCGCCCCGACGGCTGGTCAGGACGATCCAGTCAGTCTCCAGATCCCGGGGTTTTGCAGACTCCACTCTTTCATGGGCAGCCTCCAGTACCGGAATCAGCCGGATCGTGTCAGGCAGCCGCCTGCGCACCCGGGCTGTCAGGTCATCGGTGAACGTGGTCCAGACTGTAAACCGCTGCGGCTTTTCTTTTTCCGCCATGTCCTGCGGCAGCCGGGCTTCCTTCACCACATCCCCGATCAGGATGATTGCCGGCGGCTGCAAAGCCGCCGCTTTTCCCGTGATTTCACTCAGTTCTCCCCTGACCATCTCCGAATGGCTGATTTCCGCAGAGGAAATCACCGCTGTCGGTGTCCGGGGATCCTTTCCGGCCCGGATCAGTTCCTCCACGATTTCCGGAAGCCTGGAAAGGCCCATGAGGATCACCAGGGTGCCGGGCTGATGCGCTACCCACCCTGCATCAGCACCGAAGGGCTTTCCCTGACTTTTCCGGGAAGCCGTGATCACCGTGAAGGAAGAGGCGTGGATCCGGTCCGTGACGGGGATGTCAAAACGTTCCGGCACCGCAATGGCACTGGTGATCCCCGGTGCGCTCTGGCAACAGATACCCGCTTCCCGGACAGCCCGCATTTCTTCCCGTCCGCGTCCGAACACAAAGGGATCGCCGCCTTTCAGACGGAGAACCAGCGCATGGGTCTGGGCCAGGGAAATGAGGAGCTCGTTGATTTCCTCCTGTGTCATGCTGTGAAGGCCTTTGCGTTTTCCCGCGTAGATCCACTCTGCATCCGTATCGATATCCAGGATGTCCTGCGAAATCAAGTCGTCATAGACGATCACGTCTGCCCGTCTGATCAGGTCCAGCACCTGCAGGGTCAGCAGTTCCCTGCCGCCGCATCCGGCTCCTGCCAGAATCACCGTTCCCGGCTCCTGTCTGATTTCTGTGACTGTGTCCTGTTTCATATCCAAGCCTCCCGGGCAGCTGAAACCATGCCCTGTACAGCTGTCATTCTAGCAGAGAGACCAGCTGTGGTCCGTCCCGAAACTGCCGCAAGGGATGGCGTGTGTTTTGCCGCAGCCAGATGAAAGCCGGCAGAGGCGGATGGCAATGGCCTATCCTGGAGCCTGCTCTCTGAAAATGTCATAACATTTTAGGTGAATGCGCTTTTTGAATGCTGTATCGTAAGAGTCAGAGAGGAAGGAAGCGGATATGAAGAAAGAGATTGTGCACATCAGCCCGTATTATGAACCGAGGATGTGGGGTGGCGGAACCCGGCTGGAAACGGAGTTTCATTACCATACCGATGTAAAGCCCCTGGGAGAAGTCTACAATGTGGTGGCGCTGCCAGGACATGCAGACTGTGAAATACAGCAGCTGAAGATGACGCTGTCAGAGCTGTATACGGCTGCCCCGGACTGGTTTGACTGCGATACAAAGGAACTGCCCATTCGGGTCAACATCCTGGATCCCATGGACGATCTGTCCATTCAGCTGCATCCGGACGATGCCTTTGCCCGGACCTGGAACGGCGGCAGAGGAAAGCCGGAGGCCTGGGTGATTCTGGATGCACCGGAAGACGGGCAGATCCAGTTCGGGCATTACGCAAAGAACAGGGATGAATTTGTCCGGATGACGGAGAACCGGGAATGGGAGAAACTGCTGCGGTATCTGCATACACCGGTTGGCGGGTTCATTGACATTCCGGCGGGCACCCTCCATGCCATTGGCAAAGGCGTACTGACCTACAACATTTCCCGGAACGCAGATCTGACCCTTCGGCTGTACGACTATGACAGGATCGACCCGAATACCGGCACCACAAGACCGATCCAGCCGGAGGCCGTCTATGACAACGTGAATCTGCCGGACAGACTGATCGAGTTTGAGATGCTGCCCTCTTCTCTGGAACAGGGCCTGAAGGCCACCCGGTACTGGGATGAGCCGGGTCTGTATACCCTGATCCGGCTGGAGTGCGAAGACCGCGGAACCTTCATCCATGACCGGTTCTGTTTCCTGACAGCGGCAAAAGGAGAAGGGACTGTGAATGGTATTCCGGTCCGCCAGGGAGAGACTATTCTGGTCCCGGCAGGGATGGGTGCGCTTCAGATCTGCGGGAACCTGGATCTGTTTCTGGCCTCCTATCGGAACCGTGAGCAGAACTGAGAAGGTTTTTCTGTGAGAGAACCGATGCGGTCCATTCAGATTGCAGAAGGCACTGAAAAGAGCGGATCTCCCCTGTCATGACGCAGGGACATCCGCTCTGTTTTCTGTTTGTCATCAGATTTCCGAAACATTGCCGGCTTTCATCAGCTCAACGAGGTCTCTCCATTCCTCCAGCGTATGGCCGTCCATATCCAGCGCCACCAGCACCACTGCCCATTTATACGGTGTCAGAAACAGCGTCGAGCCAATCAGCCGATAGCTCTTGATCTCATCCCAGGAGACTTCCGGAAGATATACCACAGAACGGTCCGGCGACGAAAAATACAAGCCGGTCTCATCCATCGTGCAGAACACGTCAGTGGTCTTTGAGGCATTGGGATAATGTGGTGGATACCCAAAACCGAGAACCCTTCTGGCCCACAGCTGCAGACCCCCGCATATGGCTCCAAGGATGGCAACCCCAATCAGACTGTACCTCACTGTATCCGACACAGGCTGACAGGCCAGATACAGGGAATAGCCCACACAGAATACAGGCAATCCCAATGTTCTCCATATAGGAGACACCGTTGCCACCCGAAATTCTTTGGACACGTTCTCTGGAAAACAGCATTTAAACGTGATCATGATCACCCTTCTTTCTGTCCTTTGTGTTCTGATTCAGCAACTGTATCAGTTCTGTATAAACCGTTTCTTTATTCTGTTGACTGGCATCAGGCCGTAGAAGAAATGCAAACCCCTTGTCATGACCGAGGACCAGTCCGGAAAACGTCTGAAGTGATCTGTATGGTCCAGCTTCCAGAGTTATCAGAATTCCCTTTCGTTTTCTGGACCACTTCCTGACCTGTTTCCAACCAATGACAGTATCTGTACCGGTAAATTCAATGCCGGCAGCGGATGCGGTAAAGAAACCAGGTGTTTCCTTGGACAGGTTTCGGTAGCCTCGAATCAACTGAACGGTGCAAACCAGCAGCGCAATCAGGGAAGCCGATCCCATCACCGGTTCTCCCCCCACCAAAAGTGAACTCAGAATTATCAGCAACAACAAAAGCGGAGGGATGAACAGAACGATATACCCCGCAATCAGGAAACGGAAAAAAACCGATAAGGCCTGGCGTGCCCTTTGATCACTATTTCATTTTCCATTTCCATTCTCCTCAATCACCGTCGGAACTCATACTTTCACAAGGGAACTGGCTTTCAGCAAGTCTGTCAGGGATCTCATTTCCTGCAGAGAGATCCCACGAAGATCCAGCACGATCATGACCGGACCTCCTCCTGCGGGACTCAGATACAGGTCATACCCTTCAATCTGGTACAGCGGGACTTCACTCCAGTCCACATTGGGGATATAAATCACACCTGGATCCTCAGATTCAAAAGCAAGTCCTGTTTCACTCAGATTGCAGAAGACCTCTGCGGTCTTAGAGGCGTTGGGAAAACATACCTTATGTCCCAGACCCGCATACAGGACAGTCACCAGGCTCACCAGAGCCAGGAGAACAAGAACCAAAACAATACCAACGGTCCAGAACCACTGGGTCTGGTCCATTGGAGAAACAAGAGAAGCTGCAGTCACAATACCAGCTATGACCAGGGGGAAAACCCAGGCAAATCTGGCCTTCTGCAGAAATTTCAGCCGCAGACCTCCAGGTACATGTTCAGGAAACAGACATTTGAGTTTCATTGTTTCTCTCCTTCACGGTACGGTCCAAAAGAACGAAACAGCTGGATCAGGACCTGTCTGTCCTGATGAGAGTCTGGTGTCAACCTGCAGGAAATCCCGTTTTCATGGACCAGGACTCTGGTCTCCAGCGTATCGGGCAGGTCAAAGGGCGAGAAGTCAAGCGTGGCAACTACGCCTTCTTTTTCCCCTGCCCAACTCCGGATTTGGTTCCAGTTTACTGTCAAATCCGAGTCAGGAAAGGCAATGCCTGCCTCAGAAGCTGCAAAGGGACAGGAATCCGGACGGACTCTCAGCTGCGCCAGGTCCTTTTTCCGGGGTCTGTACACCGCCACGTATAGGAGAAGAACAACCACAGAGAGAAACGACAATCCAGAAACGAATAGCCAAAGTGAAGCACAGACACCGCACAACAATGGCATAAACAGGGAAACAGGCATCACGGCTTTCCAGAAAACAGACATTCTTCTGTATTGAGTTGCCGTGCCAGTGACAGAAGACTGATTTTTCATATATTTCCTTTCTATATTGGGAAATCAAGAATGATGGCATAGTGCATACAAAAATAGCTGTCGTAGTATATAAGGCAATACAAAAGAAAATCCGGCTAACTACTAAACCGGATTTCTTCTCCGTAAGATATTTATACCATTTTTAGTACTAATAGGAAGCAAATTCTGAAGTCTGTCTCAATTCACAGATTCCACTTCTCTCAGCAATATGATACTGATTACTTGAATGACCCAGACTGATTCCTTTTATTATCTTGTTATTATCTTGCAGACTATCATTCTTTCTTTCGACTTCCCTGCAGAATGAGTCTTCCAAAAGACAGAGTCTCAACGATTTTCACCAGAACAATTTTTGCTTGTTCAATCAATATGGGATTTGTAATTGGAAGTAAAACAACAAACGCCATTGCTGCTACTGTATATTTCTGCTTTTCACTTTCTCTAACCCATTCATAGGCATTTGAATCTGTGAACTTAATATTCATACTTAGCACAATACCGATACTTCCCGCTACTCCTTCTACTGACTGCAGATCGTCTGTACCAATGGAAATATCAAAAGTTGCTGAACCGTCGGAATTAATCGTATAGGTGTATTTCATTGCACCGCTCCGAATTGCATAGCTGATATTTTTCAGCATTGCTGATAAATCTATACTAATCGAGTTACTGTCGCATACATTTTGAATCTCAGCCAATGTGGTTGTGAGATCGATATCAAGTTTCCCGTCCAGAGTATTTACAGAAATAACACCACTATCATCTTCTCCAAATGGAACTGTGACGGTTTCTTTTATGCTCGGGTAGATGATTAATCCTCCAGAGGATACTGGTGGCAGAACCTGTTCACCCACTTCAAATTCAAAGTCGATCCGCTTTCTGGCTGTAAAACCAAGCGCAGACAATACTCGACGTGTAAACTTGCTTCGGGCTTCCTGCAGCATTTCCGCAGTGGTCACAGATCCGCCCACATCATTCTTTCGCGCTCCTCCATCACGACCGGATACTGCCACTTTATCAAGGGGAAAAGCGGGAGAAGGCCCAAACGTGAATTGATCAAACTGATCAAAAGCCCAGTTGGAGGGAATCGGGAATCCGAGATTTCCAGAGAATCCGGTGGACATATCCGCAACGAATGAATACTCCGCCAGACCTTCTGCTGAAATCTGCCTGCAGACTTCGCGGGGTCCATAAATACCGATTTTGTAGTTTTTGGGATTGAATGCGGCTTGTCTGAAAGCATTCGCAATCTGTCTGAAATACGGAATGATCAGTGATTCGGTCTGATAACTCATGCAGTCGAAATCCACCGCGAAATAGATCACTGTTTCTTCCGGGAATCCCATGACGGCTGCAGTACGCAGCGCTGTCACCGCATCATAAGATCCGCGTCCACTGATTTTGAAATAGTCCGCATAATCCCCGCCATTCTGATAGATGGGAAAAACTGACAGCCCTGCATCCTGAATATTCCTGATTTCTTCGGGTGTAAGGTATTTGGGGCGTTCTGCCGCACCCACGCCAACTGTTCCAGTCAGATAGCGTCCAATTACGTTGTATCCGGCTGCTTTCAGGTTGTCACACATCTGTCGCGACAGAATCTGGGAAGTATCTCCGCCTGTGCAGGAACGGTTGGGATTGCCTCTGCTGGTCAGCAGGGACATCATCGTAGTCAGATGAATTTGTCCGGAAACCACCCCATCCAGTCCTGTCAGTCCGTACTCTTTCTGGAAGTTCACAACGTTGAGCCGCATTCCACTGGTAAAGGTACTGGAGAATTCAGTCTGGTCAAATCCGTAAAAGTACAGCGCATATTTTGCAATCTTCACCAGCGCCGGTTCTGAGCACCCTTCGTAAAGAGGATGCTGAGAGAACGCCGACTGAGTGGCAGGCCCGAATACCACAGAAGTAAGATCCGGGATCCATGTCTGCAGATTCAGTGCACCCTGCAGGCATCCAATGAGTGACAGAGCTGTATTCCGGCCCATGACGCCTTCACATGGCTGGACACCAATGACGGAGGACCAGTCCGCATTGATGCTTCGCTGAATTACACGAAGCGTTGGATCTCCTCCTGGAACAAGCTGAAACCAGCCCATGGAGAAGAGTCCCTGCCAGACTTTCCAGTCAATCACACCACTGGTTTTGAGCCCGGCATCTTCCTGATACTGCTTGATGGCATTTACACCATTTGTGTAGTAAATGCCTGTGATCCCTCCTGCGTGATATCCTTTGCAGAACAGAGCGCATTGAATCAGTTTCACATCGCTGGAAGGTTCGTCTGAAGGATCCATTTTTTCAATGTCATTCAGAGAACGCATGACATTCACTGTATACGGTCCAAGATATCCCGTGACGCTGGGAACTCCATGCTCGATCTGAAACGCCCTGACCAGGCCTTCCATCATCAATCCACCCGTCATACCGTTTTCATCCAGATGAACCCAGTTGCTGTTATGTCCATAGGTTCCATTCAGATATTTCTGTGCTTCCAGTACAAAACTGTCTGCCATATAATCACCATTCTTTCTGTTTCAGACAATATGACCGGTCGTTGTCTGCACACTCAGAATAACGAAATATAAAAGCACATATGTGCCACTTATCAGCGTAATATTCTTAAAAATTTCTTTTTCAGCTGCTTTTGATATCCTCAGCAATCCGTTTCACGGTATGATCAACAAGTCTCTTTGCTGAACTGTGGTTTTCATACCCCAGTTGGGCTGCAATCTCTGCAAATGATTTACGCTTAAAATAACGGAGCTCAATTGCTTCTTTCTCCAGCAAATCCAGATGGACTGCCCACTGGGTATAGAACTGAACGATCAGTCTGGAAATTTTTTTCAGCTCTGATTCATCTGTCAGGTGCTCATCACGAATGATGAGTAATGCAAAAGGATAAGCGGACAATACTGACTCAACAAAAGACGGAGTAACATGCATGGTAATCACCTTCTTCTGGATGTTACTAAACCCACCATCAATTTTACTTGAATTATGTTTACCTGTCTATCGTTATGTAATCTTATTGTTACCCATAATTCCTGTGATTATGGTCCATCCCCATACATCGAATCTGGATGAACGTCGAAAATGCGGATACCGTCTGTCAACATGACGACAATATCCGCTTTATGATGACGGTATATTCTCTGATTAATTCTGTCTTTCTCACCTTCAACAGACAGAAGAGCGTCTTCGCTGTCCCGGATTCATTGGAGTCATGAATTATCTTCCATATACCGGATGAAATGTGGCTGATGTAATAGAAAATCGCTGGAGCCATCTCTCCGAAAAAAGTTGGAGTCCACTCCAACTATTCGCTGATTCCTCTCTAAGTTGGAGTGGACTCCAACTTAGAGAGGAATCAGTCGCCCGACCACCGTCTGTCACCTTCCCCGCCTTCATGGCAACTGTATCCTTCAACACGACGAAAAACCGCAGGGTATATACGTAATGCTGCGTAACCTCCTGCGGTTTTCGTATGTTCGATCCTTTTTCGGATGTCCCGTATATTCTTTCAGTACTGTCAGGACAGGCGGTCTCAGCATCTGTAAGCACTCCGTGTATAAGACTGTGGCAGTGCAGCCGGAAAAGCGGATACTCCCCTATTTTTTCTCTGTCTCTCCCTCACACACCGCATCCGCCTCCATCACCCGCTTCGTGAGCCCATTGAGCACCCGACTTCGCTGTTTCTGATCCGGATACACCCGCTTTACCAAGGGCCGCAGGGCCTTCATCACCGCCAGAGATGCTTCCACATCCCTGGGCAGTACCTCCCGGATCCTCTTTTTCAGCTCTCTGGCTGCGGCAGGACTGGCCCCATCCGTGGAAACTGCAACAGTCAGATCTCCTTCGGTGATCATGCTGCCGAAATAAAACCCGCACAGATCCGGTTCATCCACCACATTCACCGGCAATTGGTGTTTTCCGGCATCCGCCGCCACCTGTGCATTGAGGCAATAATCATCCGTGGCAGCTACGACCATATCCATGCCCTTCAGATCATCCTCGCTGTATTCCTTTCTACGCACCGTGACAGAGGGCATCTCATCAAAGGCGGTGTCCACATCCGGTGCGACAACAAAGAGCCTTGGGCCAAAGGGCTCCAGGGCTTTTGCTTTATGCAGGGCAATCTGACCGCCGCCGACAATGAGCACCGATTTCTGTGAGAGATCCACAAACATCGGAAATGCCGGCATGTCAGTCTCCGAAACTGATCCCCAGCATACGGGCTTCGTTGATGATCGTCGAATCCGGCTGCACGAGCTTCAGCTTGCCGGCGGCATCTTCCAGGGGAACCCGGACAATTTCCCGGTTTCTGTATGCCACCATGAACCCGAAGGCACCTTCGCAGATCATACGCCCGCCTTCAGATCCCAGACGGCTGGCAAAAACCCGGTCGTAGGCATCCGGCATGCCACCGCGCTGTGTGTGCCCGGGCACCGTGACGCGGACTTCCCGCCCCGTGCGTTCTTCGATCTCCGCCGCGAGTTTGTAGGACACCGACGGGAACATGTAGTTCTGCAGCTGCTTCTTGTATTCCTTCTTGGACAGCTTCTTGTCCTCCTGGGAAATGGCGCCTTCGGCCACCGCCAGGATCATGAACCGGCCGGAGTTGTTGGTCTTTTTCTTCTCAATGACCTCCACGATTTTGTCCATGCTGTAGGGGATCTCCGGCAGCAGAATGATGTCCGCGCCGCCGGCAATGCCTGCATTCAGCGGCAGCCAGCCGGTTTTGTGCCCCATGATCTCCACAATGAACACCCGTCCGTGACTGGATGCCGTGGTGTGGATCTCGTCGATTGCCCTCGTGGCAATGTCCACCGCGGACTGGAACCCGAAGGTCATGTCCGTTCCCCAGAGATCGTTGTCGATGGTCTTGGGCATGGCGATGACATTCAGTCCCTCCTGGGAGAGCAGGTTGGCGGTCTTCAGGGAACCGTTGCCGCCCAGCACCACCAGACAGTCGAGCTCCAGCTCGTTGTAGGTATGTTTCATCATCTCGACTTTGTCGTTGCCGTTTTCATCCGGCTTGCGGATGTCCTTGAACGGTACCCGGCTTGTGCCGAGGATCGTCCCGCCGACGGTGAGGATTCCCGTGAAGTCATCCCCTGTCAGCATTCTGTATTTGTTGTACATGAGGCCCTTGTACCCATCCTGGAATCCGTAGAATTCAAAGGGTTCCTTTGCGTTGTGGGCCACAGATTTGTAAATTGCACGCATGGTGGCGTTCAGGGCCTGGCAGTCGCCGCCGCTGGTCAGCATTCCGATTCGAAGCATATGAGTTCCTCCTTCAGCCTCTTTGATTTGAGCGTTCAATGTCTTCTTCATTATAGACCGCCGGAAGGCGTTGCGCTTCCCTCAGTCACGGATCCTGAGGTATTTGCCAGTAGGGGATTGCGGGATCGGCGGAAAACTGGCTGGTTACCGTGGGCGCTGTCACAGGTGCATGCAGGCTCTTTTTAGAAAAATCAGTAAAATGACTGATAATTCCTGAGAAAAAGCAGTAAAAATACTGATTTTTCCATAAATCAGAGATGTTCTAAAAGAAGTGAAGGCGGTGTAATTTATGCTGAAACGAAAACTGTATCAGGATTTGCTGGAGTGGAAAAACAGACGGGCCAGGTCCAAGGCGCTGTTCCTTATGGGTGCCCGCCAGGTGGGAAAATCCACACTGGCCAGACATTTCGGCGAGCAGAACTATGACGCTGTCATCGAAATCAATTTCTATAACGATCCTGGAGCTGCCAGGATTTTCCGTCAGGGAGCAGCGGAAACGATCCTTACTCAGCTGACTGCCTACACCGGGCAATCCATCATCCCGGGAAACACGCTGGTGATTCTGGATGAGATTCAGGAGTGTCCTGCGGCAAGAACCGCCATTAAGTTTCTGGTCGAAGAAGGGTCCGCACATTACCTGGAAACGGGATCTCTTCTCGGGATCCAGTATAATCCGGTCAAATCTCTGCCGGTAGGATTTGAGGAACAGCTCAATATGTATCCCATGGATTTTGAGGAGTTTCTCTGGGCGCTGAACTATCCGCTGGAAACCATACAGTATCTCAAAGACTGCTTTGAAAGAAGACAGGCGGTGCAAGGTGCGGTTCATGACCGGATGCTGCGAATCTTTGAAACGTATATCGTGGTGGGTGGAATGCCTGAAGTGGTGCAGACCTATGTCAGTACCCGGGACATTACAGAGACCGTCTATATTCAGAAACAAATCCTGTCCCTGTACCGGCAGGATATTTTCAAATACGCACAGGGGCTCATGAGTTTGAAAATCCGTCAGATTTTCGATTCCATTCCCTCTCAGCTGGACGACAAAAACCGCCGGTTCCGTCTCAATGCGCTGGGAAAGGGACAGCAGATGCGGGGCCTGGAAAGCAGCTTTCTCTGGCTGGAAGAAGCCGGCGTCGCCCTCCCCTGCTACAATACATCGGCACCTGTATCTCCTCTCCGTCTGAATGAAATGTGAAACTCTCATAAAATGAAAGCCACGATTAAAAGGCCTCCTCTCGGGAGG
>OFGZ01000319.1_pt1 | contig 42556 bp, 30 predicted proteins | sample 1521871 | NCBI WGS metagenome assembly OFGZ01 (sample SAMEA3504091, study PRJEB24116) | mouse gut metagenome | biome: mouse gut; feature: mouse-associated habitat; material: faeces | place: Denmark | collected 2011
ATAAATATTTCGTATTACCATTTACATCTATGATAAATTTACTTTAAAAATTTTATTCGTTCATTCTGTTATTATTCACAAAAATACTGCCGATTTTCAATCGAAAATCGGCAGTATTTTGGGTTTGATGCAATTAGCTTAGCATACAAAGTTTAATTTTCCTACTAATTATAAAACAATTACTCAGCTTATAAATTTACATTTTATTAAAACCATCCATCAAAAAAACTGTACAATCATTGTTTTGTAACCATTTAAAATTACACTGTTCTAAAACAAACACACACGTGTTACAGGAAATGCTCTTGTTTTGTAACCATTTAAAATTACACTGTTCTAAAACTAGGCATACCAAGTTGTGTAAGAATGTTTTGTTTTGTAACCATTTAAAATTACACTGTTCTAAAACGAAAACAAATTACTAATAGTTTCAACATAAGTTTTGTAACCATTTAAAATTACACTGTTCTAAAACTGTTGGACATGTTTCTTTTAATTCTGCAAAGTTTTGTAACCATTTAAAATTACACTGTTCTAAAACTCATTGCGTGCAATTAAATAAAAGCGTTTGGTTTTGTAACCATTTAAAATTACACTGTTCTAAAACCAATCAAGCCGGATGATATTGAATACTTTGGTTTTGTAACCATTTAAAATTACACTGTTCTAAAACGCCGTGGTATCAACAGACGATTTGAGCCGTGTTTTGTAACCATTTAAAATTACACTGTTCTAAAACAGCGGAAATTGCTATTTTGTTATTGAAAATGTTTTGTAACCATTTAAAATTACACTGTTCTAAAACCCGCCTGCAAAATTGTCTATAATTAATTCTGTTTTGTAACCATTTAAAATTACACTGTTCTAAAACTTGCTGATATAGTTCATACGAGGGACTTTAGTTTTGTAACCATTTAAAATTACACTGTTCTAAAACAAACGAGTAGCAATTAAACGAGAAAAAACAGTTTTGTAACCATTTAAAATTACACTGTTCTAAAACCAATAAAAACGACGAACACCTGTTAAATGCGTTTTGTAACCATTTAAAATTACACTGTTCTAAAACAAAAATATTAATCATTATGAAAAAGCACTTGTTTTGTAACCATTTAAAATTACACTGTTCTAAAACGAAAAGGTTTATCCTTTTGAGTTGCTTTCGGTTTTGTAACCATTTAAAATTACACTGTTCTAAAACGACTGAACGCCATACATAATTTGCTCCATAGTTTTGTAACCATTTAAAATTACACTGTTCTAAAACCTCAAATCCATAAAGTTTGAACTCGACAATGTGTGAAATTGCGGTAATATGATTACATAATAATTATATCACAAAAATTTTCATCTACAAACAGTTTTTGCTCATTTTCTAATAAATTATCGCAATTATGGTTTTCTAATAAAATTAAAGGAATTTTATAATAAAGCGATTGCTTATAAAGTATCTTAAGTTCTTCTGATGTGAAAAACGCTTTTGCATTTACTAACACTATAATTTTGTACAAATTCATCTCACTACTAATTTTTATGAATTGTAGCAATCTATCAACAATAGCATTATCTCCAACATTAATCATCAAATTAATCAATGATAAGGCATTTTTCACTTCGTTTGTTTGCTGAAAATCAAAATCTACATCTATATCACTTAGTAGCATATGTATAGCATTGGAAAATTCCCTGAAAGCTTGATCATATTTAAGCCGTAACATAGTATTTTCTGTTATATATTTATCTAAATATTTATAAAGTTTTGAAATTATCAATTTATTTTGCAAATCAAAATTATATAAATCTATTAAGCAAAAGATATCCTTTGCTAGCAATAATCCTTTATCACTTTCTACAGCAAGTTCATTGTAAGGATAAGTACTGACATAAAAATCTGACAAAATTCCATTAAAAACTTTAGGATTTTCCACTTCAAGTACTGTGATTTTACCATCTAATTCCAACACATTTTTTTCACAATTATACAACAACATTCTCATAGAATTATAAGCCTTTTAGCCGTGTCAACGGTCTGAGAAACAAACTTATCACAACATATATCCATAGCCGCAAATTGCTTTTCGGTAACGGTTAAAATCATAACACTGCCACATTTAGGCAAATGCTTTTTAACTCTTTGTTTTACATATTCTAAGGCTGTTTGATTCAAGACTAATTTACAATATACAGATTCCTGCAACATCAAAAATCCTTCTTTTAAAAGCTTTTTCCTAAAAACATTCGCATCTTTCACTTCTAAAGATGTGTTTCTTGGCAAATCGAAAAATACCAATATTCGCATAAACCTATAGCTCACTTTTTTACCTATTTGTGTTCATACAAAAGCATTAATGAAATATCCTTACTGTTTAAACAAGTAATAATACTTTTAACACTTCTTTTTATCGCATTAAGCAATGTTGTATTTATATCCAAACGAACTTCTTTATTTAACAAGTCTACTAATTCAAATTTATAATTTTTATCAAACTTTTTATTTTGATTAACAAAAACAAATTCGTCAACTATTATACGAAAAGGTTCAATTAAATCACAACTAAAATTAAATTGATTATATTCACTGCAATGATTAATCCCTAATTGTGTAATGCAACCATTTGCCACTACCTCTCTATTTATGACAGATAATAATATAGAATAACCATAATTCAAAGCCGAATTAATGTCATTATGCTTATCACGCGTAAATTCCATACCAAATAAAGTATTAAAATAAACTTTTGCAGAATGTCCTTCTCTATTTGTTAAATCCTCTATTTGCATGTCCTCTGCGAAATCGTAAAGCTGATTGGCCCTGTCATCAAATTTTAATTTTTTTAACAAATTAGCTTGATTAGATATTTTTTGATAAATTATTTTAGTATGCAATATTTTTGAAAACTCTTTATCCCAAGATATTTGTTGCAAAACTTTTTTCGCACAGTTGTGACAACCGTAATATCCGACAATTTCGCCGCAAGGATTATGTTTTTCGTCACAAAATATGATTTTTATCTTGTTTTTTACAAGCTCTAACATTGCAACAACTGTAATATTTACACAATTATTCGAAATAAGCAACAAACTAATCTCAGATAAATGGATTTTAGCAAGCTCGTTGCCCCTAATTAATAGATAATTCCCAGATACACTTATTTTGCTAGGATTATCCACTACAACTTCTCTCCAAGACATTTTATTTAATCTCCTAATATTTACAAACAGAAGAATACATACCTGTTCTTGAAGCGTTTATCCATTCAACTTCTTGCGGATAAATTGTTTTTACAAGTCTGCCGTGCTCGCCAAAACTAATTTTTGTGTTATTTGCAGTAATTTCTAATTTTATTCTGCCTGCTCCTGTGTCTGCTACAATCAACATGTCTTTAACAAGTTTTAATTTGCCATCAAAAGACAATTTATCATAATACATAACCAAAATCTCTTCAAGTTTATCAGCAAATTTATTATATAACGGCATATATTTTCTAATTTTACTGTTATAATGTATAATAAACTCTTTTATTAACTCCGATGTTTTATACTCATCATTTGCAAGCCATTTGATATTATCTTTTTCTATATGATATAAAAGCGCTTCAAATTTATTGTCCACAAATAATTCCACCGCATTGTTAACTTCGCCCTCCCCTGTTAAATAACAAAATTGTCCACTTAAATTTATTAATTGATATTTATGCACAATTTTAAGGATTGAAGCATTTTCACCACATTTAGAAATTATATAATCTTTAACTGCATTTTCGTTTGATTTATTCAATACAACAGTCTGTAATGGAATTTGTAGCAAACATAGTTTTTTTTCAGATATTTTCTTAAAAATCTTATCGTATTTTACTATTGCAAAGTATGCAGCATTTTGGTTAGTATAACCGCCGTAAATTGCAGGCATTTTCTCGCCATGTTTTGCTTTTAGCGGAACAAGATTTTTCTTTCCTGATGACGGACCATAAATAGTTTGATTGTAAAATTCGCTATTTGCAAAATAATTTTGTTTTTTAACAATAAGACAATTATTTTTTTCCATTGTCCTAAAAATGTTCAAATATTTTTCGTTATCCCATAAATATTCACCATTTTCATCAAGCATAAAGTTGTTCATATCTGTACTTTCAAGTAAATCAATGACTAAACCATAACGCTTGTTAACCAAAGTTTTTACATCAAAATAAGATTTTTCATTGTTAGCAATGTAATTTTTGTAAGCCTTATTCAGCTCATCTTGTCCCCAAAATGGACAAGCTACTGTTGTAAATTGTCCTATAACAGCAGTCAAATAGGCATCTTTCGCATGGTGAAAATTATTCAAACTTCTGATTTTATAAAAACCTGCTTTGTTTTGTTCACTATATTTTTTCCTAAATACAGAGTTCATACCGGCTCTAATACCTTTTATATTTGCCTCGGGAAATCTTTTTTCAAGTATTTTACGCACTTCTTTTATGATTTGACTTGTTTCAACTAACTGTCTATTTACAAAGTCTTTTTTATCGTTTTCAGTATACTCTCTTTTGGTTAAATTGGATAATTTTTTGTTCCCGATAAACTTGTGCTCATATAAAAACTTCCAATAATTTCGCATTTTATCTTGAATTAAAGGACTTAATGCCAAAGTATTTGTCTTTTGTTGGTTTTCTATTCTCTTAACTAACACTCTATTTTCAAAACTGTCATCTTTTATATATGAGCGTGGCACAATATGGTCAATTTCACACTCCGACAATTTGTCAAAAGGTATTTGCTCATTTGTATACATACATCTTCCTAGTTGTATCAACCACAAATATAGCTTATCATTATCAATCTTTTTATTATTACTTTTATATTCTTTTATTAAATTATTACAATCTATATTAAAATAATCATCTTTTTCTATAACTTTATACAATTCACTCAAGTGTGCTATTCTTGAATCTGCCTTTACTTTCTCGTTTGTTGTGTGAGTGTCTTCCAAGAAAATTCTTGTTGGCGGACATTTTGTTATTTTTGCAATTTCTCCAATCACTTTTAAAGCATTCCAAGCAGCTTTTTTAACTGATGGTGAACAATATAATGGCTCAATATCACGACTATAATCAAAATTATCTATAGTATTTTTTTCTGGAACTATTTGATTGGCAAAACCATAATCTTTGTTAAACAAAAGTTCATTAATATTTTTATCAGTTTCATACATTGTCTCAACAATGGTTTTACCACCTTTACCTTCTATACCATTTAGTAACTTTTCAGAATATCGTCCCCAACCACTTAATTGCATTTTACACAAACTATTTATTTCTTTTTCACTAAAGAAGTCTAATTTCCTTAATCTTGATTTAATAATTTTTTCATCATTAAAAATTGTTAATATCCTAAGTGCTTTTTCATAATGATTAATATTTTTCAAATCAAAATTTTCTAATTTAGATTTAAAGTCAATATAACTGCTCATTGTTCCGCTTAATTTAACATCTGCCAGCCCTGAAATGTCACTCTCTATTATATCTAAATTATATCTGCTTTTTAATTTAGCAACTATATTTTTAACTTTTACAATCTTCTGTTTGCAACAAAGTTCATTAAAGATAGTCTTTTTCCAATCCACACAAATAGTTTTATCTTTATATTTAATTTTATTAATTTCATTTAATGTGATATATGTTTGGTAAATGATAGACTTAAGAGGTAAGACTTTTTCATCCTTAAACACATTGCAATAATTTGTCATTTTTACTATAAATTCGTCAGCGAGTTGCTCTGTATCAATCAATTCATAAAAGTTCCATGGGGTTACACGTTCATTTATTGTTTGCTTACACCAAGAATATTCCCCTTTTAGTGTTCCAACGTAATATGGTCTTTTAAAAGTCATAATAGCTATAATTTTATCTTTCAACTCTTTTAACTGCGGATAAAACTTAATTTGATTATCAATAATTATCTCCAATTCCTTTTTATGCATTTGATAAGGAATGCTTGAATTTTCTACGCTATTTATAAGCGGCAAAAAGTTATCCATTTCAATTTGATTTAAACAATAACTCTTTTTCTCTCCTTCTGGTATTTTGCTTAATACTTTTTTTACTTTATCATAAAAAACATCCTTTTTTACTCTTTTCTCATAATGAGTACCACCACTATTGCTACCAACATAATTCACATAATTTACACCCTTTTTGCTCCTAAACATTTCAGTATAAAAAGGTTTTCCTGTTTCTTCATTTATAACTACAGGAAAAGATTCTTTCAATAAAGCCTTAAAAATGCGTAAATCTTCTTTATGTTTTTCATATTTTTTTATCATTCCCTTACTTATACAACTTTCACCACCTGTTATACTTTCAAACAAAGACGCAGTATATATTGATTTCAGGATTACAAGTAATTCTCGCCTATCTTCACTCTCAGCTAAATTTAAATAACTTTCCTCTTCTGCATCAAAATTTTCATTTGTAAATGAAAATTTTATCGGCTTTTCTTCATCATTTAGCAATGCTTCTTTTAAAAACAAAGCATCTCTAAGAACAGCAGTATTGCCCAATATCAAATTAATTATTGCTTGATAATTTTTTGCATATTTTTTATTATTAAAAATCTCTTTTAATTTGTCATTTTTTCTTGCTTTAGTTAAAGTTTTATCTTTTAAAATACATACAAGCTCGTCGACCTTAAACAAATAATTACAATCTTCGACTTCATATTTTTCAAGTAAAATAAACAATTCCTTTAATGATTGTGAAATTATATTATTAGCAGAGTCTATATTTTTACCTTCATACAAAAAATTACCCCTATATTTTAAAATATGATGCATTGCTAAATATATTAGTCGTATATCTGCTTTTTCAGTTGTCGTACATAAATAATCTCTCAAATGATATATTGTTTTATAATCTCTATAATAATCCTTATCTGTATATTCTCCCTCAAATAAATTGTAATAATTATTACGCTTGTAGTTTGTATTAGCAATATCACTCCGCAAACTACTTTCTTTAAGTTTTATGAAAAATGACTCATCTTTTGCTAGTACTAAATCACTCATTAATTCCTGCAAAAATCTTATTCTTTCTTTTTTTCTTTCATTTCTTCTTCGTTGTGCTCGAAATCCACGCCTTTCAGCAGCAGTTTTTGCATCCTCAAATATCAACGCACCCCATGCATCTTTACCTTTAAGTTTACAAAGTTTGTAATTCTCGTCAATAACAGCCCAGCCTACGGAGCCTGTACCAATATCCACCCCAACAGAATAATTTGTAATTTTTTTCATTTTTCCTCCTTGACATCGCAGTTGATTTATGCTATACTTTAATTGTAACCATTTAAAATTACACTGTGAGTTAAAATAAATGTTACACTAATAGCCTTAATAAGGTAAAAGTCGCTTGAACAAGTGACTTTTTTGTTTGTATTTTTATTATAACACTAATGCGTTGCGAATTCAATACTTTATAAAAATTAATACACTTAATTTATTATAATGATAAAATACTGCCGATTTTCAATCGAAAATCGGCAGTATTTTGTTTTTTGATTATAATTGCTATTATATTAATTATAGCTTTATCCAAATAATATATTACGTTTTTCAACTCAATTATTCATTATTCTCGCTGTATTCTTCACGAGAGAATTTATCTACAAAATTGTTTTCCGCCTTTTTGGCAACCAAGTGTAAAAACAATGCCAAATAACAATCCGTAAGCTCGGAACAAACTGCTTCGCCATGAACATTACGATATTGATTGCAACCTTGGAAAGTAAATTTTTCGTTATGCTTAAAAGTTTTTTCTATAAGTTTCATTCTTGCTTTTGCCCATTCACGGGAGCTAATGTCTATTGTTTGTCCCGCACCTAAAATATACGCAAAAATATCCATAACATACAGCGCAGATTCATTGACTCTGCCACCTCTTATCCCGTCTGGATAAAGTATGCCGCCGCAAGGTCTATTTTTTTTATCATAAACAGTAAATAGCCCGTTTCGCTTTCCGTCACTTTGAATTTCATAACCATAAAAAGCTTTGTAAATATCTTCGAAGTTCCTACAAGCACCGCTAGGCAAATCTTGCTCCGCAATTTTGGAAAAAATAAATGCTTTTATACCAACGCCTATATAGCTTGTTGCAAAAGGACTTCTTGTATCAAACCTATGGATAAGCATATCTTCATCCACATTATAGCCTGCTATATCTCCATGATTTTTGGATGCAAAACAAGCCCTGTATGTCAAAATCGCCTTTTCGCGAAAGCCTTGTGCTGTTTTATCGGATTCAGTCATAACACTGATTAGATACAACAAATTTGCGTTTTCCATATTAACAATCGTTTTGCACTCTCCGTCGTTTCGGGTGCCGTCCGAATTGTAATTATATTCTATAGTTTGATTGATTACCCGTTCCCCTTCCAAATTCAAAAGATTTACGGCGTATTCCTTATCACGAAGATTTAATTTGTCCCAAACAAGCCAACAAACAAAAAGCAGCTCGGTAACGGCAGATAAATGCTCACTGCAACCGCCCCAACCATCTGTACTATTTGCTATGTGGTGGTAAAGGCAAGAACGTATAAGTTTCATATACCTATCACGTGCTACATAAAGTTTGTGTCCGACTTCCTTTTCGTCATAAAACTTAAACTTTACAGCTGCGGCAATAGTTTTTGCCATATAAACACATTGTCTTACCGTCCTGTCGAAAGGTCCTTTTAAGCTTAGATATTCACTTTTACTTTCCTTGTTAAACCCTTTGTATTTCCACCAATCATTCAAGCCGAATTTGACAAATTTATTGATAATCTTGCCCAAATCTTCTGCCAAATCTCCACCCAAAGGCTCGGGCTCTACCTGAATCCACTCGATTTTTTTTATATCATCCAAAACAAACATTACTTTTCCACCTCAATTTGTACAAAATTAAAGGATGAATAGTCAAATAGTCCCCTATCGCTTATTTTAAGCTCCGGTATTACCACCAACGACATAAATGATAATGTCATAAATGGCTCGACTTGCTTATTCACGCTCAAAACTTTGTAAGCGTACTCATTTAGCTTTGCCGTCATTGTAGCAATATAGTCGATATCTTTATCGCACATTAAACCTGCGATAGGTAGCTCCAAAGTATCAAAAATATTACCATTGTGAACGGCAGTCATTCCTCCGCCTACACGTTTAATTTCATTAACGGCAATCGCCATATCTCTGTCATTATCTCCGCAAACGATTATATTATGGCTGTCATGTGCTACACTGACCGCAATAGCACCGTTTTTAATATCGTAACCGTCAAGCAAACCAATGCCTATATTACCCGTATTTTTGTGTCTTTCTACCACACAAATTTTGCTTAAGCCATCCTTAAAGTCATATTCTCCGTTTGTTACGCTGACTTTTTTTACAAGGCTTTTGGTAGTAACGTTATGAGGCTCTATCCCCATAACTCTTACTATATCGGAGTTTAATTTTAAAGCCAAATCCTCAGCTTTAATGTGTGCACAATGAACGGTATTTCTTACTTCGCTGCAATTTAACACTTGGGCATCGAACAACGCCTTGCCATTTTCCGCAACAAGCTTACCATTTTTATAAACCTGCAAAACATTGAACTTATACAAATCGTCAAGCACTACAATATCCGCAATTTTCCCCGGAGCCAAAGCTCCCCTATCATTCAACTTGTAGCACTCGGCAGCATTCAATGTTGCCATAGTAACCGCATCCACAGGCGACAAGCCCATTTCTATAGCTATTTTTATATTGTTATTGATATGTCCGATTGTAAGCAAATCATGCACCTGTCTATCATCGGTACAAAACACAAGTCTTCTTAATGTTTTGCTGTTAATAATAGGGAACAAGTCACGCAAATTCCTTGTCGCACTTCCCTCCCTGACAAGCACATACATACCGCGTCTTAATTTATCGCAAGCGTCCTTGACATCTACACACTCATGGTCGGTTGTAATGCCCGCACCTATATATGCATTAAGTTCCTTTTCGCCTGCAAGAGGATAATGCCCGTCTACCACAACTCCTCGTTTTTTTGCATACTTAAGCTTGTTCATAACATCGCTGTCACGATAGATAACGCCAGGGGCATTCATAAATTCGCCAACCCCATGGCATTTTTCAAGCAACTTGTCAAGTCCATCAGCATCTATAGTTGCACCATTATTTTCGTAAGGAGTAGCAGGAACACAGCTAGGAGCCATAAACATTGCATCAAAAGGTACGATTTTACTTTCTTTTATCATATAATCTACGCCCGCCTCGCCGCATACATTGGCAATTTCATGCGGGTCGCAAATACCTGTTGTAGTGCCCCATGGCAAAACCGCTTTTGCAAAGTTAGACGGAGATAGCATTGTGCTTTCTATATGCAAATGCCCGTCGATAAAACCCGGTGACAAATACTTGCCTTGCACATTAACTTCCGTTTTACCGCAATAGTTACCTATACCGGCAATTATTCCGTCCGAAATCGCAATATCCGCAACTTCCACCTCGCCTGTATAAACATTGATAACATTACCGCCTTTAAGCACCAAATCGGCTTTTTCAACTCCCATAGCAACAGCAATTTGTTTTTCCATAAATACTCCAAAACTTTTATGCACATAATTTTTAATCATAAAAGAGCCACAAGTAAAAAACCTTTACTTTGCTCTCTTTTTTATATTTTAACATTAATATAATATAAAGTCAAGATAAAAAATAAGCTCACACCTTACAAAAAAAGCAGCTTTAAGCATAATATACAAAAGCAGACGCATACATTATATCCAAGGGGGATATTATGTGTGAAAATGAATTATTGCCATCCGAAGACCAAATAAATATGATGAATAAGGAATATAACGAAATTACAAGAAGACGCGAGCTTATGTGCGAAAATTGCGAAAAATATAAAAGCAATATAAACGGTTACCGACCTGTGGCTCTTTGCAAAAGTGCCAAATGCGGTACTGACCCAAAACAAAAAAAATTGTTCGAACGTATATACTTTGCCGAACAAGATTTGATAATGGCTTTAAGACAGTTGTTCACAATAGCTCCGCTTGCCGCAAAAGACGATATCGCCGATGTAATAAAACTTAAAAAAGCCACATCGACATTATCGCTAAAATGCTACTATGCGGTGTCCGACAAACAAATCAGTTATGCACCTATACTAAGCCACGAAGAAGACTATTGCAAGCTTTTAAGGCACATTGTCACAATGCAAAAACAGTTGCTATTAATGCTTAATAAAGCAAAATACATGTGCGCACACAGTAAAAAAATGATTAAAAACGAATGGACAGCAAGCTATATTTTAACAACAATAAGCATATATTGCAGATATTAATTTACAAAAACACTTCAAAAATCGGCACTAATGTGCCGATTTTTTTATTTCAAACTAAATTTTTCAAATATATTACTTTATCTTAGGCAAGTATTTTGAACTATAATTTTTAAAAAGCAATAAAATAATTATTTTTAAAGCTTTTTAAGCTCGTAACCTTCTTTGCTGTCAAGCACGCTGTATCCCATTTCTTTGATTTTACCCCTCAATTCGTCAGCTGTCGCCCAATCTTTTTGTTGTTTTGCAAGTAATCTTTCCTCTGCCAAAGCAACTACCTCGTCAGGAACGTCAGTGCCATTTTTCTTTATATACTCTTCTGCTTTATCAAGTGACAAACCTAAAACTTTATCCATTTGCAATGCCAATTTATAAACATCCGAACACAATGGTAATTTTGTCATTTTCCAAAGCACTCCAAGTGCCATAGGAATGTTTATATCGTCATTTATAGCATTGTCAAATTCTTGTTTAAACTCGTTCAAAGTATCTTGGTCAACCAAAGCCAAGCCATAGCTGTGACTCCTTAAAATACCGCACAACCTTTCGTAAGAAACTTTTGCAGCATCCATACCGTCAAAAGTGAAATTCAACTTTTTCCTGTAGTGCGCATTTAAGCAGAAATAACGGAAAACCATAGGGCTGTAACCCATTTGCTCAAGTTGCGCAATAGTATAGGTATTGCCCAAACTTTTGCTCATTTTACCATTATCTACAAGCATAAATTCGCCGTGCATCCAATAGTCTACAGATTTTCTGCCTGTCAAAGCCTCGTTTTGAGCAATCTCGTTTTCGTGATGTACAGGGATATGGTCCACACCGCCCGTATGAATATCAAAAACCTCTCCCAAATACTTTTGGCTCATTGCCGAACATTCGATATGCCAACCGGGGTATCCCATTCCCCAAGGACTTGGCCATTGTTGGATATGGTTAGGGTCAGCTTTTTTCCAAACGGCAAAATCTTGTGGATTGCGTTTTTCCGAGTTTACCTCTACCCTTGCACCCGCAATTTGCTCATCTAAATTTAACCTAGATAGCTCCCCGTATTTAGGAAATTTACTAATGTCAAAATACACGCCGTCACTTGTTTCGTAAGCAAAGCCCGCATCCACAAGTCTTTGCACATACTGAATCATATCGTCGATATGCTCGGTTGCTTTTGCGATAATTTCGGGCAAACCGATATTAAGCTTTGCAAGGTCAGTCATAAAAATGTTAGTATAATAATCGGCAATCTCCTTAGGCGTTTTGCCTGTTTCCTTTGCCCTTTTATCCATTTTGTCCTCGCCCTCATCTCCGTCGCTTGTCAAATGTCCGACGTCGGTTATATTCATAACTCCTTTAAGTTTGTAACCGTCATACTTCAAAACACGCCTTAACAAATCCATAAAAACATACGTTCTCAAATTTCCGATATGTGCGTAGTTATACACTGTCGGACCGCAGGAATACATTGTGATTTCCCCTTTGTTAAGCTCGTTAAAATCTTCCTTTTTTCTACTTAAAGTGTTGTATACTTTTAACATTTCGATATCTCCTAAACTAAAATATATTTATTGCTGTTGTTATCAATTTTCTTGTTTTTCTTTGTTTTTTTCTCTTTTTTCCACAAGCATTTGCAAATAAGCCTCATCCTCTATAACCTCGGTGTTGCAAATGGAATACTTGCAAGACTCAATACCCAATTTTTCTTCCAATACGGCAAGCCTTTTGCAAACTCTTTGAAACTCTTGCAAAATAGGGTCAGGCACATTTTGATTAAGGTCAATTTTTGTATCATGTCTTTTTACTATTCTGCCGGGAACACCCACAACAGTACTGTGTGACGGAACGTCTTTTAAAACAACCGAGCCCGCACCGATTTTGCTATACTCCCCAATGTTAATAGGACCAAGCACCTTTGCACCGCTGCTTATCATACAATTATTGCCTATAGTAGGGTGTCTTTTACCTATATCTTTACCCGTACCGCCAAGTGTTACACCTTGATAAATCGTAACATTGTCGCCTATTTCACAAGTCTCGCCTATAACTACGCCAACGCCATGGTCAATAAAAACACCTTGACCGATTTTTGCGGCAGGATGAATATCCACGCCTGTTTTTCTCCTTGTTTTTGCAGAAATAAGCTCTGCAATACCAACCATTTTATGCCTGTAAAACCAATTTGCACGCCTATGCCTACGGATAGCCCTAAAACCACCATAAGTCAAAAAAACTATTAATTTACTTGTTGCAGCGGGGTCTCTATCCATAACCGCTTGCAAATCACTTTTAAACTGTTTCATAATATACCTCAAATACAGTATTAGACTAACTCAATCAAATTTATTATAATGCAACTAACGTAAAAACAACATTTAAATATCTTTTATTACCACATACTTCAAAATAGTAGCAACAACTTTTTAGTAGTAAATTTTTATAACATTTACCAAAAAATGTAAAATAATCGTATATTTTTACCAATTTATTGTTGTTACTTAAAATACAAAAACACGGCATAACATAAAGACGCTATACCGTGATTCCACTTTAATTCAACAACCAAAAAGTTGTTCTTGTATGCAGATAACGATGCCCCGAGCGACATTTCCTTCGCCTGACTATGCCAATGCACTTCACAAAAGCATTTGCAAATAGGCTTCCACCCGATGGCCTATACTCTCTGTTACAATAACTTTAGCTACTCTTTTGACAATTTTGTGGCAAGCCACAACCGCCTTATCAAATTGTAATTGAATTATATCATAATATAAATATGTTTGTCAATACTTTTTGGTTACTTGTACTTTGCAGCCCAAATACACATATTGTTTGAGCGTTGCAGACACTTTATACAAGCGATTTTATTGTTTCGCTATCGTTATAATATTTACCGCCGATAGCAACTAATTTTACATAGGCGTAGCCGTCCAAATCCGCTTTTGAGATAACCAACTCTGTTACCCCCGTACTGATTTCGTAGTCCGATTTATCCACACCCGTAAATACCAACTTATATCTTAATGCGTTGTCTACTTTATTCCAACTAAACACATAGTTGTCGCCGTCCATCTTAATTTCAAGCGATGCAACAGCCAAATCAACATTTATAGGGTCGAACTTGGCATAAGCCTTGGCACTTGAATTAATACCCTCTACACTGCTTTTTGCTACAATGATTATAGAGTGGTTACCGGGAGTAGTAAGCAAACTAGCAAACTTAGCCTCACCGCTCAAATTAAAGGAAATTTCCTCCCCTGCTTTAACATTGTCATTTTTAATAGTCATTACGATACCATCAAAAACTATCTCGTAAGTTTCGGCAAAATGCACTGCTTTAAAAGTCAAAACATACTCATTGTTGTTATTTTTTTCAACCTTTGGAGTTCCTACTTTATCAAGTGTGATATAGTGTGTGTGTTGTGTAAAGTAAGGGTCGCTATCTCTTATAAATTCGGGCTCGTCAGAGCGCAATACAATTTTAATCGAGTGGTTGCCTACAGTGTTTAAAACAGTTCCCAAATCAAATACGTAGTTCGGTATACCATCGCTGTCCCTGTCTATTGCAAATTCCAAAGGAGTTTCCGCGTTATCGATAGTTACCAAAACTTTGGTAGCTAAACTATCGATAGAAGAAAGTTCAAGCGTAGCTTTATCGCCGACTCTTTCGATAACTGCAAATTGAGGAGTCTCAAGCCAATCTATATATTTTTCGTTTTGAACATTGATAATCAATGCGTTATTATCTTTCAAACTCTCTTTACTTATCCAAACAGTGTTGGTGCCGATGATTTTTTGAACCCCGCCGTTTTCACTTACGTAAACAAGTTTACCGCCACTGATTGTACCAAGTTCGCCGCTATTAAAATTGTTGTAAGTAAAGCCTACCAATCTTAGTTCCGATTGCTCGTCCAATACTGCATTACCAATATCGCTGTTTGCACGAACACGCGCATTTTGCAAATTAATGTCGATTTTTGTAGCTTTATTAAATGTAATATCCGAATTTACGGCATTAATACTACTTATATTTTCGCCAAAAGCTAGTTGGTCAAAAACGACTTTACTGCTTCTTATATTAAACGAATTGTTTGCTTGAATACTACCTATAGAATTGCCTTGAGCAATGCTGTCAAACTCGATATCATTAGCAGAGACATTTGTCAAAATAGTTATTGTATTTGCATTTTTTATTAACAATTTGCCGTTAACGGTAATTTTACCACCCAAAGTATACTCTTTGCCCGACTTAACACCAAGCGTCATAGCACCGCCTTTAGGGTTTTCCAACGTTAGGTTACCATTTACTGTCAAAGTTTTTTTGTTTAAATCCACATTTAAGCCAAGTGTCAAATCGCCGTCAACCGTTATATCCTTTTCCAAATAATACAGTTCCTTTTTGTCCTTGATAGGCTTTGCAAAATCTTCCGCGCTGCTTATCAATACTTTAGGCGCATTAATAACCAAAATAGGTGTTAAAACAGATACCAAAATAACAACCGCAAGCACAGCAACGGCAATTAAAATTGTAATAAGCTTTTTCTTTTTAGGGGAAGATTTGCCTTTTTTATCCCCGCCTTTCTTTTTGCCTTTTTTATCTGTGCTTTGCTCATCTCCCTCGCTATTTTGCTCGTTAGGGTCGATTTTTGCTGTATTTTCCGCGTTGCTATCGTCCACGATAACTATATCGCTGTTTGCATCTTTAACTTCGTCATTGCTGTTTTGTTTGTCAACAGGAATATCGCTTTCTTCGTCAACAACTTGGTCGTTAACGTTATCAACTTCTGCGACACTTTCATTTATCTCCTGCTCTTCCAAATCATTTTGCTCGTCTATTACAGCATCGATATTATCTTTTTCTTGCATATCTTCTTCCTTTTGCAAAAACAAATCTACCAATTCATCGCCCGAATTTAGCATAATTCCTGTTTTTGCACATTCACTTTCAGTATATGCAGAAACACCTTGTTTAATACAAGTGCTGTCGTAAATAATAAAAGGAATCGGCTCACTGCTGTGAGTTTTTGTGACAAGCGGTGTTGGATGGTCAGGGCATACCAAAATACGCAAATCCTCGTCCTCAAGTTCGCTCAAAATATATGCTACAACCTTTTCGTCGATAAGCTCAATAGATTTTACCTTGCCTTTGCTATCCCCTTGATGTCCGCACTCGTCAGGTGCCTCCATGTGAAGATATACATAGTCAAAGCCGTCGCGTATAGCTTGCACACAAGCTTGTGCTTTACCCGCAAAATTAGTATGTACAGTGCCTGTAGCACCCTCTACTTCGATAATTTCCATACCGCTTGCAATGCCTATGCCTTTTAGCAAATCGACAGCTGAAATCACAGCACCTTTTAAGCCGCGTAATCTCTCAAAGTTAGGAAGAGTCGGTTTACTACCCTCTCCCCATAGCCAAATGCTGTTTGCAGGGTTTTTACCGTCTGCTATCCTTTTTAAATTTATAGGGTGGTCTTTTAAAATATCATACGACTTAACCATAAGGTCAAGCATTTTATCTCCGTAAAGACCTTTTGGCAAATAATCGCCTATAACCTTGCCGCTTATGTCATGCGGAGGTGTGTATTCCGTACCGCGCTCGCCGTTATGTTTAATCAAACAGTGTCTGTAACTTACACCGCTGTAAAAAGCAAACTCGTCATCTCCAAGCGCCTCTTGAACAAAGCTGATAAGCTCTGCTGCCTCTTCGGTAGAAATTTCGCCCGCACTGTAGTCCAGCATGCTTTTATCTGCATAGTTTTCTTCCTCGGACAAAGTAACAAGGTTACATCTTACAGCCAAATCACTGTCCGCCATATCAACACCTATACTTAGTGCCTCCAAAGGTGACCTGCCGCTGTAATACTTTAACGGAGAATATCCCATAACCGACAAATTGGCAACATCACTGCCGGGTTTTATGCCGTCGGGAACAGTCTTGCACATACCGCAAATTGCCTTTTGTGCCATGCTGTCAATATTAGGCTTGTATGCAACCTCAAGCGGAGTCATACCGCCTAGTGCGTCCGATGGCATATCTGCCATTCCGTCCCCTAAAATCACAATATATTTCATATCATACCTACCTTTGGCATACGCCAAAAAAGATTTTTTGTTGTTTAAATGTATGTATTAATTATATTTATTAAAAATACCATATAAACAAAATAGCATCTAACATATTATATTAATATTATAATAAGTGTATAAATACAATTATATTTTATTTATACATTTTAATTATACACTCTAATAACCATTAAGTCAAGAAAATTAAATATCGCAAGTAAACGTAAGCCAAAACATCTTTCTTGGACGGTTGTTAGACGATTTGTTGAACGGTATGCAAAAAGCACCTACTAATTAGGTGCTTTTTTAGATTTTACTTTTTATAATACTTTTGATTACGATTGTTTGGCATATCGGGATAAGTCATAGCGATTAAGCCTTTTTCTAATGCAGGTTTCAAATAACTTTCACGGAGAGTTTGCTTACGAGTAAGCCCAAGTTTAGCCATAAGTTCATTTGCACTTTGTGGTTCGTAATCGATTACACCCATTAATCGTTCAATATTTTCAGGAAGTTTTTCGTCTTTCAGTTCACAAAGGCTATCGTAAATAATTTGCAACAAAAATTCCACAAATACGCTTGAATCCACACTGCTATCGGCACAAGCAAGACATTTGTAATATTCCTTTTGCCTTGATTTTATAAGAGTTTCTATAGGCAAATAAATGAATATAGGATGATAAGTAGATAAAAGCAAAGTTTGCCACAAACGCCCCATCCTGCCATTTCCGTCTTGAAAAGGATGTATAAATTCAAACTCATAATGAAAAACACATGACTTTATTAAAATATGCAGTTCGCTTTGTTCAACCCATTGAAAAAGGTTATGAATATGCCCTTTTACCATGTGTGCAGGTGGAGCTAAATGCACAAGCCTATCTCCCTCAAAAACACCTACACTACCTGTACGAAATTTGCCTGCCTCGCATACAAGCGATTGCATCATTAACTTATGTGCTTGTAGCAAATCAGAAATGCTGTAAGGATTAAAAGATAAAATATGTTCGTATGCCTCAAAAGCATTTTTAACTTCCTGTATTTCAGACGGCATCCCCAATATTCTTTTACCATTTACAATGGCCGTAACTTGCTCAATACTTAAAGTATTATTTTCTATAGCTAGCGACGAATGAATTGTTTTTATCCGATTTTCGCGACGTAAACGAATATCTGGAACAGGTCTATTGTCATATTTAAATTTTCCTATTATTTCGCTTATTTTAGCCACTAAGTTAACAATTTTTGTATTTAAATTAAAAGGCGGTTTATACTCTTCCATAAAAAATCTCCTTATATATATATTACCATATTACAAAAATATAGTCAACTATCTTGAACGGTTGTTGAACGGTATGTTGAACGACATGCAAAAACTCCCGACATAAATCGGGAGTTTTGTATGTTTATAAATTAACTATGGAAAGTTTTTATTAGTTAATTCTTTTGAAAATCATAATTTCGTCAAATACGTAATCCTCAACTTGTAAGAATGTTGAGATTTCCGCATTGTTACCAAATCTGCACTCAATTTCCTTTTCAGGGATTACCATACTAATTTGATATACATTGCCTTGTCTTACATATTGAGTAAAGTCAGAAGCATTAAAGCCATTGATTGTTAGATTAGGCTTATTTGTTTCTGTATCATATTCTGCATCTGCTTTACCATATACAAATGTAGCACTTATGTAATAAATACCGTCCAACAAGAAAGACTCGTATTTCATTGATTTTTCTTTAACAATACCGGGGAAAGTAGCAATATTTTCAACTTTCTCGATATTCAAATCGGTAATAGCATAAATTACCGATGGCTGTTCGCCAACATCAACGCGCGCACTATTTACCAAATATGTTGTATTAGCCTCCAATGTTATAGGAGCACCATAATCCATAAATACGGAATTTTTATTGTCGTAAACTACTTTAACTTTAGGAGCATCAGCAGTCTCTTCAAACAAAGCCTTAAATTCTACAACTTTGTTCACTTCATCCTTTGATACTTCTTCCCAGCCTTTAAATATCCAACCCATTTCATTAGGCAATCTGTATTCTGCATCGTATGCCGGGATATGATAATAACATTCTCTCTTTAATTCGTTGTAGTTCGCACGATAAATATGTTTCCAAGGCTTTGCCGCCATGTCGATATCTTCATAAACAGCTGTTAAAGTAAAGTTTTCTTGAACTTTTAACGAATATTTAGGAAGATAAGTCAAATAGCTGCCGTCTTTTCTTTGCCAACCTACAAAAATTTCACCTTCTTTGGCAGCAGGAGCGTCCAAATAAACTTTATCACCATATTTATAGTCGGTTTTTTCCACTATATCAACACCATCATCGATAGATACTGTATAAAATCTTTCTGCATAATCGACAAATGCAATTTCTTTCAAACTATCATCGGTAGCTGTATAAGTTGCAGTCATTAAGCCGTTATTGTCATTCCAACTAATACCTGTAATTTCGTTGCCGTTTTTATCTATTAGTTTTACGGCACTTGCAGTAAAGTGGCTATCGTCCAATCTTGCAGTGATGGTAATTGTACGTTTTTGAGCGTTTTTATCTGCATTTCCAAAATCAAAGTTGCTCATAAAGTTGTACTCACCGCCTACGGCTGCACCATTTATATAAATACTTGGGTGTACTTTTACAGTGTGAGGCTTGATTACCGCTGTAAAATAACTTCCTATCTCTTCTAATACCATATGACCGTTGCTAAGCTCTACTTCTTGATACAAAATATAGTTGTTTGTAGATGGTCTTAATAATTGTCTGCCCGCAATATTTAGTTTAATGCTAACACCTTCGTTATATCCTGTATCTTGCCACATCATTTGTTCGTTAGCAGCAAATCCGGAGTATACACCTGCCCTATCGTCGGTCATTTTATTAAAGGAAACATACGCATTTCCGAAAATAGTTGTTTCTCCTCGTTTGTAACCTGCAGAAGTTCTCACCAATAAACTTCTTTTTTGGATAGTAATGGTTCTTGACATACTATCGTTAATAACATTATTCAAAAGTACGACAACTTTTTCCTGCTCGTCACTGTAAGCAACGGCATGTTCTCTATCGCCGTTATCGTCACAATAAAGCTTTACTGCTCTTCCGTTAAAAACATTCATAGAGTTTTTAAGGTCTCCTACGTTTATAACTCGCAATCCTTTATCGTAAAGCTGACCATTTATTTTCATTTTCAATTCGTATGTAGTACCATCGTAATACAAAGGAGAATCTACACCGCCATTTTTAGCCATTCTGGTTTGGTCGGACATTTCCATCCATCTTACGCCGTTGGTATCGGCAACCTCTCCATTGCTAGCCATCTTATAAAATCCTATTTCGCCGGTACTATTTATACCTACTTCGATTTCCGAGGTTGTAGCTGCATCCGGATAGTTGGTTTTTACAATAATGCCCGACTCTAAGTTAGAGAATGTTGGAGAGCTATACAAAGTCCACAAAATTTTACCTTGAGGTACAAAAATCACTACACCTTGACCATCGTGATTGAAAAAGTAAGGTATTGCAACACCATTGTTACCGTTATTTCTTCCGTTTGTTGTAAGAATTGCTCTTTCTCCGCAATCTCCGTAACCTTGATTGTATGCACTTCCGCCACCTTCGTTACCCTCCTTATTGGTACCGCCTGTAGCGTTCATATAAATCATTGTTCCGGGCAAAGGTCCTTCCGCAATATAAATATTCTTCATTTGGTCTACGTATTCGCCGTCGCCTGTACCGCCACTTGAGCCCTCTGCTATCATACAATCCAAATTGCCGGATACCATTGCAGTTGTTACGCTAGCACCTGAGTTAACACCTATAATACCACCTATCTTTCTATAGCACTTATAAGGTCCTCTATTTGCTCCGTTTTGATGGGTTTTTATATAGCCATGTAATCTACTATTATTCTCAAATTTAGCATATAGGTTGTTAAGTTTTGCACCATTTGCAACATAACCAGCTATACCACCAATCAAAGTTGAGCCCGAATTTCTATAGGTTTTAATCGGGAAGGTACCTGACCAATATCCCGACCTACCTTCTGCATATAGCTTGCTATTAGTTCCAAAAATTGCAGTTGCATTGCTTATAGTTCCACCTCTGCTTGCACCTACAACAAGTCCTAATAATATAGCTCCGTTACAACCTGATTTAGAAAAAGTATCGTCTCTATCTATCCCCTCGTGAGAAGAAACATATAATTGCTTATCTGCAGCCAATTCCACAACTACGTTATCTATATCGCCGCCGCTGTTATAGCCCACTAGACCGCCAAAGGCTATATGTGCATCTAATCTACCCTCATTATTATTTACACTGCCGGTATCTCTATATGTTATTTTATGATTCCATGAGATATAAAATTTAAAGTTAAACAATTTACCGTCTGTGCCAAGCTCGTTAAGCATACCGCCAAAGCAATGGTAAGCTACAGGATATGGATTGCCACTATCATCCGGCATTTCATATCCAGGTATATCTTTTGCTGTTACATGGGGTCTTTGACCTACTGATTGAGCATGATCACAGGCTATAATATCCGGACCGCCGCCTTCTAAAGTTACTGTATATCCGCATCCGTCAAACCATTTTGTAAACTTACCCACGCTGCCGGGTGCAAGACCCGCATAAGTTGAGTTTGTTCCCCAATCCAAGGTAACATTAGCGGTCAAATATCCGCTTTTGCCGGAATAACTACCCTCTTGTTTTAAAAAACTTTGTAATTGAGTGCCGTTGCTTATAGCAACCCAATCGGTTGATTCCTCATAACCGGAACTGTTTATGTACCTTTCCTGGTCGCCAACACCGCCCAAATAGTTATTTTCGGTATAGCCCTCGTTAAGAACAGGCTGTACTGTATCCAAATAAGTGCCATTGCTGATATCCGACTTGTTTAATGTTAACACACCAAACAAAGCCAAAATCAAAGACAATGTAAGCATTATACTGATACAAACACCGAATATCCTTGTCTTTCTTCTTTCCATAATTTCCTCCCTAAGAAGTCAGAATTTGCCCACCACACAATATAAACAGCGGATAAAAAACGTATTGCAAACCAAACGAATAATATTGGGCGCAATAGCAGTTTTTTATTATACCCTTATATATGCGTGGTATAATACAATATTATAATAGAACATATACCTTAATCAAACCTTAAACAAGGGAAATGCTACAAAAATTTTACACAAAAATTATACAAAATAAATATTATTTCCTGTTTTAGAAATTCTTTGTCTACTAAGTTTTTACCGCTAGCAATCTTTTGTCTAACAAAAATAATGCTCTTAAACAACTTGACTTTAGCTATTTTATTTTAAGCTAATATCTGAATTTGTTCAATATAATATTAACAAGCTACCATAAACTTTTAGAGCATTAGCCTTTTTCAAGCAAAGAACATTGGTTTACTTGACCCGATTATTTTGATACCTATTTTTATACTCGATTTCCTTTGCATACATCCGTTTAACGATGGCAACGGAGGATTAAGCAGATTGCTAACTACCCTTTTGCTTTATCAAAACGACTTTTTTGTTGGCAAATATATAAGTATTGAAAAAAAATAGAACAAAATAAGGAATCATACTATGTTGCACTTGAAAAAAGCAATATGGGCCGGCAGGACAGCACAAACGACCCTATGCCTTTTGTAAACTTCATTTTAAATATTTTGCTTGCGGCTTATAAAGATTTTGAGGAACGCGTAGACCTAGTAGGCTTAAAGCAAAAAAATATTAGCATTATAAAAAATGCGATTAAAAAAACTTTAGGCAAATTTACAAAAAATAAATTGATGGAGTTGTGCCCTACAGTAAGTAAAAGCAGTATAGAAAATTGCCTAAAAACTTTGGTGGAAAGTAACGAAATAACACGCTACGGTAAAGGAAAAAATACTTACTACACCAAAAACTGTTGATTTTGGAAAATTTTAGGTAAATTACAGGCTATATATTGATAAACCTTACAATTTGTGCTATAATAATTATAGTTACAATAAAAAGAATTTATCTTGAACAAGATAATAAGGAGATAATATGTTAACTCACATTAATAGTAAGGAAGAATTTGAACAAAAAATAGCAAACGGCACTGTACTTGTAGACTTTTTTGCAACATGGTGCGGACCTTGCAAAATGTTAGCACCTGTGCTTGAGCAACTAGCAAACGAAATGCCTGAAATCGAAATTTTGAAAATCGATGTCGACCAAGTGTCCGACGTTGCAAAGGAATACGGCATAATGTCAATCCCTACGCTTATCCTTTTTAAAGACGGCGTTAAACAAAACACACAAGTAGGTTTTATGAATATTAACCAACTTAAAAGTTTTGTAAAATAACTATTACCTGTATTTGATAAATATAAATGCTTGCTTTTACAGCAGGCATTTTTTATTTTTTACAATATCCACAGCAAATAGATTTTCTTATAATAATTATTATCAATATTTATTGCCTTTTTAAAAGTGATAAAACTTTTTGATTTTTTGCTTTTAAATAATTGACAGTTATATAAATGTATGCTATACTCTTTTTGTTTAATAAAACTAAACTTTAGGTTTAGCAAAAATTGTTTTACTAAACTTTTGGTTTAATATTGTAAAATTCATTAAACTTGAAGTTTAGTATGTAAAACTAAAGTAGTTAAGGAGTTAAATATGGAAATAGGCTCAAAAATAAAAAGACTAAGGTTGCAACTTTCGCTCACGCAGTCCGAGCTTGCGGACAGATGCGAACTTACAAAAGGATATATATCGCAGCTTGAAAACGACTTGACAAGCCCGTCAATCTCAACGCTTATAGATATATTGTCCGCACTTGGTACGGATGCTCAAACTTTTTTTAAGGAAGAAGAAGACGAACAGGTCGTATTTACCGAAAACGATTTTATCGTAAAGGATAGCTTGGAGCAAGAAAAAGTTTGGTTGGTACCAAACTGTCAAAAAAACGAAATGGAGCCTTTGTTGGTTACCATAAAACCGAAATACTCACTACCCGGAGATATGCCGCATGAGGGGGAGGAATTCGGGTATGTTTTATCAGGTAAAATTATACTGCATTTAGGTAAAAACAGTTATACGGTAAAAGCTAAGGAAAGTTTTTATTTTGTATCGGACAAATTACATTATATTGAAAATGCGAGCAATATCCCCGCAAAAATAATTTGGATATCAAGTCCACCTACTTTTTAATGGAGAAATAAATATATGAGTACACTTATTGAATTGAAAGATGTTTGCAAAGCTTATGACGGTCAAAATGTTGTTGACCATGTAAATCTTAATATCGAAAAGGGGGAATTTGTTACCCTTTTAGGTCCAAGCGGTTGCGGTAAAACCACTACTTTGAGAATGATTGCGGGTTTTGAAAAACCTACCGACGGCGAAATTTTGCTTGACGGCAAATCGGTGCTTGATATTCCGCCTCATTTAAGACCTGTAAACACCGTATTTCAAAGATACGCACTTTTCCCGCACTTAAATGTTTTTGACAACATTGCGTTTGGTTTGAAGCTTAAGAAAAAAGAGCTTTGCCGTGAGGTAAAAGGTTTTTGGGCAAGACAAAAAGCTATTAAAGCCTTGATTTCCGAAAAAGTTAAAAAAGCTTTGAAAATTGTTGGTCTTACAGACTACGAATATAGAAATGTTACAAGCCTAAGCGGCGGACAGCAACAAAGGGTGGCTATTGCACGCGCTATCGTAAATGAGCCACAGGTTTTGTTGTTGGACGAGCCTTTGGGTGCTTTGGACTTAAAAATGCGTCAAGAAATGCAGCTTGAGCTTAAAAATATGCACCGCAGACTTGGCATTACTTTTGTTTACGTAACCCACGACCAAGAGGAGGCTCTTACAATGAGCGACCGCATTGTGGTTATGAAAAACGGTATTATACATCAAGTGGGTACACCTATCGACATTTACAATGAGCCTTCTAATGCGTTTGTTGCGGACTTTATAGGCGAATCCAACATCATAAACGGTATTATGCTTGAAGATAAACTTGTTAGATTTGCAGGCGCGGAATTTGTTTGCGTGGACAGCGGTTTTGAAAAAAATCAAACTATCGACGTTGTTATTCGTCCGGAAGATATTTATTTGATGGACGAGGAAAAAGGTCAAATAAAAGGTGTTGTAATTTCCTCGCTATTTAAAGGCGTACACTACGAAATGAGCGTAATTGCAAACAAGGTAGAATTTTTGATTCACTCGACTACCGAGTGGAAGGCAGGCGAAAAAGTCAGCCTTTACATTCGTCCGGATGACATTCACATAATGAAAAAGGAAAAAAACAGTAACGTTATCAACGCCAAAGTTTTGAACGAGACAGAGATTGAATTTGCCGACGGCGTATTTAATTATGACAAAAAAACCTTTGAAAATGGGGGCTTTTCCGAAAATGACTATTTGAAAGAGGAAGTTAAAATCTCCATTGACTTTGACAAAATCGACCTTACCGACTATGAGGACTCTGCACCAATCGCAGGTAATATCGTATCAAGCATTTTCAAGGGAGATAAATATCAATATGTTGTAAAATCCGATAACGGTTTCGATTTCTTTGTAGATACCGAGGACGAGTATGACAGCAATGACCGTGTGGGAATTACTATCAAACCGGAAGACATTAAGTTGGAAAGAATTATTTCTTCCAAGTAGGAGCAAAAAAATGAAAAAAATTACTATTAAAAGAAAATATCTTGCTTTTCCTTACGCGATATTTATGTTGCTTTTTGTGCTTTTGCCTCTTGCTTTGATAGTCTTTTACGCTTTTACAAATGCGGATGGTAGCATCAGTTTGGAAAACTTTATAAACTTTTTTACGGACGGAGTAACTTTCAACTCTTTCCTTGACTCTATTTGGATTGCCTTTATTACAACAGTAATTTGCTTTGTTATAGGCTTTCCCGTTGCTTACATTTTGGCAAACAAAAAATATAACAGAAACAAAACTTTGTTTTTGCTTTTCTTGTTGCCTATGTGGATAAACTTTTTGCTAAGAACAATCGCAACGCGTGCTATGTTCGAGGCTTTTGGCTCTTGGCTTGATATAGAGATAACTTTTGGCAAAGCAACCACTATTTTTGGTATGGTTTACAACTTTTTGCCCTTTATGATTATTCCTATTTACTCCACACTTTCCAGCTTGGACAAAAGTTATACGGAAGCAGCACTTGATTTGGGGGCTACACCTACAAAAGTTTTAACACGTGTTATTTTACCACTTGCAATACCCGGTATTATAAGCGGTATAACAATGGTGTTTATGCCTACACTTTCCACTTTCGTTATATCAGACCTTTTGGGCAACAACTTAGTTCAACTGCTTGGTAACATTATTAACTTGGAGTTTACTCAAAACTCTTGGAACTATGGCTCTGCTCTTTCTATCATTTTGCTGCTTCTTATGGGGCTTACAATGTTTATCGAGAAAAAGTATAACAACAAAACTCAAACTGCGGGAGGTAGAATATGGTAAAAAAGATTTTAGCCAAAGGCTACGTTTACTTGGTACTTTTATTCCTTTACGCTCCTATTGCAGTATTGGTTATTTACTCCTTTACTCCTGCGGCAACTATGCAATGGCAAGGTTTCAGCCTTGAACTTTATCAAGATTTGTTTAATCCCGCAAAAAGCGCAGATATATTGGACGCTTTGAAAAACACTTTGATTATCGCAGGAATATCTTCCGTAATATCGACATTGATTGGTATTTTTGCGGCAATCGGTATTTACAACATGAAAAACCGCTCTAAAGAGGCGATGATGACTGTAAGTAAAATACCTATGATGAACGCCGAAATCGTGACAGGTGTTTCGCTAATGCTATTGTTTTTGCTGTTTGGCATACCTTTTGGAATGGTTACCGTTATTATTGCGCACATAGTTTTTTGCACTCCTTACGTTATACTTTCCATTATGCCTAAATTGCAACAAATGGATAACAATTTGTACGAGGCTGCTTTAGATTTGGGCTGCACTCCTATGAAAGCGTTATTCAAGGCAGTACTTCCTCAAATTATGTCAGGTATTGTAAGCGGTTTCTTCCTTGCTTTTACATTGTCTATCGACGATTTTGTTATAACTATTTTCAACATTCAAGGCATTAATACATTGTCGACATTTATCTATGCAGATGCTGCTAAAAACGGTTTGACACCATCTTTGCGTGCACTTTCGACTATGATTCTTGTTTCGGTTTTGTTATTGCTTGTTATTGTAAATATTTTCTCTCATCGTGAGAAAAAATCAAAAAATAAAGCTATCGCTAAAACAAAGGGGGTTAAAATATGAAAAACAAAAGATTAACTGTGTTGGTTTTGCTTACTTTACTCCTTGCTACTATACTTGTCCCTGTGCTTAGCGGTTGCAACAACAATGTCATTGTACTTAAAGTTTACAACGCTCAAGACTATATTCAACACGGGGAAGAAGAAAGCGTTTTAAGAGACTTTGAAAAATACTATTTGGAAAAAACAGGTCAAAAAGTTCGTATTCAATATGATACTTTTGATACTTTGGAAAGAGCTTACACCATTATAAACAAGCGCGAGGCTGATTATGATGTTATGTGTCCAAGTGACTATATCATTGAAAAAATGAAGAAAAACGACCTTTTGGTTGAGCTTGACAAAAATAAAATCCCTAACCTTTCAAATATTCCGCCTTACCTTTTGGACAGAAACTTTGACAGAGGCAACAAATACAGCGTGCCTTATATGTGGGGAACTGTAGGTATTATGTACAACACCGATAAAGTTGACGAGGAAGACGTTAAAAATTGGGGGTTATTGTGGAATGACAAGTACAAAAATAAAATACTTATGAAAGACAGTATTCGTGACTCGGTATTTATCGCAACAATTTACGCTTATCGTGAGGAATTGGAGGAACTTGCAAAAACAGCTACTCCTGAGGAATATCGCAACAAAATAAGCGATTTGACAAACAATATTACCGCAGATAAACTTGCTCTTGTAGAAAAGGAATTGCGTACTCAATACGATATACTTTATGCTTACGAGGTTGACAGCGGTAAAGACTCTATGATAAATGGCGAAGCGTATGTAAACCTTGCTTGGAGCGGAGACGCTGTTTGGGCAATAGAGGAAGCTTTGGCAAACGGAATAAACCTTGATTACTATATCCCTGAAGAGGGGTCTAATGTTTGGTTTGATAATTGGGTTATACCTAAGTATTCCAAAAATGTGGACATTGCTCACGAATTTATAAACTTTATGTGTGACCCCGACATTGCTCTTCGCAATATGGACGAAACAGGCTACACCACTGCTGTAATCTCCCCTGACATTATAGACTATATGACTGACGAAGAAGTAGATGCCAACGATTTTACTTACCTTTTCGAAGATAAAGATGGCAATGTTTCCGCAGAAAATCTTGCTTTAATAAAATACTATAACGATGAGTACGGCATTGATTTTTACGCATTGCAAATACCGGAATTGACAATGCCTTCCACAGATAGTGCCGAAAGATTAGTCGAAATGACAGACTTTGGCGAAAAACAGGATATGGTTGTTAAAATGTGGACAAGAGTTAAAGCCTTGCCGTTGGGATTGGAAGTTAAAATATTCAGCATTTTGCTTGCTATTTCAATAGTCGCAATTATCGCTTACTCTATTTACAAAAAAATCGCAAACAAAAAACTTGTTGCAGGCAAAATCGAACAAATGGGAAATAGCACTGCTGCGGTATCAGGTAATTTGTTTAGTAATATAAGCACTAAAACAAAAGACTTGTTTGCTACAACTAAAAAGAAGTTTACCGCTTTATTCGATAGCTTTAAAAACAAAAAGTCCGAAAATGATAAAATCGATAATAATGACAATCGGGACAATAATTAAAATTAACGTTAAAAAATTAGGGTGCAAGTTAAATCTTGCACCTATTTTTATTTAATATACCGATTTTCGCAAGGTATTTTTCATTTTCCAATAATTTAGTTTGAAATTATTTAATATTTTAACCGCAATTTCATTGTAGCAAAAGGAATTTTATGTTTCAAGAATTATATGTGCAACATTTTTTAAACTCACGTACATGACACGTGGTTTTGTTTACAACAAAAATGCCGAAATAAATTCGGCACTTTTATTATATTCAAACCTTTTAAAATTATTTGAAAAACCATTTTAAAACTACGTCTTTGATATTTTTAGGGGCTAGCAACACTCCTGTATTTTTTGCTATGTCACGTACTACATTACCTTTTGAGTCGATATTTGCAACCGATTTGATACGCAATTTTTCAAGAACTTCCTGCTCTTTCATTTTACCCACGGGGATAGTGATTTCCGCTCTTCCGCCTGCCATAATATCAAAATAGTTATTACTAAACGGCGTTTTTATGTTTTCCATAGATAATGCTACATATCTTGCAAATTTTTCCGCTTGTATACTTATTTTTGCAATGCCTTTCTTACAAACCACACTAACTTTTAACTTAGGGTCAGGCAGCAGAGCAAGTTTATTTTGCACAAACAAAAAGTCTTCCGCCGCAATTATTCTGCCCGACTTATCCGTAAGCTGTGCAACAAAAACAATCTCTCTTTCCTTGCCTGTTACAACTTCCTTTAAGTCCAATGTTGCTATAGTGCTGTTTTGATTTCCTGCAATCTCCACATTAAGTTCCCCGTTTGACATTACTATGCCGTCAAAGTCCTCGATTCTCCAATTTAAATTGCATTCCTCACTAATATTTACATCCGAGCTTAAATCGACTTTAACCACTCCTTTATTGCAAGTAACCGTCATTAAGATAGGGGAAAATACTTTTTTTAATTTGTACATTACCGCTTTATAATGTCCCAAATAATCAATACCCGAGCAATCTATACCCGCCCAACAGTCATTTAACGAGGTCATTATTACTCCTCGGCATTTTGACATATTACGTCTTAAATGCTCTATCATTTCGGTATAGTACTCCGCTTGAGTAAGTTGCGAATAATATATCAAATCAGACATACTTCTCGGAACTCTGAATCTTGACGAAATATAGTAAAGCATTTTATTGTTTCCGTCACGATACTTTTGCCTTTTTTCAAGCTCCAATCCGGATATGGTAAATTGCTTTTTGGATATAAATTCGTCAAACACATTTGAGCTTGGCATTGACGGCATACCGAATTCGCCGCAAAACCTAGGAGTATGTTTGCCTAATTTTTGCATAGACCTCATACCGCCCCAAACTTCCCACATGTTTGTAATTCCGTTTTTGTAATTGTTGACCTTATCACAAAATTTGCCCGAAAGCGGAGAGGACGGAATATACAAGAAACCGCACCCCATATTTTTAATTCTTTCGGGGATTTTTTTATAAAACACGTCAAAAATCGCACCTTTTAACGGTTTTTTACCAAATGTCCGTGATAGTTTATGCTCCATATCATAGCTGCCACATAGCAAAACTACCGACGGATGATAATGTAATTTTATTACGTTATATTTTATTTCCTTATCGACATTGGCAGAAAAATCTTGGTTTTCAAACGGATAAATCATTCCCGCAAAAGGCATATCTTGCCATACCATTATACCCCTTTCGTCGCACATAGTGTAAAATTCGTCAGGCATATATCCGTTGCCCGCAAACACTCTTATTAAGTTTGCGTTTATATTGATTATGCTATCCAAATAGCTTTCCATCTTCTTTTTATTAAAAAGCGATGACATGCTGTCAAGCGGCATTAAAGTAACACCTTTTACAAAAACCTTTTCGCCGTTTAAAACTATTCCGAATTTTTTGTAGCTGTCTACTTCTTCCTCTTCAAACCTAATGTCTTTTAAGCCGTAATTGAATGTTTTGCTATCTATTATTTCGTCGTTTTTTAACAAATCAAGCGAAATTTTATATAGTGCGGGTTTTTGAACTTTTGTGTAAATATCCCAAAGTTCTGGTTTGTTTATAGTGGCAACCAAGTCGTTTTGTTCTTCCACCTTAGCGCTTACTACTTTTATTACATTACCATTCGGCTCGGTTATGTTAAGTTTTAATGAATAATTTACATTGTCGCCAAGCTGTTTGCCTTTTACAGGTGCTTTGACAATGATTATTTGCGATTTGGAAATAGCCTCATTCCTAACCTGCGGTTTGCCTAAATAAATTTCGTCGTATCCAACAATTTTTATATTTCCGCAAATCCCGCTAAAAGGCAAAATCACATTATTGTTCCACCCGAAATGCACGGCAGGTTTACGTATAAACTGTACACCTGTCATACCCTCCTTATTGGTTGGCATTGGATTGTTTTCCAACTTATTCTCGATATATGTAATCGGCGAACGGAATTTTATCCTTATCTTATTTGTAAGCCTAGATACAAAATTTTTGATATCTACTGTGTATTTTATAAACGAATTTTCCGCCCTGGCAACTAACCTGTCATTTATATAAATATCCGCAATACAATCTAACTTATCCGCCTCAAGCATAATAACAGGTTTTTTTAGTATATCCAAAGGTAAAGTAAACTCGCGGGCGTATTCCCAATCACGCTCGCCTATCCATTGAGTCAAATCTTCATTATTGTCATAATACGGGTGGTCAATCAAATTGTTCGCAAGCAAGTCGATATAATTGCTGCCCGGAACGACTGCCGTATACCATTTGCCTCTACCAACCTCATGAAAAGACCATTTTCCGTTTAAATCGAACTCTTTCATACTTACCTCGGCTATAATTTTAGCATAAAATTATTAAAATGTAAAGAGAAAAGGAAAAACATATCAACCGAAACGCATATATATTGCCTGCTTTTAGCAAATTATATTTTACAAATTTCCCTATATATAATGCATAAAAACCCCTCTTGATGTTAAATTTTTCCAAATTATGTTGTTTAAAAGTTAATTTTGTGGTACAATTATTGTAATTATAAATTTTTGTTGACATTTTTCAATAAATTTTACGAGGTAAATATGACTCAAAAAAAATGGTTTAGATTGGATAACAGTGCGAAACTTTATCCCTTTATAACCACAAAAGATACTCAAAACCTTTTTCGGTTTACAGTGGAATTGACAAACGATATAAATGCGGAAGTTTTACAAAACGCATTGGATTTGACATTAAAAAGATTTCCGTCCTTTGCCGTAAGACTAAGGCGTGGTGCTTTTTGGTATTATTTGGAAGAAAATACAAAACAACTGAAAGTACAGCCGGAATCAGACATAATTATGGAGCAAATTACCCCACACAACTGCAATGACTATTGCTTTAGAGTTATGTATTACAACAACCGTTTGACTTTGGAATTTTTTCATATTTTATGCGATGGTAGCGGGGCTTTGCAATTTATAAAAAGTTTACTTTACACCTATTTTAAACTTCAAGGTATTGTTTTGGATACCGAAGGGAAAATTTTGACTGTGGAAAGCGAAATTGACCCAAAAGAATATGAAGATAGTTTTGCAACAAACTACAAACCCGTAAAGTTAAAAGATATTAATATCGCAACATTGACAGGAAGCAAGTCTCAAGCCTTTACCGTTCCCGGGGAGCAGTTTGATTATCTTGGTAAAGGAGCAATCACCGCTGACCTAGATGCAAAAGAATTGCTTGCATACTGCAAAAGCAAAGGCTGTACTATAACACACTTTTTGGGCGGGCTGTTTATGTACAGCGTTTACATGACAAAAGGCAAGTTTGTTAAAAACCCAAAAGATATAACTCTGTTTATCCCTATGAATTTAAGAAAACTTTACAATAGCAGTACTCTTCGCAATTTCACATTGTTTTCAAGAGCAAGAGCGGATATAAAAAAAGAGGATATTTCTTTGGAATATTTTATAAACATTATTCAAAACTCTATTGAAAGTTGTTACAAAAAGGAATATCTGGACAACAACATAAGCACTACCATGAAAGGGGAAAAGTTTTGGCTAATGCGTATATTACCGCTATGGTTAAAACACTTGATTTTTGCCACTAGCAATGAAAAAACGATAAAAAAGCCTACGAAAACCGCTACATTCAGCAATGTAGGAGTGGTGGACTTGCCAAAATCATTTGAGCCTTATGTTAAAAAATTTACCTTTATGTTGCATGCCTGCCCATCCGTTCCTATCTCGTTTACAGCAATAACCACCTACAACACTTTGACTATTGGGTTTGTGAGATTGCTTAAAGATTGCAAGATAGAAAGTTTCTTTATTAATTACTTGGCGGAGCTCGGTTTTGATATAAAAGTAAGTAGCAACTATTGGGAGGTGGACAATGCGTTGTAATAACTGCAAAGTGGATATCGGCAACAGTAATATTTGCCCGCTATGTCACGAAATTATCAACAAAGACAATGTGACTGAAATTAAATGCGAGTACCCTCCAAAAAGGGAAAAACGTCCTCTTCCGCTTATAATTTCTCCACGAAATATCTATCTTATTATCGCGGTATTTATCTCGTTAATAAGCATTATTGTTTGCTATGTTAATCATTCGACTGCCCTTTGGTGTTGGTTTATAGTGCCACTTTTGGCTTATGGTTACTTGCTAATTGGCAATACTATTTTTTCCAATACGGAAATCGGAACAAAAATATTTTTGCAAGGGGCATGTTTAATATCTCTTTGCTACATTTACGAGGCGATATTTAAAACGCAGGTTGCAACCGGCTACTGCTTGCCCATAATTATTTCGGCAATGATAATAGTTTGCGGCTCGATGTTGATACTATTTTATAAACACAATCGCACTCTATTTGTCTCCTGCAATTTGATAAGCGTATTGGGCTTTATACCCATTATACTTTATGCCTGCAATGTTACAAGCATTTTAATCCCTGCAATAATAAGTGCTGCAATAGGCGGGTTCACTTTGATTTGTGGCATAGCATTTGGGCTGACAAAACTTAAAGAACAGTTTGAAAAAGTGTTTCATATTTAATAATATTCAAAGTTATAGGAGAAAGTTTTATGAAAAAACTATCAAGTTTAACAGCAATAATCATCCTGTTATGTTTAGGTTTTACATTATGCCTAACAGCTTGCAGTCCTTTTGGAACTATTAGTAAAAGCAAAAAAATAAACATTGACGATATGCAGTTGGTTTTTGAAGATAATTTTGACGGAGAACTTGACAAAAGCGTTTGGAAAACGTCCTTCGAACAACCTATCCGCAGAGGCGGCTATTGGACGGACGAACAAACTTTTACCAAAGACGGCAACCTTATCATACGTACGGAATATTTGAGAACGGCAAACATGGTAACGGTTGGTACACAGGCACATGCCTATCTCAAAGCTTAAAAGAATTTAAATACGGATACTTTGAAGTAAGTTGCAAAGCACCTGCTGCAGAAGGCCTTTGGAGTGCTTTTTGGTTGCAATCAAATAGTATGGCAAACAATCTTTATACCGACAACGGCAAAACAGGTGCGGAAATTGATATAATGGAAAGTCCTTACTACAATGACCCTACATTGCCGTTGGATAAGTACCGCAACACTACTCTTCATACAATCCATGTTGACGGTTACGGAGAGCAACATAGTTCCACAAATTCCAAATATATGAAAGTTCAAAAAAATATGTATACGGAATTTAATACTTATGGTCTGTTGTGGACGGAAAATGAATATGTTTTTTACATTAACGGCTATGAAAGTTGGAGAACGTCTTTCGGTGTATCACAAGTTCCTGAATTTTTATGGTTATCAGTTGAAATTGCAGGCGAAAGCGGCAGCGGTAACCCAAGCAATCCAAACAATCAATTCACTTGGGCAGGCGAAATCACAAACAACCCAAGTTCAGCAATGCCCGCAGACTTTGTCATAGACTATGTAAAAGTTTATCAATATAAGTAATCAATAATATTTAATTTTTCTATATTATAAAATGTCTCTATTTAAAACATCAAAATATAACAAAAATATCGCTGCAAAAATTAGCGATATTTTTTATTTTACACTTAAAAAATCGGTACTAAATTTAGTTTTTAATGATTTTATAACACTTTTATTTTATCATTTTTAAGAACAAAAGTAAAGTAGGAGTGGACAGATTGACTAATATTATTTATCACTGCGTCGTCACTTATTAGGTATTTCGGCGGGCTTGTCCTTACTACTCCTTTGTTCCCTACTATGTATAGCATGTCTATCCCCTTTGGCAGGCTTGTCATTTCTCCTTTCAAATTGTTCGCAAACACTATCTTGCTTTCCTCATTGTTTATCTCAATTATTCTGTCGCTTACTGCTGCTATCTCCCAGCCACCTATACTTTCCATATACTTAACTTCACCATTAAATATGTCTGCTACTACCTTATTCTCCCCATTCATTATTATGCTTTGTATGTTTAGTACTTCCATATACTCTTTTAATATATCTGCTTCTGCTCCCTCTATCTCTGCTTTTACTATACCCTCTAGTTTATCTATACCCTTTTCACTCATATATTTCCTACACGCGTACATCTTATACAAATCCAGCTTTCCGTTTACTACCATATAATGCCTATTCTGTATATCTATCATCACTATATCGTAGTTGCTATTTGCCGTTACCGTTTGCACTTTTATGCTGTTATCCATCCTGCCCAATCCGCTTATTACACCTACGCTCAGTACCACTACTCCCATTACCGTTGCTATTATCCGCTTTGGTCTTTTGTTTAACATGCTATAACTACTTATCAGCACCATTACCAATATATACACTATCACTATGTATATATTTATCTGCACCTTTATACTCAAAAACGGCACTGTTGCCAATCCGTTTATCATTTTCTCTATAAGTTCCATTATATACCCTACAGGATTTAGTCCGTACGCTATATATGGTGTTACTGCTGTAGATATTACTACTCCGAATATCAATGGATACAATATTGTTATTATTGGTACTACCAACATGTTGGCTATAAAAAATATTAAAGACACTTTCCCAAAGTAATGTAATGTTATTGGTAACACTGCTATGTTTACGCTTATATTTATTGCTGCAAACTTATTGAATTTTTCCCACCTTGTTTTAATCAGTCTTTGTATTGGAGTTTGGAAAAACAGTATTCCTACCATTGCCATTACGGATAGTTGCATGGACACACTATATAATGTCAACGGGTTTATCAGCAATATTACCATTACACTTAGTGACAAAGATGTCATTCCGCAATATCTTAGCCCTAACATTTTACCTAGTTTGTACACTGCTAGCATTAAATACGCTCTTAATACCGATGCTCCTAATCCCACTAAGTAGGCATATATCCCGCATAGCAACATTACTAATATAAAGTCTAATACTTTATTTATCCTTAGCTTTTTGCTTATCCAACCTACTATACCTGCTACCAATCCTAAATGCAAGCCGCTTACTACAAATATATGCGCTATTCCCGTCTTTCTGCCCGAGCTTACAAACATGTTATCCATTTCCGATTTGTCTCCGAATACCATGCTGTACATCATTCCCCCGCCCGGGTACTTTGACATTGTTTCTCTGCACATTATCTTTATACTTTCTCTAAAACTTGCCTTTCCTTCTATTACATCCGTGCATTTAACATTTTCTAAAGTATACCTTACTACCCCCACATAGTCATACACACTTACTGTATTTGTCAAGTTTACTTTAATTGGCAATATATCTGCTGTCAACACCACAGTATCCCCGACTTGTATTCTCCTATTTATATCCGCATACAAATATGCACTTATCTTACCGCTAAGCTTTTCCCTGTTATTTTCCTTAGTATACTCTCCGTTTGTCAATATTAAGTTATATCTTACAGTCTTTTTATCTGACTGTACTTCCCCATTTAAATCGCTTTCCGAATTAACTACTCCGATTACCACAGCATTTTCTATTACAGGCACATACCTTGTTGCCTTTAACATTACTACTCCGCCTGCTGTTGTGAATATTATATACGTTAACAACAAGACTACTGCTCTTACTAGATACTTCCTATACTTAGGCACACTTGCTATAACTATGGTAACCACTATCCCCACAACTCCCACTACTATTGCTGTTATAAAATGAAATAGGGATATACTCAATATCCCTACTATACCTACTAACATCATTGTGGGCATTAGCCTGAAATTTATTACCTTTTTCTTTTGCATCTCTTTCTCTTCTGTATACCTATATTCCTTTTTCTATTTTAACATATTACTACCTGTTTTTCAACCTTTATACTATCTTTACTTTAAATTTTTGGTTAATCTGTGATAATTGCAAACTACATATAAACCACTTAGCTTGCAGTCCGATGATACTACCCTTATTTAAAATAAAAAGTGATTAACTCCGTCATAACCGCCCACGACATTAACAACATTGCGTAATTGGATTTGCACTTTATATAATTTAGAACTCAAATGTCAAATAATTGTTTCATAGTATTAAAAGAGCTCTAGTTTGATATTTGCTGTGCTTTTGCATGTTTACCAACTCATTATAATGCTATATTTTTTCCATTAGAATGTGATCTATATTTATTTTACAATATAAATTTTATCAAGCTCAAGACTCCCAATTAGTTTTCCATCACAATCTGTTAATATTTCAAAGTCTTTTAATAGTTTTGTATTAATTATTGCTATATTATAATTAACAACTGTTTTTTCGGTACAACTATCATCAATGCGAAACATAAAAATATAATCCACATCCATAGCAGGCGGCATAGATGAGTATTTCGCACCAATACCGATATTTAAAGATAATGGAGACTCATGCCCTCTTATTTTTTTGTAAATTGTAGAAAGACCTCTTAATTTTTCCTCGTCGGTTATAAATGAATTTAACTTACGAGCATCACCAACAGATCTTGAGATCTCATCCTTACATTCTTCTAAATAAATAGTAGCAACTCCTGCGTTTTCGTGATAGGCGATAATATCTATATATGTACGTAATACTTTTCGCCCGATGCCGCCAGATAATATGCACCTGTCACCTTGAGCACCTGGATAGCTGACAGCTAATAAATCACATTGCATCTTTTTATAAAGTTCTACGCTTGCATAAGTAATAATATCTTCCTTTGCAGCAGAATGGCTGAGTGATGATATTTCTAATGAGGTATAATTTGCCTCATACAATGTATTAAGATACTGTTTAATCGGAGTAGAGTTCCAAGATACAGAGCAAATTGTACGACGATATTGGTCTGTCAAGATTAGTTTCGAGGATAAGAAAAAAATGCTTTTGATAGATATGCTTGGATGTTTAATTAGAAATTCGTATAAGCTTACATCGTCTATTGTATACTTAGCGGTTGAAACTTTTGTAAAGAGTGAAGTGGGCAAATTTAATGCAGTCACAAAAATATGCAAAGCGTTTTCATCAGAAAATATGTTGTTTTGTGTACGAATTAAATTCTTAACATAACTGCTTAACTCATTTTTTCTTGAAAGAGCATCAAATAAGGCGGCATATCCACCACGCGCATTAAAATCCAAATCACGGTTTATTTGAATCTCAGTAACAGTGTGATCCACTCCTACAAGCATGTTGACAAAAAATAACACCCCACGATCAGGATCCATAGCATGTCCGAATCTATTAATTTTTACGGTAAGATTATCATCTTCCCAACGGAATCTTGTTGAGTTGGTAATAAGAGATTTGATATTATTCACATTACGCTGAGTCAAAATATGAGAATACTGTTGATCATAATTCAATAGCAAGCTATTATAAAAACTTTCGATAGTTGAATTATCGTCAAAGCATTTTAACAATTGAGACAATACAGTCTTTATTTCATTATTGCTCGCTATACAAGATAAAGCATTTGGTTTTGTATTTAATACATAACTATCCGGCATTGTTTGCCATTGTATGGGATAAAATATTGCGCCATGATGTTTTGCTAAAACAATCTCATCGGCATCTGTAATTTTATTACCGCCGCCAAAGTCTTGTGCCATACCTTTATTAAGTGGATAAATTTTCATTATTGGCGTTTTATATGCGGCACCCCAATAGTACACATCGGAACGTTGCATTTTATGATCGTCAGTAGGAACAGCTGTCGAATATTCTACCATTAACAAAGGGAATTCTTGGTTGTTACAGATAGCCGTAATCAGCACATCTACATCTTTTGATTTCCTTATTCTACTGACTAATGAATCCGATGAAAATATTTCACCATGAACTTTTTTAGTATAGATATTAATAATAGGGCATTCTATACCTATGCTTTGAAAATACTCTTTGAAATCAATGCCTTGTTCTAATACCTCGGCATAAATTCTTATAACGTCAATTTTCATTGGCAAACTCCTTTTTTGAAAGTCAATATATGTTCTTTCTTTCCTTTTGTCCTGTATGATTGTTGAAAGGATTTTGATGTTTCATCTAATGAAGAGTAGGAATAATCTATTAATTGCCAATTCAATTTTTCACCGATTTTCTCCATATGGGATTTGGCCTCATATATTTCGCCTTGTATTTTACCATCACCTATAACAATTACGATATGCCCATTGTCTTTTAGTGTTTTGTTGCAAGCTGAAAATATCTCATGTACGTCATCATCAAATTTATCTTGTGTTTTTTTTAAACTAGAGAATTCTCGCCTTGACCCAATTTCCTTTTCCATAGAGAACTTCACATCATATTCAAGCCAATTCATTCGATGCTTATGATAAAGATAGTAATCATATGTATTGAGATATGGAGGCGAAGTTAATATTAAATCAACACTATTAGTCGGAATAATTTGATCGCATTGCTTCGCATCTTTTAGATATATCTGAACACGATTGTTAGAGGTGCAGATATTATTAAAAGCAACAAACATCTCTAAGATAACATTGAACTTTTTAATAAACACATCCGTTATATGTTCAATAGTCATATTGGATTTGTTTATTGCAGCATAGCGAGTATCGCTTTCTTGATTAGAAACAGTATTGATAATAGACGAGAAAACTAAATTGACAAATAGTTTTTGCTCGTCATTCCGCAAATTCTGCACTTCATATTTAATAGAACTTAATACGGTAATTGCGTTTTTGCAAAACCAATGCTCAATAGATGGGTAACTAAATGTTTCTACGCTTTGAATAATATTATATAGGTTGTTTTCAAAATGTGTGATAAAGGTTTGCAATTCTGAGATATCTTCTTGAGATAGTTTAAGTTGCTTAAAAGATGATATTAAAATAGCAATGTGATTTATATCCGTACCATATCCAATCCGATTCAAAAGTCTTGCAGCTAATAGAGTTGTTCCGGATCCCAAAAAAGGATCAAATACTACCCCATTTTCACCAGTATACTTTGAAATATAATTCAATGCCAGATCGATGGGAAATTTTGCTGGATATGGATGAACTCTATCTATTTTTCTTATTAGTTGTATATCCATTGATGTTATTTTGGTCTCCTTAAAACTACAATATACGAGTGATTTTGATTCACGTAGAAAACAGACGGATACCCTAATAATACCAATGACCTTTGCTCGTTTTGATCCCAAATAATTAAATCGTGGTAAACAAATCCTGCTTTCGAGCCACATTCTGCTATTGCTGAATGTAAATCAACATAAGGGATCTTATTTTTTATATCTCTGAAATCTTTCACTACCCAAACATTATATCCGCCTGGTTTTGTTTTTGAATAAATTTTTCTCATTATGCGAACGACTTTTTCTTTATATTTTTCTAAAGGCATATTACCCAAATCGCACTCAAGATCAGAATATACTTTCGTCGTTGCGTTATTTTCATATACAAAGGCAGAATTTTTATGTCTATTGTTTCTATCGTCAACAACTTTATGAATTAAATCCGCATAGGGCGGAGACGTTAATGTTAGCTGAATTTTTGCATCTTCAATATTATTTAATTGATCCTCGCAATCACCATTATAAACTTGAAAAGTTGTTGTTCTTAATAAGTTAATTGAGCTTTGTATTTCTTGATTGGCAATATTAAAGTATTGGGAAGATAATTCAATACCAATACCATATCTATCATTATTGATTGCAGATATGATAGTTGTACCTGTACCGAGAAACGGATCTAAAATGGTATCTCCCTTTTTAGAATACATCGAGATTACTCTATCGCATAACTTTTCGGGATATGTAGCACCATGATTTAAATGTTTCTTTTTCCTAGCAGACGAAAGATCATTCCAAACGCTACGGCTATTAAGTGTCCATTCTCTTGCTGTCATGCCATTGAACGTTCTGTCTCTTTGTTCAGCTTCTTTAAATTTTTGTGATTCAATTTCGTTATCTATAATTTCACCCATATTAATTTCCTCAGTAAATTCCATTATATCACTTATGTCTTAGCAAAGCGTAGCGCATATCTTAACAAGCATGCTTTTATTTACATTCTCATTTTTACTTCACTTTGCCATAGTGTTTGTAGATATTCCAGCAACAATGTGCAACTCTTCTCGTTTTCATATCCAGAGCAATCAGTACCTACTAAAGTTTTTTATAACTATTAGCCATGCAAGTCGGCTTTCAATTATACTAATTTGATTATAGCATAAAGTGATTTACTTTGCAAGAATATCTTCGTATTTGCCAAGATATTCTGTTTAAATATTATATCAAATCATCATTGTACTTTTCCTTTTTAAATACCCCATAAAATTTGCTACACTCATTTTTGGCGGTATTGATACTAATAAATGTACATGGTCAGGCATCATATTTCCTGATATTATTTCTACTCCTTTCCATTTACATAAGTCTTTTATTATTTGCTGTATATCTTTTCTTAATTTGTTATATACAATTTTTCTTCTATATTTTAGTGCAAATACTTTGTGATACTTGCATAACCAGCGTGTATGTTCTAAACGATTCATGAATGTTATCCTCCTGTGTTTATGATTTAATTGGCTTGAACACCTATATTATATCATAATTTTGGATAACATTCATTTTTCTTTTGCTTAAGCTTAAATCACACACACATAGTGTGTAGTTGTTAAAAGTCGAACTTTTATAGTTTGACTTTTCTCTCACTAAAGTAGTAAAGCAAAAAAGTTCCCTTATGGGAACTTCTTGATACATTAAATTACTTTAAATTTGCTGTATTGTTTTCCAACGCCTCTTTTGCGGCATCTGGTATAAATATCTCTTTGCTATCTAGCACAAACTTATAGTCATACTCATCTGTAGCAG
>OFGZ01000331.1_pt1 | contig 40868 bp, 33 predicted proteins | sample 1521871 | NCBI WGS metagenome assembly OFGZ01 (sample SAMEA3504091, study PRJEB24116) | mouse gut metagenome | biome: mouse gut; feature: mouse-associated habitat; material: faeces | place: Denmark | collected 2011
GCCTTAAAGTTACGAAATTTTAAGGTCTTTTGCAATATAATTATTTGATAATCAATATATTATATAGCTTCAATCTGAAAATTGTCATATACTAAGAATTTTGAATTATTCTCATTTATAATCGTCGTACATTTCGCCATATCTACCTTGTCCAGCCGTTCATCCAGCTGCACTCCTTCGCAATATCCTCAAGCGACCCTTATGCCAACTTTATTTCATTTTCATCTACACACCTGGAGATCTGGGATGATATAGATAAAACCGCTGCAAGGCATTTACCTATGCAACGGCTTTCTTTATAATGTAAGTTGTCTTTATCCCAGCTGGAACTTTCTGGAAGACCTGGTCAGTCTGGAAAGCGTTATAACCATAGACTCCGACTCCTGCAGGACGTTCAGGTAAAGGTAAGCGGTATTGATGTTCACCTGCTTAGCCTGGATATCGTGCATAAGTTCCTTTCTTTGTTCTGAGAATTCATGCTGGAGCACACCTAACCTCGGTTCCAGGTCGCGAAGACGCTCATACTCACCTATTGAACTAATTACACGAAACTCCGCAATACAATCTTTAAGAGCTTCCTTCTGCGGTCTGAAGTCATTGATATATTTCACCGGCAGGGGCGTGAAATTGTTGTCAACATGCTCATATGCCGGCTCGCAGATACGCCTGATCGTGTAATAGAGCTGTTCAAGCTCATTGAATGAAGCGAAGAACCACGCATTCTTAGTTAATGCAATCTCCTGGTCTACCCTACGCATGCAGACGGTCTGCTTGCGGCGAAGATTCTTCATCTTTTCCTTATCATCTTTCAACTCATAGTACGACTTGCGGAGCATTCTCACGTTTTCTGTCATGAGACCCTCAGTTATGTTGTCGTAGTGGAATGATATGTCGTCCAGAACATTTCTCTCGTTTGCTGCAACATATCCTCGCAGTAGCTCCCACGTATTTTCCTTGTCCTCAGAATTGATGATAGCACGGAAGGCCTTGTCTCCGCTCTCTTCGTCATTCTTCATCTTATAGCGGACATTACTATGGATCATGACGCCAAGTCCGACAAGAACGATGACCACAGCTGCAACTATGCCTCCGAAATGCATGATCATTGCGATGATGAAAGCTGCAGCGAACGCGATACCCGCTGTCATGAACCAGCCTCCGATAACGGAGAGGACTCCGGTCACACGATATACCGCGCTCTCCCTGCTCCATGCCCTATCTGCAAGCGAGGTACCCATCGCTACCATGAATGTCACGTAAGTGGTAGAAAGAGGAAGCTTCAATGATGTACCAAGAGCGATAAGCAATGATGCCAATACGAGATTTACGGACGCACGCACCAGGTCATAGGATGCTCCCTCTTCAATTTCGATCGCGCTGTTGTCAAATCGTTTGTCTATCCATGTACGGACAGACTCCGGCGTATATTTGATCATTAAATTAGCTGTTGAAGTGGCCCATCTTACGATACTTCTTGCCACTCTTGACGAACCGAACATCTCTTCACCCTCATCCTGTTTGGCCAGATTGATCTCTGTCTTTGTGACATTGTGAGCCTTCTTCGATGTCGCGAGCGAAACCACCATTATGACACCGGCAGCGAACAGGAAGACAAACGGAGTCCTGGCTTCGCCATTAAGCACTCCCATCATATGCGTTGACGGATCACCCGCTCCCGCATTCTTCCAATCTATAAAAGATTCAAGACCAGTCAGCGGAACACCGATGAAGTTCACCAGATCGTTACCGGCAAAGGCAGTCGCTAGGGCAAAGGTTCCGATGAGCACAACCACCTTGAACACATTGACTTTACAAGCATGAAGAATCTGCATGAGAATTGTAAAGAATGCCATGCAGCCTCCGAGTATGATCCAGGTGTTGTCTGCAATCCAATGCTTTATGTCAGCATTCATGAATGACATCGTCTTGATACCCTTCAGGAGCATGAAGTAGACTATACAGGTGACCGCTATACCACCGAACAGGCCGATCTTCCACTTTAGGTTCTTAGAGTATCTGAATGTGAAGATAGATCTGGTAATCCACTGGACAACAACACCAAAAGTGAAAGCTATGGCTACAGAGAGGAATATTCCGACAATGACAGAAAGTGCCTTGGATGTATTCAGATAATCCGAGAATCCCAGCGCTCCCTCACCGCTGTTCATCTTCAGCAGGGCGAAGGCAAATGAGGCGCCAAGAAGCTCGAACACCATTGAAACAGTTGTGGATGTAGGCATTCCAAGCGAGTTGAAGGCATCAAGGAGGATGATGTCTGTAACCATTACTGCAAGGAAGATATACATCAGTTCGCTGAATGCGAAGTGTTCAGGCTGGAAGATGCCGTGACGGGCTATATCCATCATACCATTGCTCATTGTCGCTCCGCAGAATACGCCTAGGGCTGCCACGATGATGGCTGTGCGGAACTTGGCGGCCTTTGCTCCGACCGCAGAATTCAGGAAGTTCACTGCATCATTGCTCACTCCTACCCATAGGTCGGAGATGGCCAGCAAGAACAGGAAGATCACAAAGCATAGATAAATCCATTCCATAAATATTGATTTTTATCATTATAGATTTTAACGGATGCAAAATTATCCTGCTCATATTTCATGGGATTTGCAATCGTGTTAAATGGAGAATAATATCCTGTTACAAATCCATTAAAATTTACTCCGGCCTGCGCGATATCCCCATTATTGCTTAATTTTGCCTCAAACTGAAGAACGTAATGACAACAGAACGCATACTTGTGGTAGATGACGAGGAGACATTATGTGAAGTCCTCAGACTCAATCTTGAGAACGAAGGCTATGATGTCGATATCGCACTGAGTGCTGAAGATGCCCTTAAACTGGACATCAGACAATATTCACTGATTCTCCTGGATATAATGATGGGAGAGATCAGTGGAATCCGCTTTGCAAAGATGCTGAAGTCGGATGTCGGGACCGCAAGCATTCCAATAATCTTCTGCACGGCGAGAGATTCTGAAGACGATATGGTCAAGGGGCTCAATCTTGGTGCAGACGACTACATCACCAAACCATACACTATAAGGAACGTCATTGCAAGGGTAAAGAGCGTTCTCAGAAGGACATCCAGTCACAAGATTGCGGATAATCGCAGCAGACTCGCTGTTGACGGACTTATTCTGGATCTGGACCTGAAGACATGCAGCGTTGACGGCAATGAAGTAAAACTTACAAAGAAGGAATTCGAACTGTTGGCCTTCCTGATCACAAACAAGGGTAAGATATGTTCAAGAGATCAGATTCTGGCAAACGTATGGAGTGACGAGGTCATCGTGCTTGACCGCACCATAGACGTCAACATCACACGCATCAGGCAGAAGATCGGAGAGTATGGGGCATGTATAATCACAAGAGCAGGTTTCGGATATGGATTCAGGAATTAACCTCTCATACCATAAGCGTATGTACATCCTTCTGCTTGGATTCATATGGATCCAGCTGGGCTGCTTCATCACCTCTCAGTATGTACGCGAAAAAGACTACAAGAGTGACAGTCTGAATGAACAGTTGCAATTATGCAATGTACATATTCTTGAATCCCTGAATAATGGTTCGCTTCCAGAGGAATGTACTTTTCCTGAAGGACTCACTTATGGCGATGCGCGTCTGACCATAATGGACACTGCAGGCATAGTCCTTTATGACAGCAGGCATTCGGCTGACTCTCTTGACAATCATGTCCTGCGTCCGGAAATTCAATCGGCATTAAAGACCGGACGAGGTTATAATATAAGACGCTTATCAGAAAGTGATGGCCGTCAGTACTTTTACTCGGCAACCAAAGGCCGAGAGCATATAGTAAGGACAGCTATCCCATACACGCCGTCCTTGAAGGATACACTTAAAGCAGACCAGGCGTTCTTCTGGACAATGATAGGCATAAGTCTTTTGGTAAGCATAGCCGGATTCTTCAGTACCGGAAGACTCGGAAGAACAATCGAAAAAGTGAACATGTATCGTGAACAGGAACGGGCCATTAATGAGGAGCGCGAGAAAAACCGGCTTAAGCGACAGCTGACCAACAACATCAACCACGAACTCAAAACTCCGGTTGCATCTATTCAGGTCTGTCTGGAAACACTTCTTTCAGGAATTAAACTTACTGAAGAAAAGAAACAGGAACTTATCGAGAGATGTTACACCCAGAATGAAAGGCTCAGGCGTCTGCTTGCTGATGTTTCATTGATCACCAGAATAGAAGACGGTGCGGTCAACATTGAACGCGAAGTTGTCGTGATCAACGATCTTATTGACGATATTGCTTCAGAACTGTCGCTCATGCCGGAGCAAGAGAAGCTTGACCTCAAGGTCGATTTCAATGAGACAGTCACAATACATGGAAATCCATCACTGCTCGGCTCAATATTCAGGAATCTTACTGAAAATGCGATTTCCTACTCCGAAGGAAGGACAATCTACATCACTCTGATCGAAAACAATGAGAATTATTGCAGAATCTCTTTTGAAGATGATGGAGTGGGCGTTGAAGAGACATGTCTTCCACGATTATTCGAGAGGTTCTACCGCGTAGACAAAGGCAGATCCAGACAAAAGGGAGGCACCGGACTAGGACTGTCCATAGTAAAACACGCGGTCATCTTCCATGGTGGTAGCATCAATGCCTCCAATCGTCCTTGCGGTGGATTGAGGTTCGAGTTTACGCTCAACAAGTATAAAATATGCTCGCAATTGGCATAAAAATTCATTATATTTGCCTTAGTAATTGAAAATGAGGGATTATGAGTTCTGATCAACTTGATTTCGTAACATATTGTATCGGGAATTTGTCGATACGTCTGCAGTTGCCTCAAAAGGCAATCTACGCCAGGCTCAAGTCTACAGGTATCCTTGATGATTATATCGTCAAAGGTTATGATGTCCTGCACACGTTCGGCAAAGAATACCTCATGGAGGACCTGATCTCTTATATGCAGGAAAAAGGAGTTCTATCATGAAACTGTACCATTCTTCAACAATCAAAGTAGAGCATCCGGACCTCGACAATTCAAGAGATTACCTGGATTTCGGTAAAGGTTTCTATCTTACTTCATTAAGAGAACAAGCGGTTTCATATGCGGAATGATATCTCCTAAGAAGTCGTACTGCCGTAATGAACGAATACGAAGTTCCTGAAAATCTGATTGAGCTTAATGTCAAGGTATTTGAAACATATGACGAGGAGTGGCTTGACTTTATTTTAACTTGCAGACAGGGAAAAGATGCCACAGACTATGACTTGGTTATAGGTGGTATCACAAACGATAAAATATTCAAGACGATTGACCTGTATTTTACCGGCGACATCACAAAAGACGAGGCATTAAGACGACTTAAGTATGAAAAGCCCAATAACCAGTATTGTTTCAGGACCGCCCATGCACTCACCCTCCTGTCATTCACATCATCCGAAGTAATTACAAGATAATGGAAGATTCCAAGAACATAATCATTCAGGCTAAGAACGCCCGAATCATAGCAATCCTTGCTGATAGATTTGACGGCTCAATCGACAAGGCAATGGAGGTCTTCTATAATTCCGTCACGGCTCAGATGATACAGGACGGAGTCGCAGACCTTCACTGCAGAAGCGACCATTACCTTGCAGATGAAATATACCGAGAATATACCGAGGATTCTGAATAAGAAACTTCGGTATATCGTATAATATCAGCTATTCAATCCGCATCAGATTTGCCGCTTCCCTAGCTTTCTCATCCACAAGATGAAAATACTGCTGAGTAGTCAGGATGCTTTTACCCAATCTCTTAAAGGCTTCACTGCCATTGAACGCCTAAAATCATTAAGGACCAAACCGGGAGCTAGTTTCTTCTATATACATTTCTGTCCTCTGAAGCTTTCAGGGCAATAAATAAAAAATCGCCGAGATTACTCCCGACGACCAGATTGATTTTTATAGTGCAACCTGAAGCGATAGTTAACATCACATGCACTTAAAAAAACCAAACCCGATAGCTTGACGAATCAGGGGCTACCGGGACTAAACATTACAAATTTATGCTGTTTTTTATAATAAACAAATTTTTGCTCGTTTTTTATTTCAGTAACGCATCTATTTGATTACATGCGTTATCAATGTGACCTAATCCATACAAAAGTGATGCCCCGTCGATATTCATCCACCTTAAGAGCTCCATTATTCTATTGTATCTGTTATGTATGTATTTCGTGTCTATGCTGACAGGATTTTTACTGAAGCATATGGCTCGTGATGCGCGATACGATTCCTCAGTTTATTGATATAATCCAGTTCGCCAAACACATAAGTGTTGTCAAATTTATGACTCTGAGTGGATTTTGGCTTATTGGGGAATATACCCATCAATTTTCTACCAGACAGGCGGTACTGGACGTTTGAAAACATATGCTTCCATACTCCGAATTCCATTTCAGAAAGAAGCTTGGAATTTGAGTAGGTTCCATTCTTCACGAGACCATTATATGCATTCTCAATAATCTTTCTGGTCTTTTCTAGTCTTCGATCATTATACCATGCTCCACCAGGAAGAATCAGGTCTCTGAGCCAGTCGTTGCCAAGATGTGTCGTCATCACGGCATCGATTCTGTTTCTCAGAGCCACCTCAAAGCAACTTACTACGACAAACATTTCTTGCGACAGGCGGAGATTATGACGATATAATGTCATTGCCTTCGCCTTATTCCCTCCACACACGACATTGTATTTCCTCATTCGCTCCGGAGATATGATACTTTCAAATTCTGTGTACTTCATATCCTATCGTTTTCACTGGACACAAAGCTAATTGTTTACGATGATTTAGTTCTCATATTCTAGATTGATCATGACATTTTGTGCAGCAGAACCGACCGTCTGGCCTACAAGCCCTGAATTCCATACCGCAGTGATCGCACTGTTTGATATATCTTAGTTTACCATCATCAATGACTACATTGATGTGAGAATCATACCGCTTGATTAACTCAAGCTTTCTCTTGACATGACGGGCCGCAAAATTTGGTTGGACAACGCTTTGTAGTGAATTCTTTGCCGCACCACTGACATTTCTTAACAAAACTCATAGCAATAACACATGTAGTTCAAGGCAGTCAGTCGCCTGACCATGCCCGATTATCAGTCCATTATTACTCCAAAATATTTGTCACCATGTTTCATGATGTTTCACAATGTAGCATATGTATCATACTACTACTTTGTATCACCACCGGAAAACATCGTTTAAGACCTTTGATAATAAGTTTCCAACAAATAAGCAACAAAATTTGGCAGCCTGCAAAGATAGATATACAAAGTGATTAAAAAGCATAAAAAAAAAGAGCCGCAAAAAGCGGCTCAATTATAAGCATTTCTATATCTTTAGTTGACTTTTTTAATCTTTAGCGATCACTTGTTACCACTCCAGAATCTTCTTGAAGTCGTATGCCTCAGGATTGCTGATGCCGAGAGCCTTGACAGCCTCGTAGTCAGCCTCAGTCACATAGTGGGCTATGTAATTGTAGTAGTTCTGGGCTGTACCGGCGTTGATGTCAACGATGCGAGGAGGAATCTTTCCTGTCTCAGGGTCCTGCAGGTCTGCAAGATAGAGAGGAGAAACGTTGCCGTATGCGTCAACATAGACCATGCATCCTGTCTTGCCTTCGCTGAAGAGCTGGTAAACACCCATTGCAAGCTCTGTGCAATATGTAAGGTCATAAGCGACAGGGTCCTGGCAGCGGACGTCATATCCGATTTCTACCGGACGGCTCTTCACCTTAAGTCCGAGATTCTTGAACTCCTTCTCGAGAAGGTCATTGAAGAGGACAGCCTTTGAAATCTTGCCCAGCTCCGGATGACCGTGCTCATCATATGTGAAGTGAACACCGGCAGCAACAGCCTCCTGTGCGACTCCGTCATTGTGGAAAAGTCCCTCAGCGGCAACGATTGTACCGTACTCGATGCCCATCACCTTCCTTTTGAGGATGGCAGAGATAGAAAGACGGATAATCTTGTCGAGAGTCATGGCTGTCTTGTTGAACATCTCCGGAATGATTGTCATCGGGCAGTGAGTTGCCTCACCGATTCCGAGAGCAAGGCTTCCGCAAGTACGTCCCATTGCAGAAATCACAAGCCAGTTTCCTGAAGTGCGCGCATCCTCGTAGATTGTCCTTGCGAGGTGGGCACCCTCGTTCTTCGCTGAGTTGTAGCCGAATGTAGGCGCGTTTGCAGGAAGAGGAAGGTCATTGTCGATTGTCTTCGGACAGTGGATGTTTGCGATAGGATAGTCCTTTGCAGCAAGGAACTTCGAAATCCTGTTGGCAGTAGAGGCGGTATCGTCGCCTCCGATTGTAACAAGAAGCTTTATGTTGTTGTCCTTGAAGAGGTCAAGGTTGAAGTTCTCCTCAAAATCCTTGTCGGTAGGCTTGAAACGGCTCATCTCAAGGTATGAACCGCCGCGGTTCCAATAACGGTCAGCCTTGAAGAAGTCAAGGTCCTCAATACGTGCATTCTTGCTGAAAAGTCCTGAATATCCGCCGTGAAGGCCGATTACCCTGTATCCTTTTGAAAGGAAAGTTTTTGCAACGCTCATTGAAACTGAGTTCATTCCCGGTGCCGGGCCGCCGCCGCAAAGAATAATGACTGCGTCTTTCATTTTTTGTTGTATTTAAATGTTTAATAAACGTCTTTTTTACGCGCCGCAAATTTAGAAATTTTTTCAGATAAATCGAGAAAGTGAACACTATTCTGCTTCATTTTTTTCGCAACTTTTAAGTATTTTTTAAACGGCATCTCAGTCTTTTTCACTAATTTTGTAGTTTTTAATGCCGTATAGAACTTGCATAATGAACAGAGAACAGGCGGAAATAAGGATAAGTGAACTGACAGACCTCCTAAACGAGGCCAACAGGCGATACTATGTTGACAGTGCTCCCATGATGAGCGACTATGAATTCGACATGCGCATGAAAGAGCTGGAAGCTCTCGAGCAGGAGTTTCCGGACCTGGCAAGCCCTGATTCCCCTACCCTTAAAGTCGGCAGCGACCTCAGCGGCACAGGCACGATCTTCCCTGATTTTCCTGACATGAATTCCAGGCCGGGGCGTGCAAAGGGCAGCAAAAGCAAATCCGTCCGCACAGGAGGCAATGCCAAAGAGGAGCAGTCCAAACCAGCAAGACAAAAATCCTCCAAATCAGGAGGTCCGGCCAAAGAATTTGAACAATATCCCCATAAATATCCGATGCTGTCCCTTGGCAACACATACGACATAACGGAAGTGGAAGCCTTTGCGGACAGGGCAGCCAAAAGCATAGGAAACGCATTCACATACAGCTGCGAGCTGAAATTCGACGGCACGGCGATATGCCTTACATACCGCAACGGCAAATTGTTCAGGGCACTTACCCGTGGAGACGGAACGGTCGGTGATGATGTGACTGAAAATGTCCGCCATATCGGAAACATACCGCAGGAGCTGAAAGTTCCTGAAGGCTTCTTCCCCACCCTGCTTGAAAGCCGGCCCTGGCCGGAAGAGTTTGAGATACGCGGAGAGATTTACATGCCGTGGGCCGCTTTTGAAAGACTAAACATAGAGAGGCAGCGTGACGAGGAACAGCTTTTTGCGAACCCGCGCAACGCCGCGTCAGGCTCTCTGAAGCTCATTGACAGTTCAATGATTGCAAACAGGGGACTTGAATGCACTCTTTACCATGTCCTCGGAGAAGACCTTCCGTTCTCAACCCATGACCAGGCACTTAAAGCAGCCGGAAGCTGGGGGCTGCCCGTATCGGACAAAAGGAAAATCTGCCGCAGCATAGCAGACATAGAAGAGTTCATCGCATATTGGGACACGCAGCGCAAGACGCTGCCTTTTGCCACGGACGGTATAGTCATAAAGGTAAATGAGCTTCCGTACCAGGAAGAGCTTGGATATACCGCCAAGTTCCCGCGCTGGGCTGTAGCATACAAATTCAAGGCTGAACAGGCCTTGACCAAGCTCATTTCAGTTGATTACCAGGTAGGAAGGACAGGAGCGGTGACACCGGTGGCCAATCTGGAGCCGGTCCTGCTCAGCGGAACTGTCGTAAAACGCGCGTCTCTACACAATGAAGACCAGATGAAGCTGCTCGACGTACACATCGGAGACTATGTATATGTAGAGAAAGGAGGGGAAATCATCCCCAAGATAACGGCAGTCGAGATGGCCAAAAGACCGGACGGCGCACCGGTGCCGCATTTCCCGGACACCTGTCCTGACTGCGGGACAAGCCTGGTCAGGGACAGCGAGGAAGCAAAGGCATTCTGCCCGAACACGGGAGGCTGCCCTACCCAGATAAAAGAAAGGCTCATACACTTCCTCAGCCGCAAGGCAATGAATGTGATTGCAGGAGAAGCTACAATTGAGCAATTGTACAGCAGGGGCATGGTACTGAGCCCTGCGGACTTCTATGAACTTGACAAGGACAGCCTGCTTCAGCTCGAAGGATGGAAAGACCGCTCTGCGGAAAGATTCCTGAACAGTCTATCGGACTCAAAAAAGACAGGATTCGAAAAAGTCCTTTATGCCCTGGGGATAAGATATGTCGGTGAATCCACGGCAAAATCCGTGGCACGCCATTTCGGAAACATTGACGCCATAGCATCTGCAAGCGTGGAAGAGCTTCTGAAAGTCGAGGACGTGGGCCAGGTGATTGCCGAAAGCATATATGCGTTCTTTGCAGATGAGCACAATCTCAATACCGTCAGAAGGCTCAAGGATGCTGGGCTCAGGTTTGAGACAGACGGGGCACCGGCGAATTTGTCATCTGCACTGGAAGGCAAGACAATCGTAATATCCGGCAATTTCAGCATATCACGCGACCAGATGAAGGCTCTGATAACATCACACGGCGGAAAGAACAGCGGCTCCATAAGCGGAAAGACCTCATGGCTGCTCGCCGGAGAAAAGCCCGGACCGGAAAAACTGAAAAAGGCAGAAGCACTCGGAGTGCCTGTGATTAGTGAAGAGGAACTGATGGAAATATGCCGTGCGGAGGAAAAATGAAAAGGATTAGAGGCAATACACGCAAAATAAAAAACTTCCTTAGTGATGATATCTGGAACATAGACCTTGGCGAACTTTCCAAGGCCAAGGCCAGGTTCGTAAAATATCTCAAGGTCGTAATAATAACAATCAAGACATTCTCGGCCCAGAAAATCGGTTTCCAGGCCGTGGCACTGAGCTTTTTCAGCACAATGTCAGTAGTTCCATTCATAGCGGTGGCCGTAGCCGTAACCGGAGGATTCGGCCTGTCCGGAAAACTGAAGGATCTGCTGTACCATAATTTTGAGAACAGCCAGCAGATAATTGACGCCGTGCTCAATTCGGCTGAAAACATAATAAGCACGGCGCAAAGCAGCTTAATGGGGCTGATAAGCGCGCTACTCTTCGTGTGGATTGTAATATGGATGATGGTGTCCGTCGAAAGGGTCTTCAACAATGTATGGAAAGTGCGGAAATCAAGACGGCTCCTGAAGAGAGTGCCGTTCTATTTGGCAGTGCTTCTCATCTCGCCTTTCGTGATAATGGTGTTTTTCGCAGGTTCGTTCGTCTATTCCAACGCACTTGAATACATCGGACTTGACATGGAGGCTCTGAGCGCATTCAAGACCCTGCTCACTTGGGTACTTTTCGCGGCAGTGGCCATACTGACATTCTCGGCAATGTACAAGTTCATACCTAATGCAAAGGTGTACTATTCCAATGCCCTCAGGGCGGCTGTGCTCTCAGGGGCGGCATTTACCGTAGTCCAATACCTTTACCTTGAGACGCAGGTCTTCGTGACAAGACTGAACGCAATATACGGAGCATTCGCTGCCGTACCGCTTTTCATGGTATGGATTAACATCGGCTGGTTCATAATCCTCATCGGAGCGGAATTGTCATACGCATTCCAGCATGTGGACAACTATAACATTGAAGTATAATACAGACATCCGGGTCTGGCTGAGGAGAAATGTTCATATACGCGGAGAGCATGATTGACCGTGCCGGGGCAGATGACTGTAAAAGAAGTATAACATAACAACAGGACAATAATGGGTAAAATATCGGAATTTACTCAACAGGACCATGAAGTCATTGCAAGAGACTATGCGGACCTGAAGGAAGCGGCACGGAAAAGATGCTCCAACATAAAGGAGCTTGAGGTCGTGCAAAAAGCCTTTGACTTTGCCAATGAAGCGCACAAGGGCGTCAGAAGACGCTCAGGTGAGCCGTATATCCTGCACCCTATAGCTGTTGCAAAGATTGTCGTAAGCAATATAGGGCTCGGCTACAAGTCTATAGTGGCGGCCCTGCTGCATGATGTCGTGGAAGACACCGACTATACCGTAGATGACCTGCGCAGCCTGTTCGGCGACAAGGTGGCAACACTTGTGGAAGGCCTGACCAAAATAAAGACCGTGCTCGACAACGAGGACAAGGCACAGCAGAAGAGCATGCAGGCGGAAAACTTCAAGCGGATTCTCCTGACTCTCAATGACGATGTGCGCGTTGTACTCATCAAGCTCGCGGACCGCCTGCACAACTGCCGGACAATAGAGTTCATGCCGGAGCACAAGCGGGACAAGATTCTCAGCGAGACCATGTACATTTTCATTCCGCTCGCGCACAGGCTCGGCCTTTACGGTGTGAAATCCGAAATGGAAGACATCTGGCTCCGCTACAAAGAGCCGGACGCATTCAATGACATCTCCGAGAAAATCAACCGAAACATAAACGACAAGGACAAGGAAATCAATGAGTTCATCGTTCCGATAGATGAAGCGCTCAAAGCAGCAGGGTTCAAGTTCGAGATAAAGAAAAGGGTCAAGACGCCATACTCCATATGGCACAAGATGGCAACGAAAGGCATCACTTTCGAACAGATATACGATCTGTATGCCGTCCGCATAATCTTCGACCCGGAAAAGGATACGGCAGAAACCGAGCGCGACCAGTGTTTCCATGTGTTCTCGATAATAACCGGGCTGTACAGATACAAGTCAGACCGGATGAGGGACTGGGTCAGCCACCCGAAAAACAACGGCTATGAAGCCCTGCACTGCACCCTGATGAGCCATACCGGAATATGGATAGAGGTACAGATACGCACGCGCAGGATGAACGACATTGCGGAAAAGGGCATCGCAGCCCACTGGGCCTACAAGAAAGACGGCTTCGCGGAGGACAACGAGAGCGAGATGGACAAGTGGATCGCCAAGGTCAAGGAAATCATTGTCAGCCAGGATGTGAGCGCGCTTGAGCTACTTGACATGGTCCACAATGACCTCATCAAGACAGACATACTTGTTTTCACACAGAAAGGCGAACAGCGCAGCATTGAAAAAGGAGCCACGGCCCTGGACTTCGCTTATTCAATCCACTCCGAGATAGGCAACAAGGCCATTGCGGCAAAAGTGAACTTGCGCCTCGTGCCGCTTTCATATGTGCTCAAGACCGGAGACCAGATCGAAATCATAACCGCGGAAAACGAAAAGCCCAAACGTGAGTGGCTTCAGTTCACCAAGACGGCAAAGGCCAAGAAATTCATCCTTGAGCATCTTAAGAGCGAGCGCAGGGAAAGCGTCAGAATAGGCAAGAAAATGGTCGAGGAACAGCTGGATGCCATAGGATACAAGCTAAACAACAAGACCGAGAACATACTCATGGAAAGCTATGAGGTGTTTGACAGCAAGCCGGAAGAATTGTATTTCCGAGTGGGCGCCGGCATAGTCAAGCTCACCAACCTCCAGGAAATCATGGCCGGAAGCAGCGGCAAAAAGGGCGGCTGGCTGTCCCAGTGGTTCAAATCCAAGGACAGCAAGAAATACAAGGACTATATAATAAAGGACGACAACAGCGGAGAACACAGATATGTGATAGCCTCATGCTGCAACCCTATACCTGGGGACAGCGTAGTCGGCTTCCTCGCGTCAGACGGCTCCGTGACCCTGCACAAGCGTTCCTGCCACACGGCTGACAGGCTCGCATCAAAATTCGGCGACAAGATTGTCATACCGAAGTGGGAATATGCCCAAAGCCAGAACCTCACATACCTTGTACGCCTGTCACTCAAGGGCTTTGACAGGATAGGCATAATAAACGACATAACCAGATACATATCTTTTGTGATGAGCGTCAATATACGAAGCTTCAGTCTCAGCACGGAAGACGGCATATTCTCCGGACACATAGACCTTTATGTCCATGAAATGGGAGACCTGGAAAAACTCATGAAGAAGCTGCGCAAGATAGAGGGCATACAGAGCGTAGTCAGGACAGACCTTTAATTGAAAGAAGAATGAAGAAAAAGACATACAGACTCCTTCCGGCCATACCCGTGGCTGCCATATTGGTGCAGGTGATGTTCTCACACTCTTGCGCCAACACGACCACTCCCCCGAGCGGAGGGCCGAAAGACACGATTCCTCCTGTCATAACAGCCGTAAAGCCGTATCCTGGCGAAACCGGAGTGCCTGTGCACAAGCCGCAGATAGAAATCAAATTCAACGAATATGTTACAGTGAAAGACCCCAAGAGCCTCTTCCTGTCACCTCCTCTGGAAAAATCCCCGAAATTCAAGCTGAAGGGGAAAGGTGTCGTAGTGTACTTCGAAAGCGACCTGGACTCAAACAAGACATATACGCTTGACCTTACAAATGCCATTGCCGACAACAACGAAGGCAACATGTTCCCGGGATATACGCTCGTATTCTCCACAGGCAATACCATCGACTCCATGATGATGACCGGAATAGTGCAGGACTGCAATACCTTGCAGCCGATAAAGGGAGCCACCGTAATGCTGTACAAAGACCACGCTGACTCAGCCGTCTTCCTGAAAAGGCCGGATGCGGCTGTGCGCACTGACGACTGGGGTTTTTTCTGCCTGAGGAACATCCAGGACACGCTTTACAGGCTCTACGCAATAATTGACGAGAACAATAACAACAAATATGAGCCTGAGACGGAGAAAGTGGCTTTCCTGGACACGCTGGTGCGCCCTGTCACTGTAGTCGGAGACAGCATTCCGGAGCTTGTGAAATACGACATGAAAGACACGCTCGGCTGTCTCGCAAGAAAAACCGAGCATGAACTGAACATATTCCGGGAGAAGCCGTCCAAACAGATGATTGTGAACAAGGAGAGAATCGGGGAAAGGACGGCATACATAACATTCATGGCTCCATATGCCCAGGTGGACTCCATCTGGATAAAAGGTGTGCCGGGAGACAGGCTGATAACACAGTTCAATCTCCAGAGGGACAGCATGGAGATATGGGTAAATGACCCCAAGCCGCAGCCTGATACCTTGCATCTGAATGTCAAATACATGAAGACAGACACCCTCGGGCTGCTCAACAGCTTCACTGAAGAAATCAAGCTTGTCAAGCCGAAGAAAAAGCCTGCCGTAGGGAAAAGCTCAGGCAGGGACATAAAGAAAGAGGATACCACAGCAGTATTCAAGATAGAAGCCAAGCCCGAGACCATAGAACAATACGGCTTCACCATTGAGTTCAGCTATCCTTTGGTGCAATCCGCCTTTGATTCGCTCGGATTCAGGTATCTCAATCCGCGCCAGCAGGAAAGCAAAGGGAAATACACGGTAACGCAAGACTCGCTGAATTTGCGCAAATACATAATACGTCCCGCAGACAAACTTCTGCCGGGCTACGAATATTTCCTGAAAGTTCCACACAGGAAATTCCGGGACATAAACGGTTTCTTCAACGACAGTACGGAAGTCAAGGTCAGCCTGCCGAACGACGACAAGCTCAGCAGCATGACACTCAGCCTTACCGGCGTGTCAAACAAGTACATAATTGACCTTCTCAACGAAAAGCGCGACAAGGTGCTCAGGTCATACATAATTGACAAAGATGCATCACTTGCCTTCCCTTATCTCAAGGCAGGAAAGTATTCCATCCGAATCACAGAAGACCTGAACAGGAACGGGCTTGTTGACACCGGAGACCTGCTTAAGCATAAGCAACCTGAGAAAGTGCGCTTCTACAAGCTTCAAGACGGCACATACATCATCGACATCCCGGAAATGACGGAACTGGAGCAGAGCATCAATGTCACGGAAATGTTCAAATAAGCTTATGATGAAAAGATTCTGTACAATACTGCTGGCAACAGCCGCACTCGTCCCGCATACAGCAAGGTCACAGGGCCGGGCACATGCGCAGGACACTGCATCCACTCCAAGGGCGGTCCTTATTGAGGAGAGTGTCCAGGAAATAATCACAGATGCACAGCTTGATACCATAAATGTCAAGAAAAAACTCGTGATCAATGACTATGCGATGATAGGATTCCAGTATGGAGCGGGGCTCAGCCAGGTCATGTGGAACCCCAAGCAGAAGCAAGAGATGCTCTTTGTTCCTGTAAATGCAGGAGTGACTGTCACCAAATATGCAAAAATGTTCGGATTCCTGCCGTATTTCGGATTCCAGGCCGGCCTTTTCTATGCACGCGAGGGCTACCGTTTCAAATACGACAAGGACAATGACTACACATATACCGTCGAAGGTGCGGAAAAAGCCATAATGGACGTCATAGAAGTGCCGCTCCTGCTTCAATGCCATGTTGATTTATGGAATTTCAAGTTCATGGTAAATCTTGGATGCTACGGAGGATACAGGCTTGCCATAGAAAGGTTTCCCGGCAAATCAGGTTCCGTGGCCCCTGAGGTTCAGCATTCATTTCTTCCGACAGACAGGCGCTGGGATTACGGAATCAAGGGAGGAGTCGGCTTCGGACTAGTCTTTGACCCGGTGGAAATACACATTCAGGCGATGTACAAGCACTCCATGTCGACTTTGTATAATCCGGACTATTATAGCGAATACTATTACCGGTTCGCATATCCCACCAACATAGTCATCTCGGCCGGAGTGCATTTCCAGATTACCAAAAGAACAGGAAAGACCAAGGCCCAGCTCAAGAAAATGGCCAGGGACATGGTATATCAGACAAATGAAAACATCAGCATAAATGGAAACGATTAAAGTCAAGGCAGGAAATGTAACGATAGGCGGAAACAGCGCCATAGTCGTGCAGACAATGTGCAACACGCACACATCTGATGTAGATGCGTCGGTAGCCCAATGCATAAGGCTTCACGAGGCCGGAGCACAAATGATAAGGCTAACCGTCCCGTCCATGGCACAAGTGGATGACCTGCGCAGGATAAAGGAAGAATTGCGTTCAAGAGGAATAGATACACCCCTTGTCGCAGATGTTCATTTTTCTTCAGAAATAGCTATTGCCGCCGCCGAGGTTGTGGAGAAAGTGCGCATAAACCCGGGCAATTTCCATAAGGACCACGATAAGGCACGCGAACAGTTCGCAAGGCTGGTAGAGGTCTGCAAGGAAAAAGGAACCGCAATCAGGATAGGACTGAACCACGGGTCACTCGGGGACAGGATAACCAACCTGTACGGCAACACTCCCCTGGCAATGAAGGAAGCTGTCATGGAATGGCTGGAGATGTGCATCGAAAACGATTTCTACAATGTAGTTGTGTCACTCAAGGCCAGCAATACATACGTGATGGTGGAGGCATACCGTCTGCTCGCGGCAGCAATGCAGGAGCGCGGTGTCGTATTCCCTCTGCACTTGGGTGTGACTGAGGCCGGAAACGGAGACGCAGGGCGCATCAAGTCGGCCGTCGGCATTTCAGCCCTTCTTTCCGAAGGCATAGGCAACACAATAAGGGTTTCCCTTACGGAAGACCCGGCCAATGAGATTCCCGTAGCCCAATACCTCGCAGACAGGTATGACCGCCGCCTGCATTCGACAATGACTTCTGTCAGAATAGAAGCCGGAAAGGCAGCGGCGACATATGAGGCTCCGTCACGCGAAAGGCTTCTGCTTGATTTTTCATGCGACTTCGGCAAAAGACTGCTTGACAAGGAGTTGGACGACGTGGAGCTTCTGGGGACTTATGTTGATGACAACGGCAACGTGCAGGTACTTGACGGAAGCGAGTATGCCGCGTATCTTTCCGACGAGCTGATGCAGGCCGCAAGAAGACGTTTCTACCGTCCGGAATATATAGCCTGTCCAGGCTGCGGCAGAACCATGTACAACCTCGAATCCACATTCAACGAAGTGAAGCGCCGGACCTCACACCTCAAAGGCATGGTAATAGCCGTAATGGGCTGCATAGTGAACGGCCCTGGAGAAATGGCGGACGCCGACTGGGGCTACGTAGGTGAAGGAAACGGGAAGGTCTCAATCTACAAGGGCAAGACTCCCCTGCTGCGCCACGTTCCTGAAGAGGAAGCCATAGGCAAACTCCTCGAACTAATCGAGGGCGACAGATAGTCTGGACTCTTTTACAAAGAGAATGGTGGCATAAAGTCTGAGACTTATGCCACCATTTCTGTATATAGTGCGGCATTAGTCCTGCCGCTTCACTTCCATGCCGCCCCGATCCGGCAGCAAAGGCTACTCTGCCTTTACCATGTCTTTCTGAGCTTTCTCCCACTGCTCCTTGGCATACTCCTGCATGTCAACGACCTCGTCGGTCTCATCGACGATTTCCTGTCCGAGCATGGTCTCGATTACATCCTCCATGGACACAAGCCCGCGGAATGTACCGTACTCGTCAATTATCACGGAAATGTGCTCTTTCTTCTCAAGAAGCCTTTCCCAGATGTTCCCGACAGGCTCAGTCTCCGGGAAAGTCAGGATAGGACGGGATATTTCGCGCAAAGTAGTATCAAAACGGTCCTCAGCCATCTTCTCCAGCACTGTCTGACGGAGAACATAACCGATCACATAGTCACTGTTCTCCTCGTCATATATAGGAATCCTCGAGTGTGTGTTTTCGGAATCATAAAATTCCCTGATGGTCATATTCCCCTCGGCCATCTCCACGACTACGCTCGGAGTCATGATTTCATGAGCAGTGATTTCGTCAAGCTTGAGAAGATTCTGAATCATCTTCTTCTCCTGCTTCTCTATCACATCCTCTTCTGTAGCAACACTCACCATGGCCGAGATGTCCTCACGGCTTACGCTTACCTGGTTTGACCTTGATGAGATGAGCCTTGTGAGATGCTCCAAAGTCCATACGAGCGGGAATGTAATGAATATCATCCCATTGATTATAACCGAAGCCGGAATGGCCAATGACCTCCAATAGCTCGAGCCGATGGTCTTGGGAATAATTTCGGAAAATATCAGAATCAACAGCGTAAAGACCGTTGAGAAGATTCCGACAAGCGCGTCTCCGTACACCTCATACACAAGAGAGCCCACGATTGAGGCTCCGATGGTGTTGGCTATTGTATTCAGGCAAAGAATCGCTGAAATTGGACGGTCCGAGTTCTGTTTGAGTTTCTTAAGCCTCAAGGCCCCTTTCACGCCCTGCTCCTCAAGTCCCGTAATATAAGACAAAGGGGTTGAAAGAAGTGTCGCCTCAAGCACCGAGCACAAGCCCGACACCCCCAAAGAGGCAAGCATGATGATGTATATTAGCTGTTCTTCCATAATCTGTCATTTGAGTTCCGCAATCACGGACTCGCACGCCTTGACATAATCCCCTATCCGGACCTTGATGTCCGCATCAAGAGGCAGGTACATGTCAATGCGTGACCCGAATTTTATTATGCCGCACTGTTCACCCTTAAAGGCAGGCGCACCAGGATCCGCATAGCTGATTATCCTGCGTGCGAAAGTTCCGGCGAGCTGCTTGAAGAAGACGTCTCCATACGGGGTGGTCATTCCTATTGCTGAATGCTCATTCAATTCGGAAGCTTTCGGCAGGAAAGCGAGTTTGAAGAGTCCCGGATGATACTTGTAATATGCGACCTCGCCGTCAAGCGGCCAAAAATTCACATGGACATTGAAAAAGTCCATATAGACCGACACCTGCAGGCACTCCCCCTTCACGAACTCTGGTTCATATACCTTTTCCACGACTACGACCTTCCCGTCAGCCACGGATGTAACAACATTATCGCCTGGCACAACCGCACGTGAGGGAACACGGAAAAAGAAAAGCGAGAAACCCATCAGAAACATAGGAGCCGCAGCAAGAGGATATGAGACGAAAGACCATGGGATGAATTTCATGATACAATATGCCAACGGAGCACATATAGCCCATATCAGCAATATCGTCTTATAGCAGTCCTTATGTATAATCATCTCTGTCCGTGTTAAAAAAATGTCAGCCGCCTGTGCGTGTCACGACACACATAAGCGGCTGCAAAAGTAGGTAAAAAAAGGCAAATGGCCAAACAATTCCCTACAAGAGCAGGGCATCCCATGTCACAAGATAGATTATTCCAATCGGGATGGCAATCAGCGCACTGTCGAAACGGTCCAGCAAACCTCCGTGCCCCGGTATCGAGTTGCCGGAATCCTTCACATTATAATGCCTTTTCCACTGTGATTCGATAAGGTCTCCATACACACCGGCAACATCAAGCAGGACAGCCATTGTTATGCAGTGCATAAGGCTCAGCTTGAATATGCCCACAAGGTTGAGCACTATTGCCACAAGCACTGCCGTAAGCATTCCGCCCCAGAATCCGACCCACGATTTCTTCGGAGAGATGGACGGGAAGAGTTTCCGTCCGTATTTCTGCCCCAAGGTAATCCCGAAAACGTATGCTCCTATGTCCGAGCCCCATATCACGGCAAAGAAACTCAGAAGATATATCCCGTTGAAGTCCCCCGCCGCATTGAAAACGGCAAAATTCTGCACCGACCATGGCACCGCTATGTAAAGCAGTGAGGCATACAGGTTGGAGAACTTGTCAAAACGCGTCTTGTCCTTCACATAAAGCGAATTAATCATAAGGATGAACACAGGCACAAAGGCAAGTATGACAAGCCTGCCGGGAATATTGAAAGCCCTGTAAAGGAATATCAATGAGAACAATGTGGCTCCTGCAAAGATTGTAAGGACTTGTGAGAACTTGTACTCCGTCCCGCAGGTCATGCGGAGAAACTCCTTCATCATTATCACAAGAGCAAGCAGCATCACCGCTCCGAACACATATTGGTTCGTCAGTAATGCTGCCAACATTATTGCAAGGAATCCGATGCCGGAAACCGTTCTTTTCGCAAAATTATTCATAAGTTATCTTTCTCTTCACTCGGTTTCCCGTCAGGTCCGGCACCAGCCCTCGGGCCGAATATCCTTTCGAGATCGTCTGCAAAGATAACTTCTTTCTCCAATAAAAGAGCCGCAAGCTCCATAAAACCGTCACGATTGTCAGTAAGAATCTTCATGGTCCTGTCGTGTATGGACTCCACAAGTTCCTTTACTTCCCTGTCTATCAGCTCTGCAGTCTTCTCGCTGTAAGGCTTGGTGAGGTCATACCCGCGCGCACCTGTAGAGTCATAGAAAGACAGGTTTCCGACCTTTTCACTCATACCGTAATAAGTGACCATGCCGTATGCCATCTTGGTCAGCCTCTCAAGATCGTTCAAGGCTCCTGTCGAAGGCTGGCCGTTAACAATCTCCTCAGCCACACGTCCGCCGATAAGGGCGCACATCTCATCAACCATCTGTTCCTTGGTAACCAGCTGTCTCTCCTCTGGAAGATACCACGCCGCTCCGAGAGCCTGTCCGCGAGGGACTATCGTCACCTTGAAAAGAGGATTCGCATGCGGAAGAAGCCAGCTTACTGTGGCATGGCCGGCCTCATGATGTGCAATCGAGCTCTTCTCGGCCGGAGTTATTATCTTGGATTTTCTCTCAAGGCCTCCGATTATCCTGTCAACGGCATCAAGGAAATCCTGTTTGTCAATCGAGCCCTTGTCATGCCTTGCCGCAGTAAGCGCAGCCTCATTGCAGACATTCGCTATGTCAGCGCCGGAAAAGCCCGGAGTATGCTTGGCAAGGAACTCAAGATCAAAGTCATCAGCCAACTTGAGACCGCGGAGATGCACCTTGAAAATCTCTTCCCTCTCCTTAAGATCAGGAAGTTCCACATGTATCTGCCTGTCGAAACGTCCTGCCCTCAAAAGCGCCTTGTCCAAAATGTCCGCCCTGTTGGTGGCTGCAAGTATGATGACCCCGGAATTTGAATCGAAGCCGTCCATTTCCGTAAGGAGCTGGTTAAGGGTATTCTCACGCTCGTCATTTGACGAGAAACCGGCATTCTTGCTGCGGGCACGTCCGACCGCGTCAATCTCATCTATGAAGACTATGCACGGGGCCTTCTCCTTGGCCTGCCTGAACAAGTCACGCACACGTGACGCTCCCACACCGACGAACATCTCCACGAAGTCCGAGCCTGATATTGAGAAGAACGGCACATTGGCCTCACCTGCCACAGCCTTGGCAAGAAGTGTCTTACCTGTTCCCGGAGGCCCCACAAGAAGGGCTCCTTTAGGAATCTTGCCGCCCAAAGCCGTATATTTTGAAGGATTCTTCAGGAAATCCACGATTTCCATCACTTCCTCTTTCGCTCCATACAAACCTGCCACATCCTTGAATGTAACCTTCATGCTGTCTTTTTCGGCAAGCTTTCCGGTAGATTTGCCTACACTGAAAATTCCTCCGGGACCTCCGGGGGCACCGCCTCCAAGGTTGCGGTTCATTCCCCTGAACATGAAGAACCACATGAAAAGAAGCAGAGCCGGGAAAACGAGCCACTGGAGCATTCCCCACAGGCTTTCATGATTTTCTATCACAACTTTCACCTGCTCACCCTCCGGAAGCTGGGCGTTCAGTTCGCCGAACATCTCCTCTGCATTGAAATGCCCGGAGACAAGGAACACGAAATGCGGAGACTTTTTCGGAACATTCCCTCCGAAAGCAGACACATATTTCTCAAGCCTGTCCGGCTTTATGGTCACCATTCCCTCATACTCGTTCCTGACGAAAGTGACTTCCTTTATGTCACCGTCAAGCCATTGCTTCGTGACATCGGCCCATTCTTCCTTCTGAGGATTCGCCCATCCCTGGTTGAAGAACATCCATCCGATGCCTATGAACAATATGACATATAGCCAGGACACGCCGAAAGACAGCTTGACCGGCCTTTTTCCTCTTAAATTCTTTCCTGCCATGATAAGTTTCTTAGTAGCCGCTAATCCTCATAGGCGACCCTGTCAGCGTCAGCCCAAAGGTCTTCAAGCCTGTAGAATGACCTGTAAGGAGTCTGGAACACGTGAACCACGATGTCTCCATAATCAAGTATCACCCAGAAGGCGTTGTCCTTGCCCTGTGTACGGATGACTTTTCTGCCGCATTTTTCACGCATCCTGTCTTCCACGTTGTCAGCTATGGCCGACACATTGGTTGTCGAGTCCGCGTTGCATACTATGAAATAGTCTGAGATAGCCGTTCCGATTTGCTTCAGGTCAAGTGATACCACATCCTGTCCTTTCTTTTCGAGCATCGCATCCGCAATGACCTTAAGTTCTTTGTTGTCCATTGTCGAAATATAGTTATTTTTGTAAAAAGTTTGCAAATATAGCCAAAAGATTGCTTGTAAGTTTGCCGAAGCGCAAGCAAGTTTGCCAAAAGCGCAAGCATATAATCAAAAACCGCACCATGACAAAGAAGCATGACATTATATGGCTCGACAGCACAGATTCGACCAATGACGAGCTCAGAAGGCACATTTGTGACATTGACAATTTGTCAGTCACAGCTGCCTTGGAGCAGACGGCCGGTAAAGGACAGAGAGGAAACAAATGGCATAGCGCCCGCGGGAAAAACCTTCTTTTCAGCATTGCCCTGAAATTCGACGACCTGACAGGACCCCATTTCCAGGCATATGACCAATTCTCTATAAACGAGATGGCTGCCCTTTCAGTTGTTGATTTCCTTGCGGCCCATTCCATCAAGGCGAAAATCAAATGGCCCAATGACATATATGTCAATGACAGGAAAATCTGCGGCATGCTCATAGAAAACTCCCTTCAGGCAGGACGCATAGCCTGGAGCATAGTCGGAATAGGCATAAACGTGAACCAGACGGCATTCTCCCGCGACACAGGCAATCCCACCTCAATGGCCATTGAAACAGCCCGTGACAGCGCGACAGCACCAGAAGAGCTGGACATCAGGGAGGCGCTTCAGGAGTTCATGGACATATTCAAAGGCTATATGAACCGCTACCTTCACATCAGTGGAGGACTGGGAAAACTACATCTCCTGTATCGTGCACAACTGTGGAGAATAAACGAACACCACAGATTCCGCGACTACCGGGCCACACCTACCGGACACCACGAAGGACCGATGGGCATTCTGACAGTAACCGGGGACTCCGCAAGGATTTTCCGCGGAAAAATAACAGGAGTCTCCGATATCGGACAACTCGTTGTAGAAGAGGAAGATGGGACAATCTCAGAATTCGGATTCAAGGAAATCGGCTACATCCTGTGATTGCAGTTCTGAATCAAAAGTCTATATTTGCGCGTTTTTCCGAAAGGAAGACGCGTATTTTTTGTTTAACCAAAACTATCATTTCATGAACAGAATGACAATGAAAAGACGTGGAATCATCCACTTCTCACGGTGGAACCGCAAAGGCTGGTCTGCCTTCGCATCAATGCACCGCGAGATCAAAATCTGCGTCCTTTCCGTTGCCATGTCCATGATTTCCTCTGCGGTGCTCACTGGAGCGGACAAGAAAGGGTCGGTACACATCGACTCAACCCGCTCTACAGCCCTGAAGGAATCCGTGGTCACGTCATCTCCACCGGTGACGACCAGGAGCCCTCTGCCGCAGACACCTCTTTACAACAGGTCGCGGGAAGCCGCGGCGCCCCTGCAGACATACGAGTCTGCCCTGCGCCTGCTTCCGTCCGTTGACATCAGGGAAAGAGGAGGAAAAGGAGCCCAGGCGGACATGGAAGTGCGGGGAGGAAACTTTGACCAGACAATGGTGCTGCTCAACGGCATCAATTTCACAGACGCAAGGACAGGCCACCAGAGCCATTCCCTGCCGATTGACATCGAATCGGTGTCAGGAATCTCACTTGTGGACGGGATTCCCGGAGCAGGCGCCCTGAGCGGAGCCGTCAACATCAGTACGGCCGGGCTGTTCCCCAAGTATCTCAGATCCGAAATATCGGCAGGCCAATTCGGCTACATGTACGCAGGACTGTCGGGAGCATACACGACAGACAATGCAAACGTGTTTGCATCCGCATCCTACAGGAACAGCGACGGATACCGTTACAACACCGACTACCGGAACTATAACGCATTCGTCCGGGTTCAGGGAGGAACATCAGCAAGCGGACATTTCGATTTCCAGGCCGGGGCGCAGAAAAGGGCCTTCGGCTCCAACGGCTTCTATGCCGCATATAACCCCGACCAATATGAGGAGACATCCACATTTCTCACCTCATTGCGCTGGTCAGCCGGATTCGGCATATGGGGACTTGCCGCCTCAGTGTCATACAGGAAGAATTTCGACAGGTACGACTGGACACGGGGCACGCCGTCAAACTGGCACAACACGGACAACGCAGGTGCGGAAGTACGCGCAAACGTCTCATGGGCAGCCGGCATTACGACAATCGGAACGGACTGGACATACAATCACATATTCTCGTCCAATCTCGGCGACCCTCTCCCCTCCCCGGCAGGAGCAGACGGGAAATACAAATGCGCAAAATCACGCAACACCGTCAACGCCTATCTCAGGCATGCCAAACGCTGGGACATGTTCGACATTTCCGCAACCGGCGGCGCAAGCTTCACGCCTTACGGGACAGCGGCTCTCTGGAGTGCGGCCGTCGGCTGCTACCCGGCTGACGGGATAAGCATCAAGGCATCTGCAGGCCAGTCCATGAGGCTGCCTACCTTCACAGACCTGTATTATACGTCCAAGGCCCAGATAAACAACCTTGACCTTGTGCCGGAAAAGGCAATTACCTATAGCCTCGATTTCTCTTGGAAGCGCGGCAGCTGGAGGACAGGCGCACATGCATATTTCAGGGACAACCGTGACCTGATAGCATGGGTATGGCGCGATGAGCTCACGGTAGGAGACAAGCATTACACAAGCGTATGGCACAGCGAACAGCAGTCCAGGATGCACGTTGCCGGAGTTGAACTGAGCGGAGAATATTTCCGCGAGACCGGATTCCTTCGCAGGATAAAGGCCTCATACGGATTCATCGACAGCAGCATGGAAAGCAAAATGAAGATTTCCTCCGCACAGGACTACATGCGTCACAAAGCCGCCCTGAGCGCCCATTTCGCTTTCCTGCGCAGGATAAATTTCGTTGTGACAGGCTCTGTCTATGACAGGTTCGGCTCATATAATGAATATGAGTTCGGGGAAGACAATCAGCCGATACGTGACGAAAACGGCGTCATGATAGTGACCCAAAAAGATTTTGCCCAGTATTTCCTGCTCGACATGCGCCTCAGCTGCGATTTCCGCAAACTGCAGCTCTACATAGACGTGACCAACGCCACCAACACCCGCTACTGCGATTTCGGCGGCATCTACATGCCTGGCGTCTGGGCTACTGCTGGGGTTGTGGTGCTTATTAGGTAAGGTCAGCAATTTACAATAGTCTGATTGCCATTTTGCGGTTCCCCGAAACAGGGGAATCGCAAAATTATAATATGTTTTTAAGTCTGCTGCGGTTTGACAAGTACACAATGATTATTGCTGTCAAAAGCAGAGTGCTTATGACAGCCGTATGACGATAGCCGAGGCATTATCCATCCCTGGCATGGTCATTCCGACATTTGCGTTAATGTATGTCGGATCGCAGACAAGGAAGCGTCTTCCGTTGTCAAATACGAGGTAATCTCCAGGTATGTTTTCAGAAAATTCCACGGCAGCGGCAATATGTCCCGGGTAGTACAATAATATTGCATCCAGCCCCAAAAGGTCGCGTATCAGTCTTGTAAACAATATTGCCCTATCCTCGCAATCAGAGAACGGGTAAAACAGCGTCTCTTCTGGAAAAAACGATCTTTCATATCCCCAATAGTCATCATCAGTCTTATACGAGAAAGCTGTTTGGACAAAATTAATAAGCATATTTGCAGCTTCTTCCTGCGTTTTGCCGGCTATGCACCGGATAAGGACTGGATACAACATTTCTTTAATCTGCATGCTTAATTCTGTACCAGCGTAGAATGCCCAGCTTGAATATTTATTACCACGTTTGTATGGATGCGGATAATCACGATATAAGTCGAGTAAATTTTTATTAAAAACCAGCTCGGCATCCAGTTGCGGATATCTCCGGGATTTCAAATGTATAACTGAAGTAAAATCCTCATCAAGCAGTATTTCTTTGGTTATCGACAGGCTGAGCGCTCTTTCCTGAGGAAATTCATGTTTGAAGATATACAGGCTCTCAGGGTCGCTCTTGTCTGTAAGATAATAGTGCACACCGTTTATTGTATAATAAATTGTGTTGAAAATATCATCATCAAACGCAAGCAGCAAATGCATCCGTTCATCATCGCCCCGGCTCAGACGGGTACGGTAGCCAGACTGATTCATGAGGAATGCAGTCATAACTACGGCTTCATTGCTATAACCATATATAGTCTGTGAGGCAGACTGTGTCAAGCGATAATACGCCCAGTCACACAGATTCTTTTCTGAACGTATTGCAAGACAGTCGTACAGGAGTTCATCATAATCCGACGATGACAGCTCCTCCCACATGTCAGCCGCATCTTTTTCCGAAGAACCCTTCATGCGAATTTTTTCTTGCGCGCCAAGATGAAGTTCGCAAGCTGTACCATATAAATACGTCCGGATGATTTTCGATTCAGGATTCCTTACAGGTTCAATCAAAGGTATAAGCAAAGGTTTTTCATCATCCCAGTCGAATATAAGGTCATCTGCAAATGGGATTTCATTATCTCCTGGAAAATCCAGATCATCAAAATCAGGAAACACTGCCGGCGGCACGGAAGGAACAATCCTTATAGGCTGTATAGGCTGTTCATAATTTGTCTTTTCCCATGCCTCACGCATATATTGCGCAAATTCCGCATTTGCCTCAGCACGATATTTCTCATACTCAGTTAAGGCATCCTTTTTATATACGTCATATTCATCAAGCGCATCGGATAAATAGCCATCGTAATTCTGAGAATAAGCTGATAGCAGTCCAATAGATAATATGATGAAGCAGGAAATGATACGTCTCATATGTCAGAAATTAATGGCAACTCCCCGGCCTGTTACTACGATTCTTCTTGCGCCCGGTGCTACAAATGCATCGACAATGTTGTATATATACAGAGCGGCAAATCCACCAAGGCAGCAATACATCCCGGTTGCCATATTGTTGGCAGTCGTGATATATTGCTGTTTCACTGAAGAACTATGCGTATTGGCCATTTTTGAGAGATAATCCTTGCGTGTCAATCCGCAGAAGACAGCTCCTCCCGCTAATGACACAGCTCCGCCTGCAATCAATCCTCCTTTAAGGTAAGAACCTTTGTGCATTTGTGCCCATCCCGGTATGATTGCCCTCCAGTTGTCTGCAAAGCCATATTTATCGGTCTTGACGAAATTGTCGAATTCGACCTTGCTTCCTGCCGGTCCCCTTGCGTATAGCCGTGTCAGCAGATATTCGCCGGAATCAAGACGCAGCCAGTATTCGTCAACCACTTTTGCATTGAATGAGACCGGTTCACCTTTTATAGAAGTTTTTACAGAAAAGGTGCTTTCGTCGAAATCTCTGGTCACACCATTCTTGCTGATTGAATGTTCGTATTCAGATGACGAATAATCAGTTACTGCGACAGCACCCTTTTCAAGTCCCAAATCAGCAACGAAGTCAGACAGATTTTTCACTCTCAGTTCATCCAGATTTCTTCCGGAAGATACTGTGGTTGAAAAGATATATGAGACACGCAGTGAGTTTGGCAATTGCCTCATCCATTTCGGCTTAATCTTGTCCGAAGCGTTCTGGGCATTAAGAATGGTACTCGCGAAAACCATCACGAGTACCAAATATGACAATCGAAAATTGCGGGCCATTACTTGCCGAAATCTTTCAATGACTCAAGACCTGAGTTGATGAATCCGCTGATACCTTCTGCGTGGTCATGTGCCATTCCGGACTCTTCCGCGGCCTGTTTCATTGCATTTCTGACTGCCTTCTCGGCAGCATTATTATCAATAAGATAATACAGGCGGACATTGTATCCTTCCTTATACAGAACGACATCTGGGGCGTGGAAGATTCCGCCCTGGAGTTCCTTTACAATCAGGCGTTCATATGCGCCTATATAATTCTCCTGCTCTTCTCCCGCCACGTCATTAAGTTCAGTATTGATTCTTGCTTTCACAATGCTCTTTGAATATTCCACATACTCATTGATTGCATTATTTCTTGCCTTTGCTTTGGCAGAGTTGACAGATTTGCCATTTCCGTCAGAAACGAACTCCTGATAATCTCCGTTATGCTTTTTGCCGAACATATAGGCAAAACTTGCTGACATCCCTTCGCTGGATTCACACATCCACCCCTCTTTTGCAAGCTCTTTTGCTCTGCTTTTTGCCGTTTTAAGATCCTGCTTGGACTGTGCATAAGAAACATTAGCAGATGTCAATGTAAGAAGCGCAGCAACTGCTGCGAAAATCAATGTTTTTTTCATGATGATTTTGATTTGAATGTTGTAATAATGATTGTTGATATTGTCTTGTTATTTTGTCAGGGTTCGGACGGCACGGGCCGGAAACGAATAGTACCTGTCATAATACGCTTGATGGCCGGAACTAAAGTTAATGCAAACAAAGTAGTTGTAAGGAGTATAAGAACTTGACCAATAATATTCAGAACAATCGAAGTTACCTATCCGAGCCCTCAATTCATATAATGATGCAAGTTCGTAATCATTAGGTAGCCTCCAGTCCGTATATCCACCTACTGTCGAATTCTCGCATAAATTGCTCATGTCATCTTGGTTACCTTTCCCAACGTCTTTCTTTTGAACCGCTATACCCAAGACACCTAATTCAATGTAGTCGCCTCTATCCAGAAAATCAAGTAAATATAGAATCTGCGTCTCACCATACGCAGTCCCTTTGTGGTTAATCGCGTATGCTCTAATATAAGTTGTTTGGTCAGTTGTAAAATTTGTCAACCGATATTCATACGAGCCTGCTCCGTTGCCTGGGACCACAATCTTCGTGTCATAGATTGTAGGTTCTTCATATTCCGTACTTAAGACAAAACCTCGTTCGGTATAAGCCGGTGTCCCTTCGTCTGAAATCGTAGCGTGAAGCACTGCAGTAAGATTGTCGATATCGACGGAAGTAGGTGCATCAGTAGTGAGCAGCGGCAGTTTTTCTTTTGTGTCGAACGATATTGCATCACTATAAACCGTACCGCCGGGACTTACTGCATAGCCACGTATGTAATATGTTTTTTCAAGCGACAATTGCGACAAAGATGCGGAATAGGAGCCAGTTTCTGTACCGCTTACTGCGATGAAACTATCTGTGAGAGTCGGTGCCGACGTCACTGTACTGTAAACAAAGCCTTTTTCCGTGTATGGCGGATCACCGGCATTATCAATTGAAGCATGAAGATTAACTGTCAATGTCTCTATGTTAAGCTCAGTAACTGCACGTATTGTAACGGTCGGAAGTATAGCCTGTGGATTGAATTGAATTTGATTTGTACTGTACGCTGTACCGACTTCGTTCACCGCATACGCTCTCACATAGTAGGTAGAACCGTAATCAAGATTTACTAAAGGTGATTTGAATTTGTTGTCGGCATCCACAGCAACCGTTACCTTCTGAATTGTGCTCTCTATTGTAGGATATTGGCCTTTAGAATATACGAATCCCCGTTCATTATAGGATGGAATTCCTGTAAATGTTATTTCTCCATTAGCCACAGCTGATCTGGACGAAACGTCTGTGACACTAAGCATATTTAAAGTAGCTACTGTTTTCTCCTTTCCAACGGCTTTGACTTTTACTTCAGAACTACCTTCACCATTATCTGACACAATCACCAATGTTGATTCATTCGCTCCATTCTTCAGTTTCTCCCTGTCGATTATCACCACAATAGTAGATGTCTTGCCATAGGGAGTAGTTCCTTTTGCAGGGGATATCTCTTTTATAAAAGAAATGCTCGACTTGTCATAATCGATATGCCACGCCAGGTTTTCGTAGGAACTGTTCACGATGTTGAATGACAGAGTGGTCTGTGTCAGGTTGTCGCCAAAGTCGAGTGTTGACTTGTCAGCGGTAACGTACGCTGGAATTCGTTCCAGCAGCAGATTGCACTCGGATTTTGTCCCTGCAACGACAGTCACTTTATTGGAATCATCATTATAGCCCTTTTTGCTTACCTTGACAGTGTAATTACCGGCTTCAATGTTGGTGAAAGCAAATGAGCCATCACTGCCGGTTACTGTGGATTTCCCGCTTGGGTCCAAAGTCACCTGTGCGACAGATATCGGTTCACCTACACTTTTGTCGTAGACAACTCCTGCTATGTCTCCAAATTTTTCTGCCACCTCGACTGGTTCAGCACAAGAGATTGCCAGCATTGTCAGAACTGGTATGAATACATATTTTCTCATATTATGTCAGTAAGAATGATTATTTCAGCTTGTCGGAATTATTGCCATTGTGATATCGGCATTGACAGTTTCGCCGGAGACGGCTGTAATGGTTTTCCTATTGGACTGATATCTGCTTTTTTGAACAGAAACAGTATACTGTCCTTCTTCCAGATCGGAGAAATTGAATTTCCCGTCAGCGCCGGTCAGAATGCTGTTGGCTCCAGGAATGATAGTGACTGAGACATTTTCTAACGGGGTACCGTCTGCAGCGTCTGTAATGACACCGGAAACAGAAGCAAAAATGTCATAATTGTATGTGCCGCAGCCGGAAAGCAGAAAAATCACCGCCCCGAGAAGTAGAAGACATTTTTTCATTTTATATGTCTTTAGGCTCGGCGCCCCCCTTTCCGAACGGATACAAAATAAAGACGTGGGAGTCTTACTCTTGCTTATCCTGAGGCGGGCCTTGGCGAGCCTACCAGAAGGATAAACAACGCAGCTAGCCCACGTCAAGGATGATATTACAGTAAGTCCGCACTTTTTAGTGCAGAGACTGAATCGTCATCGATTGTGGACGCTCCCGTTGCCGTTTCCTCTTCTGGTAAAGTATAAACCGCCAAGTTTGCACTCAGAAGAAAAGCGTCAAATAACGTCTTCGTATGTCTGCCCGCCCGACCCTGCAACCATCCCGAAAAGCAAAATCCAAGTGGATTCAATTCCGAAAAATGGATGCCGGGCTAGCTAAGCAGCTGCAAAACTACGAAAAGTTTTGTAATTTCATAAACATTTTCGTTTGGAATCACCTAAGCCATAAATATATTCACGTTATATAATCCTCAATATTGTATTTCAGCTTTCTCTAAATCATTGATTTTAGCTTGTGTTACATACAAAAAACCATGTCAATCCGCGAACTTACATGGCAAATTTATGTTGTTTAGGATGTGGCAAATTTACGGCAGGTTTAAATTGTCCGTCATTTAAAATGCGTTCCTTTGCAAAATTTTGTCGATAAAAATCATTTTTACATATTCTTATGCACAATCGTCAGATTGTGACACAAGTGCGATTCCCATATTAAGAAATATTCCGAAACATATGATTTCGCATTGCAGACAACATCAGTCAAGTTTGCCACATCCTTTTCTGCATGTTTCTTTTGGCAAGCACTGAATACCAGTCCAGCAGGAGAAATTTCGCCTACGCCTATTCGAGAGTACGATATCCGACCGGTCAAACAAAGACACGATAGAAACTTAATGCACCCCATAACGGATAAGTCCGCTTCACAGGACATAATAACCTACACGTAAACAGTTCCATAGTTCCGAATTGTTTGTCCGTCACGGTCAAAATGCCGATCTGGCCGAGCGGAGGAAGAAACGATTTCACCCGCTTGATATGCACTTGGGCATTCTCCGCACTAGGACAATGCCGCATGTAGATTGAGAACCGGAACATCACGCCCCCGTCCGTCACCAACTGCTTGCGGAAATCGGAACCAGCCTGACACAGATGGAGCAATTTCTCGAAATTTATTCCTTTGGATTTTTTCAAAAACGCACAGATTATTTATTTGGATTTTCTTCATTTTAGGCGATTTATTTGTTTGGATAATTTCAGGTTGCTATTTTTGCACACAGAAACAAAACGTATTTTTAATATGTATTGCAAAAGACTTATCGACAAATATCTATTGGAGTGGGCATCAAGAAATATCCACAAACCATTGTTGCTTAGAGGTGCCAGACAGGTGGGAAAATCCACAGCAGTTCAAGAGCTATCTAAAAAGTTTGATACTTTTGTTGAGATAAATTTTGAAAAGCAGCCTAAATACAAAGCTCTATTCAAAGAAGACTTGGACGTTAAGCGTATTGTGCCACAAATATCCGCTATGCATGGAACATCTATTAAACCAGGTAAAACGCTTTTATTCCTTGATGAAATTCAGGAGTGCCCGCAGGCCATTATGGCTTTACGCTTTTTCAAAGAGGATATGCCGGAACTTCATGTTATTGCTGCCGGTTCTCTTCTTGAGTTTGCATTAAAAGAACTTCCTACATTCGGAGTCGGAAGAATACACTCTATGTTCATGTATCCAATGACCTTTGATGAATTCCTTGAAGCAAACGGTCAACAACTACTCATTGAAGCCCGTAACCAAGCATCAATAGACAATCCTCTTCCGGAACCATTGCATGATAAATTGGTAGAATTTCTTCGTACATATATGCTGGTTGGAGGAATGCCTGAAGCGGTCAAGACTTGGGTTGAGCATCACGATTATGTAAGGTGTCAAGAAGTCCAAGATGATATTGTTGTTACATATGAAGATGATTTTCCGAAGTACAAGAAAAACGTAGATGCTGTATTGCTACGCCAAACACTACGAAGTGCAGCTGTTCAGGCCACTAAAAAGTTCGTGTACTCAAAAGTAGGTCCAGGGTATAAGACTGCAGAAGTAAAAAAAGCAGTAGAATTACTTGCCCTTGCAGGTATCCTACACCCTGTGACACACACGGATGCCAATGGTTTACCATTAGGTAGCGAAGAGGATAAGTCATATCAAAAGATGCTGCTACTTGATACAGGATTATTGCTTCGCTTATTGAACATGTCATTGGGAGATATATCCGGACTTACTGCGCAGATTCTAACTGCAAGTGCTGCTGATTTAGCAAATAAGGGACCGATGGCAGAACTGGTGGCAGGACTTGAAATGCTACATCATATGAGTCCGAATATTCGCCACGATCTGTACTATTGGGTAAGACATGCGAGAAATTCTCAAGCAGAGGTTGATTACATATCCAGTTATTTGCAGGTGGTTGTTCCGATTGAAGTTAAAGCGGACACACAAGGTGGAATGAAGAGCCTATGGTCGTTTATGCGAGATAAGAAACTTCATTATGCCATCCGATGCTCAATGGAGAATTTTGGAAAGTTCCACTATATAGATAACGAGGATAATGCCGAAGTAAGACATGTTCGTATTTGTCCAATGTATGCAATTGCCCAAATAGAGGAGGTAAAACAAGGAATTGAGAAATAGCTCCGAACAATGGTAATATCAGACAGTAAACAAAGAATACCGCCTTGCAAAATGCCACACCACCGCCACATAATCTCAAATTTGACGATTAGCGCCAATGACATTATATTTGCAAAAAACAACGCAATGATAGACGTAGATAAAAACACCTGCCCGCACAATCATGTGTGTCCGCTCATCAGATTGTGCCCCGTTGACGCCATAACCCAGGACCGGGACGGATATCCTGTCGTGGACCACAGCCTCTGCATAGAATGCGGTACATGTGTCGAGAACTGCCCCAAAGGAGCGATGCGTCAGCTGTAAAAGCTATCACACACCTTTTTTCCGGACTCCGCGCACAGCCTCAGCTTCAAGCGGATTGTCCGGCCATGAGTGTTTCGGATAACGCCTTCTCAGTTCCTTGCGCACCTCATAATATGTTCCGCTCCAGAAACTGCGCAAATCAGATGTGAGCTGTACTGCCTTGTAGCCTGGAGACAAGAGTTCCATCAGAACAGGCAGACGGCCATCATCCACCCTCGGCGTGTCCAGAAGCCCGAAACATTCCTGCAGACGCACACGCACTATAGGAGCATCCGCCCCTTGCCGGTATTCCAGACGGATACGGCTGCCTGTCGGGACAGTGACATATTCAGGCGCGAGACGCTCAACCTCCAGCTGCCGGTCATATGAAAGCAGCCCCCATAACACTTCGCACATGTCAATCTTCTTCAGTTCCTGCACTAACCTCGCATTCCCGGCATAAAAAGGGAGCCACTCCTCTGCCATGCCCAAGACAGATTCCGGACTCATGTCTGGCAGGTCCAGCTCCGGATGCCAGGCAGACACTGCGGATATTCTGCGTATCATGCCAAACGCCTTGTCTGAAAAGTCAAACATGGACATGCCATCTCTAACGGCCGCCTCGCACATTACGCCAATGACTGTCTCCTTGGATACGTCATGGAGAGGCACTGTCCCGATGACAATAGCACCGAGCCTCGTCTCACGCTGCGCAGACACACATCCCTGACGGCTGTCCCAGAATACGCGGTCACGGGTCTGCGCCATAGCCATGACATCCTCCCTGTCCAAAGGAGCCGCAAGAAAAATCCTGCCGTCGCCATCTTTCCTTGCATTGATACTGCATGCGACTATCCACTCGCATGAGGACAGCATGTCCGTCTCATCCATGGCTGCAATGCTGCCGTCTGGGAACTGGAACCGGCCTCTCCCCTCTTTCCACGCCTTGCCGATTCTTTCAGGATATGCCGCAGCGACAAGTTCACCAATCCTGTAAGGATCGGCCGCAGAATCGTCAGTCCCGACACCGGAGATACGGCAATATTGCAAGGCCTCCTTTGAAATCCGTCCCCATATGCCTCCGGAACCTTTCCTGCGGTTTTTCCTCAATTCTGAGACCCTGATGTCCATTCCCGTCTCCATGATACTCCCCATAGGGTCGCGTTCCTCCAGCAGGGCCGCTATATCCGCCGCAAGCGCCTTGTCCGCCGTTCCGGAAGCCTTCAGGAGCATCTGTCCTATACGCGGGTGGCACGGCAATCCTGAAAGGGCACGCCCATGGCTTGTAATCCGCCCATTCCCGTCAATGGCACCAAGCGATTCCAAAAGCGTCCTTGCACGGGATATATTGGCCGGCTTAGGCATATCAATCCACGGAATATCCCCGATACGTTCTCCCCATGCGGCAATATCCAACATAGTTCCGGCGAGATCCGCCTCAAGAATTTCAGGAACACGTACAGGCGGCATATTCTTTTCTGCCCCCAAATGCCACAACCTGTAGCAGGCACCGGGAGCGACCCTTCCTGCACGCCCGGAACGTTGCTCCGCCATGTCAAGGCTTATTCTTACAGTCTCCAGCCTGGTCATGCTGCTGCGCGTGTCGAAAACCTGTTTACGGCAAAGGCCCGAATCAACGACAACCCTCACGCCCTCTATAGTAAGCGATGTCTCAGCAATTGGAGTCGCAAGGACTATTTTGCGTTTCCTCGGTGCCGAAGGAGCGACAGCAAGCCTCTGCTCTTCAAGCGGAAGCATTCCGTATAACGGATACACGCGTGTTTCACCCAAGCCTCCTTCAAGCATATCAGCACACCTGCAGACCTCACGTTCACCCGGAAGAAATGCAAGGATATCCCCCTCATGCCTGTTGTGAGCCATACGTACAACCTTAGCCGTAACCTCCGCGACATTGAACATATCCGCCTCATCATTCCAATGCACAATTTCAACCGGAAACATCCTGCCGCGGCTCTCCACAAGAGGAGCGTCCAGTTCACGGCACAGCCGCTCCGTATCCATGGTAGCCGACATCAAGACAAGCTTCAAGTCGGGCCTGAGCACATCCTGTGACTGCCTTGCAAGCGCAAGAGCGACATCTGCCGCAAGGCTTCTCTCATGAAATTCGTCAAATATCACGACAGACACGCCCTCAAGCGACGGGTCATCAATCAGCATACGTGTAAGAACACCCTCTGTGACAACCTCAATCCTTGTCCTGTCAGACACCCGTGTGTCAAGCCTCATCCTATATCCGACTGTCGCACCGGCTGGCTCATCAAGCATATCGGCCATCCGCTGCGCAATCTGCCTTGCAGCCAGTCTCCTCGGCTCCAGCATAACGATACGCCCGTCATCCCCAAGCCCATCCAGGATAGTCAAAGGGAGCAAAGTGGATTTTCCGGCCCCCGGAGGAGCAGTTATGACAAGCCGCGGATGCAAAACCAACTGCCGGTTCACCTCATCGGCAATCCCGGCAGCAGGCAAATCCGCATAATATTTTTCCTTTACGCTCATATTTTCAAGACAGTCTTGATGCGTTTCATTCCGCAAAGTTTGCAATTAACATGGATAAAACCAAAAGTTCCATTGTTTCTTGTCGGCAAGCAACATGATACGCCCATGCAAATCACTTCATATCAATGAATAAACTGCCAAAGATGTTGTATATCAAAATACTTTGATTATTTTTGTCCTCGCCACATTGGAGCATGCGAGTGTCAGCCTGAAGCTTTGGGCGACGACAGTGCTTAAAACATGGAAATCAGACGGTTGGAAGACAGATTTTGGCTGCCGTCATGAATGGGAAAGATGCGCATGGATGACGGACTTCCTTCGAAGGAAACAATATTCGGATTATGAAAAAAATATTTATTGCAATCTTGTCTGTCTTGTCCGGGCTTATGGCCTACGGACAGGAGAAAGGAGACATGTACGTATCCGGCACTTTCAAAACCGGTGCGGGAAAAGGAGAAAAAGTCAGTTTCTCAGATGTGACCGGCACTTATGAACGGACCGTCCGTGAAGCTCCCGCCATGGTATTCTCTGCAGAATTCGGATATTTCATCACACACAATTGCGCTCTCCGCAGCGCCGTCTCCTACGGATTGAAAAGGAAGAGCACAACGACAATATCGAGAGATGAAACATCAGCAGTAAATGCCTATGCGCATTTCTTCTCTTTCTCTCCAGCAGTCAGTTATTATGCGAGGATATGTGACAAGTTCTACTACAGGCCCGGAGCAGTCCTGTCTTTCGGTGCCGTGAAAGAAATATTAGAAGGTGACGATGTCCCCGAATTAGCCGAGATGCCTTTCGTGTTCGGCATTTCATTCGAACCGGCAGCATTTGAAGTCAGACCGATAAAACAGATGGGCATCATATTGAAAGTCGGTGCATGTGACATTCAGGTTCTAAAATCCCAACCATCCTTAGAGCTCCGGCTCCTTGCCGGCGCCATCGGCCTGCAGTTCTATTTCTGACGTGCCCGACCTGTCTGAACCGGCAGAACTCTTTGATAATCAAATAGCCAACTATCAACATCCATAGATTTTTATCCGGGGGCTTTCTGGCATATTGTTTTCGATTTATGAAGCAATAGCCAGTAAAGTCATTTTGCATTCCGCTCACTGATTAAATTCGGTTTAAAAAATCAGCCGTTTTTTAACCGAATTACATTTGGGAAGCATTCGGTAAAAAATATTGCGTTTCTTTAAACCGTTTTCATGATAAATGTCTGGTCCCAAGGTAAAATGACTTTCCTTTGCCTGCCAAGTTGTGCTGTGTCAGGGCTCTGACAATATTCGATTCCCCGTCCTCGGGAAACCTTTTTCAAACAGCGCACTAATAATAAATCACTTACATGCCACAACTTTATGTACATACCAATTATCCTCATAGAGAACATAATCTTCGTCACGATGAAATCGCTCCTTGACATCATCAAGTGAGTATCCCGGCTGGACACGGAGCAAGCTATATGCAAAGCCTTTTCTTGTAAAAGAGAAATGTACATTACAAAACTTATCGACTGTAATACTGTCAGCATCAAGACGTCTTAGATGTCAATAGTAAAAATCCATATTGCCCCAGCTGGCTAATAAGGGAAAGTCATCATAAGCGAGTCAAATCCGTATTTTTCCGCAACAGACAGGACGAAAGCACAGACATCAATATAATATGTTTTCCTGAATACATTATCCGGCATATCTTTGTCCGTATTATAATTGAAATGTATGATGCCGTCCGAATCTAAAGAGACAATCATCGTATCAAACATATCGTCAGACATTTTGCAGCGTACTGATTCATTAAATTCAGAAATGAGGAAGTCATCTTTTAAGGTCCGCAACTCCATCGCCAATCCGTCAACTTCGTCAGACCATGGAATCAGCCCCTCCTTACTAAAAAAGACTTTATCAGCATATCCCGTGTATTGCAAAACTTTCCTTCCGTCATTCCGGGCATCACGCACAATCATCGGCAATTCATAAAACGAGGCGAACATATCCTGTATATCCTTGCCATATATCCCGTTAAAGGCAGCATAAATCTGATAGCGGTCAATGTATTCTCCTGTCCGGAAAGGAACAGGTCCACCGGAAGTCATCATGTCACAGACAAGAATGTTATATTTTGCTGCTCTAATAAGCACCTCATCAGAAGACCCGGATGCAATACATTCACAAAAGCATTCACTGGCACCCTTAAAATTGCATTCATACATGTGATGCAGGCCATATGCCAATGTCCTGTCAACAATGAGACTGTCACCTGCATATTCCTCCTCAATCAATTCCCCAGATGTAAAGGAGCGATAGAATGCGCCATCATCACCGATAGCGTACTCTGTTGTAATCCTTTCATCATCAGGCATGAAAATGCTGAATAATTGTCTCTTATCTCCATCGTATGACACGTTCAGCACCTCAAAACAGTTATCGGACATCTGGCAAAGGCGTTTCAAGGCTACCAGCCCGTTATCAGAATAAAAAATGTAATCATATTCAGGTTCAATGACAATGTTTCCGTCAACATCCAATGCTCCGATACCGCATTGATACTCAAACAGGCATATCCCGTTGACAAAGCCCCGGTGTCTTGAATTGTATGGGAAGACAGCCCGGATCGTCAAAGCTGTATCCAATACGAATGACGCATTGAAACCAAGTTCGGCAATCACAAAGTCATCACCTGACTTTCTGTTCCTATGAACGGAACTGAAGATAGCCGGCAGACTGTCCCTGACATTATTTGTGTTACGATCAATAACTTTCAGGTTGAAATAGCCTCCAGTGCCATCCGGGAAATAATAGAAACGCTGCGCATAACTGTCTGACAAGAATGCAAACAGTAACAGGATGATGAATATCAATTTATGTCTGGTTTTCATGGGATTGCATGTTTATAATCATTAATATGGAAATGTCATTACCAATTCCGAAAGTTGATATTCTTCAATCAGGGACTGCATGAAAAGCCTGATGTCAAGATAGTACGACAGGCGGAACCTGCTGTCCGGATATTTCTTGTCATCACCTGTGCAGAACTTGCATGTCCCGATACTGTCAACACTTACAACCATTGTGTCAAGTGCGTCATAAGAAATACCCGACAATGACAACGACTGAACAAAAGCATCCCTACGTTCAAGCAAGCTGCCATACAGACTATTCCCGTGCATTCTTAAAGGATTCATCATATTCCTGTCATAATATAACTTCCCCGAATAGACGGCATATGGTAACATTTCATCCTGATAAAAGTCACTCATACACAACAAAGGCAGTTCGTAATGCGACTTGAAAAAACCGGCTACTTTTTGTCCATACAATCCGAAGAGAGTAGCATCAATCTCATATTCATGAAGGTTGTCCCTTTTAGGAAGACGGCAGGCACGGCCTGTGGCCATCATTTTACATACCATCACATTAATGGGTATTAAAAATATTTAAAAGTTCTTTGAAAGTATTGATAATCGGAT
>OFGZ01000349.1_pt1 | contig 39580 bp, 54 predicted proteins | sample 1521871 | NCBI WGS metagenome assembly OFGZ01 (sample SAMEA3504091, study PRJEB24116) | mouse gut metagenome | biome: mouse gut; feature: mouse-associated habitat; material: faeces | place: Denmark | collected 2011
AATTTTAAGTAAAATCAATGTGTTATCTCCTTTTATTCAAGCCGTATATATTGAAAAAACATGCCACCGGCTTCACCTCCCAAGTGGCTGCCACCACGACCCCAGCCTTTGGAACTGACAGAATCCCCACCGGCATAACTGCCCGTACGTTTACCCGGATTGCCGTTACGAACATTAGAAGCAGAAACGGTTTGTAAACTTCCGTTGACCCAGATGACACCGGCAACGCCGGCACTGTTTCCAGAATGACTACCGCCTTGCCCAGCCGTTATCATGCGTATGCCGCCTAAATCCATGTAACTGTCCTGTGCGCCTGCTCCGGCATAAAGGGTAATCGTTTGCTCCGTAGGGTTATAAAATTCACCTTCCCAGGTCGCGCCAGAACCTCCTCCGGCATTCATAAATCCGGCACCAACCCAGAAATCTGTACCGTTTCCGCCACCGCCGGTTAAAAGAAGTTTATAAACTCCCGCCGGAAGAATGCCGGAATAGCTATTGGCTCCTCTGGTTTCATTTACTAAAACAGTTCCCGGATTATATGGGTCAACGGCGTTTTTGCCCGACATTGGCCAGAAAGCTGCTTTGATACTCATGGCAACCTCCTGATAATAATTTGTCTAAAATAATAAAAAACTTTGTGCCCTAAGCCTTTTAAAAGCTTTTTAAATCTCAGCCAACGGCTTACCCCCCCGATTTTTGTCTAATTCGGCGAGAGCGGCAGCATCAAGCTTGAGGCGGAGATACTCCAGTTTTCCGGTGCCGTGGTGGTTGCCGCGGCTGTAGTTCTGCCCGGTAAATACCGAAGCCGTATCGCTCGAACCGCTGCCGGCACCGTTAATTCCGTTTGACCAAACGTAAGGAGAGGCACTCCATATGATTAAATCCGGGCGGGCGTTGACGGTTAAGACGCCGCCGGCACCGCCGCCCCATGTAGCACCCGCGTCGCTTCCTTTGCCGCAAACGACAATCGGCAGGTATTCGGCCGGATTGGCCGGGTTGCGGATTTCCAGCCGGCTGTCGGTTCCTTTAGAGCCGACAGTAATTCTTAAATGCGCGGCTGACAGCAGTTCAAATTCGGAATCGATACCGGCGCCGCTGCCGCCGCGGTTGGTGCCGATATATGACCAGTTATTGCCGCCCGGGCCGCCCAGGCGCAAACGATAAGTACCGGCTTCAATATCATTTTCCCAAATAAACGGGGAAGTCGGCTCGTTTACCTCAAAAAAGACTTTTCCCGGGTCGTAAGGGTCCGTTTCGGACTGTCCTCCCAAAGGCCAAAAAGATGTCCTAATAACCATTGAAATCGCTCCCAAGTGAGGCTTTCCAGCTTGCGCCTTTGTTTTCAGTACGCAGCACCAGCCAGTAGTCGCGGACTTTGTTCATCGTCGGCGCTTTCCTGCCGTCCCACTCAACCGCCGGGCTAAATGAAATTGCGGAAACAGTCTTCATATTAAGGTGCAGCTCAAGCGTGACATGAGTTCCGTCCGGTATGTTAGCGATTGCCGAGTTGTCAAAAGTAAACGTTGTCGCTGCCGTGATAGACTTGCGCAAAATCGTGCGGGTTATTTGTGGCCGAATAACGTTGTCGGCCATGTCCTCGACCTTTGACGATGAAATTAAATAAGCCTGCGCCAGCTGGCTGTTTAAAATCTGCAAGCTGTCGTGCAAATTTAAAGCCAGCTGATTAGCTTCGTTAAACACCAAAGCCGGGCCGATGTTGGCATTGAGCTTGTTGTCTTCACCGACGGACAGGCCTTTTCCGGTATTAACGGCAATTTTACCGGTGTTGAAAATCAGACCGGCAGCAATAACGGCCTTTAAAACGCCGTTATCAATGGTTAGGCCGTCACCGGTTGAATTAAACAGGCCTTTTTTTGCGATTTTCAGAATAGCCTGGCCCAGCTGGGTTAAATCATCGGCCGACGGCGTTAAGCCCGCCGTCGTAATGGCGTTGACAATTTCCCGCTGGGTTGCGCCGAACCCCCGCGCGTCCGGCATGCTGTTTTCCCATTTATGATTAACCGGGTCGCAGTTTTCGTAATCGGCATTGTCATCTTCAGCGCCAAGGGGAGGATAATATTTCATTGCTCTAACGTCCTTTCGTCAATAAATGTCAGCCAGGTGTGGCTTTGTTTTAATTTCGTTACTAAATTCTTCATGCCGGCGACGGCTGCGTCGTCAACCGCCTCATGAATGATAATTTCCCAACAGAAAATGATTTCCGGCGCGCCGCATTCGTCGCTTCCGCCAAAACGTGACCAGCCGAACATAAACGGGCAATGTTCGCGAATTGTCACCGTAACCCCCTGAAGCGCGCAGAGCTCAACATAGCGGTCAATGGAAATGACGCCTTCGGTGTCGGCAGCGTTCAACGCGGCAATACGTTCTTCATAGCTTCCGGTATGAGGCAGCCCGAAAACGTCTTCCCATTCTTCCAGAAAATAAAATACTTTTCGCAGGTCGGTTTCTTTCAGCATGTCTTCTATTGACTGCTGTATTTCCGCCAGTTGCTCGGCCTCAATACGGATTTCTTTTTCCGTAACGCTATCGGGCTTGACTTCCCAGATGACGCCGCGGGGGCGGAGGGCTTTGCCCGCGGCAATGTAGCGTTCCACTAACTCCATGTGATTTCTCCCACAACCGCCAGCTCGCCAAGCCCGCAAGTAATATTTTCCGCCGGAGAAATAAGCGTATAGTCTACAAGCGCCGAAACTGACAGAATAGCTCCGTGGATTTTGGAAACATAGACCGTTCCTTCCGGTTCGGACGAATCGTCCAGCAGGCTTTTGAGCGCCAGAGTGACCGCCGCCTGAATTTCTTCGTTGTTGGGTACGATGCGGATTTCAAAATCAATGGCTTTGGCCGTCGGAGACAGAACTTTGAAGCGGGTGTATGTCGGCGGCCGAACTGAATTGATGTAGTCTTCAACTTTTTTAATCAAAATGGCGTCCGGGAAGCCTTGCGGCGTCATAATCCGGACAATCGCCGTTCCGGGACCCAGCGCGCAGGGATAGCACCAGGCGCGGTTGACGCCTTCGACCTGCAACGCCCATTTGACGTAGTCGGCGTCATTGCCGCCATGGAAAACGTTGCGGACGTGCTCAAGGTAACGGACAAGCAGGTCTTTGTCGGTTTCAATATCCGCGCCGGCACCGATTAAGACAACCGTTGCGGTGGTTTCAATGCCGGCAATGGCATTGGCAAAGGTGAGGAGCTCGCCCTCGTCGCAGTTGCCGGTCGTGCCGTTGGTGAGGCATTCGACTTTGATTTCCTGTGTTTCGGCGGTTAAAACCGTGGTCTCCGTGACGCGATACTGAACATTGTCGACGTTGCGGTTGAGGATTGTTCCCGCTGCAATGACCGTTCCCTTGGTTCCGTTAACCGTAATAGAACCAACGGCGGCAACGGCCTGTTTGCGGTAAATGCCTTTAGCCGCACAATGATATTCCAGATATTCCTTCTCGGCGGTGGTTGGCACCATTTGTTTGCTTAAATACTTGATATAAGTCTCAAGCGCGTTGATTTGATAGCCCAGCACGCGGGCGCGGGCCTTTTGCACCGAAAGCGGCATTTTATCAACGGAAATATAACGCTGATAAGCCTTCTCAATCGAATCGATTCTTTGTGTTAAAGTTGTTACCGGCCAAGCCATTGTTCAATTCCCTTAATCTCATAGGTTTCAGTAGTCAAAGTTATGGTTAAAATCAAAGTGTTGCCTGACTTTTTGACGGTGACGGTGTTTTCATCAATAACGCCGGCATTGTTCAGCGGGGTCAGGCTGTCCTGAATAAGCAATTCCGCCAGTCCGGCCTCATCCTCGGTCATTTTGGCGCGTTTGAGCATCCAAAGCTTAGACCCCCAGCTGAAGCTGGTCTGTCTGCCGTTGATGACAGTTTCAACCTTATCGCCGAACCAACCGCCGCGAGAGCCTTTGACGTATTCCGGCAGCTCGTCGTCGGCCGCGCGGGCGTCGGTAAAAATGGCAATCAATATGGCCTGCAACAGCTCGTCGCTGACGGTTTCAATATCAAGGCTGTTGATGTCGATAATTTGTGTCATCCGGCTGTTACCTCCGTACTGGCTGAAGTTATTGAACCTTTATGCGTAACGGGGTCGACCTCTACCGCATCGCCCAAGCGGGCAACGCCTTGTCCGCCGCCGGCAAGGTTAACTTTGCCGTTGACGGTGGTCGTTTCAGCGTCAACCGTGGCAGTTTTGGCTTTGATTGCGGCCGTATCAGCTTCGACATTTAAGGTTTTAGCCGTAACAGCGGCGGTTTGGGTGTTGACGTTAACGGCAGTTGTGCCGCTGACATTAATGGTCTGCGCCGTCTGATTCATGGTTGCCGGGGCTTTGAAGTCGATAACGCCGCCGTTTTTGAAATGCAGCAGATTTCCCGCATCGTCATACATGGCGACTTCGCCGTCGTTCAGCTCCTTAAAGCGCAGCTCGCGGTTGCCGATAACCAGAGCAACAACGTTGCCGGGGTTGCCCTGAATGTTCAGCAATATACATTCGCCGTTCTGCTTGGGCTTGGCGGTGAAGCCGTACGCTTCAATGAATTTGACATTGTCGGCAATTTCGTTGTTGGCCGTTTGAACTTGCGCCGACTGGGTGTTGCCGGCCTTCATCATCAGCACCTTGCCGAGCCGGGACAGATTGTTCAGCCGGTCATCGCGCGGTTTTATCAGGCGGGAAAACAGGGAAATGATTTCGTTTTCAAGCTGTTTGTCCATTTTACACCTCCAGTGTCAAATCGGCGGAATAGCCGTCTTTTTTGTTCAGTCTAAAAACAAGCGAGCAAAGGCGCATCGGTTCATCCAAACCGTGCCAGGCGTCAACGGCCTTGTACCATTTGTTGAGTTCAAGCAGATTGCCGGCATTGTCAAACCAGTTGGGAATGCTGACCGGAACCCGTTTCGACCAGAATTTGAGGGCGTTAATGGCTGACGGGCTGATGTCATCCCCGTAAAAGAAACGTTTTTTGCCGCTGCCGGCAGAGGTGATTTTGCTGCAAACCGCCGTGTCCAGACTGATATTGTCATCAAGCGGCTGCTGTCCGACAATGACAACCGCGTCGTCGTTGGTCTCAACCCGGCCGATTGACAGGACGTTTTGACCGGTGGCAATGGTGCCGGCAATAGCGGCTTCGGCGGAACGTTCGTCAATAATCAGCTGCCCGAGCGGCCCGGAATAGATAACGCTGTCGGTTTTGCGGCAGAATTTTTGAATAATGCCGTCAATATGTTCAAAGCCGTAAGTGACGAACTTGGGCAGAAATTTGCTGCTTCTGGTTTCAAGCCGGATGTCGGGACAGAGGTCAGCCAGAACGGCAGCGGCAGACTGATTATAGTAAGTTTTTCCTTTTTCTGCCGACTGTCCGATATATTTGGCAATCGGAGAGGTAACGACGGCTTCAAAAGCGGCTCCTTCTGCCCCCAAGCCCGGTGCCGGTTCATAAATATAGCCGCTGACAACCGGCTGTTTGTCAAAGTAAACCACCGCTTCAGCCTTGCCTTTGATGATTTTTTTAACGGCAAGCAAATCATGATCGTCTTTTTCATAAAAGCTCAGCCGCGCCATGTTCGCCAGATTATAAAGGCTTTTGCCGACTTCGACGTCATCAAACCCGCTGATTTGATAGCCACCCACTTTCAGGGAAACGTTGACAGCTTTACTCATTGCTGTCTCCTGTTATTTCAAGTTTGATGCCGGCCGGGACAAACAGCGGGTGGCGGATTTCGTTAACTCTTAAAAAGGTTTCCTCGTCGCAGTTTTCATCCCGGCAGATGACGGCGGCCGGCAGGCAGATGTTTGTCTGAATTTGGCGGGAATTAAAAACCGGCTGCGATTGTAAGATAACGACAGCCTGATTGACAACATTGTGGATGTCGTTCTGGATTTCTTTGTTGTCTTCGGCGGCCTGTATAATGGAATCGGATACTTTTTCCAAATCCTTAATGGCATTTTTTATGCTTTCTTTAGTTTCAAAGGGGTTTTCCGTAACGCAGTCGCAGGCTTTGACGATTGCCGTCTGCTTAATGAGGTCGATTGCGGTCTGGATATTTTGCTGGGTTTCCGGCTCAGTGTTGGCAATGTCAACGGCACTGTCCACCCGTGAAGCGATGTCGATATACGATTGAAAATATTTTCTTGCCTCCTCTCCGGAGAAACCCGAATTATTATATTCATACTTTCGGTCGTTTTTAGACTTGCCGAGATTCAAATAAGACTGGATTGTTCCGGCTATGCCTCCGGCCGCTGCCAAAAGCGATTCAAACGTGCCGGTGAAGGGGTTTGTCAGGCTGCCCAGCAGGTTGTCGGCGCTTAAGCTTGAGATTTTATCGCCCAGGGCATAAAGGTTGTTGACGATGTCGTTTTTGACCAGACTGTTTAAGTTTTCGCTGATAAAGTCGGCGTTGAACTTGTCCAGCGCGTCAAGCAACGACTGCTCAACGCCTTTTTCAAGCTGAGTTTCCGCCAGTTGTTCAAGTTCGACCACCTGAATTTTGAGGTCTGAGGTTTTGGCCAGAACCAAGTTCAGGACAAATTCCCGGTACCATAATTTGGTGTTGGTCTTTTTGATGCGATAGCCGCCGTTGGCAAATTTTACCCAGACGCGGCCGATGTCGTGGTGCTCCAGCAGCATATTTTTCTGCTGTTTGTAGATTTTGTAAAGCTTGCTGACGACGTTTTGATAGTCCTCGCCCAGGTAATAGGCTTCGATATGAAAATCGACGGCGTCAAGCTGGCAGTCCGTTTGCTGGGACGACGTTTCGTCCGTCAGCAAAACTTTGTTGCCGGATTGTTTGCCGGACTGACCCCAGTCGTCATTCCTGGCGTAAAGGGTGATTCCGTTGATTTTAATAATGTCTTCGCGTTCAAACGGCATAATCAGGTATCCTTGTATAGCCTAAGTCAACATTGATTTTGGTCTGCTGCGGTTCGCTGGTCTTCATGCGGGTTATATGCGCGCCCTCATTGTCAATCTTCAGCGTGATTTCGTTCTTAACCCGTTGCAGGGTTTCCAGCGCTTTGGCCGCAGAAACGGCTTCTTTCTCGGCCTGTTTTTCACCGACGTTGTCAAAGAAACGGCCGATAAGTCCGCCGAGTTTGGCGCCCGCCGCTTCGGAGTATTCGGACAGCATTTCACCGAACGGCAGCAGACGAACTACTTTGCCGACTTCGCGGCCGATGATTTGTCCGGTTTCTTCGCCATTTTCAGCATTTGATATTTCATCGACCAAGCCGCCGACATAACCGCCGATTTTTTCCCCGGCATAAGTTCCGATAAGCACGCCGACCGGGCCGCCGAGAAGTCCCAGTGCACCGCCCAGAGCCATACCGATGCCGGAACCGCGGTCAATATTGTTATCGGCATTAAAGGCCTGATAAGCGCCGACACCGACAGCACCGAGAGCGCCGAGCCGTCCGCCCCATTTGGCAAGCGAGGCCAAGCGGCCGCCGCCCGCAACAGAGGCTGTATTTCCCGCAACACTGCCGAGATTAGCCTGACGTTTGAATCGGCTGCTGCCCGGAAGCTGTGCGCCGCCAAAACCGTTGACGACATAGACCGGCAGCGGGTTTGACATGCCGGCAAGTCCGGCCAACCCGCCCAAGGCGCTGCCGGCCACCGAATTTTTGCCGCCGCCGAATACTTTAAGCGCCGACAAGGCCGTCGCACCCATGCCGACAACCTTTGAACCGGCCCAGACGGCAGCCAGACCACCCAACGCCGTGCCGCCGTAGCTTAAAATTTGCTGCAATGTTTCCGGGTCAAGCGAGTTTATGGCGTCTGCCAGCGTTTGAATCGGCCCGGCCAGGTTGGTGTTGGCAAAGTACATAAAAGCCGTCCTGAGCGAGGTCATTGCGGAATTGAACGTTTGTGCCACTTCTTTGGAATCGTCCAGGAGCGCCTGCGGGTCGGAGCTGGTTGTCAAGAACTCATCAACACTTTTGAAACCGCCGGTTTGCTTAAATTCGATAATCATGGCGTTCAAAGCGCGCAGGCCTTCGGAATCAATGGCACGGCCGATTTTGCTGACATCGGCATTAGTCAGCTTTATCAGGTCTTTTGAAATATCAATGATTGAGCGCATTCGTTTCGGGTCTTCCGGATCCATAAGCTTGATGCCGGAATCCGTCAACAATTTGCGCTTCATCGGGTCGTTGAAGTTGCGAATCAGGGCTTCCAGGGCGGTAGCGGTTTCTTCCGGGCCGCCGGTGGCTTTGCGGGCCATTTGCAGCATGGCGCCCATTTCAGCAACGGCCTGTTTGCCTTGCCGGCCGGTTGAGGCATAAGCCGCGGTGACGCGCTCGCCCTGTGTCGCCAGGTCACGCAGCTCAAAGGCGCCGGCTTTACCCTGATTGACCAGCAAACCAAGGGTTTTGATGATTTCCTGCTGGTCTTTGATGCCGAATTTTTCCATTAAATCGGCACCCATGGCGCCGACGTCCTGACCGGCGGCACCGGTTGCGGAAATGGCATAGGCCAGATTTTGCATATTATCGACGGCAAATTGCAAATCGCCGGTTTTGCCGACAATGCGCTCAATGGCTGAAATCAGTTCCGACGGGTCAATATTGATGTCGCGCTTTTGGGCGGTTTTGAACAATTCCTGATTAAGCTTTGCCATTTCTTCCTTGCTGATGCCGGCTTGCAGGCGCAGGCGGGTCAGCCGGGTTTCAAGGTCGGCCACCGATTTTCCGGAGACGGCCAGCCCGACTGAACCAAGCAAGGCAGAACCTTTGTTGAATACGGTTCCCAACGCGTTGTGCGTGCTGTTAGCCATATTCGCCACGCCCAGCAGAGAACGCCGCCCGGAGGATTCAAGGCGGTTCAGGCTCTGGGCGAACTTGTCGCTTTGCGCCGACACGTTGCCAAGCAGGCTGAGTTCTATTGCTGTGCGTATTCTCTTCATGTTAAAATCCGTAAATTAACAAAACAAGGTTAGACAAAGGCAGTTGTCGGGCTTCTTTTTGGGAAAACCCGGCGGAGGCAGCTTCCTTAAGCAGACGGTAAATCTCCGGAAGCTGCCTGATTACGTCGCCCCCGTTCGGCAATTTTCTCCACCATGGCCTGGTCAATTTTCCGGGCGTTGGTTTGCAGGATAATCAGGTCTGTTCGGGTCAGCAGGCGGAACTCTGCCTGAGAAAGAGGCATCGGCAGGCTGCCCAGCTTGGCAATGCTGCGGCGAAGCAACTCATGCGCCAGTTTGACCGGTGACGTTTTATAAGTGACAGCGCCGTTTTCGGTCATGACCAGCTCTTCAACTTCGGATTCGGCATCCAGCATGTCGCCGGCGGTTAATTCCCGCAGCTCGACTTCTTTGTGAATCTGGTCGCCGACTTTCAGGCCGTCTTCTAAGGTAAATTTCAAATTAGCCATGCGTGACCTCCATACTTTCAGAAGCGTGAAATTCAAGGTCATATCCCTTTGTGCCGATTGAGGCCGGATTCATGAGAACGGCGTGCGGCATCATCCAGACCTGGCCGGTGTTGGCGGTAATCATAATGGTGACATCATACCTTTTATTAATTCCGTCCAGACTCTGGCCTCTGACAAGTTTTGAGTTGGCTTTTAATACAGCACCGACTTCCGACGGGACAAAATCCTTACCGTTTCTTTCGTCTTCAAATTTGATGCCGGATGGCTGAAACTCAACTTCTGATATTTTGGCGATGGTTTCGCCATCGGCCTTAACCTCGGCAATACCAAAGACAACGTCGGGATTAGTGGTTGTGAACATTGAACCTCCTATTTCAGGGGGATTATTCCCCCGTAACAAGTTAATAAAATTTGTTCTGCGCCGTTCGTTTTTCGTGGGCGTACAGAGACGTACGGCAAGAAAAAAGGAACAAGCGGGGCAGTTTTAGACCTTGCCCTCCGGGTCTGTTTCCTAAAGTTTGAATTGAATTTTGCAGGCGATAATCATCAGATTGTTGATGATGTCGGGCTGCAACAGCTGGTCGACACGGTTGACATCAAGCGCGTTGCGTTCGCTGACAATGGTTGACTTGAAGTCGTCCAGGTTCTCAATCAGCCCGGCTTTCAGCCAATCGCCGGCCAAAGCAATGGCCTCGGCTTTCAGAACGGACGGCGTGGCAATGGCCTGTCCCGGTTCGACCGGATAGCTGTCATCAGCCAGTTTGTGCCGCGGATATTTCTGCGCCATACGCTGAATATAGCTGTAGCGCAGATAAATCAGGGTCTTGACAGTAGTTAAGTCAAGATAGGCCTCATCAGCAGCGGCGACGGCGTTTTTCTGATAGGTGGTGACAATGCGCTCAATCGTGACATTGCCGGACGAATCGGTCAGTGTTGTCGCGACGCCGTGGGCTAAAAGCAGATTGCGTTCATTGAATTTGAAAGGCGTTTTTGCCGGCAGATTTCCGGTAAGGACAAGGGAACGATATTGCCGGGCCGGATCCTGCTGCGCTTCAAAAGCGCAGATTGCGGCAACCTGAGCGGCACGAACTTCCGGCATTTGCGGGGCTTTGTAATTCTCAATCAAAACAATGTGTTCAGAATTGAGTTTTGCCGACAAAGTCGTCAATTCGGCATAAGTGCCGTTAGAGCCGGCATATAACGTGCTTTCGTTGCAGACCATAGCACCGAAGCGTTCTTTTAAGGCCTCGTTAATGATTTTAAGGTTGGCTTCATCGGTGTAACTGGTGACAATGTCCGTGGCGTACTCATCACCCAGAGCCGACAGAGCATCAAGCAGCGAAACATTGCCGGAACCTTTTGTACCAGAGGCAATTTCAACCGTAACCCCGCCCGGCGTTTTTTCGTTGTCGTAATAATTCAGGCGGATATCAATGTTGTTGCCGGCTTCGCCTTTGTGTTTGGCCGTCAATGTGATTTTTCCGGCGCTATCCTCTTCGGCGGCTTTGGCGGCCGTTACCGGCAGCATGGTAGCGGCATTAATCGCCTCAATCAGTGCCGTTTGCAGGGTTTCGGCCGTATCGTCGCCGGTTATGGTAACTTTGACCGGATAGCCGGCAATCATCAGGCTTAAAGTTCCGACTTCCGGTTTGGTAGCTGTGCAGGTCAGCGTATAGGTGGCGGCAACGCCTTCGCTTTGTTCAACCGCCATGATTTTAAACAAATTGTTTTTGTTTACCTTATCCCAGGCAACAGCCATGCGGTGAAGTTCTGAGCCGTAGCCGGTCAGTTCAATGACCTGATTGATGTCGGTAATCTGGTAAACGCGGTTATATTCGGCGGAACCGGTGGAAAGTTTCTGCCCAATCAGCAAACCGACGCTTTCCTTGCCGGTCAGGCCGCGACGGGCAAGCGAAGCGTCAATTTCGGCATAGGCGCCCGGAACCTTGAGGTTGCTGGCGATTTCATTAAAAGTCATACTCATGTTATTTTCCTTTTTTGTTGTCAGTTGAAGAAGCGGCGGCTTTGGACGGTTGGGCGACGACAACGTCCCGGTCATTCAGCCGGCGCTGCCAGAACGGTTCGGCGTCGACATACTCGCCTTCGCTTTTCAGGCGGCAGCCGTTGGGCTTGAAAACGATAAATTCCGGTTTTCGCGGTTTTATAAAAATTTTACTCATTGCTTTTTTCCTTTTGCTCAAATTTCACGATAGTTTGGGACTTGGCGCCGCGGACAATCCAGTCGGCGGCAATGGTTTTCAGCAAATCGGGCTCAGGCATGCCGGGCCAGCTGCCGAAACGGTCGAAAAACGCGCCTTTAAATTCAAGTTCCCAGCAGGCGGCATTAAAATGATTGACTTTGTTGTCGAATATCGGCCGGGCTTCGCCTAACTTCAGCGGTTCGCTTAAAAAGCCTAAGTCATTGCGGTTTAAGAGCCGGACAACGTCGGTAATCATCCGGTAAAGCCCGACCGAACCGCGGCCGCCGAAGCGGGTTGAACACTCGTTTAACTTGGCGTTGCGGCTGTAGAGATAAATCAGCAGGCTGAAGCTGTAGTCGCTGCCTTCGGGATAATCCGCTTCCAGTGATAGGCCGCCGCAGGCGACCAGTGCCGCCGTCCGCCGGTTTTTAATCAGAGTGCCGAAGTCGGACAGTTCGGCTTTGTAGCTGTCGATTTTTTCGATTTTATAGCCAAGTGCCGGCTTGGTATTGCCAAACGCCTGGTTAAGTCTGTCCAAAACGGCGATTTCGATTTTTTCAATCATCTAAGCATGCCTCCGCAAAAACTTTGACAGTGTCGGCCAAAGCCTCCTCGTCCTTTTCCGATATACCGAGGTAAGGGTTGGCTTTAATTGTGACTTTGGGGCGGAAAAAGGTTTCGCCGCCAATGGTAAAACGCAGGACTTTGCCTTTTTTTGCCCGGATAATGCCGCCGAACTGGTGAATTGCGGCATAGACCAGATTTGAACCGACCTTTGCAATGCGGTCGTCGGCATCAATCAGCAGTTTGTTGCGCAGGTCGCCGCTCTTAACCAGCGGAGAAGTCCACTCTTTGCCTTCCGGGGTTTTTTTGGTTTCAAAACGTTTGCGCGTGCATTCCCGCAGCGTAGTCGCCAAAGCCAGATTGAGCGCCCGCCGGTCTTTGAGTTTCCGGTCAAGGTTTTCCGCGACTTTGTTAAGCTTTGATAATCCGCTGAGGTCTATTCTGACTGATACGCCCATCACAAACCTCACCACATGTCATTGGTAAACCGGCGCGGCTGCGATTTAATAAAGACCTTGCGGCGCGGGCTGCTTTCCGTACCGGTCGGTTCGGAAAGGCGGGCTTTGCCGCTTTGAATGTCTTTCAACAGGGAAATCGCGTCTTCATACCGTTGGCGGACGCCTTCCGGCACGTCAACGTAATAAAGCTTGTAATAGGCAATGTCGCAGGCGGCGTCGGTCAAGATGTCGTGTTTGTTTTGCAGCGGCAGGCGGGAACGCGGGGCAACGTAGCCGTCAATCAATGCCGAAGTGGAAGCCAGCACGGCATTCAGCCGGGTTTCGTCATCCTGCGTCAGGTCGGCAATATCTTCCGCCCGGTAACGCTTCAGCATTTGCTCTTTGTCGGCGTACAGCTGCCCCATGGCGTTATTCTCCCTGGCTTTCTTCAGTTTCATTGCCGGCTGCGGCCTGTTTGAAGGCAGCAACCGCGGCGTCGCGTTCTTCCTTGCGGATATTCAGCAGACCGGTTTTAGCGGCAATGTCCGGGCATTTGGGCGTAGCCGCCGGGTCGGCCGTCAGCATTTCGGCAACGGCTGCCTGAATTTTGGCCTGGCGTTCTGCCTGGTTTTCCTGTTCGCTTGTTTCTGGACCGGCGGAAGCCTGGGCGGAATTATTTCCGCCCGTTTTTAGACTTTTGTCCGCTTCGGCGCGGCCGTGAGCCAGCAGCCAGTCGGCGTATTTGTCGTCAAACTCGGCCACATCTCCCCGTTTAAGCGCTTTGCCGTTATGAAGCAGCGGCCAGTCCTGAAGGATTTTCAACTTTTTCATGGCGGCAGCTCCTTAAGCGGCAGAAACCGGCGTTTCAAACAGGAAACCGCACTGTTTGGCGACAATCAGTTCTTTGATTGATTCACCGGAACGGACTTTATAACCACCGCGCATGCCCATATTCGGGTCGAAAATGCGGCCGGCCACTTTGTCGCCCAGACGGGCAGTCATGCCGAAGGTCATTCCCTGATTGTTGTCGGCATTGGAATTGATATACAAAAGGCCGCAATAGTCCTGCCAGCAGGGTTCAATACTGGCGGTTTGTCCCTGTTTGGCAACGTTGTAACGGCTGTTGCCGATAATGATTTCGGGGATTTCCAGAAGTTCGGCCAGTTGCTGGCGGGAAACGGCGCCTTTGTCACCGGCGTTGCCGTGAACGGCTTTGAGCAAATTCGGGTTCAGGCGCAGTTTGGTCCAGACATTCATGCTCATGACCAGCGCATTGGGAGAAACCAGCATTTTTTCGATTGCCGGAACAAAAATACCCAAGGGGTCACAAGAAGCATTGTCAAACTGCGAAGTGCCGGACAAAGTCTGTTTGTTGGCATAGTTATTCGGGTCTTTGACCAGCTTGGCTACGCGCAGTTCGCGCGCCAGCATGCACAGATTGGTTGCGTTTTCAACGCCGCGGCCTTCGGGATCATAGTTCTTGGGGGCGCGGGTTTTGTCCCAGTTCGGCACCAGAACATCAAGCGCATGGTCTTCAACTTCGGCCGTGCGTTTAATGGCGCTGAAATCTACGGTTTTTGGTGCGGAAACGCGGCCGACTTTGGTATCGGGGACGCTGAAGCCCTCTTCAAGAGGATATTCGTTATAAGAAAACTGTGCTGATTCAACCGGGATGTAGGGCAGAATTTTGTCAGCAATATAGTTTTCTTTGTCGTTCTTATAACCAATCGCAATGGCGGTCAGTTGTTCATCGGGTTCAAATACTTGTGTGGGCATGTAAAAAACTCCTTATTTTTTCAAAAATTCAATAACGTCACCGGCGACGCCGTCCTGAAGCGCCATTCCGAACACCCGGTCACCGGCTGCGGAAGATTCACCAAAGGTCGGAGCGGTAGCTTTGGCGGCCTGGCCGTCGGCGGCGGCAGTTAAGTCGTCACCGGCCGCAACCGTACCGGAAAGCTTGACCTTGCCGACATTGTCAACATTGACGTCAACGGTGGTGCCTTTCGGGGCGCCGATGTAGTTGGTGACGCCGATAACCGGGTCTGTTTTGGCGGTGGTCGGCTTGACTTCGCCGTCGTTGGTGCCGAAAGTGACCAGGCGGTAGCCTTCAATGTCCGTTTCGGCGGTATAGGGCAGGTTTTTCATAAGTTTGTTGCCTTTCATGTGTTGGGGGTTACATAACAAAGTCGATGACATCGCCGTCGACTAAATCCAGCGACCAGCCGGCCGCCAGGAATGCGCACTGAAAATAAAACTCGGCGCGTTGCAGCAGGGCTTCGTTTCCGCCTTCCTGCCGCAGTTGGTCAATCATGGCGTGAATGACGTCTGCCGTGTCGGCAATGCGGTCGCAGTATTCTTCCCGCCGGGCGCGGATTTCAGTCCGGTTTCCGTCAGTTACGGTTGCCGGGAAGGATTTATTCTGATTGGGTTTTCTGCCTCTCATCGTCGTTTTCTCCTATTTGCAAACGGCGCGAACGGCTTCGCTAAAGTGGATCTCTTTGCCGCTCTCGGCCTGTTTGGCCTGATATTCGGCCGCTTTGGCAGCAATGTCCGCGGCGGTCTGCGGGGCTGCATCACCGTCTTCCGGCGGAGTTACCTCGGAAAAGTTGACAGACGGCGGCAGCTGGCTGATGAGCGCCTTAAATGCGGTCAGGGTTGAATTTTCTTCTGCAAACTCAAGTTCAAGCTCACTCAAGTCGTCCATGAAAGCCAGGACACTGTCCTGCATGGCCGGCAACAGGCGGCCGGCTTTGACCTGATTTTCGCAAAACGCCCGGTTTTCGGCGGCCTGTTTGTCGGCGTTGGCTTTCAACAGTTCGGCCTTGAGTCTGGCATTTTCGGCCTCGGCGGCCTGAACGGCGTCAGCCAGCTGATTTTTTGCATTTTCTTCCGGTTCCGCCGGGGTTTTCTGCTCGGTTTCAGGCTCGCTGAATTCGGTTTGGGCTTCGGCAGCTTTGTTCAGGCTGCGTTCCGCTCCGGAAGAAATTTCCTCAATCGCATATTCGGGGATGATATTATCGGCCTCTTCTTGGCTGTATTTGCCAATCAGAAAGTTTTTGAGATTGCGGAACAAGCGGGCGATGCCTTTGTCGTTGTAGGCCAGCTCGGTTTCGGCAAAATCAAGCTCAAAGGAAACGTCGGCATTGTCGCTTTCGGCAAAGCTGACGCTGCCCAGTCCTTTAACGGCCGGCGGTTGCGCACCCAAAAAGGCGATATGACGCAGCGTAAAATGTCCCGGATTGGGGTTTGTCGGAGAATTGGGAGAATAAAAGGCGGGGGAGATTTTCTTAAAAGCACCGGAATTTACCATTTCGGCAAATTCGGGGTTAACTTGTGCCGGCATGGCACGCAGCATTTTGCTGCCGGCGTCATAGCACAGCTGCTTAATCCAGCCGAAAGCCGGTTTGTCATGCTTTGGGTGTCCGCAGCAGATAGGGGCTTCGTGAACTTCGGAATTGTAGCTTGTGGCGATATCTTTCAGGTCATCTTCGCTGAAGCTGACTTCCTGACCGGCGGCGTCAATATGCTTGCCGGGTTTGAAAATGTTAAAAAATTTGTTTTTCAATGTCTTTAACTCCACAGGTTTGTTGCCTATGAAGCCAAGATAATTGAAATTTAGTGCTTAAATAATGGGAAGTCTTCGTATAAAATACTGATTTGTCAGTATAATTTTTTTATTTTTGCTGCTTTATCTGCTAAAACACTTCCGATTTAAAGTCAAGCTGAAATTAAAAACGGGTTTCGTTGTTGCCTATTATGCCGTTTGTTGCCCGACTAACACCCCACTAACAGGGTGATTCTTATTTTTAGGGATAATGGGGCAATATGTAGTTCTTTTGCTTTCAGGCGGCATTTTTTACGAAAAAAATATAAAAGGCTTGAAATTTTTTAATAATTCGCGTATAATAATAAGCATAATCAAACGGAATGCAGTTCGCTCCACGGGGGAATCAAGAGGCGGTTCCGGATATATTTCCCGCTAAAATATATTAAGGCTCGGTTTATTCCGAGCCTTTTTGGTATAAAAGCAGGCCGGCTCTGAATTGTTCAATGTATTTGTCTCTGGCGGTAGTGTCCAAATCGTCCTTAGCGGGAAAGGTGGTGGTTCCGCGCCAACCGTCTCCCATCCAGTCAAACACGGTAAAACAGTGCGAGCCGCGTTTTTCCTGCCATATTTTAATATAGCGTTTTTTTAAGTTCCATTTTCCCGACTTGTTTTGCACCCATTGCAGCCAGATTTCGTCAGGGTCTTGCAACCCCATAGCCAAAAGCGGCATATATTGGCCGCGCCCTTGTTTGTTTGCCTTCCATGTATGGTTTCGGCGGTCTAAAAACAAATCTTCATTAATCGGCATTATATCGCCGATTTTGTCCTCGAAATAAACGGTTTTGCCGATTTTGCCGTTAAAAATCTTAAGAAAAGCGTTGATATAGTCTTCATCTTGCAAATCAGTTGGCAATATGGCGTTTTTGGGTAGCGGAGACGGCTTAGGTAAAGGCGGAAGCTGGGACGATACCTGTACGGTTTCAGGCAAACCACCCAGAGGCGGCGGGGTAAAAGCCCGGGCACGGGCTTTGCCGACGTTATAGTCAAAACCGGGGGATATTCCCTCCGGCACGGCTATTGTCTGGCCGGTGCGCTTGTTTTTATAAGCGACATAGTTTGTTTTTGGCCGCGGGCTGACTTTGACCCGACCCTTGTCAACATCGCTTTTCAGCACCTGTTCAACCCAGCATTTGCAGTTCCAGGCACAAGGCGGATAATGCGAATCCCACCATGGGTCGTCAACCGGCAGGACAATGCCGTCCCATGATTTGTGAGATTCGCGCGAAGTTTCCAGCATAGAACAACGGTAACGCAAATAAGGGTGGGTTTTGCGGGTGGCTTCGATTTCTTCCCAGCGACCGGCAGCGTATGCCATGTCGATATTCGTGCGATATATTGTCTTTAAACGGCGGGTGCTGCCGAGCTGGACTTCCTTCACCTCGCCGGTGAGCGGATCCTGCATATTGGCGCGCCCCCACCAGCCGCGTTCTACCAGTTTGGGTTTGAGGTTTTGCTTAAAACTCTCGAAAGTTTCGCCGGAAACAAGGGCTTTTTCCACTTCGTTGCGAATGTCCTGCAATAGGTCAATGCTGGCGGCTTTGGCAACCGTGAAGGCAACGGCATGTTCTTCCTGCCAGATGTCGCGCCAGTCAAAACCAAGGGCGTAGCCTTTGGACTTAAACCATTTGACGGCTTTTTCCGGCGGCATCGGGCCAAAATCGGCTTTAGTCATTGCTTATCCCCAGTTTGCCGCTGACCCGGGCCTTAAAATCTGCCTGAGCTATCAGCTCTTGCAGTTTGGCAATGTTCATTTTCGGATAAGCTTCCGTCAGGCGTTCCTCAAATTCGGCGAAAGACGAACAGTCGGCCAGAATTTCTTCCACCGGTTCGACTATCGGTGTCATAACCTGCTCCCAGTCGTCCGTCAATTCGGCAGCCGTTTTTTCGGCCGCGGTCGGTTCCGGCTCGGCAAAAGCCGGTTCTGTCGGAAAGGACGGCGTTTCCCGCTTTTTCCACTCGCCGCCGTATTTTTCGTTAATGTATTTTTCCGACGGTTCAAAGCCCATATTATAGATTTTGGTGTCTTGGTCGGCGGCTTTCATCAGGTCTTCGGGAGCTTCAAAGCGGTGCGTCAGCTTTGGCGGTGTCGCGCCGGGGAAATTAAACTCTACCAGCCATTTGATAACTTCGTTAAAACTCTCGTCTAAAAGTTCGGCATCTGATTTGATGATCAGGTCTTTGACGTTTTCCTGAACCTCTGCCGTGCCGACATAGGCGCCGTTCTGGCTGGTGCCTTCCTGGCCGAGAATCGCCTTGGCAATAATCTTATCCAAATAGCCGCAGAACTTTTCAAAATCGCCGCCGGAATTGCGTACGGCTTCCAGCAGGTCAACCGTGGTGCCGTCTTCAACGACAATGCTGGTTTCCTGCGAAATCGACGCCAGCATTTGCAGCAGTTCGCGCTTTTCTTCATCGGTGGCGCCGGTGCGGTAAGTGCCGCGGGCGGTCGGTACGGCGAACTTTTCAACCGCCACCGACCAGAACTTGAGCCCGTTGCGTTTGAGATAAACCGGCCAAAAACAGACGTGTCCGAGGCCTAAGCCGTAAACTTCATCGTCATTGTCTCCGGAATTTTTATAAATCCAGAATTTGCGCGCCGGCATGAGTTCCAAGGTGCTGAAATCTTTTTTAAGGAAAAGTTCTCCAGTGTATTTGAAGTCGAAGCGCTCCGGCTTTTTGACATTGATTGCGGCAATAACAATCCGGTTGTCTTCTATTTTATAGAGGATTTCCGCCACAGAATAACCGAACCAATTGCCGTATAGCATTTTTTTATACTTGTCTTTGAAGCCTATGTTTTTCAGGTTTTCTTCAATGAAAGCCGCGATTTCAACGTCTTTTTTGTCTTCGGTGGCGGGGACGATTTTCCAGGGTGCGGCGACGGCAGCCGCAACACGCTGCTCGATAAAACAGGCCTTAACCTGCTCGTCGTAAAGCAAATTACGATAGGTTTTAAGGCTGCCGCCGTGTTCAAGCAAAATCTTGTCCAGCGGGCGGACGACATCGGCCAGCAGCATGCGGCTTTTGAAGTATTCCTGCGCGCTTGCCAGCTCCGTACTGACAAGCGGCTGCGCTGCCGGCTGGTTTTGGCGTTTGTTTTTAGACTTTTTCATCGTTAAATCCCACTATAAGCTGTTATTTTCCTGATTACCCGGTGCAAAACCGATTTGTTTTCTGCCTTGAGCGAGCTGGCGATTGATACCCGGCCGGTGCTGGAGCCGGCATATTTAATGCAGTTTGACCAAAGTATCTCCAGACAATCGACGCCGTCGTCATGGTCAACCACCGGCCAGTGGCGCATCTGCTGAATGAGTGCCGTCTGGTAAATTAAAAAGCGGATTGAACCTTCGGCAACATGCGGCTGCAAGGTTTGAATACGCAGGTCTTTGTCAACATTCTGGCTGATTCCGATACAATTCAGCTGCACGCCGGCCTTTTTGCCGCGCTTGATGGCCTCAGTTCTTAAAAATTCCTGATATTGCACCGTTTCGACGAACCAGAAAACGCAGTTATATTTCTTCTGATAATAAATCATGTCGCTGATTATCTTATCGGGCAGGCGTTTTTTGATAGCCGCTTCCTGAAGATACAGCACACCGATATTGCGGTCATAAAAACCGACCAGAATCGCGGACGGGTCGCGGCGACGGCCAAATTTGCCAAGCGAGGGGTCAACCGCACCGAACGCCGGCAGCGGCTTAGCCAGAACATTCCAGTAGGTAAACTGGGCAAAAGTGGCATCGTCTCCGGAGAGCGGGTCGTTCTGATATTCGGCGTCAAAGGCGGCAGTACCGACTTCAACCTTGATTTTCATCAATGTCAAAAGGTCGCGTTTGTCCGGCCAGCTTAAAACCGCGCCTTTGTCCATGGCGGTTTTGTGGGCAAAATAAAATTTATCGGCCTTTTCTTCCGGGCTCTCTTTGTCTTCGGCGTCGGGCTTACTGGTTAAAATTTCCTGCCATTCCTGCCAGAGCTGCTGGTTTTCCGGCGGGGTCATAATCGCGCGGAAAATGACGCTGCGCCACAACGGATTATTAAGCGTACGGTTTAATACCGAATCGTAGTGCAGAATGGTTCCGATATAGAATACATCAAGTTTTGCGCCGGCTTCACCAAGGTTTTTGATTGCCTTGTTAAGCCAGCTTTCCAGATTGTCGCGGTTGGTCGGGTTCTTGACCTCATCATCTTTTTCCATATCGTCCAGGATAACCATGTCCGGGCGGTAAGCGCCGTGCTTTAAGCCGCGCACGCCTTGACGGGCGCCGCGGGCATGAACTTTAATATTATTCTTAGAAACAAAAATACCGACTTTCCAAATCGAAGTACGCCCGAACGCCTCCGGAAAATCACTTTTAAGGCGCTGATTGAATTCAAGCTCAACCTTAATCGATTCAATAATAAGGGAGGCATTTTCAAAAACATCCTGAATAAACAAGATATAGTGTTTTTTGCCATAAACGATACAATATATCAGACCAATCATTAAATAGGTGGTCTTGGCCTCGCCGCGCGGGGCGGCAATCGCCTGAGAAACGCTCTTTTTTGACCGGAGAAGCGGCAGAAACTCGCGGAAGAACCACTTATGAAACAATGACGGTTCGACCGGGCGCAGTTTGCCGGTCTTCTCGTCAAGCTTAGGGCGGATGTAATGCGGAAAATATGTCCGGGCGAAAAATTCAAAATCGTTTTCGGCCCGCGCGCGGCGTTCCTTAACCGTGGCGGGTGAGGCGTCAAAGCCTTCGGCGATATTGTCAAGCTGCTGTTTGAGCTGCCCGGCAATGTCGGCAAGGCTTTTCATAAACTCCGATTTTGAAACTTTAGCCATAGTGTTTCGTCAGCTCCTCGCCAAACGGCTCCAGAATTTCGATAAAGGCAGCGGCGTGCTGCGGGAAGTTATCCCGGACAAAGTCGCCCAGCAGCTGGATGACTTCGGTTGTGATTGACAATTTGGACAGTTCCGGGCTGGCCATGCCGGCCGATTTCATGGTTTTGGCAAAGGCATCAGCCAAGGAAGCCAGGGCATCGACCTTGTCTTTAGCCGTTAATGCGCAATCGGGAGATTTTAGACTGTCCATGACCGACTGATGAAAGACGACATAGTCGTTAATCATGGTTTTAATCAGGTCATCCCGGCCGCCGGAAGCAATCGAGGCCGCAGCCTTCAACTTGTCCCAGTCGTCGCCGTTTTCCAGAGCTTCGGCCTTCCAGCGGCGGGCCGTGGCAATATTTTTAACCCCGGCAAGTTTGGCCGCCTGGGTTAAGGGCAAAAGTTTGAATATATAGTTTTTGCGGACTTCGTTGCGCGCTCGGGTTCCGTATGCCATGCCGGGTCTCCCGTCAGAACTTGCCGAACTGCGAAGTAATCAGGCTGATTGCTGCCGAAAAAACGCCGCCGCAGATAACCGAGTTGCGGGCAACTCTTTTCAAGACGTCGTCCTGCTTGGCCTCCATGCGTTCAAGCCGTTTGTCAAAACTGTTAAAACGCTTGTCCATGCTGGCAAGCATTCCTTTGACTTCGCCGAGTTCGTGGTACAGTTTTTCGTTACTGGTTGGCATTTCTTTTTTCCTTTTCTTCCTGACAGTCAAAACAGAGCCGGCAACCGGGAACGGCCTGCTGCCGGGCAATGGGTATCGGTTCACCGCAAACGGCGCAGACCGGGCTGGAGACCCCGGTCTGGCGGTTTTGCCGGCGGAAGCGGTTAATTTGACGTTCCAGCCGGTTTTCTATGACCGGGGCGGCAATATCGGCCAAATCGCTCATGAATAGGCCCTCCGCAGCCAACCGGCTAAGAATTTTTTGTTTTTGGGCTTGATTTCAGCCAACAGGCGGTAGAACCCGGCAAGTTCGGAGCGGTAAGCGCAGAGAATGGCAAACTGCCATTCCGGGCAGCCGCCGTGATTAAGTGCTGTCAGCGTTTCTTCTCCGATTTGTCCGTCTTCAGATAATTTGAACCCCACACAGTTAAGCGCCCGTTGCAGGCAAAGGTGGGCTTGCCGGGTTCCCATGTTGATGGCTGCGTCAAATATTTTTATGGCTAAATCGTCAACAGAGATGCGGTCATAGCCATAGCGCAACCAAAACTCGTTAAAATAAAAGTCTTCAGCATCTTTGACCGTCAAGTTTTTGATTGTTTCAACCGTTGCTTCCGGGTGGCTTTCCTTATAAGTTTTAAGGGTAATGCCGTATTTGGTGGCACCTCCGGCATCATCGGGGTCGTTGACGAATCCGCCCTCATGCGCTAGGGAATTATTAAAAGCTTTGTTAAAAACCGTTTTATCCATACAAAAAACCTTATGAGCGTTGAACAAAAAATATAAATTTATCCATGCTTATAAGGTTAGGCGGTTTTATATAAAATCTTAATGGGAAGTGTTCGTATAAAATTATGCTTTTTCAATCTTTTATTTAATTAAAATCATAAATTGCGCAAAAAAACAAGAGTTTTTATTTACAGAGTGCCGAATAAATGTTTGAATAAAGCTGAGCTTGATTTTAAGGGGGATAATATGAAAAACAATTCTCAGGAAGTTTCGACAGGCGAAAAAATATTAAATTTTTTAGTCAAGCTGCCGCAATATGTCGGAGCGATAATTAAATTTATATTCTTTTTGGCGGTGTTTGTCGGAGCTGTATTTTTATTGAAACAATGCAGCTAAAAAATACCGGGGATTATTCCCCGGTTGTTTTTAGACTTTCTTTTAATCTGTGAGGCGGAAATTTCTGTCTTAGATAACGGTGCATGTTGATAAAATGGTGTTCAATAGAGCGCCTTATTAATCTAACCTCATCAGAAGTCAGAGCTGTTGTTAAATTGTTTGTATCTATGACATGTTGTGCGATAGATTTAGCTTCTTTCTTTATATTCATTGCCGTTTCCTTCCAAATCTTTGGCTAAAAGGCGGAAAAAGCCCATTTTACCTTTGCAGGGATAAAACGGCAGCGGTTTGGCGTTTGTCAGAGTAAAGCCGTAAGGACCGAAGAACCACGGCGATTTGCTTTTATTGACGCAATCGGTGATTTCGGCCATGCCGACAATGCCGCCGGTCTCCAGCCGCCGCGGAACCTCAACCCCGTACATGGATTTTATATCTGCCGGCATAATGCCTTCATCCCATTTCTTGCCGGCATGGATTAAGACTTTTCCGCGGAAACGCGTCGGCCAGGTTCGGTTTTCAATATCTTTATAGCCGTTCACAATCAGCCAAGCCCATGGCTGGCGGATTGATAGAACCGGAAGTCTTAGCAAATCTTTATCCATTTTTTTATCCTTTTACACGAAGTTTATTTATACATTTGCTTTCTGTAAAGGTCTTTCTCTCCAAAAATTCGGCTTTTTTACCTTTGTTAAATTCGGAAAGCGGACGGAAATAGCCCATAACGCGCGTCCAGATTTCACACGGCTGGCGCTCATTGTCTTTGAGTTCAGTTACAGATATTTGTCCGCGGGGCATATTATCATCATTATTAAACATTGCTTTCTCCTGTTTTACATCGCAAATTTAAACCGGCGTATCTTTAATATCTTTTTTAAATATTTTTTGTGTTTACGCTCTAATTTATTAAGCACGGCTTGTTGTTTACGGGAAATTTTCCAAGTGCATGTAAAAATCATCGGCTTAAAAGTAAAAGACGGTATTTCTTGTTTTATTTCTTCAAACTGCACCTCCATTTCATGATAATTGAGAGGATATTTTTTCCCTCCTACGGTAACTGTGGCTTCCAAATCTTCATCGGTTCCCATTTTTTATTTTCCTTTTGATAGCGGCGGTTTTTAGGCCGCCGCCGGTTGTTTATTTGTTAAAAAAATTATCAAAAATATATTTTCCTACTTCCGGAGCGACACAGTTCCTTAAAATCTGGGCTTTGTTGCGGATTTGATAAGAACTGAGGTCAATTCCCAGCCGGTTTTGATGCTGGGCGATATTTGCCTTTTGAATATAATCCGGGGCAAAATCGGCCTTTGGAACTGACCGGTTAGACCAGAAATAGTGTCTCTGCAGCTGAAAGGTTGGGGCTATCAGCGGTTGATAATAGGGAATAACATTCTCAACCACCCAATCACACCGGGCATAGTGTTTTAAGAAAATTATTTCCTGCCATAACATTAAGTCGGGATAAAGCGGGGCAAATCTTATGCGTTTTCCGCGGAATCCGAAACAGTATCTTATTCGCGAATGGCTTTGACAAGGCGGTGACGCCCAGATAAAGTCAAAGTCCTGATAATGATGAAGAAGGTATTCATGCGCGTCGCCGATTATCACTTCATCATTTGGAAAAAGTTGTTTATAAATTTCTGCAATCTTAGGGTTAAGTTCAACTGCTGTTATTTCGACGGGCTGACCGTTAATCATAGTCGGCCAGTCTTTTCTATTGCCGCCAATTCCGGCAAACAGATTTAATATTTTGATTGTTTTTTCCTTTCGTTTTCAAATAAGTTGAGTTGATTTTCTTCGGCTTTCCTGCGTTCCCGTTCGCGGCGCAGGGTTTCTTGCACCCAGCGGTAAGTGCAGTCGGCCGACTTGTATATATCGCAGATGCGCATGTTTTTAGACCTAAGTTCTAAAATCTTGCGTCTGCGCTCGGCTGCCCGGTTGGTTAAATCGCGCGGCACGTCTATCTGGTTACCGCCGAAATTTTCAATCAGGACTTCGAGCTCTTCGGTGCTGAATGCCTGTCGCAGTTCGTGCTTTTCATGCGGCATTTTGTTCGGAATATAAATCCGGCCGCCGCGAAACTTCTCAACAAGTTTCTGCGCAAAAGCAATAGAGGTGACATCGACAACCTCTTTTAAGAATATGACGCGGGGGTTTTCATTCAGCATTAAAACTTTCCTTTATCTGGCTATCATTTGTTTCAACATTTCGATGATTTTCCGGGCTTGGCTTTCATCCAGCCATTTAACATGGTCAACGCCGGTATATTTACGGACAAAAGCGTCCAGCGCGGTTTTGTCCTGGCTTTTAATTTTCCCGGAACGTTGCAAAACGCCCCACAAAGCATAGATTTTGCTGATTGAGGGTTTATTCGGCTTTTCATAGGCGCGGCGTTCCCGGCGGGTTTTATCCCGGCTAATGCGCGGCTTTGCGTCTTTCCAGCCTTTTTCTTTTAATGTTTCAATAACCTTTTCCAGCTGTTTGTCCGTACATTTGGTTGAGCTGTCTTTTCCGACCGCTTGCTGAATAATGCTGCGGTAGGTGTCGTCATCCAGTCCCAGCTGGTTTTTAGCAAGGTGGATTTTGGCAATCATGATATTACGCAGCGTTTTCATTAAATTTCTCCGAGATGCCTTCGCTCCAAAATTCCGGCGGCAAGACTTCGCCGGCAAAAATTCGCTCAGCCGGAATAACCTTGGTTAAAATTTTCAAGGCTTCGGTCTCATTTTCCAGATTACGAATACCAAACTTTGCAAAAACGCCGTCGCATATAGGTTCGTCCGGGCCGGTAAGGTGTAATTTTTTATCCTGCCAAGCGACCGGCACGCCGTCCGGAAAATCGGCAACGGCAATAAAACGGTCGCCGAGCAGTTTTTGAAATTCTGTAACTTTCTCCTGCGAGATAAAGCCGATAATGCTTGCATTTGTCATTTTATAATCCTTTCAACCATTCAAAAAAACCGTTAAGCCATAAAATGTATTCAACAAGAAAAATGCTTAGATACGTTATTAAATCTATCCAAAACTGTTTTGTTTCTTTATTTTTCATTTTAATTCCTATTAACCTGGCTCATCAGTACAGGGGGGTTAATCTCCTGTAGACGGCGGATAACAGCCTCGGGCTGAAATACGCCGTTTCGCCTGTATTGACCTTTTTATTTGGAGTTAGGCGGCGAAAATTTACAAATCGGCGGCAATGTCCAGCGAAATAGCTTTATACATCTCGGTGTCACCGATGCGCTCATAGACCCGAATATAGCCCTTGGAATACGCGACATTCATGCTATCCATAATGGCCTGTTTGGCTCTTTGCCATTTTTCGTCTTGGATATTCAGGCGCAAAAGACCGTAGATTTTGGAAGCCGACAGATTCCCCTGTTTGTCAGTCTCAAAGGCATAATTGACCAGCGTAACAAGCTTCGGATCCGCGCCGTTGCCCCATTCCAAAACACATTCTTTGAACAAGGCTTCGGCCGATTTGGCTGCTTCGTTGAACACTATTCGGTCGGCAAAGCTGCGGACAACTTTATATTTGCCGTCAAAACTATAGAGCGTCAGATTGCCTTTTTTGCCGCCGAGTTTGGCCTGATATTTTTCGGCGACAATCTCCTCCAGCTCGGAAATGTCCTGCATAGACTGAACTTTGCAATCTTTCAATACGTCCTGGCTTTTTTTGAAGCGGTCAACAATGATTTTGACCGTCTGGTCGCGCAGCTGGTCTTGCGGTTTGACCATGGACTTGGGAATTAGCCGGCCCTTAGCGTCGGTCATATAGTCGTTTTCGTTAATTTCTGTCATTTGGGAAGCCTTCCTTAATGTTTAAGTTTTTAATGGTTTCAATGCCCCTATTCAGACATTCAAGATCCAGCTGAACTCTTTCCTTTGTCTCAGTTATACTCTGAATGGCCTCTTTTTTGGTTATGCAACCCGCAACAATAGCAGTTATAGCTAAACCAATAGCTACCTCAAAATTGCTTTTATTTTGTTTCATATTTTTTCTCCTTATATATCCAAAGCGCGGCGATAGGTTTCCAAAAGGGTTTCCTGTTCGTCCCGGTCGGCGGCGTTCATTTTGCGCAGCTTAATGATTGTCCGCATAATTTTGACGTCAAAGCCGGCCGATTTGGCTTCGGCAAAGATGTCGCGGATATCGCTTGAGAGGGCTTTTTGCTCTTCTTCCAAACGCTCGATGCGCTCAATCAAGCTTCTTAGTCTGTCAACGGCCAAGCCGCCGATTTCTGTATCTGACATTGTTTTTTCTCCTATGCTGTTTTATTAATGGTTCTGGGGTCATTTCCCGGAATAATAAGATTTTCTTCAATATTTTTGGATATTTCACCCAATGACATGAGATTGTAGCCGAGAGAAGCCAGCAATTTATTGTTTCTCTCAACCTGCTGAAAGTGGTCGTTTATCTTTTCAAGGTGAAAGTCATTTTCCTCCTTAATTTGATTAACTTTTATTTCCAGCGTTTTAATTTTCGCGCTTAAATATCCGAGTTTGTTTGGGTTATTCATGGTTTTTCTCCTTAAATTGTTTCATAAATTCTTTTTTCGGGTTATATTTTGCAGGGCATTTCAAGCAAAACTGATGAAGTTTGAACAACATTGGGTTGCTGGTATTCGTCCCTTTACGATTAGTTTCTTCACACTTTTGCTTGCTGATTATCTTTTCAGCAAAAGGGCAGAAAATATTGTCGGTGAAGGTTGTCAGAATTTTAGTTTCAAGTTTGCTGCAATCCTTAGCCGGGTATTTTCCAGATAAGTACAAACTGACACTTGAGCGTGCATAACCGATTTTTTTTGCAACAGGACTGACGGAGCCGGCTTTACAAACCTCTTCCCGGCAAATTTTCCGGGCTAAGCTTTCAGACATGGCAACACCTCCCCGTTATTGGGATTAAAAACTTCGTTTTCTCTGCGACGAAAAACTGGTGCGAGGTATCCGGGGTCTTTAATAAGGGCATAACGTTTAAAACCGTTAGAAGTTAACGCATAGCCCGGTTCCCGGCTTTTTAATTCCATAAGAAAACCTGCTCTTGTTAAGGCTCTAAGGTAAATATGGAGCTGATTAAGAGCCTGTTTTTCGCTGCCGTCTTTTGCCAGCATCAAAATATCGTTGACCGTAAATTTTTGCTTAATACGAATGGCTTTCCAAGCTCGGCTGCGGAAATTGTCTTTTTTCTCTATCGGCCATTGATAGCCTTTTTCCGGACCGGGATTAATAACCAACGGTTGACCGCTTCTTTTTAGACTTTTTCCCTTATCTGTGAGGCGGTAAACTCCGGTAGATGAGCGGGTTGCATAACCATGTTTTATAAGGTTTCCAACCGCTTGGCTAATGCTTTTGGTTGACAGTTCCAGTTTTTGAGCCAACTCATCCAACTTTACGGATTTATCGTCCATTTCATTAAATACTTTGGTCATTACTTCACAACTCATTATTAACCTCTTACATAAATTGGGTTAGAGTTGCGGCGGTCATTCATTAATGGCAGACCAATCATGGAATCGTAAGCAACCAATTCAAGCCCCGGATTCCTTGCGGCAAAGCGGTCAATGGAGGCAATGGCTTCTTTTATTTCGCGGGAATAACCGTTTGTTACTTTATGAATAAAAGCTATTAATTTATCTTCGACCTGAACGTCGCACAAGGTATTAACCAAAAGCCGGGTGTCTTCAAGGTCAAGTTCTTTAAATTCGACATATTGTCCTATACGACTGGCAATCTGAGGAAACCGTTTTAAACTGTTACGAATAATGCCCATGCCGACTAAAATAAAGGGAATTTCCAGATAATCGGATAAATCACGCAAAGTTTCCAGACAGCGCGAACTTTTGGCAATATGGTCTGCTTCATCAATGACAATAGCAAAGTTTTTACCGCTGATTGAATTTGCATTTGTAAATTGGGCTAAGAGTTCCAAAGCCTGTTTATACATTTTTTCAAACGAATACAAAGGAACGGCGTTTAAGGCAGTAATAAGGTCGCGCATCATCCATTGCGGCGTCCATTCTTTTTTTGCCCGCAAATAAATACACTCATTACGGACAGCCCACCAGTTTACGGTTTGGGTTTTTCCCAGTCCCGGTTGTCCGTCAACTATCATTAAACAGGCTTCCTGAGCGCCGCGAGTGCTTAAATCTGCAATCCCGGTTAGAAAGCGTTTAACATTTTTAGTTTTGACAAATTCATTTTTCATTTGTATACTTATCCTTGTAAGAATGTTATTCTTTGGTCTGATTATTTGCGGTAATCAGGCCGTTTTTATAAGCGTTTTAACCTGATCAACGCTTATGTCTTCAGCATCCAAAAGCGTTATATATTCGGGCTTTTGGATCAGGTTATTTAGATAGCTCTTATCATTTCCGGTTAATTCTTCCGGATGTCCCAAGAGCCAACTGATCATTGAAACATCATCGCTAAAAACAGGTCTGCCGGTTGGAGATACCTTGGTTATTTGAACCGGCTTTTGTTCTATGGTTGGTTTAGGTGCCTCAGAAACAGAGGTAAATTCTTCTAAATCGCTTTGAATCGGAGCTTCAATTAGGCGGTTTTTATATTCGTCATTTGCATCATCAACGTGTTTTTGCAGACGTTTTATTTTTCCGGTTAGCCGTTTAAGGTCTCTGTGTTCAAAAGCACTTTGAGGGAAATAGCTGACAGTTCCGCACAATGGAGCCGTGCATATTTTCCGACCAAGTTTTTTCTCGTCATTATGAATAACAATTTCGTAAACATAAATTTCTTTTGCTTCTGCCGGGTCGTAACATATAGCTACTTCCTGCTCATCATATGGGGCTAATGCAATTGAAGCATATTGATTATTACACCAGGTTATACGTTCGCGGCGAACTTTGCGGATTTCAAAGAATCGGTTGAGTGTTTCCGCTTCTGCTGGGGTTATTCTATCCGCAACGAATCCGTTTTCGACAGCTTTATTCCAAAATTCGGTCGGGGTATAATGACGTTTCTTATAAGTTTGGGCATCGACCATTATCGGCAAACTGGAATGTTCTTTATTATTGTACCAGTCAACATGTTTTTGACAGAAAACTATAAAATCAGCCCATTTCATAAGAAGTTTTGAACCACCTATTTTTGCTATATCTTGCCGGGTTTTCTTGAAAACAGCCTGTTTTGCTTGCGGATCCATATCTGCCCCCATATATGTCGGCAGTTCTTTGGCCGCTCTGACCCAAATAGTGCGGTGTATGCGTTCGCCGATACCGCGGGCTTGAGAATTATAGGCAATAGAATTTTCTTTACGAATATTTAGACGGGACAATAGACCGACAACAGAATCGTCAAAGAATTTATTATTAAAACCTTTACCATTATCGACATACCAAATTGCTGGAATACCATGGGTTTTAATTGACATGGCAAGTGCGGCATAAACTGAATTAGTACGCTCGTTTAAGTCAATAGACCAGCCGACAACCTTCCGGGTATAGACGTCAACAACCGTTGTAATTTCAGGGCGGAATGGTTTGCCAGTAAGAGGGTGCTCAATTTCCGCATCAAAGGTATGACCGTCAGCAGTATAAACAGCAGTAGGCCAAAGGTCAGAAGTGTCACGGGAAACATAGGCCTTTATCTTTTTTATTTCGCGTTGTCCCATTCTTCCCTTTTCTCTGATTTGAGCCGGCAGTTTTTTTATAAAACGCTGTGCGGCAGAATAACTGGGGCACTTTTCCTCAGAGATAGCTTCTTTAAGCAGGTCTAGGCATTGCTGCAAAGATTTATTCTGTGGCTGTTGCCAAAATCTTAATAACATATCACCCCAATCAGGCCATTCTGCTTTGGGCATTTCCTTTGCTGTAAGAGCGAGCGTAGTTCCGGCATCTTTGACCGCTTTACGCCAGTTGAAAATGGTTGCTCTGGAAATTTTGATTTTGTTTCCACTGCGGCCATTAGCTTTTTTTAATGCTTCGGCCGTTTCCGGGCGCAATGTGCCGTCGGAAATCATTGTTTGAAATTTTATGATAGCTGCGTTAATTCCACACACTTGTGCTAATGTATCTATTTCAGCAAGGATAACAGCTCTGGCCTCTAAGGCCTCACGCTGGTAAGGTAAAAGCTGGTCGAACATCACCGCCTGTTTTTGGACTATTTCTTGTTTTTCGGCTGCAACAATTTCCGCACAAGAAGTTGATTTTAAATTCAAAATATAAGTCTGTGCATCTTTAGGCAGAGAACTAAAGCAATATTCAAAACCGCCGCCTTTTCCTGATTTTGGGCGAGACTTCCAATTTTCTCTTTTAGCTTTTGCTATTAAATGCGGTCTATATTTAGGCAGTCCCGGAATTTCCATTTCTAACAATTCCGCAACAGAAAAGTATTGCTTTACCATTACATGCTCCTTTCTTTTGCTTTACAAAGAGGCTGAAATGGTTTAAGGTGATTTGCGGAAGCGTGAGGATGAAGCGGATTTCCGTCCTTATCGTAGCGATTAGGCCAGAGTTCTTTGGGATGAACATTCAAAAACTGGGCAATAACTTGTTCGCCGATAAATAACGGTGCCCGAAGAGCCTTCCTGATATTTACGGAGTTGACACCAGTAAGGCGCGCAAGACCTTCTAATGTTTGACCCCGTTTATAAATGGCGCATTTTATATCTTCAGGATGTAATGGTTCGTTTCTCATCATCTTTCCTTATAATCAACTGGTTGCCGCCAGTTTTTTATAAATTTTATGTTGTTAGTTCGTTTGCTACTAATAACAATATAAGTCGGATTTCCGACCGTGTCAACGGAAAAACGACCGTAAAGGTTGGAAAACAGACTATTTTCAGGATAATATACTGAAAAACAATAAAATATTTTTGTTAATTGAGGTAACATTATGACCGTAACAAAAGACAAAACAAACTGTAACGGTTTCGGTGAGCGCTTAACCGAAGTAATTAGGCGCGCCCAAGTTACCAGAGAAAACTTTGCAAAAGACCTTGGATATGGGTTAACAGCCTTAAAATCTTGGATTTCTGGAGAGACCTCTCCAAATTTGCAAACGATTTTAAAAATTTGCGATAAATATAAAGTAAATTTAGAATGGTTGGCAACAGGAGCAGGAACGATTGAAATCGGCAGTACATTAAGACCTGAAGGTCTATCAATCAAAGTTTATGATGTTAAACTGTCTGCTGGCCCGGGTTGTTTTGCAACAGATGAAAATTTGCTTGAAACTATCGTCGTTCCTAGCCAAATGGTAAATAGATATAATCTAAACTCATATTGTGTTGGGGCTTTGATTGACGGGGTTTCTATGGAGCCGAAGCTTCATGATGGTGACATAGTCATCATTGACCGGTCAGTTGATACTTTTGAAGACGACAATGTTTATGCTTTCTTTTATGACGACCATTGCTATATCAAGCAACTGCAAAAGCTCGGAAATGAATTGAAAGTTAAAAGCCTAAATCCTGATTTTGACAGCTGGATTATTCACAATACAAAGGATATTATCATTGCTGGCAAATACAAGGCGCGATTCTCTGGTAATATTTTGTAGGTAAAGAAACAAAAGAGTCTAAAAAAAGACACAAAAAACCGTTATACTTTGATAAAAAAGTCTAAATTATTAGACTGAATAAAAGTTCAGGAAAAGTCCACGAAAATCAAGCCTACATTAGGTTACAGAAAGTTTAATCTAAACTGTTACAGAGTCTAAAAATGAGTGGTACCCCACATCGGGGGATCTTTTTATCGTGAAAACCCCGGACTGGCCGGGGGTATTTTTTTGTTTTGTCATTTTAAGAAATTAAGCAGACGTCAGGCCGCCGCGGCAATTCGGGCGATTTCGGCCCGCAGTTCGTCAATGCCGAATCCTTTTTCCGAACTGGTAACGATGACGTCGACATACGCGGCCGCGTGTTTGGACGTTTCCTCCCGCGTCTGAGTCAACACCTTTTCCAGTTCGGCGGCGGAGATCTTGTCGCTTTTGGTAAGGATAATCTGATAAGTCACTGCCGCCTTGTCCAGCATTTCCATGATGTCGCGGTCGACTTTTTTAATGCCGTGGCGGGAATCGATTAAAAGAAACACCCGCTTAAGATTAACCCTTCCCTGCAAATAGGCAAAAATGGTTTTCTGCCATTTTTTGACCATGCTTTCCGGCGCTTTGGCAAAACCATAGCCGGGAAGGTCGACCAAAAACAAACAGTCGGCCAGATTAAAGTAATTCAACTGTTGGGTCCGTCCGGGCGTATTAGACGTTTTAGCCAGGCTTTTTCGGCCGGTTAATGCGTTAATCAGACTCGATTTCCCGACGTTTGAACGACCGGCAAAAGCAATTTCTTCCATTTGGTCATCGGGCGGCAGTTGGCTGAGCGACGCAACCCCCAATACAAAAGTGCAGGGTGAAGCAAGGAGCTTTCGGCCGGCTTCGAGCTGTTCGGTATCATATTGAGGGTTGAGGTTTTTCATATCTATTTATCCTGATTGCGTTTGGTGATGGCACGTTGCTGGATGATGGACAGAATGTTGCTCAATGTCCAGTAAATGACCAAACCGGAAGCGAAATGCCCCATCATGAACATAAAGATCAGCGGCAGCAGCGCAAACATGCGCGCTTGATCCTTGTTGGTCGGAGCCGGGTTAAGTTTTTGTTGGATATACATGGTCAGCCCCATGATGATCGGCCATACGCCGATGTTGAGAAAGGCCGGTATCGGAAGGTGAGTAATAACCGATAACGTCAACGGATCGGGCGCCGAAAGGTCTTTAATCCAGCCGATGAACGGAGCATGGCGGATTTCGATGGCGATGTTCAAAACTTTGTAGAGCGAGAAAAAGACCGGAATCTGAATAAACATCGGCAAGCATCCGGCGGCGGGATTGATTTTCTCGCGGCGATACAGTTCCATCGTTTCTTGCTGAAGTTTGACTTTATCGTCATATTTCTCCTGCAACTCTTTCAGTTTGGGCTGCAGTTTTTTCATCTTGGCCATATTTTCATAGGACTTGTTGGCAATCGGGAACATTACCAGTCGTAACAGAGCGGCAAATAACAGAATTGCCCAGCCCATGTTGCCGATAATGTTATACAAAAAGTCGAGAATGTAGAAAAAAGGCTTGGTGAGAAAATAGTACCAGCCGAAGTCGACCGCAAGATCAAACTTGGGGATGTTGTAAGTTTTGGTATATTTGTCGAGCAGTTTAATTTCTTTGGCACCGGCATAGAACATAATCTGATCGGAACCGACCGCGCCGGGAACAATGGTGACGGGTGCGCCGACGAAATCGCTCTGATAGAGGTTGTCGCCGCTTTTGCTGAATTTGACCTTGCTTTCAACCTGCGGGTTGAGAATAATTGCCGAAAACCAGTAACGGTCGGTAAAACCGAGCCAGCCGCCCGAGGTGACGAACTCTTCGTTCTCTTTTTCCAAATCGTCGTATTTGATTTCTTTTAAGGTTGCATCCATCACGCCGACCATTCCTTCATGAACGACGCTGCGGCTGCCGACGGCTGCCGGAGAACGGGCAATCAGGCCGTAGGGATAGAGGGTGACGTTGTTGCCGGTATTGTTTTCAACCGCTTGGCTGACGGTAAACATATAGTTTTGGTCGAGCGAAATTTTGGTAATAAATTTTAAGCCCTGTCCGTTTTCCCATTCCAAAACCACCGGGGTTTCGGGGGTTAATTTGTTGCCTTTGACGTTCCACTGCGTGTCGGCGTTGGGCAAACGAATCGACGTATCTCCGGCCAACCAGCCGAATTCTGCATAATAAGGGTTGGAGGTTTTGGCAGGAGACAGCAGTTCAACGTCCGGACTGTCGGGTGAAAGGGTTTGTTTATATTTTTCCAGCCACAAATTGTCGATGCGGAATCCGCGGGTGCGGAAAGAACCGGTGAGAGCGGGCGTGCTGATGTCAATATGCGGAAAAGCGGCAACCGCGGCTTGGGAGGAAAGAACGGCATCCGGCTGTGATTCGGCAGCAGGGGGTTTATTTTCAGTTTCCGGGGCATTAACCGCAACCGCCGGTGCTTCCGGAGTAATGTCTTTTTTGAAAAAGAAATGGTTGGTGATGAAAATAAGCGCCAGCGACAAAATGATTGCCGTGTAGAAGCTTTTGATGTCGTCGTTCATTGTTGTTGAATTCCCTTAAAATTTATTTATCACACGAATATAACAGTATTTATTTTCAATGCAAGTTTTTATCTCCGGCCCTGCGGTTTGATTTGGGCGGAACCGGATCGAAACCTGAACCTCCCCAAGGATGACAGCGCAAAAGACGGCGGGTGCCGAGACAGATTCCTTTGATAATGCCGTGAATCTGAATGGCCTCCAGCATATATTGCGAGCAAGTGGGCTGAAAGCGGCAGCTGTGCGGAAGAAAAGGAGAAATGGCTTTTTGATAGAATTTAATCAGCAGCAGAAACGGGAACTTGAGTATCCGGTTGATCATGATCGGCTTCTCCGTTTAGGGTCTGATTGATTTTTTTGAGACCGCGCTGCAAGTCGCGGCAGATGTTTTTGAAGTCGGCGTCGGCGGTGCTGAAACGCGCGATCAGAACATAGTCTGCCGTCGGCAGGGCAAGTTTTTCAAAGAACAGTGCCGCCGCGGCGCGAAGCCGGCGACGGCAAAGGTTCCTAACCACTGCTTTGCCGATTTTCTTGGTTGTGGTATATCCGATCCGCGCACCGCTCACAGGACTGTCGGGTTTACGAAAAACCGCCTGCAAAACAATGGTGCGGGTTGGAACGGAAACTCCCGATTTTGCCGCATGGATAAAATCCTTGCGTTTTTTCAACTTGGAAAAAGCCGGCATCTGCCCGTGCCTTAAGCTGACAGTTTAGCGCGTCCTCTGGCTCTGCGGGCAGCTAAAACTTTGCGTCCGCCCTGAGTAGCCATACGGGTGCGGAAACCATGGCGGCGGGCTCTTACTAATTTAGAGGGTTGATATGTGCGTTTCATTGTATTTCTCCGGTTTATTATTGTTATTTAAAGCCTTCTTTAAAGAAGGTTCTCGGTTTTTTCAGCTACTTAATAACTTCTTTTTGTTAAAGTGTCAAACAAAAAAACAGCATTGGCAAACCAAAGCAAAGAAAAAGCCCCGTCAAAAACCGGTCGGTTTGACGGGATTGCAGAAACGAATCTGACATCTAAATCATATCAATTACCAGGCGTAGTTCAACTCCAATCCGAACGAAGACGCTTTGTAGTCGTCGCCGAAGGTGTGGTTGGCCCAGACATACGCCGACAACTGGTCGGTGAAACCGTAACGGCCGCCGAGCTCAACCCGACCCAGTGTCTGATCTTCCATGGTATCAATTTTGTTCAAGTTGCTGATTTTGACTTCATCACCGTTGATAATCCGCTGAACGATGCCCGGTTTCAGATACAGGTTGGCATAGCCTTCGTCCATTACGAACGTTTTCGTCAGTTTGACCCCGGCTTCCAGTTCCAACTGGCGCGGATCGTCGTAAACTGCCCGTTTGCCGGCACTGTCGGTGGCGTCGTCATAGTCTACCTGAGTATAGAAAGCGCCCACGCTCGGGGTCAGATAAACCGTTTTGTTGATCGCATAGTCATAACCCAACTCAACGCTGCCGCCGAACTCGGTACCGTCGGTATTCGACTTGATACCGTCTTTGGTCTTGATGTCCGCTTTTTGCATACCGCCGTATACGGTGGCAAAAGTCCACCAGTTGTTGCGGTCATAACGGTAGTATAAGCCGGCGAGATACGAATCAATGTCAATCTCAGATCCGACGGTCGAGTAATAGTATTTGCCCTTACCGTTCATATCATAATTGCCTTTGCGGTAGGATAGGAACAGGCCCAATTTGTTGTTGAGATCGTGTTGCAGGTCGCCGCCGGCCTCAATGCCCCAGACGTCGGCATCAATTTTAAGCGGAGAATCATATTTGGATGTATTATAAATGCCGTTGGCCCATAAGTTATAATCAGCGTTGATAACGGAAACGGCAATGTTGCTTACCAAATTGCGCGTTTGTTCCAAAGCGGCCGTCGGCAGTCCCTGATAGGCGATCACTTCCGGCGTGACGCGGCGATTGTCGGGAACGGGCGGAGGAGCCGGAGTCGGAATCACCGGTATAACCGGGTCAGGCGGCGTCGGAACGTCGGGGATTTCGGGGTCGGTGTTTTTATCCGGATTTGGGGTGTCGTTCATGGCAAATTCCCAGGTATGGTTTTGGTTGCCGGCATCTCTTTGACGATCAAACATGATGTCGTAAAGGTAAGGACTTTTGTAGACGCGTGAAATGACGAACGAATCCGCGTTACCGGCGGAGTCGTTGGCGGAACGGGCAAACAGGATGGCGCCGCGGTTGCGGATATCGGTGGCAGAGGCGGCATGAACGATCAGTTTGGTAGTCCCCTCGACGTTGCCGTTGACATCCAGTACGTCGGCCGTCATGGCATCGGGGTCAACGTCAATATGCACAAATCCGTTGTCGGAAGAATAATTTTTTAACTTTATGGTTTCAATATGGCGGTTGGCAATATAAAAAGCCGCATTTTTCAGATAGAGGGAAGTAACGGCATCGGCTTCGCGGTTGGGTGTGCCGTCCGAATTTAACGAAGCGGCAAACGCGCCTCTGCCGTCCCAGTTTTTGGCACTCTGATCCGGATGGCGGTAGGTGTCGAAACGAAGGGTAGTGTTTTGCACTTTAACGCTACCGGCATTGATGATGTCGTTATTGACGGCAATGTACTGAGCAGTGGTTCCGTTTTCGAGGTCAAGCGGTGAGTCGCCGCTGAAAGTCAGATTGTAATGACGTGAATACAAGGGTCTGGTCAATGTATTGCCGCCGTCGATGTTATCATTAACAATCCAATTGCCGCCGCCGCTGGTATCAAAAGTGACTTCGGTCGGTTTTTCAAGATTATAGGTCGAGATAAAGAGGGCATTGTAGTTCTTTCCCCGGATTTCGTCTTCTGTGTAGTTTTCGGAAAAGAAACGGTCGGTGCCGCCGGTCGAAAAAGTCAGCGCTTTGGACGTTGAGACTGCGCCGCCGTAAGAATAGCCTGTTTGGGCGTTTCGGGTCAGGGTATAATTGTTAAGGAAACTGCTGTAGATAAAACCGATACTGCCCGAATTGAGGAGGGCACCGCCCTGAGTGTGAGCGGCGTCGTAATCACCGATCGCATAGTTGCCGATAAAATCACCGCGGATACCGGCAAGGGTTCCATCGTTCCACATCGCGCCGCCTTGGCCGTCCAGATGATAGGCTTCGCTGTGATTGCCGATAAAGTCGCCGGTAACCACACCCATGGTGCCCCGGTTTTCGATGGCGCCGGCAATCGAATAATCATTGTCCGAACGGACGAAGTTTCCGATAAAATTACCGGTGATGTCACCGATCACCGCATAGTTGTTTATATCCTTGCTGTTGTTAATGGCGCCGCCCTGAGCATTTAAATCCCTGGTCCAGGCGTAATTGCCGATAAAATCACCGGTAATGTTGCCGATCCGGCCACCGGAATTGTAAATGGCGCCGCCGTGGGTGTTGCGTTGTGACGAAAGATAGTTGCCGATAAAATTTCCCTTAATATCGCCGATATAAGTCAGGTAGTTGCGGGCGGAGGCATTAAAAATGGCGCCGCCGTAAGAATAGTTCATCGGGTTGATAACATGATTGCCGACGAAATTGCCGGTGATGTTTCCGATATGGGTGTCGGCAGTGTCAGCCGTGCTGTAAATAGCGCCGCCGTTAGAATTGGATTTGACGTCACTGACATCGGGATACGGGACGTGGGTTTGGGTGTTGTTGCCGATGGTTTGGAAAGCGGCGTTGTTAATGGCGCCACCGTGGTCTTGGGCACGGCTGGCGGCAAAATCGGCGGTAACATCGCCACTCAGTTTGGTTTGCGGGGTGTTGTAAACGGTTAATCCTGTTTTGGGGGTGTAAGCGTACTGAAAATAATGATTTTTATCCTGAGGCATGCGAATCGTCAGCAGGTTGGTCTGGTCTTGCGGTTCGCTGTCCGGGTTCCGCCATGAAATTTCCGGTGCGGCGGTAAATTTTTCGGGGTGAAAATTAAACTTGTAATATTTGTCGGCGGTATTGCCGTTATTATCTTTTTCAAGTATTTTAAAGTGATAGTCGGTTTTTGTTCCTTCCGTAAGAGAATAAACGTTTCCGTCTGCCGGTGCCGTTTGAGCGGATGTACCGTAGCCGGTTGTTACCGATAACGCTGTCAGCAGGAAAAGAAACTTTTTCATATCACATATCCTTATAATATACATTTTAATTAAGCTTAAAAATAAGCCGGGACGAAGACGGCTTTAAAATGGCGACGATTATGGGAAATTTAAGTTCAGTGAGATGAAAAAAGTATTTTTCTGCTAAATGTTGAAGTTTCCTATGCTTTTGGAGGATGTCAAGCTAAAACGAAAGTAAAACATTTGGGTTCAGACATAAAAAAAACGCCCCGGTTTACGGAGCGTTTTTTTGTCTGCGTTGCAAACTATTTGATGATTTTCGAAACAACGCCGGCGCCGACCGTACGGCCGCCTTCGCGGATCGCAAAACGCAAGCCTTCTTCCATCGCTACAGGGTGGATCAAGGTTGCCTTCATCCGGATGTTGTCGCCCGGCATAACCATCTCCGTTCCTTCCGGCAATTCTACCGCACCGGTAATGTCCGTCGTACGGAAATAGAACTGAGGACGATAGTTGTTGAAGAACGGCGTATGACGACCGCCTTCTTCTTTCGTCAGAATGTAGCATTCGCATTCAAACTCGGTATGCGGCG